>SXGS01702446.1_pt1 | contig 38610 bp, 23 predicted proteins | sample 3174681 | NCBI WGS metagenome assembly SXGS01 (sample SAMN11356861, study PRJNA531348) | freshwater metagenome | isolation source: freshwater sample F1-80 | place: China: Fuxian Lake, Yuxi | collected 2017-12-25 | reverse complement strand
TCTTTCCCTGTCAGATAGGTGAACATCGTGCGTCCATATTATTCGACCACGGCATCCGCGACAGTATCGACGAAGCACCCCGCCTATTTCTTAAAGTACGAGCTGCATTCAAAAGCCCACGCCCTGACGGGTTGCCCACGAGCGAGGAATTCCAACAGCTCTCAAAGCTCGAAGATGCATTACAGGCGCTGGTGCAGGAGAAAAAGAGCATCTACGTCGGGCGTGTGGCGGTTGAAGGGCATCATCATTTCTATATTTATACGGCCGAATCCGAAGCAGTGTGGTCTTTAGGATTGGATCGATTGGGAGCCCAACACGACTACCCGCTTGGTTACGTCCTCAAAGCTGACGAAAGCCACGATGGTTACTGGAAAGAACTGTTTCCAACCGACGACGATTGGCAGGTGATTCAAGATTTGCGGGTAATTGAAACTTTGGAGAAAGAGGGCGACGACGGTTCTGCTTCACGGTGCATTGACCATTTGGCTTACTTTCCCTCCTATCCTGCTGCTCAAGAGTTTTCTGAGTGGGCAAAAGGGCAGGGGTACGGCTCGTTCAGCATAGAGGGAGCAGATGACAACAAGTTTCGAGTTCGTTTTTCACACGAAGGTAGCGTTCGACTAGACGACATCTCTTCGCACACCATCGCGCTTCGACGGAAGGCGAGTGAGCTTGAAGGAGATTATGACGGATGGGAGACACCAATTTGCAAATCATCTGCCTAAAACGATTCCATTGCTTCATCACATACCTTTCTTTTCACCACCTTTCTCATCCATGAAAACCCTCGCACTCACCCTCTCGCTTCTCGCCACCGTCACCGTCGCGCGCGCCGACTGGCCTCTCTTCCGCGGGCCGGATGGCAACGGCATCGCCCATGCCCTGTTGCTGCCGGACAAGATCGGCACGAACAGCATCGCCTGGGCGGCGGACCTGCCCGGGCGCGGCTTGAGCAGCCCCATCATCATCGGCGACCGCGTGTTCGTGACGTCCTCCAGCGGCCCGAAGCAGGACCGGTTGCACGTCATCTGCTTCAACGCGAAGGACGGCACGAAGCGCTGGGAACGCCAATTCTGGGCGACCGGCCGCACGATGTGCCACGAGAAGACCAGCGTCGCCGCGCCCACGCCCGCCAGCGACGGCGAGCGCATCTTCGCCATCTATTCCTCGAACGACCTCGTGTGCCTCGACCTCGACGGCAATTTGCTCTGGCTGCGCGGCCTCACGCGCGATTATCCGAACGCGAGCAACAGCCTCGGCATGTCCTCCTCGCTCACCGTCGCGGACGGCGTGCTGATCGCGATGGTGGAGAACGACGACGATTCGTTCACCGCCGGTATCGACGCGAAGACGGGCGTGAACCGTTGGAAGCTGCCACGGCCCAAGTCCGCGAACTGGACTTCGCCCATGCACATCAAGTCCGGCACCACGACGCATGTGCTGCTGCAATCGAGCAAGGGCCTCGTCGCCGTGGAACCCGCCACCGGCCGCATCGTCTGGCAATACACCGACGGCGCCTCGACGATTCCTTCCGCGACGGTGAGCGACGGCGTGGTTTACGTGCCCTCGCGCGGCATCACGGCGCTCCAGCCGAAGCCCGACGGCCAGTCGCCGGAGCAGCTCTGGCGTTCCGGTCAGCTCGGCCCGGCGACGGCGAGCCCGGTGGTGTTGAATGGAAAGGTGTTCACCTTGAACGGCGCGGGCGTGCTTTCGGCCGCCGATGTGAAGGATGGCAAACGTCTCTGGCAGCTCCGCACGAAAGGCCCTTACAGCGCGACGCCCGTGGGCGCGGGCAACTTGCTCTACTGCGTGAACGAGAAGGGCGTGCTCCAGGTCATCGACATCGCCGCACCCGAAGGCGCTATCGTGAGCGAACTCGATCTCGGGAAGACCGTGCTGAGCACACCGTCCATCGCGAACGGCGCGGTGTACGTCCGCAGTGATGCGAAGCTGTGGAAGCTGCGGAAGTCTTGAGCGGTTGGGGCGGTTGAAGTAACGGAGGTGCGGCAGAGGGTAGCCCCGAGTGTGAGCCCGGGGTTTCGGCATCAGAACATCTGAAGTCCCGGCAGGGACGAAAGAAATTCTGCCGCCCCTGCCGGGGCCAATCCACCTTTCGCATCCAACCCCGGGCTCACCCCCGGGGGCTACCTTCTGGCGGCCCTCCGGCCTTCGATGGAGATCGGTTGCGAGGAGCCCAATTCGCTGGGCTGGAAGGAGAACGTCAATCACTGAACGCGGACAGGTTTGCTCCCAACGCGACACGCCCCTCTTCCGGCGCGAGACTTTGCGCTCGAATCCTCCGCCGGCCGCGCGCATCGTCCGCGCATGGCAAAAGCGATTTTGAGCGAGGTGGTGCGGCATTGCGACCGGCTGTTGCGCACGGGCGAGGTGAACGATTATCCCGGCGCGGTGAACGGCCTTCAGGTCGGGAATCGTGGCGGCGTCACGCGGGTGGTGGCTGCGGTGGATGCGAGCCTCGCGACGGTGCGGTTGGCGATTGCGGCGCGGGCGGACTTGATGGTGGTGCATCACGGCTTGTTCTGGACTCCGCGCCAGCCGTGGACGGGAACCAATTACGAGTTGATGCGCTTGCTGCTGGAGAATGACCTGGCGGTTTACAGCTCGCATCTGCCGCTGGACTTGCATCCGAAGCTTGGAAACAACGTTCGGCTGTGCGCCGCGCTGGGGCTGCGAAAGGCGGAGCCGTTCTTTTACGATCGCGAACAGCATCTTGGCGTCGCGGTCCGGACGCGGCTGCCGCTGGCGGAGTTGGCGCGACGGCTTCAGGCGGCGGTCGGCGGAAAGCCGCTGGTGATTCCCGGCGGGCCGGCGGTGTGCCGGCGCATTGGCATGGTGACGGGCGGCGCGGGGAGCGAGTTGAAGCGCGCGGCGGCGGAGGGCGTGGATACGTTCGTCACGGGCGAGGGGCCGCACTGGACATACGCGCTGGCGGAGGAGTTGGGAGTGAACGTCCTCTATGGCGGGCATTACGCGACGGAGACATTCGGCGTGAAGGCGCTGGTGGAGGAAATCTCGCAGCGGTTCGGCGTGCCGTGGTCGTTCCTCGATCATCCCACCGGGCTGTGAGCGGGAACGGTTCGGCGGCTGCCGGGAAGTATTGGAGGCAGCTTGGGAGCCGCAGCCCTATTCCGGCAGCGGCCGGTTCTTGGTCTCGGGCGCGAACCAGATGAGGAGCATTCCGATCACGTACACGAGCACGATGGTTTCACCGGCCTTGGGATAGCTCTTGTCGAAGAAGGCCATCACGGTCGGCATCTGCCACGCGCCGATCGCGGCGAGGATGCGCCCGAAGTTGAACGCGAGTCCCTGGCCGGTGGCGCGGACGCGCGTGGGGAAAAGCTCCGGCAGATACAAGGGTAGCCATCCGTAGAAGGAGGCGGTGCAGGCGCCGGTCAGGAACACGGTGATGAAGAAGGCGGTGTTGACCTCGGTGAAGGCGCGAAACAACACTTGGGTCACCGCGAGGGACGCCACGCACAGGAGGAAGTAAGTCCAGCGCCGCCCGAGCGCCCCGCCGAGCATCGCCGCGATGACGCAGCCGACGGACGCGCCGAGGGACTGCGCAAGCTGGCTCCACGCTTTCACGGCGGGCTGCTTGCCGCCGGTCATCTGGTCGGCCCAGAGCGGAATCCATTGCACGATGCCCCAGGTGACGATGAGCGCGACGGACGCGAAGCCGATGGCCAGCCATGTGTGGCGGCGCAGCGTGGGCGAGAAGATTTCCGCGACGGGCGAACGGGCTGCGGCGGGCAGGTGCCGTGTGGCCTTCCAGCGTTCGGATTCAGGAACGAACAGCCGGATGAAAAAGGTGAGCAGTGCCGGGGCCGCGCCGACCATCATCACCCAGCGCCATGATTCCTTAGTGATCGGAAAGGCGATGCCAATGATCGCGATGAAGCAGTAGCCGAGATTCGCCGCCGCGCCGATAAGGCCGGCCATGAGCGGGCGTTTATTCTCGGGCCAGCATTCCATGACGAGCGCGACGCCGAGCGCCCATTCGCCGCCCATGCCGAGCGCGGCGATGAAGCGGAGCGCTCCGAGCTGCCACGGCTCCGCCGCGAAGTAGCACAGCCCTGTGAAGCCCGAGTAGGCGAGGATGCTCCACGTCATCGCGCGCACGCGCCCAACACGATCGCCGAGCCAGCCAAAGATGAGCCCTCCCAGGGCGGCCCCGACGAGGAAGAGTGCGGTGATGATGCCCATCCAGCGCTGGACGAAACTCTCGTCCACGATGCCGTGCAGGGTTTGCATCTCTTGCAGGGCAGGGCGGGCGACGAGCGGGAAGATGCCCATCTCCATGCCGTCGAACATCCAGCCGAGGAACGCGGCGGCCAGCGCCATCCACGAGCCGCGATTGATCGTTGTGGCAGGAGACGAGTTCATAGGTGCATCGGGACAGGAATCGCGCCCAAGCAAGCCGATGCGCGGCGGAAAATTCAATCAGGAACTACGTCGCAGTTGGGGAACGAGTTTCCGTTGCGCGTTCTTTACGTGAATGCAGATCGGCTTCCGCTCGAATTGGCTACGGCGTGACCGGCGAGCCTGCGGCGTGTCGGGTCGTCACGTTGATTCCCGGCAGGTTGATCCTGGCCCAGTCGAGCGCGTCGAGGCGATCCGCCATGGAACCGCCTTCGAGACGAACCTTCGCACCGCAACGCACGAGCCGCGCGTCGCCGAACTCGGCGATGAGGTGGATTGCTTCAGGTGGGTTGTTCCTATCCTTGATCCGATTTTTCATGGAGCCAATCGTATCCGAGCGGGTCGGACATCTGTGGGGGCACCGGACACGCACTGGCGGCGAATTCACCAGGCCGCGTCGGGGATCAATACTCCGAGCGACTGTGGCGAGAAGCGCCACCGTCTTGCGCCGGATTTTATTTTGACACCTTCTTGCGTTGGACTAGCCTCGCGCCCCAACACTTATGAGAATCGGCATCAATACTTTCCTGTTCACGTCCCCGTTCACCACCGACAGCGTCAAGCTGTTCCCGACCTTCAAGAAATGGGGCTTCGAGACGATCGAAATCCCGATCGAATCCCCTGAGCACATCGACCCCGCGAAGGTGAAGGCCGCAGCGGACAAGCACGGGCTGGCGATCGGTTCCGTCTGCGCGTGCATGGGACCGGGACGCGACTTCCGGGGCACGGTTGCGGAACAGAAGACGGCGATGGATTACTGCAAGGCCATCGTGGATCAGGCCGCTGCAATGGGTTGTCCGCGCATCATCGGGCCGATTTACTCGGTCGTCGGCAAGGCTGACGCCGTGGAGCCGGCGCAGCAGAAGAAGGAATTCGCGCTCGTGGTGAAGAACCTGAAAGTCCTCGCCGCCTATGCTGCCAAGCGCGGTGTGGAACTCAGCATTGAGCCGCTCAACCGTTTCGAGACGGACTTCCTCAACACCTGCGACAAGGGCCTCGCGCTCATCAAGGCCGTCGGGGCGAAGAATGTGACGCTGCACCTCGACACCTTCCACATGAACATCGAGGAGAAGAACCAGGCTGCGGCCATCCGCAAGGCCGGCAAGCTCCTCGGGCATTTCCACGCCTGCGGCAGCGATCGCGGCACGCCCGGCAATGATCACATCGACTGGAAGCCGATCGTCAAAGCGCTGAAGGACATCGGCTACAAGGGTGACGTTGTGATCGAGAGCTTCACCACCGACGTGAAAGTCATCGCCCGCGCCGCCGCCATCTGGCGCCGCATTGAGCCGACCACGAACGAGATCGCCGTCAAGGGCATCAAGTTCCTGAAAAAGATCCTCTGACCCCGGCGCGCGGGTGCGCGTCGATTCTTCCGACCGGTTTGGAAGTCCGTCGGGTAATGGTTCACGCAAAGTGGCCGTGCCCCGCGGGCTTTTGCTTTTGCACGAATGCGTCCCGCCACAACTCCGCGCTTTCATTCGAGTCGCCGCCTCGTATGCTCGGCGCATGACTCCCGGCGATTCCAACCCGGACGCGACTTCATCCCGCTGTAGCGGCATCTCCCGCCGGTCGTTCCTTTCCGACACCGGCATGGGCTTCACCGGGTTGGCGCTCGGCGCGATGCTGTTCCGTGATGGGGTGGCGCGGGCGGAGTCCGATGCGGCCTGGCATCCACCGGATGGTATGCCGCATTTCGCACCACGCGCGAAGTCGGTAATCTGGATTTTCCTCTGCGGTGGCGTCAGCCATCTCGAAAGCTTCGACGTGAAGCCGGAGCTGAACAAATACGCTGGCAAGAGCATCGCCGAGACGCCTTACGCCGGCGTGCTCGCGGCGGAGGGCAAGGACGTCATCGGCGGCAATCCGGCGCACGGCAATCGCAAGGTGATCATGCCGCTGCAGACCGGTTACAAGACGTATGGCCAAAGCGGGCTCGTGGTCGGCGACTGGTTCAAGCACATCGGCGAGTGCGCGGACGATCTCGCTGTGGTGCGCTCGCTCTGGACGATTCACAACGATCACGGGGCGCAACTCACCTGGCAGACGGGTCGCCATCCGCGCGAGTTGGAGCATCCCACAGTCGGTTCGTGGGCGTGTTACGGACTCGGCACCGCGAACGAGAATCTGCCGCAGTACGTCGTGCTAGGTGTGCCAACGGGCGATTGCTGCGGCGGTGCATTCACACACGGTGCGGCGTATCTCGGCCCGCAATACGGCGGCGTGCGCCTGAGCACGGACGCGAAGAAGCCCCTGCCGTTCATCCAGCCGCCGCCCGGCACGATTTCACCAGAGGAACAATTGGAAAACCTCACGCTGCTCGGGAAATTGAACCGGCTCGCCGGTATCGACTATCCCGACGACAAGAACCTGCGCGCGCGCATCAAGAGCTACGAGCTGGCGTTCCAGATGCAGACGAGCGTGCCCGAGACGTTGCAACTGGAGAAGGAGAGTGAAGGCATCCGCCGCCTCTACGGACTGGATCGGCCCGAGTGCAAATCCTTCGGCGAGCAATGTCTCGTCGCGCGGCGGCTTGTGGAACGCGGGGTGCGTTTCGTGCAGATTTTCCACGGCGGCGGTGGTGGTGGCGAATGGGACGCGCACGGTGACATCAAGAACAACCACACCAAACTCTCGACACAGGTGGACCAGCCCATCGCGGGGTTGCTCAAGGATCTAAAACAGCGCGGTCTGCTCGACGATACGCTGGTCGTTTTCGGCACTGAGTTTGGCCGTTCGCCGGGCGCTGAAGGCACCGGGCGCGATCATCATCCGCAGGGTTTCTGCGCGTGGCTGGCAGGCGGTGACGTCAAGGGCGGCGTGCAGCATGGTGTCACGGATGAACTCGGCTTTCACGCGGTGCAGGATCGCCACTACGTCACGGACATCCACGCGACGGTGCTGAGGCAGATGGGGCTGGATTCGCGAAGGCTGGAGGTGCCGGGCCGCAAGCGCTTGGACATGGATCATGGCCTGCCGATTGGGGCAATTGTTGGGTAGGAGCGCGGCCGTCGCAAAACTGTTCGCCCGGGACGTGTTCGAGACCAGCCGGTTTATACGGATTACGGCTGGACTTTTGTGTTCCGCGTGGGCATTACTTATGCCCGTTTTCCGTCAGGACTGAAGCAGGCATTGATCGCCGGCCTCAGCTGCTTGTGGGTGTTCGTTGCTCAAGCATGTCGGTGGACATCCGTTCATCTGATGGGGCGGCACCCCGTTCGCAATCGCGGTGATGCCGGTAAAGTCCGACGGGCAAGATTGCAGTGTTGTTTTGGTCGAGTCGTAAAGTTGTAACGTCACATGTCGTATCGTCGTATTCAGCTTCTGCCGGTGTCTACCGGCACCGGCGCTCCCGTGCCGGGCGTCGAGTAATCTCCTTTTCAGTTTTTATGAAGTACCTCCCAAGCGTTCGCTCTCTCCAATCCACTGCACGGCCGCGCAGCCCGCGACTCGTTTCTCCACTGGCTCTGTTAATGACCTTGGCCGTGGCGTTGTTCGCGCCCAGTTCGCGCGCGGCAACGCTGCTGCAAGAAGGTTTCGAGGGAACGGGCTACGAAAACTCCGGCTGGACCGTTCCGCCGCAGAGCCTGACTCCACCGAATCCTGATTACGCCGGAGCGCCGCTCGTTGGCTCGCAATCTTTACGCTGCACAGGCGTGTCGTTTGTTCAGCGGCCGTTCGTGAACAGCACCGAGTTCTATGCCTACTGCCAGGTGCGCTGGCTTCAGTGGTCGGACTTCCGCGTGGTGCTCGACTGGCTCAACGCCAGCCAGACGGCCACGGCCACGGTCTATGCGGACTTCGGCCGCCGCCTCCAAGTCATCCACGGCGGCATAGCGCAGACGGGCACGACGATCATCAGTGACAACGTCACCTATCACCTCTGGGTGGAGTGGTCGAAGGGCAGCGGCACCGACGGCACGATGAAACTCTTCCTCTCGACGACAGGCTTCAAACCCGCCACGCCGGAAGCCAGCGTCACTACGGGCCAGGGCGGCGCACTCGCGCTGCTGGATCTCGGCCCGTTCGGCGCCAACGCCGACGTCGTGTATGACAACCTGATCATCTCCGACGCGCCCATCGGCAACAATCCGTCCGCCAACGCGCCGCCGACCATCTCCGACATCGCGAACCAATCCATCCTGCCGGACACCACACTCGGCCCTGTGGCGTTCACCATCGGCGATGTGGAAACTCCGGCCGCCGAGTTGATCCTCGCCGCGGCATCCTCGAACACGGGCCTCGTCCCGAACTCCAACATCACGCTCGGCGGTGCGACAGCGACGCGGTCGATCACGGTTGTCCCGCTCGCAGGACAGACCGGAACAAGCACTATTTCTGTCAGCGTCAGCGACGGCACCAACACGGCCACGGACACCTTCCTCCTGACCGTCTCGGCAGCCAACACCCCGCCGACGATCTCCGATGTCGCCAACCAGACGATCAATCAAGACACCACGCTCGGCCCAATCGCCTTCACGGTCGGCGACGCACAGAGCGCACCCGGTGACTTGATCGTGAGTGCCAGTTCTTCAAATCCCGGCCTCGTGCCGGCGGCGAGCATCGCTCTCGGCGGAAGCGGGGCTGCTCGCACTGTCGCGATCACTCCAGCCGCCGGGCAGACCGGCAGCGCCGTGATCACGCTCGCGGTGAACGACGGCCAGGCCAGCGCGACAGACACATTCCTGCTCACGGTGAATTCGGTCGGTGGCGGCGGCGGCACCTTCGTCCTCGAAGAAGGCTTTGAAGGTCCGGGCTATGAGAATCCGGGCTGGAACCCCAGCACCGGTGCGCCGAACCCCGACTACACGACCTTCCCGCTCCAGGGCCAGCAGTCGCTCTTCCTCGCCAGTGGCAGCAGCATCAACCGGGCGTTCTCTTTGAGCACGCAGTTCGCACTCTACTGCCGCGTCCGTTTCCCGGATTCGTTCGCACAATTCACATCCGTGTTCCAATGGTGGACCTTCGGCTTCGGCTCGCAGGTCGCAGGCGTGACGACGGAGTTTGGCGATCGGCTCCAACTCACCCACGGCACAGCCCAGGCCACCGCAGTCATCCCGACGATCATCCCGAACACCACCTACCACATCTGGGCGGAATGGAATGCGAGCACCGGCGGCCCCGACGGCACCATGCGCCTCTACATTTCCGAGGATGCGAACAAACCCGCAGCGCCTCAAGCCGCCCTCAACGGCGGTCTCGGCATGAACCCGGCCATCATGGTCGTCGGGCCCTACGCGGGCGGCAACGGCGTCATCGTCGATTCCATTCTCGTGTCTGATGCTCCGATCGGCAGCAACCCCGGCGGCAACGCCGCGCCGAGCATCTCCGCCATTCCGAACGCGACCATCCTGCCGAACACCGTCCATGGCCCCGTGACCTTCGACATCGCGGACACCGAAACCCCCGCAGAAGAACTCATCGTCACCGCGAGTTCCTCGAACCCGGTGCTCGTTCCGCCCGGAGCCATCACGCTTGGCGGCACGGGAGCGGCGCGCACCATCACCGTGGTTCCCGCCGCCGGCGAACTCGGCACTGCCAACATCACAGTCATCGTGAATGACGGAACGAACACCGCCACTGATGTCTTCGCCCTCACGGTCAGCACCAGCGCGGGCAACGGCGAATTCGTTCTCGACGAAGGCTTCGAGGGATCCGGCTATGAGAACACCGGATGGAACACCGGCACCGGGACGCCGAATCCGGACTACACCGGCATCGTGCTCAACGGCGCGCAATCTCTCTTCCTCGGCAGCGGCGCGAGCATCAACCGCGTCTTCCCGCTGAACAACGAGTTCAACCTCTACTGCCGCGCCTACTGGCCCGATTCGTTCGTGCAGTTCACTTCCATCTTCCAGTGGTGGACGCCCAGCTTTGGGGCCCAGGTCGCCGGAGTCGTCACCGAGTTCAATGATCGCCTTCAGATCACCCACGGCACCTCCAGCGCCACCGCCATCGTTCCGACCATCGTCCCGAACACGCCGTATCACATCTGGGTCGAATGGAGCGGCAACAGCGGCGCGAGCGACGGCACCATGCGCCTCTACTTCTCGAACACCGGCGACAAGCCTGCCACTCCGCAGGCGCTTCTGAACAACGGTCTGGGCGCGAATCCCGCGCTGTTCGTCGTCGGTCCGTATTCCGGCGGCAACGGCGTCGTCATCGATACCGTGCTCGTCTCCGAGAACCCCATCGGCAGCAACCCCGGCCTGAACCTCCCGCCGACGATTAGCACCATCGGAAATCAAGCCATCGACGAAGACACCGCCACTGGCGCGATTCCGGTCACCATCGGTGACGACCAGACGAGCGCATCGAGCCTGGCTGTCAGCGCGAGTTCGTCGAACCCCGCGTTGGTTCCGGATGCGAATCTCGTCCTCGGTGGCAGCGCTGCGAACCGCACGCTCGTCGCCACGCCGCTGCCCGACCAGTTCGGCAGCGCGGTCATCACCGTGCGCGTCAGCGACGGCGAAGCGACGAACGCCACATCCTTCACGCTCGTCGTGAATCCGCTGCCCGAGCTGCCTGTCGTGACATGGGCGGAACCTGCGCCCATCTTCTACGGCACGCCCCTGGGCGCTGCACAGTTCAACGCCGTCGCCAATGTTCCCGGCACGTTCACCTACAGCGTCGATGCCGGGGCCATTCTGCCGGTTGGCAACGATCAGGCACTCTTCGTCACCTTCACTCCGGCGGACCTCGTGAACTACCTCCCTGTGACCATCAGCGTGAATCTCGACGTGCTGCCCTGGTCGCACGCTGACGTTGGCGCGGTCGGGTTGGTTGGCGATGCGACGCTCGAAGCGGGCACGTTCAACATCGCCGGCAGCGGCGCGGACATCTGGGATTTCGCGGACGGCTTCCACTACGCCTATCGCGCTTGGAGCGGTGACGCCGACATCATCGTCCAAGTCACCAGCATCGGGAACACCGACCCGTGGGCGAAGGCTGGCATCATGATTCGCGAGACGTTGAACACCGATTCGGCTCACGCCTTCATCTGCGTGACACCCGGCAGCGGCACCGCCTTCCAGCGCCGTCAGGCCGCCGGCACGTTCAGTCTGCACACGCCCGGCGCGTTCGTTGCCGCTCCGCAATGGGTGCGGCTCATCCGCGCAGGCAACACCTTCCAGGGCTACACCTCGGCGGATGGCATCGCGTGGAGTTTCGTTGGCGAAGACACCGTTCCGATGGCCGCAGAAGTCTCCATCGGCCTTGCCGTCACCGCGCACAACAACACGCTAATCACCACCGGCACCGTGACGAACATCCGCACCATGCTGCCCGCGACCGCGCCGCAGATCGCGATCGCTGCGCCGGTGAATGGTTCGGTGCTCGCGCCCGGCTCCTCGCTCAATGTCGAAGTCAGCGCCACCGCCAACGGCGCAGCGATCCAATCCGTTCAAGTCTTCGTGAACGGAACGTTGCTCGGCGAAACAACCACCGCGCCTTATGCTGTCGTGTGGAACAACCTGCCGCTCGGGAACTACGCGTTGACGGCACGCGCGATATACAACAACGGCCTGATCGTCGGTTCATCACCTGTCTCCGTGAACGTCGTTACTCCGCTGCCGGCTCCCTGGCAGCATCAGGACATCGGCGGCGTTGGACTTGCCGGCGACGCGACGTTTGAAGGAGCGACGTTCACCGTCACCGGCTCTGGCGTGGACATCTGGGACGCGGCTGACAGTTTCCATTTCGTTCAGCAAACCTGGACCGGCAACGGCGAGATCATTGCCCGCGTCGATGAGGTCACCAACACCGACATTTGGGCCAAGGCCGGCGTCATGTTCCGCGAAAGCCTCGACGCTGGATCGCCACACGCCTTCATGTGCATCACACCCGGCAACGGCGCGGCCTTCCAGCGCCGCCCGGCCGCGAACGCCCTGAGCCTGCACACGCCCGGCGCATTCGTCACCGCGCCGTACTGGGTCCGACTCGTTCGCGTGGGTGACCAATTCTCCGGCTACACCTCGACCGACGGCGTTGCGTGGGCTTTCGTCGGCGCGGACTTCATCCCGATGGCGGCCACCTTGCACGTCGGCCTCGCAGTCACCGCCCACAACAACGCCGTCGCCACCAAGGCCGCGTTGAGCGAAGTAGCCTTGGGGCTGCCGCAGCCGGACATTGCGCTGGTCGCCCCGCTCAACGGAGCCGTTGTCACCACTGCCGCGCCGATCCTCCTGACGGCCGAAGTCGCGCCCAACGGCAACGACATTGCCACAGTCGAGTTCTACACCGGCGGCACGCTCATCGGCGAAATCTTCTATCCACCCTATACGTTGGAGTGGACGGGAGCAGCCCTCGGCAGCCACACGCTCACTGCCCGGGTCATCACCTTCGAGAACCTCGCCACCGCCTCGACTCCCGTGAACATCACCGTGCAAGAACCTTTGCCGGCTCCGTGGACAGCGCATGACGTCGGCTTAGTCGGCACCGCCGGCACAGCCGCGCATTCCGCCGGTACGTTCACCGTGCGCGCCAGCGGCGACGACATCTGGAACAACTCCGATGCCTTCCACTTCGTACACCAGTCGTGGACCGGTGATGGTGAAATCATCGCGCGTGTGAACGGCATCGGAGCGACAGACCCGTGGGCGAAGGCCGGCGTCATGTTCCGCGAAACACTCGCGAGCGGTTCGCGGCACGTCTTCATGGCTGTCACGTCGGGCAACGGCTCCGCGTTCCAGCGCCGGATCGTTACCGACGACGTCAGTTCCCACACGCCTGGGGCGTTTGTTTCCGCGCCGTACTGGGTCCGCCTCGTTCGGCTTGGAGACATCTTCGAGGGCTTCATCTCCGCTGACGGCATCAACTGGACGTTCGTGGGCGCTGAGACCATCGCGATGAACGCCGCGTTGGAAATCGGTCTCGCAGTGACGGCGCACAATAACGGCCTCGTCACCACCGGCGCATTCAGCGACGTGCTGGTCCGCATTCCGCCGCCGACCATCGCCATCGCCTCTCCGGCCAATGGCGCTGTCTTCGTCGCGCCCGCAACTGTCACCGTGACGGCGAACGTCGCCGCCAACGGCAACACGATCTCCGCCGTGCAATTCTTCAGCAACGGCGCCCAGGTTGGCGAAGTCCTAGTGCCGCCCTACACTCTGACGCGCAACGGCGTCGCGGCCGGCAGCTACACGGTGTCAGCCCGCGTCGTCACGGCCTCGGGTCTCGCCGTTGATTCCGCTCCGGTGAACATATCGGTCGTCGCGCTTCCGTCCGCGCCGTCGAGCCTGACTGCCACGGCGGTGGCCGTGAACCGGATCAATCTCGCGTGGGTCGCAGGCTCCGCGAATCACACGGGCTTCATCATCGAGCGCTCGGTGAACGGCGGAACATTCGCGGTGATTGCGGGTGTCAGCGCCGGCACCTTGAGCTTCGCGAACACCGGCCTCGCCGCGAACACTCCCTACGCCTACCGCGTTCGCGCCACGAACGCCTTCGGCTCGTCGCCTTACTCTGCAACAGCCGGCGCACGGACTTTCATCAGCCCCGTTCGCGTGAACTTCCAGCCGGCGACGGCGGCGGTTCCGTCCGGCTACCTGGTGGACTCCGGCGCGAATTACGCCAGTCGCGGCAACGGCCAGACCTATGGCTGGAATCTCAACAACAGCACCACTGCTCGCGACCGCAAGTCACTGCGCTCGCCCGACCAGCGTTACGACACGCTCCAGCACATGCAGGTGGTCGGCGCAGGCAGCTCCTGGGAACTCGCCCTGCCGAACGGCAGTTACAGCGTCTTCCTCGTTTGCGGCGACGCGAGCGCGTTCGACAGCGTCTATCGCGTGAACGTCGAGGGCACACTGACCGTCTCCGGAACGCCTACCACGACGACGCGCTGGCACTCCGGCACGCGTACCGTGGCTGTCTCCGATGGTCGATTGACCATCAGCAATGGCACGGGCGCGGTGAACAACAAAGTCTGTTTCGTCGAGGTCACCCAGGTCGTCCCGCCGAGCGGAGTCCTTGCGGCGGCGTCCGGTCTGATCGCTGCTGACGACACGAAAGAGGGTGTCATGCAGGTGCAGATGCTCGGCCGCGACGAATTCGGTCGCGTCAAACTGCGTGTCCCCGGCCAGCCGTTCGGCACCTACGTGATCGAAACCTCGGCAGACTTGATCAAGTGGACGGCGATTGAAGTCGTTCCGGACTCCGACGGTTCGGTGAGCATCGAGTCGGAAGCGCTCGAACGCACGGAGGCCCGTTACTTCCGCGCCATTCCGACTGGCCGCTGATCGACCCAACATTCCTCGCACGGGCTGGCGGAGTTTCCGCCAGCCCGTTTTGCTTTTTGGATCAAGCGTCCCGCCACAGCGGAAAACTTCTGTTCAACACGCCGCTGCTGTTTCAACAATCCTCCTGTGACACACGCTGAAGCCCAGGCCCGCCACGCCGCTCTTGCTGATGAGATTCGCCGCCACGACCATGCCTATTACGTCGAGGCGCGACCGACCATCACCGACTTCGACTACGACAGTCTGAACCGCGAACTGCTCGATCTGGAACGCGAGTTCCCCGGCCTGGTCACGCCCGATTCGCCGAGCCAGCGCGTGGGCGGCAGGCCGTTGAGCGAGTTCCAATCGTCGCAACATCTCGCTCCGATGATGAGCCTCGACAACACCTACTCGCAGGAGGAGGTCAGGGGGTTCGTCGAGCGCGTGCAGAAGATTCTCCCGAACGAGACGCTCGAATGGGTTGTGGAGCCGAAGGTGGACGGCGTGGCTGTCAATCTGCGCTACGAGAACGGCCTGCTCACCGTGGGGGCAACGCGTGGCGACGGCGCGAATGGCGATGACGTTACCGCCAACCTGAAGACCATTCGCGCCATTCCGCTCAAGCTGAACTCCGCGCATGGCCTTCCCGCAATGATGGAAGTGCGCGGCGAAGTTTACTTCGCCAAGGCGGAGTTCGAGCGCATCAACGCCGAGCGAGCGTCTGCCGGCGAGGAGTTGTTCGCCAACCCACGCAACACGGCCGCCGGCACGCTCAAGCAGCTCGATTCCGGCCTCGTCGCGAAACGGAAGCTGCACATCGTGCTCTACGGGATGGGCAAGCTGGATTTCGCGACGAACCACGCCGGGTCGGAGACCGGCGCTCCGAAGACGCAGCTTGAACTTCTCGCGTGGCTGAAGCAGTTGGGTTTTCCGACGCCGGAACGGACATGGTTCTGCCGCTCCACCGACGAACTGCTCGCTGCAATCGGCGAACTCGACAGAGTGCGCGGCGGGTTCGGCTACGAGACCGACGGTGCGGTCATCAAGCTGAACTCGATTCCGCTCCGCGAAAAGGCCGGCGTGACGTCGAAGGCGCCGCGCTGGGGCATGGCCTACAAGTACGCTCCGGATCAGGCGGAGACGAAGCTGAACGCGATCACGATTCAGGTCGGTCGCACCGGCAAGCTCACGCCGGTGGCGGAACTGGAGGCGGTGTTCCTTGCGGGCTCGACGGTGCGACGCGCGACGTTGCACAACGAGGATCAGATCCAACGCCTCGACGTACGCGTGGGCGACATGGTGGTGATTCAGAAGGCCGGCGAGATCATCCCCGAGGTCGTGCGTGTGGCGACCGAGAGGCGCACTGGTGGCGAGACGCTGTTTCAATTCCCGAAGGCTTGTCCCGAGTGCGGCTCGAATATTTCCAAGGGCCTCGTTGAGGACGAGGCCGGCGCGGACTGGCGCTGCGTGAACCCTGACTGCCCGGCGCAGGTGCGCGGACGCATCGAGCACTGGTGCGCTCGTGGCGCGATGGACATCGAGGGCGGCGGCGAGGCGCTCGCGGCACAGTTGGTGAAAAGCGGTCTGGTTCGCGACGTGGCGGAGTTGTACCGGCTCAGGCTTGATGAACTCTCGAACCTCGAACGCATGGGCGAGAAGTCGGCGCGGAATTTCCTGGCGGGCATCGAAGCCAGCAAGCAGCGCGACATGTGGCGCGTGTTGTTCGGTCTCGGGATTTTTCACGTCGGCGCGGGTGTGGCGAAAAGCCTCGGACGGGCGTTCACCGACCTGGAGGAAATCTTCGCTGCCGGCCCGGCGCGACTGGCGGAGGTGGAGGACATCGGCGGCGTCATCGCGCAAAGCCTGGCGCAGTGGCATGACGATTCGCGCAACCGGGACCTGCTCGCGCGCTTGAAGCAGGCGGGAGTGAATTTCCGTTCCGCGCTGCACAATCCGGCCGCCGCGCTCGGGCCGTTCGCCGGGAAGACGTTCGTGCTGACCGGCACGTTGCCCACGCTGACGCGGGAGACGGCTTCGGCAAAGGTCGAGGCGCTCGGCGGCAAGGTGAGCAGCAGCGTGAGCAAGAAGACGGATTACGTGCTTGCGGGCGAGGAGGCGGGCTCGAAACTGGAGAAGGCGCAGAAGCTCGGCGTGAAGATCATCGACGAGGCGGAGTTCGTCAGGATGTGCGGGTGATTATGTTGTGATGGCAGCGCGGTGTTCGCCTGAGAAAATCTTGGTAAAGGAATTGGAGATGTCTCCGATGAGGGTTGGGCCGGATGGAGAACCTCCCCGGTGACGTCGTCGCCCGCAATGGGCAGTTCGCAGCGACGGAGTCGGAACGTTTAACAAATGATCACAAGATCACGCCTATGATGAAACGAAACTCCACGAAGTTTCTCACCGGACTCGCCTTGCTTCCGGCGACGACCGCCCTTGCATGGGACTGGAAGCTCTGGGATGACAAACACGTCGAGTTCCACGGCTTTGCCAGCCAGGGGTTCCTGTCTTCGACGGAATACAATTACCTCGGCAACTCGAAGAACGGCTCGTTTCAGTTCAGCGAGATGGGTCTCAATGCGAGTTTTTCACCGTTCAACCGTACGCGGATTTCGGCGCAGGGGTTCATGTTTGACCTTGGCGACGTGAACAACAACCGCGTGTTCTTGGACTACGCCTCGGTGGAATACACCTTCAGCGATCTCTTCGGTGTTCGCGCAGGCCGTGTGCGCCGGCCCGGTGGCATCTACAACCACATTCAGGACGTGGATCTAGCCCGTACCGCCGTGCTCCTGCCTCAAGGCGTGTATGATCCGCGCTGGAGAGATTTTTCTACGTCGATTGACGGCGGCATTCTTTTCGGAAGCGTTTCGGCGGGAGACATCGGATCATTCAGTTACGAGGGCTATGCGGGCTACATGAATCTCGACGACAAGGGCGGCGTCGCGCGGAACGTCCAGACCGGGCTGCCCGCAGCTCCGCTGGCGGTTTACAAGGGCATCGATCCGGCTCTCATCACAGGCGCCCAAGTGTGGTGGAACACGCCGTGGGAAGGGCTGCGATTCGGCGCGTCCGGCGGTCAGGTCTGGGATTTCGAGTGGAAGATTCAATTGGACCCGGCGGCGACCGGCCTGCCGGTGACTGCGATTCGCAAGACGGAGTCGGACATACCCTACGTTTATCTCTCGGGCGAATACACATGGAAGGCGTGGACCTTCCAGACTGAGTACTACGCCTACATGCTTCATCTCCACGACAGCATTCTGGGCAACCCCGTGGGCGAGAGCAAATACGCGGTCGACGCGTGGTACATCGGAGCCAGCTATCGCTTCAACAAGTGGTTTGAGGCCGGCACCTACTACACCGAGCACTACGCGGACACCGGTGATCGCGGCGGCCACAACCAAGCCAACTCGGCTGATGGCTTCCAGAAGGATCTCGCCATCTCGACGCGTTTCGACCTGACGGACTGGTGGCTCTTCAAACTTGAAGGTCACTGGATTCGCGGTGCCTCGCTCTTGCAGGACAACGAGCACAACCCGGATCGGAGCGACGAGGGTTCGTGGTGGATGTTCGCCGCGAAGACGACCTTTAACTTCTGACACAACCGCAACTCTCAACCACCAAGAACGCATGAAAATGACGAACTTGAATCAAGGAGCGGTTATGGGAGCGGTCCTGTTCGCGGCGGCCAATGTCCTCGCACTCGACGGAGTCGTGGTCGCCAACGAAACTGTTCCTGTGAAGGAGCTCACACCTGTGCAAGTGAAGGATATTCTCACCGGCAAAACGATGTATTGGGAAGGCGGCCAGGCCATCACCCTCGTCGTGCCCGGCCATGCCGGAGACGCTGCCATTAAGGAAGCCTGCGGCATGGGCCCGAGCCAGTTCCGTACACACTGGCAACGCCTCGCCTTCTCCGGCCGTGGCCAGCAGCCGAAGAAAGCCGACGATGCTGCGAAGGCCATCGCCATCGTGAAAGCCTCGCGCGGTGCCATCTGCATCGTGCCGCAGGGCACAGACACCACCGGCGTGAAGAAGCTCGAACTCAAAAAGTAGTTGGCCCCCCTGTCACCACGGAGGCGCTCGTCGCCCGGGCTCGTCTGAAAGATGGAAGTCCGGAACCGACGAGCGCTTTTTGTTGTTCGATGCGGAGGGTTTGGTCTTGTGGATTAGCCTTGAAGGAGAATGCAGGTTGAGCCTCCGCGTTATCCACCGATAACGGTGGTACGGGTATGTCGTTTTGGGTCATCCGACTTTTCTTCCTGCTGCTCTGCGTCACTGCTGGCTACGCGGTCAGCCAGTATCGTCCCGAGATTATCGAGGGCGGATTCTATGGCGTCACGATTGGGTTCGGCCTGGGTTGGCTGCTCATTGCGGTGGATGAGATGCTCAAGGGTTTTTCCCTCCGCGCCTTCTCCGCCGCCACGTTCGGCCTCGCGCTTGGTGCCCTGGTCGCCGGCTTGGTGGATCGCACGAACCTCTTCATCTTCGCCGATGAGAAAACCCAGTGGCTGCTGCGGCTTGCGATGTTTCTCGGCTTCGGCTACGTCGGAATGATCCTCGCGATGCGCAGCAACAAGGACGACTTCGCGCTGATCATCCCCTACATCCGCTTCCGCTCCCAGAACAAGCCAGAGAACCATCTCGTGCTCGACACCAGCGTCATCATCGACGGCCGCATCGTCGAACTGGTCGAGAGCCGATTCGTTGAGGGGATTCTTGTCGTTCCGAAGTTTGTGTTGCGCGAACTCCAGTTCATCTCGGACTCGCAGGATGCCGCCCGTCGCGCCCGGGGCCGTCGCGGCCTGGACATCCTCAACCGCCTGCGACAGAACCCCCGCTGCGAAGTTCGTGTGCATGAACTGGATTTCCCGGAGGAGAAGGAAACCGACGCCAAGCTGCTCAAGCTGACCCGCGCGCTCGATGGCAAACTGTTCACAAACGACTTCAACCTCGGCAAGGTCGCCGAACTGCAATCCGTTCCCCATGTGAACCTCAACACACTCGCCACCGCGCTGAAGCCGGCCGTGCTTCAGGGCGACATTCTTCAACTCCGCGTCGTCCGCGAAGGTCGTGACAAGGGGCAGGGCGTCGCCTATCTGCCTGACGGCACGATGGTGGTCATCGGCAGCGCGTCGGCCTTCATCGGCCAGTTCGTCACGGCGGAAGTTGCCACGCTGCACCACACCGGAGCCGGTGTGATTCTGTTCGCGGAACTGAAGTCAGGTGACGCCGCAGCTGCTTGAGCGGAGCGATGGCGTGAAATGTCGAGTGGTTGAAGTTGGGAGACTGGAACGTTCGCGATCACCATGATCCTGAAACCTCTCCGGCTGGGGTGCCCGTCAGTCTGCAAAGATTGGTGTGCCGAGTCACTGCCGTCGGCGCACGACCCGCTTCCGGCACCTTGTCCTCGTCCACCCGAAAAACGGAGTGGAACTGTTTCCCCGGGCAGTCCAGGAGGTGCCAGCCGTGCGCGCCGGGATTAATCCATCACCAGCACGCGGTAGAAGCGTTGTACTCCGGCGGGTGCCGCGTCGGTGAAGGACACCGCACCGGCGCTGGCGACGGCATCCGTGCCAAGTTGCGTCCAGGATGGCGTGTCGAGGGAGTCCTTGTATTCGAGGCGGTAGGTGCGGCCGGTGATCGCGTCGGCAGTCAGGATGATGTCATTCCCGGAGCGCGAGATTCGGACCTGAACCTCGTGGGTCACGAAGATGGTGAATGTCCGGCTCACTGTCTGTTTCGGCGCGCCGAGGTCTGAAACGGTGAGGGTGATCTGATTCGTTGTGTCAGCCGAGGAGACGTCCGTGATCCACGCGAACAAGCCGGTAAGTGCCTCGATGGTCGCATTCCCGGGCGCGCCGCCGTTGAGCGAATAGGTCAACGTCTGGGCCGGCAGGTCGGCGTCGGTGGCCGTCGCGGTGAACGAAACCGTCTCGCCGGGCGCAACGATGAAGTCCGGGATGGCCGCGAGTTCCGGCGGAGAATTCAGTTCGCCGACGGACACGGTGAAGGACTGGCTGGAACTCATGATGGGATCGCCGTCGTCAGCGACGCGCACGACGATGGCGTAGTTGCCGGGGCCTTGCGCCTCGGTCGGAGTCCACGCAACAACGCCGGAGACGCCGTCGATCGAGACACCGGCGGGGAACCCGGGCTCGAGGCTGAAGGTAAGCGTCTGCGGGATGGAGTCGGGATCGATGGCGGAGTTTGTCACCAGGAGTATCGCGCCTTCGTTGATTACGCGGCTGGTGACGGGCGTGATTACCGGCGCGTTGTTCACCTCGCGCACGGCGATGTTGAAGGTCTGCGTGGCGGAGAGGCTCGGGCTGCCGTTGTCGGTGACGATGACCGCGAGAGTGTAGTTGCCGGGGCCCTGGGCCTCGGCGGGCGTCCAGCGGAACGCGCCCGTCCCGGCTTCGATGCCGGCACCAGCCGGCGCACCGGCGTCGAGGGAGTAGGCCAGCGATTGCGCCGGGATGTTCGTATCCGTCGCGGTGACGTTGAAGGCGAATTGGGTTCCTTCATCGATCGTCTTGTCCGTGATCGGGCTGATGACCGGCGGCGTGTTGGCGGCGAAGAGGAAGTTCGCGGAGCGCGGCGTCGGGTTTGTCATCGTGTAGATCGACAGTGCTCCGTCGGTGAAGCGTCCCTGGCTGGCGTCGGTGATTTGCAGGCCGAACGTCACGAGGTCGATCAACGTCCCGTCCGGTGCAAAGAGCCCGATGCTTTCGCCGCCTTTCGCGAGCGAGAAAGCGGCGTGGAGGTCCGCCCGGTTCGCGCTGTTCTGGCCCGGCTCGTTGTCCGCCCAGACAAGCAGGTAGCCGAGCGGCGGAATGGTCGTGCCGGTGGGAATCGCCCAGTGCGTCGCGTTCGTCGCCGTGTCGCTCATGTAGTAGCCCGTGAGATTCACCGTGTTCGTCTCCGGGTTGTAGAGTTCGATCCAGTCCTCGTAATCCAGATCCGCCGGATCGGGGAGCGTCAGGAAGTTGTCCGCCATCCATTCGTTGATCTTCACCAGCACGGGCGCGGCGGTCGGATTGTTCGTCGCGCGGGGCGTCACGATGGAGAAAGTGCGCCGGCCGCTGACGGCTCCGTCGGGATACGATCCGTAGGTTCGGCCGACGACGGGGATGGAGTAGTTGAGATGATCAATGATGCTGGCGAGCGACGTGCCTTTCGAGAGCACGACGGATCCGTTGTTCGCGAGCGGCCGGAAGTTCGTGTGCAGTTCCGACGGGATGGACTCGGCGCTTTCGCCGTCGAGCCACACGAGGAGGAACTGCCTTGGCCCGATGCTGGTGCCTGCCGGGAAGGGCCATTTGACGAGGTTCGTGTAGGTGTCCGAAAGCGAGAAGCCGTCCAGGGAAAGCGCGTTGGTGCCGCCGTTGTAGAGCTCGACCCACGGCTCGCGTTCCCCGAAGCGATCAGTGATGCCGTTGGTGCCGAGAAAGAAGTTGGTCGGCATCAGTTCATTCAGCCAGACCGTCGGGAATGCCGGTAGCGTGCCACGCACCGAGTTCACAAGGCCCGGCGTGTAGCGGTTCACGAGGTCGTAGGTGGTTTCGAGCGAGAGACCGAAGACGATGTCGCTGCTCGCGAGGCTCTGTTGATGAACCTCGACGGCGATGGTGTTCACGCCGGGAAGAAGCGCGGTGGCTGGGAGTACGAACGGACCGGTCAACGCGGCGTCGCCGACGCCGGGCGTGGCGAGAGTGTCGTAGGTGACGGCTCCGGCGGGAATGTTCTGGCGATAAAGTTCCTGGCCGTTGAGGTAAACGACCAGGCCGTCATCAACAATCGTGAAGAGCTTGAGGCCCGCCCCTAGAGTGCTGCCGGAGAAGTTGAAGGTGGTGCGGAAGTAGTAGGTCGTGCGGCCGCGCGCGAGTTGGGTGTTTTTCGGCTCCGGCAGGGCGGCGTCCTCGTAGTAGAGCAAGCCGAGGCCGCTCGACCATCCGCTGTCATTGTAGCCGGGCACCGTCCAGTTCGGGTCGACGAAGGCGAGGTTCGTGTTGTAGCGCCAGAGGTTCGTCATCACCACGAGCACCTGCGCGGCGTTCGTCACGCCGGCGTTGGCAGCGGCCCAGTTAGCGGAACGGTTGTTGTCCTGGAACGGATCGATCAATTGCAGCGAAGAGCCGCCGCCGTCGGCTGAGGCGGGCCAGGGCAGGTCGTCGTCGTAGGTCACCTGGTCGATGACGAGATCCTGCGGCGGCGTGTTGCCGGGCTTGATGAGCGTGAGCGTCTCGCCGCCCTTGTCGAAGCCGCCGCTCATCTCGCCGAGAATCGCCAGCGAGGGACCGTACGTCTCGGCGAACACCGTGGCGTCTTCGACAACGAGCCTGAACGCGCCGGGCTCGATCACGGAGCCGTTCGGGAAGGTGAAGTTGATGCCGCTGAACCGCCACCCGGAGAGATCAAACGCGTTCGAGACGGAGGTGTTGTGAAGTTCCACGAAGGCCGCGTCGGGCAGCAGCGGATGGTACATGATCTCGTTGATGACGATCTTCTCCTCGGGTAGCTCGTTGAAGCCGGTGTAGGTGACGCGGATGCTGCCGGTGACGGACGCGACGGCACGGCCCTTGGAATCGATGCCAGAGAAGTTGAGAGTGTTGGAACCGCGCAAAAGCGGGATGCGAACGATCCAGGTGTGGAGCGATGTCCAGGTGACGGGGTAGGGGACGCCATTGATTAACAGCGTCCGGACCTCCAGCGGCGCTGTGCCGGTGAGCGTGATGAGATTGCGGTTCGTCGAGAAGTCCGCACCCCCGTTCGACACGACGGCGAATGGCGACTGGTTGTTCGTGATCTGCGTTAGCACGAAAGCGCGGCGCGCGGCGATCCAGTTCTTCAGATCGAGCGGGCTGGCGACGCCGCTCGCGCCGCCGGCGACCATGCCGTTGTAACGCGAGTCGAGGATCGCGTCCGCCCGGCTCGACGCCATCATGCCGTAAGCGGCCTCGATGATCGCCTGCCAGTAGATGCGCGCGAAGGGCGGGTGGTCGTTGCGCGGCCCGTGGTCCGCTCCGCCGATGCCAGTGAGGTTCGCGTCGTTTGCCGCGCCGCCGAATGCGAAGTCCACGTCCCACAGGAAGAGTTTCCAGGTGTCGCGCTCGGGCTTGTAGGCGAAGCAATTCTGGCCGCCACCGTAGGAGAAGCTGTCTGGGTTCCAGAAGAGATGCTGGGCGACATGAACCTTGTACCACTCCTCGACATCGACGGCCGAGGTCAGCGCGGCGGTATACGCATCGCTGCCGATCGGGGCGTTCGTGAGCGAGACATTCACAAGATTGTAGATGTTCGTGTAGTCGTTCAGTTCGTTGGCGGGGGCGGAACGGCGTGGCCACGTGGCCCGATAGCGTTCGCGCTTCATCGCGCCGCCGGTCGTGGTGTAACGGGCGAGATTCGCGCCGATGACCGCGTAGCCGGGTTCACTGGCTCCGTAGGCGAGGTCGCCAAACTCGAAGCCGAGCATGATCTTGTGGAGGTCGCCGTTGGCGTCCTCGGGGTACCATTGGTCGATGAAATCGCCGTTGGGCTGCTGCGCGTCGTGGAAGACGGTCTCGCGTCGGACACCGTTGACGAAGACGAACACAGGCCGGTGATAGAGGTAGGGAATGCCGAACTGATAGCCAAACCAGTAGGCGTGGATCTCTCGCTGCGCCTGGGGATCGCCGCCGCCGTTGCCAGGGCGGAAGAGGTTGATGTCCGACTCGCCAAGCAGCAGGTCATCGTCGGGGAAGTTCAGGTCGTAGTCGCAACCGGTGCCCACGGGCGAATCATAGACTGGCGAGTGATACGGGCTGCCGTGGAACCACGCACCGGCGTTATAGACGACGCGGTTCGTGCCATAGATGAACGTCACGTCCTTGGGCTTGTTGCTCATCTTCTCCTCGGCGATCCAGCGCGCGACGTTGGTGGCGGAAACCCAGAAACGATACGTTGGCAGCGAGCCAAGGATTGTCGTGTCGCCCCAGCGGATGACGCACTCGCGCACTGGCGCATCCGACGGGAACGCGCTGATACCGACGGGCGGGAAGTTGTCCGCCGCCTGAACGAAGAACGCGACGGTCCCGCCCGCCGCCTGGCCCGGAATCACCGTCGAGAAAATGCCCGCGCCGTTGTTCGTCATCGGCAGCGTGAGGAAGTTCGTTCCGGGATCGATGCGGTAATTCACTGCGAGGAACGAGATGCCGTCAGGATCGTTGACGCGCGCGGTGACGAGGACCTGCTGGGACGCGGCGGGCAGGGCGGGTTCGTGGCGCACGTCCGTGATGGCGGGGCCGACGTTCGCAGCGCCGCGGCTGTTCGCCAGGCCGGGCGTGCCGAGGTTGCGCGCGGTGAGAATGTAGCCCGGTGCTTCGTGCCAGTTCCCGCGCAGGCGGAGCAACACGTTCGGGCTGCCCTTCAACCAGCGCACTTTCGCGCGGAGCGTGACCGTGGTGCCGGGCGCGAGCGTCGAGGGAAGCTGCGTGCGAATGCGGTTCGCGCCCGCGTCGCCGCGGCCGGTTGTGCGGATGCGCAGCGAACGCGCGCTGCCAAAGCCCTCGGCGTTTTCGAGCCGGGTCTCGTTGTGATTGCCCTGAAACGTCCAGCCGGCGGTTCCGCTCTCGAAGTTGCCGTTGGCGATCACGTTCGCGCCGCCGGCCGGGATGACCTCGATGTTATCGATCAGCGTTTCACCCGCGCCGAGGAGCGTGACGTGGAGTTGGTAGGCGTCGGCCCAGCCATTGTCCATCACACCGGTGGCCTCGACGGTGACCCACGGGCTTTTCGAGGATTCGTCGCTGTCCGCCCAGTTCGGCGCGAGCCGGTTGTCCGAGCGCGGATCGATCAATTCGAGACTGCTCCCGCCGCCGTCAGAGTAGTTGCCCCAGCGCCCGCCGGAATCGTACCGGACCTCGTCGTGCGTGATGCGAATGGTGTTGGTGCGTAGCTGACCCTGGGCGTTGGTGCCAACGACTTGATCGGGGAAGTTCAGCTCGATGCGTTCGCCGCCGTTGGCGAGCGAGCCGGAGTAGTTGCCGACGCAGTTGAGGATGTTGAGCTGCGCGTAGTTCGTGCGCAGGCGCGCGGCGTTGCGGGCGACGACGAGGAACGAGCCGGGGCTCATCGAAGTGCCGTCCGGGAAGTCATACGAAACGCCATCGCGCAACCGCCAGCCCGTGAGGCTGACGGTGTTCGTCGAGCGGTTGTGAAGTTCCACGTATTCGTCGTCCGCATCGCCGCTGACGGGGTCGTACATGATTTCGTTGATTACGACAGAGGCGGGCTTCATGCCGGAGTTGTTCGTGCCGGGCGTGGGCGTGAGCAGGCGACTGAAGAGCTTCGCGCCATCAGGGAAGCGTCCATAGGGAACACCGTTTTCCTGCGCTTCAAAGCGGAGGGAATCGACGACGCGCTGGCCGCTTGGATGTTTGAAGTAGATGGTTTCGCCGCCGGACGAGAGACCGAAGCCAAGCTGGGTCTCGGTGAAGACGATGAAGCCGTTCGGCGGAATCGACGTGCCGGCGGGGACGATAAACTTGTTCGTCTCCGGATCGTCCGTGAGGATCGTGCTGGCGATGCTGACCGCGGAGTTTCCGTAGTTGTAGAGCTCGATGTAGTCCACGTCCGGCAGGTCCGTGTGCGAGAGAACTTCGTTGATCATCACCGTTCGATACGCGGTGGATGGCGCCGGATCGGCGATGCCAGGATTGCCGCCTGTGGCGTTGCTGATGTCCCACGCGCGCGGGTCGCGCTCGCCGTAGCTCGGCCGCGCGAGCACGAGCGAATGTCCGCCGCCATCCGCCGCCGGCGGGTACGGGGCGTCGCCGGTGTATTCCATCTCGAAGACGATCGCGTCGCTGGCGTTGCGCAGGCGAAGCGTACCGGTGCTGTTCTGCAAACCATTCGAGTTGGCGAAGGGACCGAAGACGTTCGTGAAGCTGTACGTCGCACGGAAATCGGTCGGGTTCGCCGCGACGACGAGGTATTGTTTCGATTGGAGGATGACGTTCGACGGGAAGGTGTAGTCGATCGCGCCGGAGATTCGCCAGCCGCCGAGTTCCTCGAACCATGGCTGGGAGTTGTAAATCTCGATGAACTCTAGGTTGCGGCCGTCGAGGCGGTTGGTCGGGTGATACATCAACTCGGAAATGACGACGCCTTGCCGGCGCGAGGATGGCCCGGGCACTTCGCGCGGCAACGTGAGATGGCCGACATCGATCGGTCGCACGGTGGTGGAGAAGCTTCGCGTGGAGTTCGCGACGATCGTGTTCGGGGTTGTCGCGCGGTCGCGGACGTTGTTCACCGTGACGACGTAGGTGGTGTTCGGGGCCATCGGCGACGTGGTGAGGAGAATGGTTCTCGTGTCCACGCCAAAGGCCGCGCGCAGGACCGTGATGCCACCGGTAATGGAGTAGTTGGCGATGTTCGTGGCGGACGCGGGTTCGACGGGTTCCGAGAAGGTGAGGAAAGCGACTTGCAGATCGCCCGCGTTGCCGGCGGCGATGATCGTCGGGCGAGTGGTGTCGGCCACGACGGTAAGCGTGGCGGTGCTGGAGGAGGTGAACCCGAGGGCATTCGTGACCGCGCAGGAGAATGTGCTGCCGCTGTCCGCGAGCGTGAGGTTGGGGATCGTGATTGCGGCGTTCGTCTCGCCAGCGACGGGTAATCCGTTGCGCCGCCATTGGAAGACCGTGCCGATCATGCGTTGGAGTCGGACCGAGAATGTGGCCGAGGCGAACTCCACGGCGCTCGTGTTCGTCGGTTGCTGTGTGATGACCGGCGGGCCGAGGCCGAACGGCGTCATGCGTTCGCCGGGGATCGGCCGTTCCTGTGTGCCGTTGGGAAGCTGCCAGCCGACGGCGATGTTATCGCCGCCGCCGCCTTCGGCCATGATCGCCTCGATGTAGTAACGCTGTCCTTGAGTGAGCGTGATGGTGCCGAACGCGTAATCGGAACGGTTCGCGGGGAGATTCGGATTCATCGTCGGGAAGATGAACGTCGCGTTCGTGCGCCGGTCGATGGCCCCGTCCCAATCCCTCACACCGGCCCAGACGGGTTCCGCCGCGATGAGGCGGATGTTCGACGGAGACTCGTCGCGGCTGAGGAAGAGCCGGCCATTGTCATCGGTGGCGATCCAGAAGATGTAGTTGCCGGTCGCCGGTGCAGTGAGCAGGGCCCGCATGCGCGTGCCGTAATTGTCCCCCGCGCTGGGGCCTTCAAAGATCGGTTCGATGCTCTCAAGCGCCGGGCTCGACGGGTAGGCAGGATTGTTGGTGAGGCTCGGCAGATCACCTGCGATGCCGGTGAAGACTTCGCGGAGAATGCCGTTGCTCACCTGGGCCTGGGAAAGCGCGTTCGAGAGGTGCAGAATGGCGAGGAGGAACAACGGGGACAGCAGGCGTCCCGCAATACAACAGTGCTTCATACGTCAGTGGAACAATCTCCCTATTCTTCGCCAGATTCCGTGCGCTGCACAAGGCGCAACTTGCGCCGCAACGGCTCGTCGAAACGGGCTAACAGCGGGGCTACGGCGACAGGCGCTCGATGATCCACCGGCCTTCAGGCGAACGGCGATACTTGAGACGATCGTGCATACGGCTGGAACGGCCTTGCCAGAATTCGATCTCGGCCGGCGCAAGAACGAAGCCGCCCCAGTAGTCCGGCATCGGGACTTCGCCCGGATACTCCGCGGTCACGCGGGCCATCTGTTTTTCGAGGAACTCGCGGCTGGCGACGACGGTGCTTTGCTTGGAGACCCACGCCGCCAGGCGCGAACCGCGCGGACGACTGCGAAAGTATTCCTCGGATTCCTCGCGTGAAAGGCGCGTGACGGTGCCGGTTACACAGATCTGCCGCTCGAGATCCGCCCAGTGAAGGACGAGCGCGGCATGCGGGTTCTCGGAAAGCTCAAGGCCTTTGCGGCTGGCGTAGTTGGTGAAGAAGATGAACCCGCGGGCGTCCGCGCCCTTGAGGAGAACGGTGCGAACCGACGGCCGTCCGTCGCGATCCGCCGTGGCCAGCGCGATGGCGTTCGGGTCGGAAGGTTTCGCGCCGAGGAGCGATTGCCAGGCCTTGTAGATGCCGATGCCGAACGCGCGCAGGCGGCTGCCGCCGCCCCGGGCGTCGATGGCTTGATCGAACCAGCGCTGGAACTGGCGCAGCGGATCCGAATCGAGGTCGGCCTCGTCGAGCCGGCCGAGCTTGTACTCGCGGCGAAGATCGGCGAGCGACATCAGGCTTGGGCCGGAATCATCCCGCTCTGGCGCGCGAAGTTGAACAGCCCGCCGGCATCGACCACGGGCCGGACTTCGCCGAGCGACTTGAAGGAATAGACCTTGCCGGTGGCCTCAGCGGTGACGGTGGCCTTGTCGAGGTCGACCGTCACCACGTCACCGGTCTTGAGGGTGTCGCACAGGCGCTCGGTGAGTTCGCACGGATAAACTTCGCCGGTGGCGACGCAGTTGCGGAAGAAGATGCGGGCGAAGCCTTCGGCGAGGACCACCTTGCAGCCGGCGGACCCGATGGCAATGGGCGCGTGCTCGCGGGAGCTGCCGCAGCCGAAATTGCGGCCGGCGAGAATGATCGGGTAATCCGTGTCCACCGCGCCCGCTTTGACGAAGCGCGTGGCGTAGAGGGATTCCGGGAGGCCGCACATGGCAAAACTGCCGAGCTTCTCATACTCATCCGGCATGGTCGGGATGAGGTTCAGGTATTGCGCCGGAATGATCTGGTCCGTGTCGATGTTGTCTCGCACGACATAGACCGGGCCTTTGAACACAGATTTCGTCATGGCCGAAAATCTGGCGGGAGGCGCATGGCATTTCAATCCTCATTTTGACGGGCGATTCCGGATGAACGACACAGAGCAGACCCGGTCTTGAGTGTGGCGTCCCGCGTGGGTAGGGTCTGCACGTGTCCGAACCCCATGCTCGTTCCTATCCGGCTGTTCCTGCGAAGGAACTCCCGGGCAGCCGGCACGGCGCGCTCGAATCGCCGGCGGTCGCGTGGCACAAGCCGGTCTTCATCGGCTTCCTTCTCGTGTGGATGGTGAACACCGTCATGGCTTGCCTGTCGCTTCGTCCGCCGATGCAGGCGGCGTGGGTGGAGGGGTTGCTTCCGATCTTTGCGGTGGCAACGACGCTCGTGGGCCTCGGCCGCTGGCTGCCCGCGCAGAACATCGTTGCCGCAGCGGCGTTCATCGGTGTCGTCGCGTATGCCGCAGCGTGGCTGGCGGCGAAGGCCGGGCTCGTCTTCGGCCCGATCATTTTCAAGGACGTGCCCCCGTTACCTCGTCCGGGATGGGTGCCGTGGTGGCAGCCGTGCCTGTGGATCGTTGTCGTGATCAATGCGCGCGGCGTGGCGCGGCTCATGTTGCGCCGATGGCGTGAGGTGCGCCATTACCCGTGGCTGTTCCTCGGCGTGACGTGCGCGCTGATCGTCGCGTTCGATGTCGCGCTGGAACCGTTCGCCACGAGGCCCGGCGGTTACTGGGTCTGGCGCACCTGGGGGAACTCAGCGCCGTGGACCATCGGTGGCGTGCCGTTGAGCAATTACGTCGGCTGGCTCGGCTGCGCGGTGTTGATGGTCATGTCCACATTCATCGGCCTGGCGCACAAACGGCCCGTTCAGCTTCTGCCGGACTATCATCCGCTCGTCGTATGGGTGCTGCTGTGCGGCTGGGTGACTGCGGGCAATGCCGCTGCGGGAGCGTGGACGGGATTTGGAATCGCTCTGGGACTGAGCCTGCTGGCGTTGGGGATCACGATTGCGAACCCGGCGGCCTACACGCTCAAGGATTCGGAGCGGGCACGGCGAGTTGACGGATCTGCGGGCTTACGGCCCAGAGGTTGATTGGCGCAAACGCTTCGCCGAAGCGCAGGTAGCGCGCGCTGCCATCCACGAACGCGAAGACCGAGCCGCCGCCGTTGCGCGAGTTTCCGCCGTGCCGGCTTTGGTCGAGGATGAAGTCGTCGTAGCGGTTGTAATCCATCCAGAAGTGGCCGTGGTTCACCTTGTCAGTACCTTCCTTCTCGCCGAACAGAATCGTTTCGCTCGGCTCTTGAATCGCGGACTCCATGACGCCCGTGAAGCGCGGCGTATTGGGATTGTTGGAGTTGTTCTGATTCGGTGTCAGCGACTCGCCGGCGGAACTGGCGGAGATCGTGGGTGTGTCTTTGAAGGCCGGTGTGGTCACCGCAGCGTAGCCGAGGAGCGTCGCGTAATCGTTGAACCCATTGAATATGTAGCTGCGATGGGCCTTGTCGGCCATGTGCGTGCCGCCAAATGTCACCGGGTTTGGCACGTCGCTCGGGCACAGGAGCATTTCGACCGTCTGATAGCCGTCGTAGAATTTCGCGGGCCAGTGCTGGCCGCCTCCGACCACGGGGAACAAACCTTCGTTCTCGTCGGCATAGATTTTTGCGGCGAGGCTGAGTTGCTTGAGGTTGTTCGTGCAGCGGATCTTCTTTGCGGTCTCCTTCGCCTTGCCGAGGGCCGGGAGCAACATGCCGGCAAGAATGGCGATGATAGCGATCACCACCAGCAGTTCAATGAGGGTGAAACCGGCGCGGGCATTTCCGGCCGCGCGGGCGATGGCTTGATTCGGACTTGTCTTCATGTCGGTGCATTGTGCGGACGTCCGTCTGGAGACATACGCACGAGGATTTGGACTTCGCGACCAGCACCGACATTCGAGAAGTTTCCGAGCAACAGAGTCAGTCATGTCCGCAGCGATCCATCAGCGGTGCGGTCACGTTGGAGCGATGCGAGGTTTCATTCGTCACGCTCCCCACGAGTCATCAGGCCACCGCGACGGGCAGTGCTTCGTCCGGCAGCAGCACGGGGATGCCGTCGCAGATCGGGTAGGCGAACCGGCCGTCCTGACGCACGAGCGCGGCGTCGCACTTGCGGGTCACCGCCTTGCCAGAGCGGTTCAACAACGTGCCGTTGACAATTTGTTCGTTGAGCCGCTGCACGACAGCGTCCGCAGCGAGGGCCAGCGGTTGGCGGGATTCCGGGCAGCAGAGGATTTTCAAAAGGTCAGTGTCGATCATGGGAGCGGAGGGTTGAAATTACTACGATTGCGCGCGGATGGCGGCGTCATAGACGGTCTTGAGCGGAACGCCTGCGGCATCGGCGACTTGCTGACAGGATTCGTATTCGGGCGCAGCCTGGACGATTTCGCCGTCGAGTTTGCCGAGCTTTACCTGCACCGCCCCGTGCGGCGTTGCGACGGTTGCGAACTCACGGCGCAACTTTCGTCGCTCCGACAGGTGGCGTCGGACGCCAAAAGCCGTCGTCTCGCGAAGCATCATTTCGCTGAAGCGATCCGCATCCGCCTCCGCGCACAAGACGGTGAGCAGGACGCCGGGCCGGTTCTTCTTCATCTGAATGGGTGTGTGGAAGACATCCAGCGCGCCTTCCTTCAGCGCGTGTTCGACAAAGCTGCCGAGGATCTCGGCGTTGATGTCGTCGAGGTTGGTCTGAAGCACGGCAACGGTGTCGGTCTCCCAATCGTGCGTTGTGCGAGCCACGGTCGCTTCGCCGAGTACGGCACGGAGGACGTTCGGGCGGGTCTTGTTCTCGCGCATGCCGAGGCCGTAACCGATCTTCGTCGCGGCCAGACCGCGCATCGGGCCGAAGCTTTCCACGAGTTCCGCGAGCAACGCCGCGCCGGTGGGCGTGACGAGTTCGTGCGGTTCCTCACACTGCGCGACTGTCGCGCCGCGCGCGCCGAGAATCTCCAGTGTGGCCGGCGTCGGCACGGGGAAACGTCCGTGGGCGCACTTCACCCAGCCGGTGCCTTCGACGACTGGAGCCGCAAGGACGCGGGGCTTCCCGAGCAGTTCAAGCGCGATGCACGCGCCGACAATGTCTACGATGGAATCCACCGCCCCGACCTCGTGAAAGTGAACCTGCTCCGGGGGCTTGCCGTGGATCTTCCCCTCGGCGACCGCCACGCGCCGGAACACGCCGACGGCGCGATCCTTCACCCAGGCCGAGAGTGCGCTGGAGCGGATGATCTTCTCGATGTCCGCGAAGTTTCTCTCGTGCTGATGGTTGTCCGCGTGCGTGTGCGAATGGCTGTGGCCATGGTCGTGATTATGTTCATGGGCGTGGGAATGTCCGTGACCGTGAGCATGGTCATGCGTGTGGCCGGCGTGTTCGTGGGAATGCTCGTGCCCATGATCATCGTGGCAGCGTTCCCCACATTCCTCGACGTGAACATCGAACTTCGTCCCCGCGATGTGCGAGCGTTGTTGCCGCGAGGTATGCAGGTGGTAGCCGCCCATGCCGAGCTTGCGGAGTTCGCCTTCGAGTTGATGCAAATCCACTCCGAGATCGATCATCGCGCCGAGGAACATGTCGCCGCTGATGCCGCTGAAAATGTCGAGGTAAAGAGTCTTCATGAAATCGTGGCGCGCGTTCCAGGCTGCCTAGCGCGTGAGGCTGCGCCCTTTTGCCACGCTTCTCCGTCGTGGTCGCGCTGAAGCGCCGGGAGTGTTCCCGCCAGCAGCGAGTGTGTTGATCTGGCTCGCGGCGTAGCCAGCACCGAAGCCGTTGTCGATGTTCACGACAGTCATCCCGCTGCTGCAACTGCTCAACATGCCGAACAACGCCGTGAGCCCGCGCAGATTGGTGCCGTAGCCGACGCTCGTCGGCACTGCGATGACCGGGCGCGACACGAGTCCGGTCACGACGCCGGGCAACGCGCCTTCCATTCCGGCAACGGCGACGATGACGTTCGCCTGCTGGATGAAGTCCAGGCGCGTGAGCAGTCGGTGCAGGCCAGCAACGCCCACGTCGTAGATGCGCTCCACTCGGTTGCCCATGATGTCCGCCGTGACGGCCGCTTCTTCGGCGACTGGTAGATCGCTGGTGCCGGCCGCAAGGATGGCGACGAAACCGGGACGCTTGGGCAGCGGAGACTTCTCGAAAGTCAGGCAGCGGGCGGACTTGTGGTGAATGGCTCCCTTGAGCTTGCGTTGCACAGCGCGCACGTGAGCCTCGTTCACCCGCGTGGCGAGGAAGCGCTGTTCGCGCTCGCAGATGCTGGCGGCGATGGCGGCCACTTGATCGGGGGTCTTTCCTTCCGCGTAGATGACTTCAGGGAAGCCTTTGCGCAGCGCGCGATGAGTGTCCACCTGGGCGAAGCCGAGGGCGGCGACGGGTGCAGACTGGAACGCGCGCAAAACTTCATCGCGCGTGGCACTCCCGTTGAGGAAACGATCGAGCAGGTTGGTGGCTTCGGCAGTTGTCACGCGGCGGAGGTTGCCACGCCGACAGGGAGAGGGTCACGCGGAATTCGGGAGGAGGACTGGTGCGCGCGGCGGGGGTCGAACCCACAACCTTCGGCTTCGGAGACCGACGCTCTATCCAATTGAGCTACGCGCGCACTCGTTGGTTCGAACGTCCGCACGCTAGCGAACCCTCCGGGCGTGGGCAATGAGTTTGTCGGGAGATGTTCGCTGCCGTCGCCGGAGCCTCGACTCGACGTGACCTGTCAGGTGGAGGGCACTCAGATCGTGGCAACCGCAGCACGCTACTCGAGCCACTCGATCCGCTGGATGTCGAACAACCCATCGGCATCGTTGGGATACGAGAGCTGATCTTCCCGGCCTTTCGCGGCGAGGCCGAGCCGAAGCACGCCGATGTCGTGAATCACTCCTCGGGCGCGCAGCTTTTTTCCGAAGCGAAGCGAATAGCCGGCTCCGCGACGAAATAAATTCGTCCCGGCGCTGTCGAAAATCTCCGACAGACTGTGGTCGCTTACCGCCAGCCACCGGCCGTCGTCCGTCGCGAAGTAGTATTTGCCGTAGGGATGGTTTGCGGGTTTCAATCCGGCCAGTTGATAGGCTCGATTTGCCTGCAACCTTCCGGTCAACTCCGACGACCTGAGGTAAGCCACCAAAGGTTTCATGCAGAAGCCCAGCGCCGCCAGCAGGATGATTCCGACGACGATTATCGCGCGGCGCCTTGAGTGGGGTGGCTGTTCCATAATCGTCAATTTCGTCGGAGCTCGAATGCTAGTCGCAGCAGGAATCCAGGGAAGAGGGATGGTCTTGGCAGTCACGCCGCAGGCGCGACGAACGGCCTGCTGCGGTTGCTTCTCCAAACTTTTCTTTGACAGTGCGCCGGTTTGCCAGTGCCATCACGCGCATGAACATTCTCAAGCCACTCGTCATCGCCGCCCTGCTTTTCGCCATGAATCCGACTGCTCCCGCCGCTCCGGTCGACACCCGATGCTATGAACTGCGCACCTACCACGTCGCGCCCGGCAAGATGGAGGCGCTGCACAAGCGCTTCCGGGAACACACGCTCGCGCTGTTCAAGAAGCACGGCATGACGAGCCTCGGCTACTGGGAGCGTCTCGACAAAGCAGGGCAGCCCGAGAACAAGCTCACCTTCCTGCTCTCGTATCCGAACCGCGCCGCGCGTGAAGCTTCGTGGAAGGCCTTTATGGCCGATCCAGACTGGCAGGCGGCCTTCAAGGCGTCTGAAGCCAACGGCCCGCTCGTCACCAAGGCGGAGAATCCTTATCTCACCGCGACGGACTACTCGCCTGCCATTGCCGCATCCGCGTCGGGCGAACCGCGCGCCTTCGAGTTGCGCATTTACAAGTGCGAGCCGGGCCGGTTGCCGAATCTGAACGCGCGCTTCCGTGATCACACCGTCGCCCTTTTCTCCAAGCACGGCATGTCGCACCTTGGTTACTGGACGCCGATGGACAAGGGGCAAGGCGCCGACGACACGTTGATCTACATCCTCGCCCACAAGAGCCGCGAAGCTGCCGCCGCATCGTTCAAGGCCTTCCGCGACGACCCGGCGTGGAACGCTGCGCGCAAGGCGTCCGAGGAAAAGGCCGGTGGTTCGCTGACGGCCAAGGACGGCGTCCAATCGATCTTCATGAAGGCGACGGACTACTCGCCGACGAAGTAACCGAATCCCGCCATATTCTCGAAGAGCGAGCGCGTTGAGCGTTCGCTCTTTTTGTTTGAGGCGGATGCGCTTGCGGCGAGCCCGCCGTTGCTGCGAGCCTCCGCGCGATGTCACAACACAACGCGAAGGACAAATGGCTGGCCCGCCTCGGCGATTCCCTGGCCGACGGTACTTTCGCGAAGCTCACGCTCGCCTCGTATCGCGGCGGCGACGACGACTTGAAGAACGTCTTCGTCCGCGCTGTCGAGTTACGCGCGGGCCCGAGGCTCTCCTTCATTTATCGCTACGCCACGCGCGACGTGACGAAGAACTTTGAGCATGCCGAGGCGGTTGAACTCCTCGCGGACTTGGTCGGCCGGCAGTTCCGCAAGGCGCATTTGTTCACCACTCGCTGGACTTCCGAGATAGAATTCCGCGAGGGCAAGCCAGCCCGGCTCATCGAAGGTCGTGCCGCGCACGTCGCTCCGCCGTCCACCGCGCACGATCAAGCCCGCCGCCATGCGCTGGTCCCGGAGAACGCGCCCTGGCTGCGCGGATTGGGCGTCGCCACTCCGGACGGCCGCATCGCCAAAGGCATGGAGGCGAAGTTCCGGCAGATTAATAAATTCGTCGAACTCCTTGGTCCGCTGCTCCCGGAAGCCGGTTCCGCCGCCGAACCGCTTACGCTCGTGGACATGGGCTGTGGCAAGGGTTACCTGACTTTTGCCGCGCACGAGATGATTCGCGCCGCCGGCCGGAACGTGAACACCCGGGGCATCGAATCGCGCCCGGCCCTCGTCGAGCTTTGCAACCGCGTCGCGACGGAGAACCAACTCCCGGGCCTGACCTTCGCCACGGGCCAGATCGCGGATGCGCCGCTGGGGCACGCGGACATCGTCATCGCGCTGCACGCGTGCGACACCGCCACGGATGACGCCATCGCGCGCGGCGTTTCGGCCGGCGCGCAACTGATCCTCGTCGCGCCTTGCTGCCACAAGGAACTTCGTCCGCAGCTCGCGCCGCCTGCGCCGCTGGAAGCACCGTTGCGCCACGGCATTTTTCGTGAACGGCAGGCGGAGTTTGTCACCGATGCGCTTCGCGTCGAACTGCTCGAATGGGCGGGCTACGAAGCGCGCGCGTTTGAGTTTATCTCCACCGAACACACAGGGAAGAACCTGATGATCGCCGCGACCCGACGGAGCAGCGCGACAAGGAGCCAGTTCCGCGCCGCCAATGTCCGTGATCTGGCCAGACTCTATGGAGTGCGTACCCACGAACTGGCCCGGCATCTTGGCTTCGACCTCGCGCAGCAGGTCGCTCACTCATGAAACCGCTGACGTTGGAAACGCTCGACTGGACGGCGCTGGACCGGCTGCGCGCGACTTTTCTCGCCGCCCAACCCGGCTCCGGGAGCTATTGGAATTCCATCAGCGACGTGGCGAATTACGACTTCACTTTCGCTCAGCGGATCGGCTGGAAGTGGGACGCGGTCTTGCGTGAACTCAAGCTGCGCGGTTGGTCGCCACCGCCTGGCGCGCTCCTGGACTGGGGCTGCGGCAGCGGCGTCGCGAGCCGGCGCGTCCTAGAAGCCTTTCCTCCTCCCCCGGGGACCATGTTGCACCTGAGCGATCAATCCAGCCTCGCCGTGCAATTCGCCGCAGACTCGGCGCGAACCGCTTTCCCGGAGATCATCGTCGAGACTGGCCCGATGCCCGAGAGGGTCGGCACGCTCGTCGTCAGCCACGTCCTGAACGAACTCGATGAAGCGGGCGGGCGGGCGCTGCGCGCGGCCATTGATCGCGCGGATTCGATCCTATGGGTCGAGCCGGGCACCTTCGCTGACAGTCGGTCGCTCATCCAGATGCGCGAAGCGTTGCGCGGCGAGTTCCGGGTCGTCGCTCCCTGCACGCATCAGGGCGCGTGCGGGATGCTGCTCGCGCAGAACGAACGCCACTGGTGCCATCACTTTGCGGAACCGCCTGCCGGCATCATGGCGGACTCGGATTGGGTGCGATTCGCCCAGCGGGCCGGCGTTGATCTGCGGAGCCTGCCGTACAGCTTTCTTGTCCTGGAGCGGCACATGTCGCGCCAGCCTGTCGAAGCTGCTTCGACCGACGGTTGGTCACGGATCATTGGCGAGCCCCGGATCTACAAGGGCTACGCTCGTTTGCTCTGCTGCCAGGAAGGTGGCGTGGGTGACCTCGACATGCAGAAGCGGGACGCGCCTCATCTTTACAAGGCGATGAAGTCTGGTCGGTCGCCGATGCTCATTGCCGGCGAGCGCAACGAGCACCGATTCCAGTCCGTGACCGGAAGTATTTGAAGATGGGAAGCCGCAGTCAGTCAGGCATCGGGCCGGCTTGTGGCATTGATTGTGGGACGGTGAGAGAGGGAGGAAACAAGCTCACTGACGATCCGTGTCAGTGAGTCTTTACTTGGGTTGGCAGTAAAACGAATGCCTGACAGACAAGCTGTTCGGAAATCTGGTTTGAGCCTAGGGAAACGGTGTCGCGAGTCAACCGCGATTTCCGACTCCAAGCGGGTTCGGCCCCGTCGTTCAATCCGCTTGCCCGGCTGGCGGTGGTTCGCTAGAACCTCTGCTCCTTTGGAACCGACTGTGAATTGAACTGAACCGCGCCGGCGCAAACGCCGCGCACACGAAAACGAATCATGCCCTACAAAGACATCACCCCTCCCGCCGGTGGCAAAATCTCCATCACGAGCGGCAAGCTCAACGTCCCCGAGAATCCCATCATCCCGTTCATCCGTGGTGACGGCACGGGGCCGGACATCTGGGCTGCAAGCCAGCGCGTTTTCGACGCCGCAGTCGAGAAGGCCTACGGCGGCAAGCGCAAGGTCTCTTGGTTCGAGGTCTTCGCGGGTGAGACGGCCTTCACCAAGTTCAACAACTGGCTGCCCGACGACACCGTCGCGGCTTTCAACGAATACCTCGTCGGCATCAAAGGCCCGCTCACGACGCCCGTCGGCGGCGGCATCCGCTCGTTGAACGTCGCCCTGCGCCAGATGCTCGATCTCTACGTCT
>SXGS01684216.1_pt1 | contig 38655 bp, 30 predicted proteins | sample 3174681 | NCBI WGS metagenome assembly SXGS01 (sample SAMN11356861, study PRJNA531348) | freshwater metagenome | isolation source: freshwater sample F1-80 | place: China: Fuxian Lake, Yuxi | collected 2017-12-25 | reverse complement strand
TCTCCGGCAAGGACCCGAGCAAGGTCGACCGCAGCGCCGCGTACGTCGGCCGCTACATCGCCAAGAACCTCGTGGCCGCGGGTGCGTGCGACCGCGCGCTGGTCCAGCTCGCCTACGCCATCGGCGTGGCCGAGCCGGTGAGCGTCAACGTCGAGACCTTCGGCACCAACCACGCCGACGAAGAGGCGATCAACGCCTGCATTCGCGAGATCTTCCCCGTGAAGCCGGCGGGCCTCATCAAGCACCTCGACCTGAAGCGCCCCATCTACCGAAAGACGGCCGCTTACGGTCACTTCGGCCGGAACGACAGCGACTTCACGTGGGAGCGCACCGACATGACCGGCGCGGTCCGCAGCTTCCTGCGGCTGTAGGCTGGTCGGCAGATACGCGAGAGGGGTCGGGGCCGCCACCACGGCGGTCCTGGCCCTTTCTGTTTTTGTCGGCGTGGCCCTCGCCGGCGACGCCCCGGCGATCGACCCCCACCTCGTAGGCTGGTCGCCCGCCCCGCCCGAACAACTTGCCGCCGACGAGGCCGCCTTCGACCAGATCCTGGGCGGCGCCCGGGCCGCACGGAAGCTCCCGCCCGGAAAGGGCGACGACATCGCGGTGATCGTGCTCGACACGGTGCGCGCCGACCGCCTGGGTCTCTATGGCTACGCCCAGGGCACGAGCCCCAACCTCGACCAGTGGGCCAAGTCGGCCCGCGTGTACACCCGAGCCACGGCCGACGCGCCATGGACGCTGCCCTCGCACGCCTCGATGTTCACCGGGCAACCCAGCCGCACCCATGGTGCGATGAGCGTGGGCCTCGACGACCCCCGTCGTGCCGCACCCCTGCGAAGCTCGGCCACCACCATCGCCGAGCGCCTGCGCGACAAGGGCTACGAGACCGTGGGCATCGCCGCCAATCTGGGCTTCCTCAGCCACGAGTACGGCCTGTCGCAGGGTTTCGAGGCCTGGGCCTGCGAGGACATCCCCCGCGGGCCGAATCCCCTCCCCTACACCGGCGGCGACCGCGTCACCGCGATGGCGTCGGCCTACCTCGAGGGCAAGCCCTCCGACCGGCCGCGGCTCTTGTTCCTCAACTACATGGACGCCCACGCGCCGTGGATCGCGCGGCAGGGCTACACCCCCGACCCCAAGATCATCAAGAAAGAAAGCCTCCCGTTCCGCAAGGAGTGGATGCCCGCCGTGCGCAGCCTCCTGGCCGACGGCGTGCTCGACACGGCGGTGCAGGCGTCCTGGTCGGCGGCCTACGACTCGGAGCTACGTTTTCTCGACGCCCAGCTGGCGGTGCTCTTGCCGAAGCTCTCGAGCTTCGAGCACGTCTTCATCCTCTCCGACCACGGCGAGGCCCTCGGCGAGCACGGCATCGTCGAGCACGGCAAGGACGTGTGGGAGGAGCTGGTCCACGTGCCCTTCCTCGTGAAGTCTTCGCGCCACGCGCCCGGTCGCGACACCACGCTGGTGCAAACCCACGACCTCGCCTGGATGGTGCTCGAGGCCGCGAAGTTGCCTGTCCCGAGCGACATGGTGCGCACCAAGGATCTCGTCGTGAGCGAGCAGTACTACACGCTCAAGAAGGAACTCGAGAACAAGGCCTTCGGCCACAAGTTCAACCGTGTGGTGCGCAGCTTCCGCACCGGCGACCTGAAGGTGCGCGTGGAGGGCGGCAAGCCCACCGGCACCTACAACCTCGCCGCCGACCCGCGCGAGCAGAACGGCAAGCTCGCCACCCCCGGCGGGCTGGTGGACATCGAGGCGAAGTGGCTCGCGGCCACGCCGGCGGCGCCGCCCGAGGCCGCAACGCCCCCGGTCGACGAGAACATCGAGGCGCTGCGGCAGCTCGGCTACGTCGAGTGAGCGCTACTCGGTGTAGCCGAGGGCCTTGAGCATCTCGAGCTCTTCCGGCGTGGCAGCGGTGCGCGCCCCGGCCGCCGGTGCGTGGGCGTTGTCGAGGTAGGTTTTCACCGCTGCGGCCAGGGCCTGGTGTTCGGCAGACGTGGCCTTCACCGGGGATAGTTGCGTGGGATCGCTGCGCAGATCGTAGGCGCGCGACCAGTTCTTCCCGGGCGAGAGGGTGTAGCTGTGGGTGAGCGTCCGGGCGCCCACTTGGCGGGCCTCCCAGCGAGCACGCTCCGCGAGGGCCACGGGCGTCGAGGCGGCGCGTGGCCCAAGGAGCGGCTGCCCATCCCAGGCCCAGGCCTTGTCGACCGGGATGCCGGCGAGGTCGCTGAGCGTGGGCGCGAGGTCGACCAGCTCCACGATGCTGCCATCCTTGCGCGGCGTGGCGCCGGGCACGTACACCACCAGGGGCACGTGCAGAAGCACATCATTGAGCGCGTGACCGTGTCCGAAGCGTGGCGGGCTGTGACCGGCCTCGCCGAGGGCCTCGCCGTGATCCGCAGTGACGACGATCATCGTCTTCTGTCCACGCGCACCGGCGCGGGCCGCGTCGATGAGCTGACCAACGCGGCTGTCGAGCTGCCACACCGCGTCGTCGTACATCGCCCGCATGTAGGCCATGTCGCCCTCGCTGGCGGTGGCCTTTCCGGCGGCCACGTCCTCGTAGAACTTCTGGGTGACGTGGACGAGGGCACTGTCGAACTTGCCACGTCGTTCATCGAATCCCGAGAGCTTGGGGTTGTCGGCGTGGGGGCCCATCAGGTGCACGTAGGTGAATCCTGATCCAGACAGGCCGCGGAGGTAGGCGGCGGCAGCCTCGGTGGCAGCCTTGTCGTCGCCCGAGCTCCACTTGTCGAAGCCCTGCTCGAGGCCGAAGCTGTACTCCTTGTCGGTGGCGATCACCGGGTTCGCGGTGAAGCCCACCGTCGCGTAGCCCTTCTGCTTGAAGGCCTCGGCGATGGTGGTGACTTCCGGCGAGAGCTGGTGGTAGCGGTCAACGTCTTCGAGGTCGAAGTCGATGCCGTTGTTCGCGCGGTATCGCCCTGAGAAGTAGCTCGACACCGACAAGAGCGTGGCCGGCGCCTGGCTGAAGGCCTGGGTGAAAACCACCGAGGAGGCGGCTAGCGCGTCGAGCCGCGGGGTCAGCCCCGACTTGTTGCCGAGGAAGCCCATGCGGTCGGCGCGGGTCGTGTCCATCGTGATCCACAAGACGTTGCAGCCGGCGCAGGCTTCCTTGCCCGGCGCCACCGCCTCCGCCGTGCTCGCCGCGACGGCACCCACCAGCCCGAGTCCGATGATCCAGCGACGCACCATCACCTCTGCGCCTTGTCTAGCGCGGTCACGTGCAAACCCGCACGCTTGCCGCCTATGCCCGTCGCGGTAGGAGCGTCGCATGTCTCTCATCTCACGCCGCCGCCTCGTCCAGGGCGCAGCCGCCGCCCTCGGCGCCGCGCAGCTTGGCGCCAGCTCCAACCGGCCGCCGAACTTCGTGGTCGTGATCGCCGACGACCTCGGCTGGGGCGACCTGAAGTGCTACGGCAACCCCTGGGTGAAGACCCCGAGCCTCGACCGGCTCGCCCAGGAAGGCACCCTCTACACCCACGGCTACGCCTGCTCGCCGGTGTGCTCATCGAGCCGCGCCGGCATGATTACCGGGCGCTTCCCGAGTCGCGACAGGGTGTTCTCCTGGATCGGCAACCCCGAGGCGCGGAAGCCGACCATCAACAGCGAGCGAGGGATGCCCGACTGGCTCGACCCGGCGGCGCCCTCGGTGGCGCGCACCCTGCGCGAGCGCGGCTACCGCACGGCGGTCTTTGGCAAGTGGCATCTCGGCGAGGGCAGCGCCCCCGACCCTGGCGCCTACGGCTTCGACGTGTACCGGGTGTCGAGCGGCAACGGTCCGGCCTTCAAGGACAGCCCCTTCCGCCCGGTCTCGTCGGAGCGCATCGTCGATGCGAGCCTGGAGTTCATCACCGCCAACGCGGCGAGTCCCTTCATGGTGAAGGTGTGGTTCATGGACCCGCACGTCCCGCTCGAGCCGCCGCAAGCCCTGCTCGACCAGTACCCCAACGTGGCTGGCCTACTCAAGACCTACTGCGCCTCGGTGACGGGCATGGACCAGCACATCGGCCGCCTCGTGGCTGGGATTGACGCGCTGGGGCTCGGTCGCGACACGCTCATCCTCTTCGCCAGTGACAACGGCCCTGTCGGCTCCTTGCTCCCCGACGATCCCACCGCCGGCGGGGGCACCGCCGGGCCCTTCCGCGGCATGAAGGGAAGCCTCTACGAGGGCGGCATCCGCGTGCCCTGGATCGCGCGCTGGCCCGGGACGGTGCCCCCTGGGAAGGTGGACAACGAGAGCATCTGGTCGGGCGTCGACTTCCATCCCACGCTGGCCTCGCTGGCGGGCGGGTCCGTCCCCGAGGGGCTCGATGGCGATGACCGGAGCGCGGCGCTCCGAGGGCCCTCGTCCACCCGTCGCCCCTTGTTCTGGGACTGGCGGAGCGCCCCGGTTTTCCGACCCGCGATCCACGCGAGCCCGATCCTGGCGATGCGCGAGGGCAAGTGGAAGTTCTACGTCAATCCCGACGGCAGCCGGAAGGAGCTCTACGACGTGGTGGCGGATCCCGGCGAGGTAGACAACCGCCTCGACGTGGAGCCGAAGCAGGCGGAGAAGATGCTCACTCCGACGCTCGCCTACTGGAAGTCGTTGCCCGAGGGCGCGATGCAACCCAAGGCCGGCGAGGTGAACTACCCGTGGCCCACGGAGAAGGTGAAGAAGAAGGGGTGAGGGCGGGCCCAATTGGCAGATCGCACCGCAAGTGGCGCGCCGACGCCCGAGGCCACGGCGAGGCGCACCTGTGTCGCGACAGACTCGGCAGAGGTCATCGTACCGAAAACGAGACACTCGCCTCAGTCATCGACCAAAAAATAGGACTCCGGGCTCCCACTCGGGCCCGCCGCCACGAGTAAACGCCCGTTTTCTACGACGGCCCCGTGCCCCAAGGCGCCTCGAAGGGCGGATCTGTCCTATTTTTTCCCCGATGAGTCGATGCACTGTCTCGAAATCGACCCGATGAGTGTCACCGTCCGTGTCGCGACGCCGGGCGTGCTCGCCTCTGCCCTCCCCGAGGACGCCCACCACCCGCGCGCACCCCGGAGCGCCCACCTCGGCCTCCGCACCGGACGCCCGGCGAAGTCACGCCCTGGTCGCCGGAATCACGCGGCTTTGCATCGACGTTGACACCGAACGAAGTGTCCACGTCGACCACAAAGCACGGAACTCGCGGTGGACGCGCGGGTCGCGCTACGACGCCCCTCGACGGCGACGGCGGAGCCCAGGCGGCGAACGCGATCGACGATGGCTCGACGGAGTCACGGAGGTACGAGCTCGGCTCTGCGCATTCGACACGGCTCAGCGGCGAGCCCCTTCGAACGCGCCACAGTGTCGCGACACAAACACGCGAACCATCCGCTCGGTATGGGCGCCGCCTCCACGCGCGCATCGAGGCCCAAGCAGTACCCCCGTCCAGCGGACCTCGCCACCGCGCAGCGACCCACCGCGACGCCGTCGTCCCGAGCATCGGCGTCACCGCCGTCTCCCGACGGCACGCTGCCCGCTACAACACTCGGTAAGGCGCCGGAAACCACACCCACCGGTCATCCACCCAGGCGAGCCCATCGTAATCGGTACCGCGGCCTCCCCCGACCGGGAGATACGCCCACGCCACCCACGCCCGCTCGGGCCGCAGACGTTCCGCGATGCGCGCCCACCGCGGCGGGAAGGTCTTCGCCATCGGCGCGTCGGGCAAGAGCATACCGCCAGTCGCGACGAGGATCTGAATGGTCACCGCGGCGGCTGGCGCACGTACCCGCGGCGGGTCGCGACGCCACAGCTCTGCGTAGCGCGCGTCGATCGCGGTAAGTTCGTCGTCGGTACCTGCGAACACCCGAGCGGCGTCCCCGGGTCGCGGGCGCAGTCCCTCGATCACTTCGGCGGCCCGCGCCGGGTCGACCATGGCTTCGAGGAGCGGCTGCACCCCCACCCCGATGGCCTGGAGCGCGTTCTCGAGCTTCGCCGAGGACTGCGCCAACGGGGGTTCCCCCTGCGGCCCCGGCAGGTGCGGCGCCGTGGCGTCGAGCACCCCCATCATCTCGTAGCCGTCGAGCCCTTCCACCACGCGGAAGCCGAGCACCCGGTCGGCCTCGTCGAGGCGAATCGCCAGCAAGGCGCCTCGGAAACGCGGGTCGCGGGTTTCCACCTCCACGAAGCGCACGCGATCACCGCCGCCACGGAAGTCGAGGATCACCCGGTGACGACCATCACCCAGGCCATCGCCGAGAAAGGACTCGAGCGGGTCGCCCGACTGGCCGCAGGCCCGGAGCCGCGCGCGCTGCACCTCCAGCAGCGTGAAGCCCTCGTCGATGATCGCGTCGAGCGCGGCGCGCTGGGTGAGCGGCCGGATGCGAGTAACCTGTCGCGACTCGTCGACCGTGAGCCAAGCCAGCGCGTGCGCCGGGTGCCGCGCGAGGAATCGCCCATCGGCGCCCCGGGCGACGACGCCTAGCTCCTCGGGGATCTCCTCGATGGGAAAAGGCACCGGCCGCCGGAACCAGGCCGCCACCTCCGGCGTGGGCTCGAAACCGTGCAGCGGCACGGGGATCTCCCCCCGCGGGCGTGCCTCGGGACAGCTCGGCAACGCCGCGATCCAGGCGCTGCGCCGCTCGTCGGCCCGCTCACGCGCCGCCTGCAAGGTGGCATCGGGGCCAAAGCGCAGGGCCTCGCCGAGCGCGTAGGCCGCCAGCAAGAGATCGCCCACGCAGCGCTTGGCCTCGCCGCGGATGAAGCCCAGCGGCGTGGCGGGCACCGACGACAAGAGCTCGGCGCCCACCTGGGCGAAACCGTCGCGGTCGACAAGTCGCGACACGCCATCGCTCGGCTGCTCCACGAACACGAGCTCGCGCGGCTCGTCGCGCCAGGTGCAGTCCCACACGTGAGCCCCGGGACGAGGCGAACGGCGAGCCAGGACCGCGTGGCCCGTGAGCTGGCAGTACACGGCGGCCTCGGCCAGCGAGCGGACAACGATCACGGCTGGCACCTAACCGTGTCCGGGGGGCAAGGCCTCGCCGGCCTCGCCCCCTACCGCCGCCAACCCCGGGCCCTCCGCAAGCTGCGGCCCGAGGACAAATGCGCGCAAATAGCGCGCATTCGTGGCGGCTCTCCCCCCCTCCGCGCCCCGCGCCCGGCCGGCCGCTGCGAGGGGAACACGCGCGCTCAGGGGCCCGGGGCCGACTGCCCCAGCGCCGACCTCCACCTCGCCGCCTCCGCCTCGGCCTCCGCCAAGTCCCGATAGCGCCGCTCTGCCGCCTCCAGGAGCGGGTAGCGCCCGGGAACAAGCATCGACAGCTTCACGACGTAGGAAGGGGCCCCCCGGTAGCTGTCGCGCTGCACCTCCACGCCTGCCACCGCGCCGAGCGGCGCCGACTCCCGCCGCAGCCAGAGGTAGCCCACCCGCGTACGCACCTCCTCCGCGTCGGCCGAGGTCACCCGGTCGGCCTCGCGCAAGGCGCAGAGGCCCACCCAGAAAAGCGCACACAAGAGCGTCGCGAAGCTCGGCCTCCCCCGCAGGAGCGCGAAGACGCCGCCCCCGGCCACCGGCACCAGCACCAGGAAAGGCACCGAGAACAAGAAGTCGAAGACCCCGGGGCTCATGCTGGGCACGAGCACCTGGCCATCTTGTCGCGACAAGTTCCACGCGCTCAGGCCCACCGCGATCGCCCAGGCCGCGAGCGCCCCGGCGCCGAGCGCCATCCCGAGGGCCTGCGCCGTCTCCAGCGTGCGGCTCGGGCGCCCGATGGGAACGAGCGCTCCGAAGGCGGTGATCCCGAGCACCAGGATCGCGCAGACAAGCGGCACGGGCGCGGGTCCTAGACGAGAGAGCACGCGACAGTCTATCGTCACCGGATGCTGCTCTTCGCCTCCTTCGCCCTGGCCCTCGACTACACCGACGACTTCAGCACCGACCAGGGCGCGTGGACCGGCGGCGTCGTGGTCGACGACGTGCTCCGCATCACCGACGGCAGCGCCGACTTCCTGGCCGACCCGCTCCTGAGCTTCACCCTCACCGCGCGCGTACGCCTCGCCACCGAGGGCGCGCTCACGCTGAGCGCCGTCCAACCGATCACGCTCGACTTCACCGGCCCCGGCGCCGTGCAGGTCGCGACGCAGACCTGGCCGCTGCCGCCGACGCACCTCGCGTGGACCCCCGCCGACGACCCCGTCATCGAGCCCGGCACCGACTACTGGGACGGCGCCAACACGCTCCACTGCGAGGTGCTCCACGACGGCGGCACCGGCACCTGGTTCCTCTACTGGACCGGCGAGATGGCCGAGGGTTACCCCTACCGGCAGATTGGTGTCGCGACCTCGACCGACGGCAAGACCTGGACGAAGTACGCCGGCAACCCGGTGCTCACCATCGACTACGACACCACGTCGGTGGACGGCATCCACGTGCACATGCCCACGGTGGTGCAGTCGAGCGCCGACGAGTTCCACATGTTCTACAGCTGCTACCAGAACAACCTCGGAAATCGTATCTGCCACGCCACCAGCCCCGATGGCCTCGCCTGGACCCCCGAGGGGGTGGCCCTGGACTTCGGCGCCGAGGGCGAGTTCGACAGCGGCAGCCTCCGCATGCCCGACGCGTGGATCGACGAGTCCGGACTCTGGCACCTCTGGTACGACGGGACCGGTCCCGACGAACACTACGGGCCCACCGGCTACGCCACGAGCACCGACGGCTACACCTGGACCAAAGAAGGCGAGATCCTCCCCTTCGAGGAGGCCTTGCAGGGCCTGAGCACCTGGGCCACCCCTTACGGCCTCGCCTCCTTCCACAACAAGGACGACTACTTCCGCCTCGCCACGGCGAAACTCGGAGAGGCCGACGACTGGACCGACCAGGGGGAGGTGCTCCGCAAGGGCTGGGCTGACTGGAACGACGGCTACATCCAGGCGCCCAGCGTGTGGGTGGACGACACGACGTGGAAGATGTGGTTCAACGCCTACACCTATACCGACGCCACCGAGCGCATCGGCTACGCCGAGGCGAGCGCCAACCCCGGCGGCTGGATGGACCTCGAGGTGGCCTGGGACGGCGTGCGCTGGAACGGAAGCGTCGACGGCGCCGAGCTGAGCATCGACGGCATCGAGGACAGCATCCTCCGCTTCAGCGCCACCGGGACCGCGGAGATCGACGAGATCCACATCACCGGGGTGGAGTGGACCGAGGACAGCGCCCCGACGCCGACCGGCGACACTGCCGACACTGCCGACACCGCCGACAGCGCTGACAGCGCTGACAGCGCGCCGCCGGAGACCGAGGACAGCGGCGACAAGCCCCCAGCCGCCGAGGAGCCCTGCGGCTGCCAGGGCGGCCCCGGCGCCGGGGTGACGGCCGTGCTCCTCGCGGCGGCCTCGCGACGACGTCGTTCATCCGTGCGCCGCCCACAGGGAGCTGGCGAGTGACTACGGCCTCACCGCCCACGCCCCCAGCGGCATGACCCACCGGTCGCGCGTGGGGGCGATCGGCTCGGCAGCACCGGGTTCCTCGCAGTTCCAGGCGCCGCCGAGCGTCCACAGCGCCGCCCTCGCGTCCTGGAAAACCGGCGTGCCCAGGATCGCGGCGAGGTTGTGCTCGGCCCGCCGCGCCAAGCTGCGGGCAGGCGCCGTCGTCCCATCGAACTCGTCGAGCCGCAGCACCACGTAGGCGAAGCCCATCTCCTGCAAACTCGCGACGCTCACCGGGGCCACCCGCTCGCCCCGCGCGGCACGGTTGAGCGCGTCGTAGGCAGCGTCGGTCTGCACCGCCCCATCGGGCCACACGGACGGCGCGCCCTCGTGGAAACCCCCGGCGATGGGGTGCTCGTGCACCACCTGGGCGAGCAGGTGCCGTTGCGACGAAACGAAGGGCAAGTCGATCACCGCCCCCGCCGGCGCCGCGCTCAAACAGCGGTCGACGGGGGCCACCGCGAGCGGCCAGGTGGGGAGGGGCAAGAGGCCGTCCCGAGCCGCCTCGCCAAGGCCGAGGAGCACGAGTGCGACCTGCACCCAGCGAGGTGATCGCACGAGGCCATAGACGACGGGGACCAGGAGCAGCACCAGCGCCCGCGACGGGTGCCAGAGGCGGTCGAGCGGGGGTAGGAGCGCCGACAGCGCCTCGTAGGGCCACCAGGTGTAGTCGCGACCGAAAGCGTACACGATGGGGCCGATCGACAGGGTGAGCCCGAGCGTCACCAGTAGGCGAGCGGGGGTGTCCCGTCGGCAGGCGAACCCGCAGGCCACCAGCGCCGCGAGCGGCAGGGCGCGCTGCGTCCCCAGCCATCGCTCCCCGTCCTTCGCGGCTACGAGGCCGAGCAAGGGCTGGAAACTATGCAGGAGAAAGTCCTCCTCTCCCCCGCGAAGCCCCGGAGCGGTGCCGGTGATCGTCGCCCACAGCGGGCGCCAGGCGAAGGGCAGCACCAGGACCGTGCCGAGGGTGAGCGCGAGGAACCGCTCCCGGGCGGCCGACCAGTCGCGACGCGCCACGTCGATGACCACGAGCGCGCCCCCCGCCAGTCCCACGAAAACCCCGTAGAACCAGTAGGACAGGGCCGCGACCGCGAGCGCGAGCCCGGCACCTCGTCGACGCGACACCAAGAGCTCGACCGCCACGAGCACCGGCGCCACCAGGGCCTGCGTGGGCCGCCCCTCCACCAGCTCGTACAACGTGTAGGGCGCGAGCGCGGTGGCCACGCCCGCGAGGCAGGCCGCATCGAGGTCGCCCCCGCGGCGGCGTGCCACCCAGGCCCCGGCGAGCCCGTTCAAAAGCAGCACGGCGAGCAAGGCGAGGTCGTGACCCAGCGGCAGGCCGAGCCGCTGGAGCCACCCGACCGCGAAGGCGTCGAGCAGGTTGCTCCCGTTCTGAGCGTGCAAGTCGACACCGGCGGGGAAGTAGAGCGCGTCGGTGTGACCGAGGCCGCCGCCCAGGGCGTGGTTCCAGGTCCAGAGGGTCCCGAAGTGATCGACCGCGCCGATGCCGATCAGCTCGGTGTCGAGCCGCGTCGCGACAGGACCCACGACAAGCAGGGTGGCGAGCACGACGGCGGCCGGCCCGAGCTTCAAGGCACCGTCCAGAGCGCGGTGTCAACGTCCTCCCGCACCGGCTCCCCGAGCGCCCCGGTGAGCGCGCGTCGGGTGCGGCCCCACTCGCGGTCGTCGAGCGAGTCCTTGTGCACCAGCACGTGGCGAATCCCGATCTCGCGGAGCGCGCTCTCTGCCGTGGCCGGCTCCTGGAGCACGCTCCCGGCGAAGAGCACGTCGCGATTACGCGCGCGCCCGTCGAGGTCGTTGAGCGCGCGGAGCAGCTCGATCACCAGCGGATCCTGGCGCAGTCGCTCCGGCAGGAACACGTTCACGCCATAAGGCACCGCCTGGCCGTGCACCGTGGCGCTGACGAGGTAGTCGCGGTTGAGTTGAGACGCATCGGGCGGCCAGTCCAGGACTGGCCCATCGATGCCCGCGTAGGCGTCGGCACTCGGCGCGGGACGGGTGGCCAGCGGCCAGGGCGCGGGGGACAGGAGCAAGACCTCGGCAAGCACCGCCACCGCCACCACGGGACGCGCCCAGCCGGGCAAGCGCAGGGCTCCCCGGGCGGCGGCAAGCCCCAGCACGGGCAAGAGGAACGCCACCATCCGGTAGGGCTGGTGCACGAGCCCAAAGGGCGACCCGGGGAAACTGAGGTAGCCAAGCGGCAGGAGCACGCTGGCGCCGAGCACCGTCACCACTTGCTTGGCGAAGGCGAGCCGGGGCCCCAGGGCGAAGGCGAAGTAGGCCAGTCCCGCCCGGTGAACCGCCGTCCAACCGCCGAGGGCGGCGACACCGATCGCCACGTAGCCGAGGTAGTTCACGTGGAGGATCCCCGGGTTTCCCATCGCGGGCGTGTCGGGGAAGTAGTATTGACCGGGGGCGAGGAAGCTCAGGATGTCGGTGGCCGGCAGTCGACCGGCCCAGCCCGGGGCGTTGGCCGGGGTGACGGCACCGGTGCCGCCCACCGACTTCGCCGCCAAGAGGGCGGCGGGGAGGGCCACGAGGCCCGCCAGGAGGGCCACGCGGATCGCGGGCTCCACTCGCGCGCGCCAGCCTCGGCCGAGCACGCAGGACAGGAGAAAAATCACCCCGAAAAGCCCGTAGTAGGCAGCCCCAGACGCGGCGAGGCCGAGCGCCAGTCCCGGTGCCACCCAGCCGATGGCGGGGCGGCCCCGGGGGTCGAGCCCGAGCGTGCGCAGCGCCAGGGGCACGAAAGCGAAGACCGGCGCGAGCCAGAGGCACTCGGAGAGCCCGGAGTGCACGAGCCCCAGCGCATAGGGCGACAGGCCGGCCACCACCCCGCCCACCAGCGCCGCCCCGCGCGACTCGGTGGCGTCGTAGGCCGCCACGTAGGCCACGAGCATGGCGGCGGCGAGCTGCAGCACCACGAGCGTGTTCCAGGCGAAGGCCGGGCCCAGCCCGTGGAGTGGCAGCGCGAGCAAGGCGCCGAGCGGGTCGATGTGCCAGAACTCGACCGTCGCGGGGAAGTGGGAGAGGTTGGTGGTCGATGGCCAGCGACCGGCCAGGAGTTCGCCGCCAAACCACCACGTGCCCCAGAAGTGGTCGGCGAGGTCGCCGTAGGCGTGCCCGAGGACCGTCCCCGAAGACCACGAGGGGGCGAGCACCACGGCAAGGGCCAGGGCGATGGCGCCCAGCGGAGCCAGGTGACGACGGAGCGGTCCACTCGTCACGGCACCACGCCGGTGTCGCGGATCTCTTCTTCCCGGCCGAGCCGACGCTTGAGCGCCGGCGGCAGGCGCGCGTCGCGAAGCTCCTTGTACTCGGTGTCGGGCGCCCACTCGGGGGCCTCGGGCGGCACCGCCCGCGCCCAGTTGAGCCAGCCGGCCGCGCGAACGCTGTCCGGCAGCGCAGCCAGTCCGCTCGCCTCCACGTAGTCGCCAGGGGCAGTCCAGTCGGGCCAGGTGTACCGGGTCGCGACCGGCGCGCCACGCACGTCCCAGGCCTTGACGCCTCCTTCCTTGACCACGGGCTCGCCAAACCAGGCCCGCAGGAAGGCCTCCTCGTGCGCGCGCAGGTCGCGCAGATCGCCCGGGTAATACTCCCGGCTGAGGCTGATGTAGTCGAGGCTCCCCGCTGTCCAGGGCGCTCGGCCGTCGAGCGACCAGTCGCCCTTCAGCTCGCCCGCCTCGAAGGCCCGGAGCGCGGCGAGCAGAGGCTGCGCGGCCACGAACTCGTCCCACGCCGCCGGGCGCACGCGGTCCACCCACATCGCGTGCCCATTCAGGAGCCGCAGGCCGTGCACCATCTGGTAGGACACGCTGCTCTCGTTGCGCGCCAGCTTCTCGTAGATGGGCAGCTCCAGGAGGGTAGCCGGGGCCCGCGTCGCGAGTGCCTGGTAGGCCGGAGGCGGCGTGAAGTAGGAGACAGCCACCTCCAGCACGGCGCCACGGGCGTACAACTCGATGGGCAAGAGCGCGATGACGAGCGCGGTGGCGCCTCGCAGATCGAGCCAGCGGATCACGCGGTCGGCTCCGAGCGCCGCGAGCGGCACGAGCACGAGCACCAGGGGCGCGATGTGACGGTAGGGCCACCAGAACCGCTGGAGCACCGTCGTCCACCGGTACACGAGCACGAAGGGCCCAGGGAGGCCGGTGCCGGAGCCATCCGGGCCCAGGATCTCCGGTCCCAGCGCCAGCGCGTAAAACACCAGGGCCGCGACGACAGCGGCGCCGCGCCACGTGCGGTCGGCCACCGCGAAGCCCGCGACGGCCAGCACGCTCAGAAACACCGGCAGGCCGATACTGCCGAGCTCCCCCGTGCCGCTCCACAGGAAGAAGCCTCCGAACAGGCCGTAGTCCACGGTGATCGGATGGGGAAAACTCGCCTCCTCGGTGCCGGGGATCGCCTGCCAGTTGGACAGGAACAACCACAAGGGGGGAAGCGTGCCGAGGAGCGCCAGGGGGACGAATCGCGACAGAGCCGCCACAGACGGTCGGAACGCCCAGAAGATGGCACCCGACAGCGCCATCCAGAGGCCGTAGTACCAGTACTGGAAGGCCGCGAGACTGAACCACAGCGCCGCCCAGAAAGCGCCGCGTGTCGTGGGGGCGGCGAGCAATCGAAGCCAGCTGGCCAGGAAGAAGGCCGAGGTGAAGAGTCCCGCCTGCGCGAAGCGGCCGGCCGACATCTCGCGCACCACGTAGGGGCACATCACGAGGAACGACCCGGCTACCAGCCGCCCAGCCGTGCCCGCCCCCGCCGCCCCGGCGAGCGCAGCGCTGGCCACGCCGTTGAGCACCAGGGTGAGCAGGCACCACAGCGTGACGGAGAAGGGCCAGTCGACCCAGCTCCCAAGCAGCGTGGCGTACACAGCGTCGGAGCCGTTGCCCGCGAGGAAGGGCGCGTCGCCCACCGGCGCGTAGTAGCGGTCGTTGTGGAGGATCCCCGCCCCCGCCGAGAGCTGCTCCGCCGTCCAGTGGTAGAGCCAGTGGTTGCCGAGGCAGTCGGGGTGCGTCCAGTCACCCACCACGCCGTGCGCGGGGCTGGTCCACGCCGGGTAGAGCATGAACAGCGCGAGGCCGAGGTACACGACGAGGGCCACGGCGGCGGAGCGAAACACCGCCCGGAGCTATCGCGCGCGTGCCGGAGTGGGGCGAGCTAGGCCGCCCGGGTGCCCCTGACCGTGCTCCACCAGGACCGCGACGTGCTCGCCGTGGACAAGCCCGCGGGCCTGTTGTCCGTGCCGGGCAAGGGGCCGGACAAGGCGGACTGCGCGCAAGCGCGGCTCGAGGCGGAGGGGCTCCGCGTGTACCCGGCCCACCGCCTCGACATGGGCACCTCGGGCGTGCTCCTGTTCGCCTTGCGACGCAGCGCCGAGCGCGAGCTTCACCGCCAGTTCCGTGAACGCGAGGTGCAGAAGGTCTACGTGGCTCGCGTGGCGGGGCACCCCTCGATCGACACGGGCGAGATCGACGCGCCGCTCGCCGTTCTGGCTGGGGAACCCCGCTCCGAGGTGAGCGCCTCGGGCAAGGCGGCGCTGACCTCGTACCGGGTCCTTTGTCGCGACGACGACGGCACGAGCCTGCTCGAGCTGCGCCCCCACACGGGTCGTTCGCACCAGCTTCGGGTGCACCTCTGTCACCTCGGCTTCCCCATCCTCGGCGACCCGATCTACGCGCCGCCGGGGGTGGCCTCGGCGAGCGAACGCCTGTGCCTGCACGCGGTCGAGCTGCGTTGTTCCCACCCCTACTCGCGCGAGCCGCTCAGCCTGCGCGCGCCGATCCCGTTTCGCTAGCGGCCGGCCAGGGCGAGGATTGCGTAGGCCGTCACCACCTCGTTCACGCGCGCCGAGGCCAAGGCCAACTCGGCGCTTTGTACGCCGACGGCCGCGTCCTCTGCCTCGAGCGGGGTGCTCGCCCCGAGGCGCAGGCCGGTCTCGGCGAGGCGCAAGGACTCGCGAGCGGCCACCACCTCCGCGTCGGCGGCGGCGATGCCGAGCCGAGCGTGGCTGAGCTTGGCCCAGAGGCCACGCACCAGCGCCGCCGTTTCTTCCTCCACCTTGTCCAGAGCGGCGTCGGCCTGGCGGGCGTTGCTCACGGCGCGCTGGTTGTCGGCCACGCGGTAGCCGGCGTCCCACACGGGGAAAGAAGCCGTGAGCGCGAACTGCCAGGCGCTGGGTTCGCCCGAGAAACCCTCGTTCTGGGTCCAGGCCTCGGTGAACCGGGCGTCGACCGTGGGTGCCCATTGCAGCACCGAGGCCGCCGCGGTGGAGCGCGCCGCCACCCCGTTCGCCCGGGCCGCCCGCAGCTCCGGACGTCCGGTTTGCGCGGCGGCGAGGGCATCGGCCTCGGTGGCAAAGGGCAAGGACGGGGGCTCAGGAAGCGACACCTCCCCGCCGGGCTCGGTGTTGCAGAGCGCCGCGAGGCTCAACTCGGCGTCCTGTCGCCGTAGGCGGGCGGCGGCCAGCTCTCGCTCGGCGCGGCGGACGCCCACCTCGGTTTGCAGCTTCGACAGCGGCGCGGCGGCGCCCACCGACACGAAGCTCGCCATCGCGGCGTCGTGCTGGCGCGCCGACTCGAGCGCCGCCCTTGCGAGGACCTCCGCCTCCCGCGCGAGCCAGGCCCCCGTGTAGGCCTGGACCACCCCGAGGTGGAGTTGCCCCAGCATCGCCTCGCCGTTGGCGTCGCCTGCCTGGGCCATGGCACGGGCCGCCGCGAGGCCGGGGAAAGCGCGCAAGTTCAGGAGAGGCTGGATGATGCTGACACTCGCGTCGAAGTAGGACTGCTCGTTGATCACCACCGGCTCGCCGAGGTCGAGCGGCTCGCCGGTGAACTGCTCCACCAGCTCCAGCATCTCGGGCGGGAAGTTCTCGGCGAAGTTGATCGTCGTCTCGCGTTCGTTGTAGATGAAGTTGCCGCTGGCGCTCACCCGAGGCCCAAGGCTGGTCCACGCCTGGGTTTCCACGATCTGCCCCTGCCGGGCGATCTCCTCGGCGATGCGGGCCTCCTCGCCGTGCGCGAGGGTGGCCTCCCAGGCCTCGTCGAGCGTGAGGGCAAACGAGACACTCGTCCAGATCACGCGAACCTCCGGTAGAGGCGGCCCAGGCCCTGGACGAGATCATCGAGGATCGAGTAGGCCACCGGGGTGGCGAGCAAGGTGAGCAGGAGCGACAAGGTCTGACCGCCCACCACGACACCCGCGGTGGCCTTGTTGAAGCCCGCGCCCACCCCCTGCGAGAGCACCAGCGGGATCATGCCGGCCACGAAGGCCACCGTGGTCATCAGGATGGGACGCAGTCGATCGCGGTTGGCCTGGAGGATCGCGGGCAGCCGTTCCATGCCGCGCTCCCGCAGCTGGGTGGTGTGATCGATCTGGAGGATGGCGTTCTTCTTCACGATGCCGAAGAGCACGAAGATGCCGAGCGCGGAGAACATGTCGAGCGCCGCACCGGTGAGGACGATCGACAAGACCGCGAAGGGCAGGGTGAGCGGGAGCGACAAGAGGATGGTGAAGGGGTGCAGCCAACTCTCGAACTGCGCGGCGAGGATGAGGTACATGAAGATGAAGGCCAGGCCGAAGCCGAAGAGCACCGACTGTCCTGTTTGCGCCATGAGCTTCGTCTGACCGCTCGGCAAGAGCTGGAAGGTCTTGGGGAGGTTGAGCTCCTCGTAGATGTCGTTGAGGGCGTCGCCGATCGCCGAGTCGCCGTAGCCGGGGGCGGCGTTGGCGGTGATGTTGACCACGCGCTGGCGACCGAGCCGGTTGATGCTCGACGGGCTCGCTTCCTCGCGGATCTCCGCGATGTCGGCGAGTGACACCATGCCGCTCCTGGTGGGGAAACTCACGAGGCCCAGGGTGGCCTTGTCGGCGCGGAACTGCGGCTCGGCACGCACCCGGATCTCGTACTGCCGGCCGCTCTCCGCGAAGGTAGACACGAGCTCGCCGCCGACCAGCAAACGAAGCGTGGTGGCCACGTCGAGCACGTTGACCCCGAGCTGCGCCGCCTTCTCGCGGTCGACATACACCCCGAGCTCCGGCTTGCCTGACACCAGCGAGCTGCTCACGTCTACCGCCCCGGGCACCGCCCGCAGACGCTCCACCAGGGTGGCAGTGGTCTTCTCCAGCTCGTCGAGATCGGGGCCAGCGAGGTTGTACTGGATGCGGGCGGTCGATTGCCCGGTGCCGCCGAAGGCGGCCACTTCGCCCGCCGTCACGATGAAGCCAGGATCAACGTTGGCGAGCACCTCGGTGCGCGCCCGATCCATCAGGGCCTGCTGCGACTCGCCGCGCAGCTCGGGATCGACCAGCGCCACGTAGACCGTCGCCACGTTGGCGGCGCTGATGTCGCCCCCGCCCACGGTGCTCACCGTGTGACTGACTTCTGGCCAGTCCCGCAGCTCCCTGGCGATGCGCTCGGCGGCGAGCGCGGTGTTCTCGAGCGAGTAGCCCTCCGGCGCGCGCACGTTGACTTCGAACTGCGCCTGGTCGTCGGTGGGGAGGAATCCCTTCTTCGCCACCATGACCAGGGGCGGCAGCGTGGCCATCGACGCGACGGCGGCCACCACCACGACCCAGCGGTGGCGCATCGAGAAGCCGAGCACGCGCATGTAGAGCGTTTCCAGAGGACGGTAGAAGACGTCGACCAGCCGCTCCAGCCAGCCTTTCTGGGCACCGTGGGGCGCGAGCCAGCGGCTGGCCAACATCGGCGTCAGCGTGAACGACACGAAGAGCGACACCGTGATCGCCACCGACATGGTCACGCCGAAGCCACGCAAGAAACGGCCCGGGATTCCCGCGATGAAAACCACCGGCATGAAGACCGCGATGAGCGACAGGGTGGTGGCCATCACCGCGAGACCGATCTCCCGGGTGCCCTCCACGGCCGCCACCATCGGCGACTGGCCGTGCTCCTCCACGTGGCGGAAGATGTTCTCCAGCACCACGATCGCGTCGTCGATCACGATGCCCACCGCCAGCGCCAGCGCCAGGAGCGTGATTGTGTTGAGCGTGTAGCCGAGGTACCACATCACCGCGAACGTACCGAGTACCGAGGTGGGGATGGCGAGCGCCGCGATCACCGTGGAGCGCAGGTTGCCGAGGAACGCGAGCACCACCAGGGCCGCGAAGATCGCCCCCTCCACGAGGTGGTCGCGCACGCTCGACGTGGAGGTGCGGACGGTGCGAGACTCGTCGCGAATCACGTCGACCGAGAAGCCGGAGGGCAGGTTCTCGGTCAGCTCATCCACTCGCTCGAAAACCGCGTCGGCCACGGCGATGGTGTTGGTGCCCGACTGTTTTCGGAGGGCGAGCACCACCGCCGGCTCGCCGTTCCAGAGCGCTGCCGACTCGGCCTCGGCAGCGCCGTCTTCAACGCGCGCCACGTCGCCCACGTGGACCATGCGGCCGCCGACCTCGCGAATGGGCAAGAGCGACACGTCGCGCGCGTCCTCGACGCGCCCATGCACGCGCAAGGGCACCGAGGTGGGTCCGGTTTCCACGCGACCGCCGGGGACGGTGAGGTTCTGCGTGCCCACCGCGCGCGCCACCTCGCCCACGGCGATGCCCAGCGACCGCAACGCGAGCGGGTCGACCCAGAGGTGCACCGTTCGTTTCTGGCCGCCGAGGATACGAACCTGTCCCACGCCGGGCAAGACTTCCAGGGCCTCGCGGAGGGTGGTGTCGGCGAGCTCGGTCACGTCGCGGTGGGAGCGCGAACCATCCGACTTCACCGCGAGGTAGAGGATCGGCGCTGCATCCGGATCAACCTTGGAGATCACCGGCTCTAGGATCGCGTCGGGGAGGTCGTTGCGGATACGCGACACTCGGTCGCGCACATCCTGCGCCGCCACGTCGACGTCTTTCTCGAGCTTGAATTGGATCACCACCAGCGAGATGCCCTCGGAGCTGATGGAACGCAGCTCCTCGATGTCGCCGATGGTGTTGACGGCCGCCTCTATCTTGTCGGTGATGTCGGACTCGACGTCGGCCGGCGCCGCGCCGGGCTGCACGGTGGCCACGGTGATGACGGGGAAATCAACCCGGGGGAAACGATCCACCCCGAGCTGCGTGTAGCCAAAAACCCCGAGCACCACGATCAGGAGCGTGAGCACCGTGGCGAAAATGGGGCGACGGACGCAGATCTCGGCGAGCCACTGCACGCGCTACTCCAGCGCCCGGCCGTCGCCGAGCTCGGCCGGGGGCTCGAGCACGACGAGGTCGCCCGCGGCGAGTCCCGACTCCACCACCCACGACTCCCCGACGCGCGCGCCGGTGCGCACCAGGGTTTCCACGGCCTTCTGCTGGCGCGCGACGAACACCCGGCGCGCGCTGCCGGTGGCTTGCACGGCGGACGCGGGGACCAGTAGGCCCGCCCCCTGGCCGAGCTCCAACTCCACCTGGACGAACTGCCCGGGGATCAGGCCATCGCCGCCGGTGAGCACCGCCTCGGCGAGCCGGTCGCGCGCCGGGAGACGGATCGCGCCCGAGAGTCGACTCACCGCGCCCGGCACCGGGACGCCGGCCACCGTGATCCACACCGGGGCGCCGAGGCTCACTTGGCCTGCGATCCGCTCGGGGACCGAGAACTCCACGGCCATCGGCCCAGCGCCGTAGAGCGTGGCCACCGGCTGCGCCGCGCCCACGAAGTCGCCCACCTCCACCAACCGGTCGCCCACGACGCCGTCGAAAGGGGCGCGCACCCGCGTCTTGCCGAGTGCTGTGCCCGCCAGCTCCGCCGAGGCTCGCGCCGCCTCCAGCCCGGCCCGCGACGCGTCGCAACCGGAGCGCGCGCGTTCTGCCACCGAGGCCGATACCAGCCCGGCCTGCGCCAGCTCGGCCGTGCGCTCGCAGTCCGCGACCGCCGCCGCCAGCTGAGCCTCGGAGGCCGCAGCCTGCGCGCGGGAAGCCGCCGCCTGGAGGGCCGCGAGGCGCGCGTCGAGCACCACCAGGACGTCGCCGCGCTGCACCGCCTGGCCAGGCTCCACGCCCACCTCCACGACCACGCCATTGCTGTCGGCCGCCACCCGGGCTTCGCGCGCCGCCACCACCGTGCCGGCGAGCGGGACGGTGAGCGGCACCGCCCCCGCCACCACCGGCGCCGTGTGCACGGCGAGCGGCGCGTTCGCCTCGCGATCGCGGCCCTCTCCGCCGCCTGGGGCGCAGGCGAACAATACGAGCAGGCTCAGCATCGCCATCAACTATTCGGTTGACCACGGCCGTCAACTATACAGTTGATACATTTTCATGCGACACGCTGTTGCTATGGAAAGATAATCACTGATATTCGCACACTTTAGTGATACATGAGCCCAAGATGAGCGGCGACAACGACAGCACCCGCGACCGGATCCGCGACGCGGCCCGGGCGGAGTTTGCCGCCGTGGGCTTCTCCGGCGCCCGGGTCGATGCCATCGCGCGCCGAGCTGCCTGCAATAAACAACTGATCTACCACTACTTTGGCGACAAGGCCGGGTTGTATGAGGCGGTCGTGGCGGCCACGCTGTCCGAGCGCCCTCCGGTGCAGCTCGGCAGCCTGGCCGACCTGTCGGCCTCCCTCGGCAAGGTCTACGATCACCACCAGAAGAAGTCTGATTGGATGAGGATGTTGCAGTGGGAGGCCCTGGAGGTCGGCAGCGGCGCGGTGGTCGCAGCGGAGCAGCGACGCGCGCACCTGATGCGGGCTTGCGCCGACCTAGAGAAAGTCCAACCAACTGGTTGGCTCCCCGCGGGCCTCCACCTCCCCTGCTTCATGCTGGCCGTGATGGCGATGATGTCCTTTCCCTTCGCCTTCCCGCAGCTCGTGCGCCTGCTCACCGGCTACGCGCCCACCGACCCGGAGTTCAAGACCCGGTACCTCGGCGTGGTGCGTCACCTGCTCTTCCCCCGCGGCACCCCGGCGGCGACGGATTGACACAGCGCCGCTGTTTTCCCTAGGATCCGGCCGTGTTTCCTCGGCTCCGTCTCGTCGTCTCTCTCGCGGTGCTGAGCGTCAGCTGGTCGGCCCTTGCTCACCTGCCCCACGAGTACGTCCTGGCCTTGGCCGGCGACCCCGACTTCGCCACCTCCGGCAAGGCCTACCTGATCATGGCGGTCGACGGCTCCACCGACGGCCTCGGCTGGTGGCCCTATGCCTCGCTCGACCACGGCATGCACTGGGACCCCATGGCTCGACCCGCCACGAACGCGGACTTCGTCGGCCTGGTGGTGCTCGACGGGCGACCGATCATCGCCACGGGCGACGGGGCGCTCTGGTGGCGCGATGGCGCCGAGTGGGAGCGGCTCACGGCGCCGACCCCGTACATCACCAGCATCACCGCCGACTGGAGCCGAGTGGCCATCGGCGGGGCCACGGGGGTGTACTGGACCGACGATCCCCGGGGCGCGTGGCAGACAGCCACCACCGAGGCCGCCAACATCGTGAACTTCGCCTCCTCCGACAGCGCCAACCTCGCGGTGCGCACCCGCGACGGGCGCATCCTCTTCGGCCCGCCCGAGGCGCTGGTCGAGCTTCCCGACCCGCCCGTCGACGCGCTCGACATCACCCAGCTCGACGGGGTCGTGTACATCGGCGGGCCCGAGGGCGTGGCGGTGCATCGCACCGGCTTCTGGGCGCCGTGCGCGGCGCTCCCCGTGTCGCGACCGGAACTCGACTACGCCACCCGCGTTACCCGCGTGCTGGCCACCCGCGGCGTGCTCCACGCCGGCACCGGCCAGTACCTCTACGACTCCACCGACGGTTGCGGGAGTTGGATGGAGGTCGACGCCTTCGCCGAAGACGCGGCCTACGGCACCGGCGGCGGCATGGCCAACAACGCCGCGCAGTCCTTTGTCGGTCTCATCGCGAGTGAAGAGTACACCGTCACCGGCGGCTTCCGTGGGGCGGTGGTGCGCAAGGGCGCGCTCGAGTGGCACAGCACCCGGCTCAACGATGGCGCCTTCGTGCGCGGGATCGCGATGACGGAGCCACGCGACGGCGCCGGGCGCATGTGGTGGACGAGCTACGGCGGGGCGTTGCTGGAGGTGGTCGACGGGGGCCAGACCTTCCGGCGCATCGCCCAGGGCTCGCTCATCGAGTCCGAGTTCGGTCGCGACGTGGCGGCCCACCCCTCGGGAACCTTCGCCTTCTCCGGCGACCTCAACGGCTACGGCAGCGCCGACCAGGGCGCGACGCTGAGCTCCGCCGACATGGTGACCGACCACCTCGTCGGGGTGGCCGAGGCCGCCGGTCGCCTGTGGGCACTGGGCTCTCGCGACGCCGACACCGTGCTGGCGGTGTCGGACGATGGCCAGAGCTACACGGCGGTGGACATCGGCGAGGGCGGCCCGATGGAGGTGGCCGACGTGGTGCTCGAGGGCGAGCCCGGCGTCTTGATTCGACGCGTGGCACCTGCCGGTCTCTTGTTCTCGAACGACGGCGGCGACACGTGGATCGAGCTCGGCACCAGCGAGTTCGACATCCGTGGCGTGGTGGCGTGGCCGCCGGGCGAGGGCACGCGCCTGGTACGCGCCACCGACGCCCAGGTGGAATGGTCGGAAGACCGCGGGGCCACGTGGACCCCGGCCACGACGCCGCCGGTGCTGATGCCCGAGCAGCTCCGCCAGACCGACGCGGGCGCCATTCTGGGCTTCGACGACGCCGGTCGTGGCTGGCGCTCGCGGGACGGCGGCGACACCTGGTCGGCCACGCTCCCGCTGGCCGCGCCCCAGGACATCGTCACGTGGGGCGAGCACGTCATCGTCGCGACCGTGCGCGGGGTCTTCTGGTCGGACGACCTCGGTGACACCTGGTTCCAGGCCCCCTTCCAGGAGCACCTGTCGCCCCGGCACGAGGCGCTCGTGTGCCTCGACGTCAACGGGGCGGCCGTCTCCTGCTACGACCCGCTCGGGGTCGGTTCCCAGCTGCGGTTCACCACTCGCGGCGACCACTTTCGCGTCGTCACCGACGACGCCCTGGCCTTCGACGTGACCGTCAACACCAACCCCGTCGGGGGTTACGCCGCCGGCGACACCATCGGCTTGCCGGGCGGCGGCTGGTCCGACGTGGAGCTCGACGTCACCGGCGGGCTCGCTGGCCTGTTCCACGTCGAGATCGACCTCGACGGTGACCCGATCGGTCGCAGCGAGCTTTACGACACCGGGGAGCCGGACACGGCTCAGGACTCTGCCTGGGGCGACGACAAGGGCGACAAGCCGCTACCCAACGGGGGCTGCAGCTGCAGCGACAACGGCGGTGCCGGCCTCGGGGGTTTCTTGGCGCTTGCCGGGTGGCGACGCCGACGTTCGAGATTGAACTAGGCCCGAATCGCCCGCAGGAAGCCGCTCTGCGCGTAGGCCAGGAGCGAGTGATCCCGCGTAACGATGACGGCGCCCTCGTGACGCGCCGTGGCCGCGATGATGCGATCGGCCGGGTCGCCGTGGAACTCGCCCGGCAGTCGCGTGCTCGAAACCGCAATCTCCGCGAGGAGCGGCACCACGCGCAGACCCGCCCGCCGGGTGGAGGTGGTGACCCAGTCCCGGCAGTCCATCTGGAGCTGCAGGCGCCCCTTCGCTTCGAGCATGGCCACCTCCCAGGCGGAGATAGCCGACACGGCGAGGGCGGAGTCCAGAGCGGCCGCCTCGATGACCTCCCGGGCGTCGGCCGAGAGTCGCTCCGGACCCCCGTTGACCACCCAGATCCAGACGTGCGTGTCGAGCAGGACGATCGTTACTGGTCGGCTTCCCACTGTTCCCCCAGGGGCGCCACGATGTCGGCGAGCACGGTGACGCTGCCATCCATGCAGCCGAACACCACGCGCGGGGGCGCGTTGACCACCGGCACCAGCCGCGCGACCGGGCGCCCACGCTTGGTAATCACCAGCTCCCGCCCTGTTTCCTGGACCTCGTCCATCAACTGCAGGCAGCGGGCCTTGAACTCGCCAGCGGGGATCTCCATGGGTACCTCACCATGGTCATATAGCCATGGTCATGATGGCGTCAACCGATTCTCGGCCGCGGCATGAAAAAGTGAGGAGGGGCCCGAGACTCAGGCCCCTCCACGACGGGATCTTGGTTGTCGTACCGAGTTGTGAGGCTCGTTGACTCCTTGTCCACCCCCTCTCGAGGGTGTCCCGACGAAGCCGCCTTTTTTGGGGTGGAGGCGCTTCCACCGTCGCGTCACGAGCATCGACCTTCCGCATCCGGCTGGGCTGGCCAAAGCCCAGGTTCTTCTGCTTCCCGATCGAACCCCTCGGCCTCGCGGGCCCCGGGGCGCTCACTTCACCTCGCGGTGGTGAGCCTTTGGCTTCTTGAAACTCGTGACACCGGCAGGGTCTTTGCCGCACCTGTGGTGCGAATGACGGGATTTGAACCCGCGTCATCATCCTTAGCAGGGATGTGCTCTACCGCTGAGCTACATTCACTGTCACCCAGGCGCGCCCTGCCGGTCGTTCCCATGCCTTTTGAGCATGCGAATCCAACGCGCCCGCTGGCTTCCCTCGTGGCGAGGTTTGCCCTGTCTTCACGCTCCCGGCCCGCGGGCCCTTCGCGATCGCCATGCCCAGGCGCCCTATCTTGCCAAGATCGGGCCGCGCCTTTCCCGAGGGAAAAGCCCTGGACTACCGCTTTGTTTTCGCGCGTCGCCTGTTGGAATGTACGGGAGTCCGGGTTCCAGCCGAACGTCCGTGCGCCTCCTTCTGCCGCCGAGGCGACCGGTTTGGACACACGTCGAGCCCGTGACACGCTTCCGCGGTACCCCCGACTCAACGAGGGACGCCCCGTGGGGCGTTGACTGCGGCCTGTATGCGCGGACTGCCTTGCGACAGCGCTCGACTGTGACGGTCGAACTTCCGCCGGGTCACCCCGGCGTTTCCTGCGAGCACATACGCCCGGCTCCCCATTGCGCAGCACCCGAGGGCGCCACGGCGGCGAGCGAACGAAGGTTGTGCACCGACCGCGGGAGCGGCAAGGGGGAAAACTCTACCAGGCGCCGGAAGGGCCCCGGAGGCACCCTTCCCGCAGACCGGTGGCTGGTGGGAGTGCGAGTGCCCCGGGGAGGCCGAGCAGCCGCACCCGAACCACATTCTTCGTGCCCGGGATAGCCTGAAAGCTATGAGCCCGCCGACTCCGTGGTACCGATCCGACGATGGCGCCTTCGCGCTGTACCACGGCGACGCCCTCGATCTGCTACCCGCGCTGAAGGAGCGCGGGGCCGTCCGCGCGATCTTCGCCGACCCGCCGTACTTCCTCTCCAACGACGGCGTCACCTGCCAGTCGGGCAAGATGGTGTCGGTGAACAAGGGGGACTGGGACCGCTTGACGACGGTCGACGACATGCACGCGTTCAACGCTACGTGGTTGACCGAGTGTCGGCGTGTGCTTGACGCCGACGGCACCATCTGGGTGTCCGGCACGCGGCATGTGATCTACTCGATCGGGTTCGCAATGCAGCAGCTTGGATTCAAGCTGCTCAATGACGTTGTCTGGGAGAAGCCGAACCCGCCACCCAACCTGAGCTGCCGGTACTTCACTCACTCCACCGAAACCCTCCTTTGGGCCGCGACAAGCGCAAAGAGCAAGTACACCTTCAACTACGCCACCATGAGACGCATGAACGCGGAGAAGCAGATGAAATCCGTGTGGACCATGACCGCGCCCGCAGCCTCCGAGAAGACGCTCGGAAGGCATCCAACCCAGAAGCCGCTGGCGCTTCTGGAGCGAATCCTGCTTTCGTGCACTGACGTCGGGGACCTCGTGCTTGATCCGTTCAACGGGAGCGGTACCACCGGCATCGCGGCCGTCCGCCTGGGTCGTCGGTACGTCGGGATCGACCGGGAGCTGGAGTATCTCGACCTCACGAAGCGCAGATTCCTCGCGTCGCAGGCCGAGCAGCCGTTGTTCGCCGTCGCACAGTGATGCGGTTTCCCCTCCTGCCAAATGGACCCTTCGACACGTTTCCGCGGGCGACGCTCGCCCTCGGGGACGGCGTTCACCTGGTGGAAAGGCTCCTGGACGGGAGGTACGTCGGCGTCACGAAGCCGGGCTACAAGGGCACCCACGACTTCTCGGTCGCCCTTTTCGAGCGCGACCGTGAGACCCGGGGCCGCGCGCTGTCCCACGTCGACATGCTGCACGACTTTCACCGCGCGCTCATGGCAGATCACCGCCTGGGGCTCCAGTTCATCGACCATGCATTCGAGGTATTTGGCGGTGCGGAACCTCCCGAACGCCTTCCTTCCGTGGAAACAGCGCACGCCCCCGACTTCATCTTGAAGTCCCTGAAGTGGATCTGGGCGCAAGAGGACGTCAACTACCCGATGCCTCGCTTTCAGGGGAGGAAGATGGCGGGCTACCGGCTCCGCGAGTTGGCGGACGGCATCGCTCTCAACGAGGTCTTGGCGCGGGCCGAGGTGAAAGGGGCGAGGCCCAAGAACCTCGCGGGCGTCAACTACGCGCTGGTCGACGTCGACTTGCTGCGGCGAAAATAGGGACAGAGTCAAGGTTTGACATAGCTACTTTAGAATCACCGACCGTACCGCGTGCGCCAGCATCCCGTCGGCGGCAAGCCTCACGCTCACGAGCCACTCCAAGCCGTTGAATGCCTCCCGAAGCGGGCTGAGCATCGCGTGCCAGCCCATCCCGTCCGTCACCCACACAAAGCCGACGCCAGCCCCGCGTAAATCCGCTTCCCTGGCGGTGTACTCACGGGCGATGGCCGACGGCTTCGAACCCGAGCTGCCATAGTGGTTGACTTCCATGACGACGAATCGCCTCCCGGCCGCGGACCGAGTCCAGAAAGCGTAGTCCCACACCACCCCCGTTGCGCTCGCCGGAAGGGGGCACCCGAGCTGGCGGAGACGGTCCGACGACACCTCCGCACCCCCGTCGATGCCTGGATTGCGCGCCAACACGTCCGTGACTCAGGGCGAAATCGTCCGAATTCCACAGTTACCGCCGCGATTTTTTCGCGCGTTCGTGTCCATTCCGACTTCCACACCGATCACGTAGTCCTTCACGGATCCGATGTGCTCCAACAGGTCGATCAACCCGGAGGCAACCAGAAAGGCAGTGTAGCGATCGACGTGTTCGGAGATCCCGCTCATCTCTGGAGCTACAAAGTCATAGTTCGTCACCCTCGCGTTTTCCAGGTCCTCAACCAGCGCCGCAGGACCGCGCCAGGCAACGAGGATCGGAAGAGCCGGGATGATCTGTGGATATCGGCGGAGCAGGTTGCGGGCCGCCTCGACCCGGTCAGGTTTCCTGCAAAGTGTGGTGAGTAGCGCGAGCTCCGTTTCGTACCGTCCGGCGTTAGCGAGCGCCTTGGCCCAGTCCACATAGTAGGCGGAATCGTAGTAATTCTGAAGCGAGGCCACGAATCGCCGAAATGCGCCGGACTGTGAGGTCATTCCATACTTTTCCGTGTAGAAGCTAAGGTTCGCCACGTGACCCCCCCACAAACGCGCCGTCCGTTCGCGCATGGGTCAGGAGGCTTAGCTGCCGCGACTCACCGGGCGCCTTGTTCACCGGGTAGCTGGTGACCACCAGTTCCCGAATCTTGCCACGCCCTGCGCTCACCGAATTGATAGAACGCGATGCCAAGACATGGTGCTTGAACATCCCCGGCTCGTCGTACAGCGCCTCGATGAACTCGGCGGTGCTGTTCGACGCCATCCACTGACAACGGTCGGTCAACCGAAGGAGCATGTCGCGTAGGGCGGTCTGGTCGTCCCGGGTGAATGCGTCCTTCGCATAGGCCGTGAAGGATGAGGTGGCTGACAACGGTTCGTAGGGCGGATCAAGGTAGACGAAGTCGCCGTCGGCGATGAACCGCTCGCAATCGCGGAACGACGAGGTCTCAATCCTCACGTCCTGAAGTAGGGCCGATGCGGCGCGGAGGTGCGAGGGATCGAAGATGGCCGGGCTCGCATACGAGCCGATGGGCACGTTGAACTGCCCCTTGCTGTTCAGGCGATGCAGTCCGTTGAAGCAGGTTTTGTTGAGGTAGAGGAACCTGGCGGCGGCTTCGACGGTGCCGCAGGTCGGCTGTGCCGCGCGGACGCCGTAGTAGTAGGCCTTCCGGTCCTCTTCCGAGAGCCCTGGCGCGTTGTGGCGACCCCGATGCTCCGCCAGAATGGGAAGGAGCCCGTCGAGGTTGTCGCGAACCTGGACGAATAGGTTCACGAGCTGCGGATTGGCGTCAAGAAGCGTACACCGAGCGGGACTTCTGGTCTGGATCACATCGAAGAAGACGGCGCCCGAACCCATGAACGGCTCGACGTACCCCCGGCCTGCGAGCGAAGCGGGCATGAGGGAGCGGAACTGCTCCAGCAGTTGGCCCTTCCCGCCGGCCCACTTCAAGAATGGACCGGTGGCCGGGCGGTTTGGAGTGGTCAGGGACATCTGTCGCGATCCTCTAGGCAAGCAGTAGGGAGCGGGGCCTGACGGTGGCAGTGCTGGTCAAGGGAATGCCCCGAAGCGGCGTTCCAGCCCCCCGCGTAGCATGTGGCGCCCGCTCTCGGTCCAGTAGGTCACATCCTGTTCGATGAACAACCACTTGGCGAGCAGGAGCGCACGTTCGGCCGCCACGTTGGTGGCATACAGCGCGAGTGCCGACACGACTGCGGCGCTGTCTGAGCACTCCCAGATTCGACGCAGCGCCGTGAGGATCTCCACCCGGTGGGCCGGAGAGGCGGCGACGAGCGCGGCCAGCGCGCTGTCGAGGTCACCGTGCTTGGGAGGGCGATCCCTCCCGTTCTTGTACCGCGTGAACCCCTCGCAGCAGACCACGAAGTCCGCCCCCTTGTTCAGGCGCGTGGGCCGGGTCAGGTAGATCATCGAGCCGTCCGACAGGGTCTCGACGTCGTATCGGTACGTGTGCCTCAAGGTCACCGTTCCAGGCTCCTCCCTGAGCCATTGCCCAAAGACCTCTGCACGGACCGCTGCCCGATCCGTCGCCTGCAGCCGAAACGCGAGGCGGTGTGTGGCGCTATGCAAGTGGGACCCCCGAGGACGGACAGGCTCACCGGAGCGGGCGGGAGCCGGGTTGCTTGGTTGGAGAGGCGCTGGGGCTCACCGCTTAGGCTATCCCGACCCGGTACCCGAAAGGGCCACGAGAGCGTGCTTTTCGAGCCGCGACGTGTGGAGGGGGGTCCGATCTCGTGGACTGTCGTTGTGTCAGGGGCGGCTACGGTTGCTGGCGCCAGCCGTGGAGCAGCTCTCGCATTTGCGCAGGACTCGGCACCTGGCCCGCACCGGGCAGCGTGCCCACTCCGCCTTCACAAGCGCGAAGTATTGGTGTTCTACCTTGCGATGAAGGCAGCCCCTCTGGGTACGCTCTCGCGTTTCGCCTTCAGCAGCTAGCTCTCGCGACGCAACCAATCGCGTTCCTCACGCTCCGCCGACGTCATGGGCGCGGCAGGGCGCGGGGCCGCCGCGCCTCGCGCCCTCCGCCCAGGGAGGGAGCGTCAACCGGCCGATACCGAGGTTGCGAGCCACCATCGGCGCACGGGCGGTGCTCCTCGATCACGACCCCGCCGCGCCGCCATGAACACGGGCACGTTCCGCATGGGGGCTTCGCCCAGTGGTTTGATGGGAGTCCCTTGTTGGCTCGCACATCTGGACTCCACCTCTTCGGAGATGTCCACGGGATCGCATCACGACCGCCAGGACCAGCGCGCCCTCATGGACGAGCCCACCCTACTTCACCACGCGCCAGCTGGCTCCCGTCCTCGCGTTGCTCGGTAGGTCGCTCTGCGCCCTACCAAGCCCCGCTCGGACCCCCATACGCACCCACGTCGTTCCGCGTGCCGTCGGTGTCGTCGTAGGCCGCGTCGGGGTCGCCGGTGTTGATCACCGCCGAGCTCGCGTCGAGCGTCCAGGTGTCGTTGGTGTAGTCGCCATCGCTCGACACCGACACGAAGCCGGGGACGATGGCAATCATGCCGTCGGTACCCGTGGGATCGGTGACACCGGTGTAGTTGTCGGTCGTGTTGTCGTACACGTCGGAGTAGCTCGCGGTCAGGCTGGCGCTCGTGCCAATGGCCACGCCATAGCCGGCGCTGCTACCGTAGATGATGCTGTTGAGCAGGGTGAGCGCGGTGCTGCCGCTGGCCGACACGCCGCCACCGCCGTCGGCGGGGGCGTCGTTGATGCCCACGGTCACGTTGGTGAGCGCCACGGTGGCGTCGATGCCCATCACGCCACCACCGGCGTTGCTGGCGCTGTTCCACGCGTAGATCGCGTTATTGCTCGAGAACTCACCACCGTCGGCGAGCACACCGGCGCCGTTCTCGCCGGTGTTGGCGAACACCTTGCCGTGGGTGAGCACGAGGCTCGCGCCGCTCTCCACGTACACCGCGCCACCCTCGTCGGCCGCGTTCTGGTCGAAGTCGACCAGGTCGATCTCGAGGTCGGTGTTGCGCACGCAGAGGCCGCCACCGAAGCCGAAGTAGTAGTAGAAGTCGGTGCTGGTGGAGCTGTCGGCCGGCACGCTCACGATGTTCGACGACACGGTGAGGTTGCGCAGCGTGGGGGCCGATCCGTCGACGTAGAGGCCGCCGCCGCAGATCATCGTGAAGTGGTCGGTGCAGGTGCTCGACGAGCCACAGGAGCGAGAGCTGGTGGTCTCCTCCTCGTAGCCGCTGCCACCGGTGAGGGTGAAGCCGGTGAGCTCGGCGCCCGGGCCCTCGCCGCTATTGAAAGTCGCCACCGGGCCGGCCTCGTTGCCGTCGATCACCGTCGAGGCGGCGCCATCGAAGCTCCGCACGAGGATGTCCTTGCCGCCAAAGTCGATGGTCTCGGTGTAGAGCCCAGCTTCCACGTACACGCAGGTGTCGGCGGCATCGATGCCGTCCTGGACGCTGGTCCACGGGCGCGAGGCGGTGCCGTCGGACACGCCGCCGAAGCTGCCGTCGACCACCTGGGGCTCGGTGCTGTCGCTATCGTCGCAGTCGTCGCCGTTGTCAACGCCATCGCACAAGAGGTCGTAGCTCGACGGGTCGCCGAAGCTGTCGCCGTCGTTGTCGGCGTAGCCATAGGCCGCGTCGACCGCGCCACCGTCGATGTCGCCGTCGCAGTCGTTGTCAATCCCGTCGCAGACCTCGCTCTCACCCGGGTTCACGTTCGAGGCGCCGTCGTCGCAGTCGTCGTCGTTCTCGACGGTGCCGCGGGGCTGCTCGCAGTCCTCCACGGCGCTGCTCGCGTCGCCGTAGCCGTCGCCGTCGCTGTCGGTGTACCAGGTGCTGCTCTCCACACCGTCGTCGACCTTGTCGTCGCAGTCGTTGTCGATGCCGTCGCATTGCTCGCGCGCACCGGGGTACACGCTGGCGTCGCGGTCGTCGCAGTCGTCGCCGTTGTCCACCGCGCCAGCGGGGGCCTCGCAGCCCGTCTCCTCGGAGGAGGGGTCGCCGAAGCCGTCGCCGTCGGCGTCGGTGTAGTAGGTCCCGCCGTCGGCCCCGTTGTCGACCCGGCCGTCGCAGTCGTCGTCGATCTCGTTGCAGACTTCCTCGGCGTCGGGGTTCACGCGGCGGTTGTCGTCGTCGCAATCGTCGCTGTTGGTGACCGTGCCTTCAGGCTGCTCGCAGCCGGTCTGGGCGCGGCCGGTGCCGAAGCCGTCGCCGTCGCTATCGGTGTAGTAGTCGTTGCCGTCGGTGGCGCCGTCGTCAACGTCACCGTCGCAGTCGTTGTCCTTGCCGTCGCACAGCTCGTCAGCGCCCACGTACACGGTGTCGTCGGTGTCGTCGCAGTCGTCGTCGTTCTTGTGTCCGTCGCCGTCGTTGTCCTTGCCGTCGTCCACCCCGGAGTCGTCGGGCTGGTTGGTGTCGTCGCCGTTCTGGTCCTTCTGGTCGTCGTCGTCGTCGGGGACGGTGGGGATGCAGGCGGCGGCGAAGAGGGGGAGGAGGGCGAACAGGATGGCGGGGCGCACGAAGGCTCCAGTGGGAGAAGGGCCCGCGAGCTACCTGGGGTCGCGCGGCCACCGCAAGAGGGGTCACCTGCTCGTGACAGATCGGGACAACAGGCCCGCCGGGCGCCTCCCGGCTAGGCTCGGGGCGCCATGTACGTGCTCGCCAGCCTGCTCGCCTGCACCTGCGACCTCGACCAGGTCGACCTCGCGGGCGCGCTCGAGGCGGCTCGACTCGGCGCTGCCAGCCGCTGTGAGGCCCAGGCGCTGGCGCAGTGGGTGGAGAACCGGAAGACGACACACGGCCCGTGGTACCAGGACATTGGCGTGGCCAGGTCGACAGACGGGCTCGCGTGGACGGCGCTACGCGACGAGGCGGGCGCGGCGAAGGTGGTCTTGAGCACCGCCGCCGTGCCGGAGGCTGTGGTGGATACCGCTGGACAGACCTGGCTCTTCTACGTGGACGGCAGCCTCGACGGGCTCGTCGACGGCGCCCGGGATCCCGCGGCTGGCTTCTCCACGCGCGGCCTCCCCGGCCTCGGCGCCCTCGCGGCCGCGCGGTCGGCCGACGGGCTGAATTTCCAATCGGTACCGGTGCAGATCGAGGGCTTACAGGTGGCGATGTTCGCCGACCCCGAGGTGGTGCCCGAGCCCACCGGCGGCTGGCGCATGTACTACCTTGCGATGAGCGCCCGAGAGTACGCAGGGGACGCACGCTGGGGCGAGGGCGAGAAACACGAGATCCACAGCGCCACCTCGACGGACCTCGTGCACTGGAAGAGCGGAGGGATCGTCCTGCGCGGCCCCTTCGCCGACCCGACGCTCGCCTGTTTCCAGGGCGGGGGCTGCACGCTTTTCAGCTACGGGATCGACGCGAGCTACTCGCGCGACGGACGGCGCTTCGACTACGCGGGGCGCTGGACCGACACCCGCGGCTTCGCGCCCGAGGCCTTCGCCTTCAGCCCCACGGACGCGCGCCTGTACTACAACGACGCGGCTCTCGGAGCGCCCTTGCGTGCCAAACGAAGCGCCGACGGGGGACACACGTGGGGCGACGAGGCCGGCGTCTCGCTCGACGTGTACGGCGAGGCGGTGACGGTCTTGCGGCGGGGACCGGAGGACTGGTGGATGTACTTCCACACCTTCAAGCCGGGACGTCGCCTGGCGACGGTGCCCGACCTCTCAGGCGCTGGCGCGCAGTAGCGCCCAGGGCAGGTGGGCCAGCGCCCGCGCCACGGTGGCGAACTTCAATCGCCCCGAGAACTCGCCCGCGAAGGCGCGCAGGATCGCGGGGTTGGCCGCGAGGAGTCGCTCGGTCCACAAGCGGCGGCGGGGGGGCCCGTACCAGCCCCACCACAAGGCACCTCGGGCGGCCAGGGCGAGGCCGAGCCCGCTGCGATGTACGCGTCCGCGCCAGCGCCGGAAGTCGAGGCGTCCGGTGTCGAGCGCCGCCACGATGCGGGGCGCCGCGAGGGCGCCGTACTCGATGGCCTGGGCGATGCCCTCGCCGGTGGCGATGTCGAAGCCCGCCGCCTCGCCAACCAGCAGCCGGTGCTCGCCGCCCAGCGCGTCGCGGGGGTGGAGTCCACGCTCGCCAAACTGCTTGAGCCGCAGGCCCTCGATGCGCAGTCCCCGGCTCGCGAGGTACTTCGCGAGACGCTCGCGCACGTTATCGAGGCCCTCCCCCGCGAGCACGTACACCCCGCGACACACCAGCGCCTCGCCGTTGACGAGCGTGGGGAAGTCCCAGGCGTAGCCGCAGAGCGAGGGCTCGGCCGCGTCGAAAACCAGCGTGTCACGCGGCGGGTCGCCCTCGGCGGCCCGAGTGTCACACTCGATGACACTCGCGCGCAGCTTGCCCGGGCCCACGCCCAGCGCCCGGCGCAGCACCGAGCCCACGCCGTCGGCGCCCACCACCACCGGGGCGCTCCAGGTGCGCCCGTCGGCCGCCACGACCTCCGCGACCCCGCTCCCGCGCCGCACCTCGCGGGCGCGCACCCCCTCGACGATGGGCACCCCGCGCTCCCGGGTGGCTCGGGCGAGGGCGTGGTCGAACTCCACTCGCCGCACCACCCGGCCGAGCTCGCCGCCGTCGCCGATGTCGAAGCTCCGCGTGGGACCGCGCATCACGATGCGGTTGAAGGGCACGGCGGGCACGTCGAGGTGCACGTCGATACTGGCCAGCGCAGTGATCGCGCGTTGTCCCACGCCGCCCGCGCAGAACTTCTCCCTCGGGTAGTTCTCTTTCTCCAAGACAACCACGTCGAGTTCGGGACGCAGGCGCCGCAGGTAGAGGGCGGTCGAGAGCCCGGCTGGCCCGCCACCCACGATGATCACGTCGTGCCTCGACATCGCGCGGGGCTATCCGGGTGGCGCGCGGCGTCATACCTCCTCGGCGATGCCCGACCTCGACTCTGCCTGGCGTGCCGTGCTCGCTTCTCCGCGCGACGACGCGCCCCGCGCTCGCTTCGCCGACCTCGTGGCCGCCTCGGAGCCGGCCACGGCCACGTTCGTGCGCGGGCAACTGGAGCTCGCCCGGCGCCGCCGACAGAAAGCCCGGCGCGACCGCCAAGTGGAGCGCAGCGCCCTGCCGAGCCCGCCGCCCCAGCACGAGGCGCGCTTCGCTCGTGCGCTGCGGCTCCTCGACGGCACCGTCCCCGCGTGGACCCAGCGCCTCGGCTACGGGCGTGGTTTCCTCGAGCGCGCCACTGTCTCGGGCACGTGGTTCGCGTCGCGTGGCTCGGAGCTGCTCGCGCTGGCGCCGATCGTCGACGTCACCGTCTTCGCCTGCCCGGCCGACGCGACCGAGCTCTTCGATAGCCCCGCCTGGGCGCAGGTGCGGTCGCTTCGTTTCGTGGGGGCGCCGCTCGACACATCGCAAGTGGATGCTATCTGCCAGTCGCCGTACCTCGGTCGCCTCGCCGTGCTCGACATGTCGCAGATGGGACTCCCGCTATCCGCCTTGCACGCGGTGATTCGTGCTCCGCTGCTCGCTCGCCTGCGATACCTGCGCGCCGACGGCAACGAGTTCCCGGATCCCAACCCGACGGTCGACGAGCAGGATGGGCAGTCCTTCGGGGAACGCCCCTCGGCCTTCGCCGAGTCACTCCGCCAACAGTTCGGAGCCAGGCCCTGGCTGGAGGGGATCCCGCAGGAGCTCGAGCCTCACCCGGAGGCGCTGGGCTAGAGCGCCAACCCAGAGGGCCGCAACTCGGTCGCGACCCGTGCTACACTCTCGGTGACCCTACCGGAGCCAAGAATGCGCACCCCCCCACTGAATAATCGCAGTTTCTAGTTATGTTTTTGTTGCATCCACGCCCGCGAGGGCTGCTTGCCCGTGGAACCTGGTGTGGAACAACGACAACGACGGCTACGCGAGGCAGAGCATCCCGGGGTGCCCGCCCGTGCTCGACTCCAACGACGCCCCATCAACGGCGCGAGCATCAACCCCTCGGCGTTCGAGGTGGTGGGTGACGGCATCGATTCCGACTGCGACGGGCGCGACGCCCTCCGGCGCTACCTGAGCACGAGCACCTTCTCGAGCGCCGAGTGGACGACCTCGGGCGCAGTGACCTTCGTCGACTACAACATGAAGGTCGGCGCCGCCATATCGCCCGCGAGCAGCGCGAAGCGCACGTTCAACACTCCCCGGCAGCGTGGCGGCACCGGGGTGATGATCGACCTCGAGGATGCCGGCTTCCCGCCCTGCACGGTGACCATCGGCACTGGCGTCGGCGGCGGGCCTACGACGTATTTCTCTGCCAATACCTCGGTGTTTCCCGGCACGGACTGGGTCGAGGTGGCGGAGGTGCCCGTCCCCCACGCGCTGCGCGACGTCGAGATCTCCTGCCCGGCCAATACCTTCGTCGAGATCGACTGGCTCGTGGTCCAGAACGCCGACCTCGTGATGCCGCCCGCGGCCGACATCAGCATCGACTGGCACGACACGCGCACCCCCGGCGGCGGCTGGAGCACCGGATTCGTGCGCGACAACGCGAACGACACCCTCTACATGGCCACCGACATGGCCGGCGTGGCCCGGCTCGACAGCCTCTCCAGCGACTGGAGGAACGCCTTCGGCAACGGGCCCGACACCCTCGCCGCGGGCGGCGTGCTGACGATCTCCGACGTGCTCCCCGAGCCCTTCGGCCCAGGCCTCTACGCCCTCGTGGGCGACGGCGAGCGCGGCGGTAGCGGCGATGCCGACGGGGGCCTCTGGTACTCGCCCAACAGCGGCGAGACCTGGACGATGCTGGGGGACTCTTTCTCACAGGCCTGGGACGACGACGGCGACTCCGTTCTCGACTACCCGCCCGAGGACGACGTGGCGGGGCTGGCCTTTCCCTCCCAGTGCCCAAAGGTGGCCAACGAGGCCGCCACGACCTGGACGCCGCACGCCGGGCGCGAGCTGCAGGTCGACTGGTTCACACCCGGCGAGGTGCTCTACATCGCCAACGGTGATGCCGACGCGATGGGCGTGAGCATCTACGACGCCGCGACGGGCGACATCTGCGCCTTCGACAACACCGGGACGGCGCTCCCCGCCGAGCCGATCAACGCCGTGCTGCGGGTGGACGTGGAGCCGCTCGGGACCCCCGTTCTCCTCGTGGGCTACGACGCGCGCCTCGACGACCAGCCCGCGCTGTACCTGTGCGAGCTCCCGGCGGCGCCTAGCGACTGCGACCCCGCGACCACCTGGGCCGCCAGCTGCTGGGCGGTCCCTGGCTCCGAGGGCATCGATATCCGCGACCTCGAACTCGACGAGAGCACCGACGAGACCATCGTCTACATCTCCGACGCGGGCTTCCGGCTCACCGACGCCGACAACAACGGCTACGCGGACAGCACCTGCTCGATCACCGACCCCGGCATCGACGCGCTCTACCTGGACGACTCGCTGGGGGTGGATGTCATCGACTACGAGCGGGTGGCCGGGCCCGCCGAGATGCCGAGCATCGCGAACTTCGAGCTGGTGGGCATCAGCATCGATCCCACCAGCACGTACATGTTCGCCAACGTGCCGGTGCACGCCTCCTCGCCTTACGCCAACGATCGCATGTGGCGCGTGGAGCTCGCGAGCCTCGGACTGGGCGCGCCGTGGGCCACGGTCAACGCCGGGGATGGCACGCTGGACAACTGGGTGGAGGACCCCCGCGAGGCGATCCGCGTGGCCAACTCCGACATCGGTGCTTCCTGGCTCGGCCAGGCGATCACTGGGGAGCCGAATGTGTTCCCCGGCCGCGCCGCCCCGGGCACGGGTTTCGACACGGACTGGCTCGCCGCGCCGGGGTTGCCGGCGCTCGATGGACTCGCGGTCGTCACCGGGAAGACCAACGCGTGGCTGGTCGATGGCCTCGCCGGCACCTGGGCCGACGACGGCGGCGCCGCGGGTGGCGCCCCAGACGGCGTGGTGGACGGCGAGGAAGAAACTGAGTGGACGTTCTGGCCCGACGTCGACACCGACGAGCGCGCCTCCTACCAGACGATGGGCGTGCTGGAGGTCGCTGTCACGCCGGGCGGCGAGATCTTCCAGGCCGTGGGCGACCACGGGCTGGTTTACCTCGACCCGGCGAGCACCCCGCAGTCGAGCGCGTCGCCGAACGCGGGCGAGGTTGACTGCCTCTGGTACGACGCGCTCCGCGCCGGTGGGAACGGGGTGGACGTGGGGCTTGACGGGTCGGTGTGGGTGGCACTTCGCGACCAGACGGTCACCGCGTCCGATCCCTACCCGCACGACGGTGGGATCCTGCGGTGGGCCGACACGGGCGCGGGGTGGGAGTGGCGCTATGCGGCGGGGGGGTATCTGGACTCGGGGAACGATCCGGTGTTCGAGATGGACCTTGCGACCCCGTATCAGCGTCTCTGTCACGATCACGCGCTGATCACGTCCCGGTCCATCGACGCGATGGACACCACTTTTCCCCGCCCTTTCTCGTCGGACTCGGAGTACGTCCCGAGCGCCTCCTTCGGCAACCCCCGCGAGGTACGCCCCCTCGATGCCACCACCGCCGTGGCCCTGTTCCGTCCCACCGACGCCACGACCACGGAGACGACCGCAGGCGGTATCTACGTCACCCTCTCGGGGGGCGACGACTACGATTCGACTGGCTACTCGGCCTGGGTCCCCCTCCCCTTCGACGGCGACTACACCATCGGGAGCACCAGCGGCACGTGCAGCGAGGCCACCACGTGGGAATACGGACTCGTCCAACTGATCCACCCCGGCACCGACACCTACGCCAACGATCTCGACGACGACGGCATCGTGGACGACCTCGACCTCGACGGC
>SXGS01782787.1_pt1 | contig 38662 bp, 35 predicted proteins | sample 3174681 | NCBI WGS metagenome assembly SXGS01 (sample SAMN11356861, study PRJNA531348) | freshwater metagenome | isolation source: freshwater sample F1-80 | place: China: Fuxian Lake, Yuxi | collected 2017-12-25 | reverse complement strand
CAGAGCGGACAACTGCTCGCGTTCGTCTGGTGTGAGCGTCACGCGGTATTTCTTGGGCACAGGGATTACCTCCACACCAAGTGAATCACATCTTCGTCCGAGGCTCCGGTGAAGAATCAACTCCGCCCTGACAGACCACTCGTTGGTGGCTGGCCCGTCCTCAGTTTGTTCTGGTACGAGGCCATCGCAGCCACTCCCGGCTATCCCGGAGACTCCGTGTTTCGATACGTGACGATTGCGGATCGCCCCCTTGTCTACCCATTCCTGCATCCGGGTCAGATGCACGAGAAGATGGTGACCACGCTGGCGGCGTACCGGGACCAGATCGGTTCAATCTACGACCCGCTGATCGTCGCGCTGGGGGCGGCCTACTTGTTCGGAAGACCGACTGCGAAGCGTTCGTTCCAGATGATGCGTTGGCCGGTCGGCCTCGCCTTCACGGCCACCGTGCTGTCGTCCGCCTGGTTTCGTCCCGACGCCAGCGTTCTGATCACATTTACACCGTTCACCAGCATCCTTGCCGCCGCATCTCTACTCCTGGTCGTTCTTCCCCGTCTTACCGTGCGATACCGGATCGGCAAGATCAGGATAACTGCTTCGTTCCTTCGGGCCGCTGTGGGGACCGTGACGGTGCTCATCGTGGCGACGCCCTTCTGGTACTACATCCGGATCGCGCGACCGGCAACGCAGACTTCACCCAGGGACTCGATCGTTTCGGCCGCCCGACAAATCCCTTCAGGCGGTTACATCCTGGCGAATGAACCGGCTATGTTCGCCTGGCACTCCGGTCGTCCTTCCGTTATGCTGCCGCAGCGACTGGAAGACCTGGCTACCATGGAGCAGAACTTTACCGCTCCCAAGGGCGCCTTCATCACACCGCAAATTGGGCAGTTTCCAGCGCGTGAGCGAGGAACCTGGTGGTTCTGGATCGCATCGGGTCAGGGCGTATTTCGGGGGCTGCGGCCGGTTCAGGGCGGCGCTAATGGTGTGGTCTGGGTAAGGGATGCGGGAGACGGCGCCGCTTCGAGCCCATGAGCGAGATAGAGTCTCCCCCTCTTCCTCCCAACGGCTCGGAGCCATCCCCGTCCCCCCAGGTCCATTCGGAATCGTCGGCCCCGGCTGCCGGGCCAAGGGCGGCTTTAGAGATTGACTGGCTGTATCTCGCGGCCCTCGGGGTCGGACTGGGAATCACCTTTGGCCCGGTGCTCGCATGGCTTTTCGACCGGTGGATGACGGATAAGTTCTACTCACACGGTCCGCTGGTGGCGGGTGGCGCCATGTATTTTGCCTGGCAGCGGTGGGGAGAGTTGGCCAACTCGGACAGTCGGGGAGATCGACGAGCCGTGTGGATTCTCGCCGGGGCGGCGCTTCTTGAAATGGGGGTGGTGGCCACTGGAGTGATGACGGCCGGCGCCATCGCGCTTCTGGCGACCTTAGTCGGACTCGTCGTGCTCTACCGCGGATTTTCGGGCCTGAGGCTGGTGTCGTTCCCGCTGTTCTTGTTCTTCTTCAGCATTCCCACCATGTCCGCGGGATCCGAAGCGTCGGGGCTAATCCTGACTCCGATGATGGAGATCGCAGCGTCCACCACTGCGAAGGTAACGAATGCGCTGGGTCTGGTGGCGCAGGTGTCCGGCACCATCGTGCGGTACAAGAACTACACCATGCAGATCATTGCGCCGTGCAGCGGAATGTCGAGCCTCGTGAGTCTGATGCCGCTGGGAGCGCTGCTCGGTCACTTCAACCGCTCCCGAAGTTGGCAGATGCTGGTGCTGGTAGCGGCTGCGGTTCCCATCGCATTTGTTGCAAACGTGACCCGTCTCACGCTCACCGCATTGCTGGGGGTCAACTTCGGCGCCAAGGTGGCCAGCGGGTTTCTGCACGACCTCTCCGGTGTGTTCACTTTCCTCCTTGGAGCCATGTTGATGGTTGCTGTGTCCGGAGCGAGGTGGTTGAAGTGATCGCGCTGCTGAAGTGGATCCCCGTGGCGCTGTTTGCCGGCTCTGCGGCCTGGCAAATCGCGCTGGGAACCATTCCGCCGGCAGGGCCGCAGCCGACGCCGGACGAGTTGAAAGTTCCGCCTGCGCCGGCTGGATGGAAGCTCACCAAAACGGAGCCAATTCGTCTCTTCCCGAAGTTCCCCGGCAGATTGGCCTCCTACGAGGCTCCTGACGGCACGGTTGCGCGACTGGTCCGCTACGTGGGTTGGCCGGACCGCAAGGATCACCTGCCGGCTTACATCCCGCACGAGTGTCAGTACATGGCGGATGGGTACGACATGGAACTTCACACTTCGGGGTGGGTGCCACAGGTGGGGAAGCGGCTGAGGACCCTCCGCGTGAGCCAGCGAGGAAACCGCCTGGTCGAGTTTGCCGGATATGCCTGCCGCGATCGACTGGAGGCCAGTTGGCAGGAGTTCAAGCTGGCTCTCATCGTTCAGCGTGTGCAGCGGCAGCGGCGTCTCTGGGTTCACAGTTGGATCACCACCGAAGAGAAGGGTGAGGCCCACGACTCGGCGCCTCAGATCCTCATGAAGTCGCTCGCAGTGAGCGACTTTCCGCAGAACTGAGGTCTGTAAAGATGTCCGGCATGGATGAGAGCGCCGTGGAGGCGTTTCTGCACAGCGAAGTTTTCGGCGTCGCTGGAGCAAGCAGCGATCCGAATAAGTTCGGTTTCAGGTGTTTTCGAGCGCTCCTGCGGAGCGGTCGCACGGTCTATCCGGTCAATCCCAGAGGGGGAGAGATCCTGGGAGTGGCGGCGATCTCATCGGTTTCAGAGGCCCCTCGCGCCATCAACGCCCTGAGTGTGGTCACGCCGCCGACGGTCACCGAGCATGTGGTCCGTGATGCCATTGCCGCCGGAGTGACTATTCTCTGGATGCAGCCGGGCGCCGAGTCTTCTGTCGCCATCGCCGAAGCGCTGGCCGCGGGAGTCACCGTCATCGCGGACGGACCGTGCCTGCTGGTGGAGTTGGCTCGCCACTGACCTTCGGTCCCGGAGTGCTTCTGCGACGATAGACCCTGAAGTAGTAGTCGTTGCGCAGGGTCTCGCGCAGCGGGCCCGGTTTGAACTCTCGAACCGGTTCATACGTTCGATCAAAGGTCTCCCGTTCGACTGGACGGCCGAAGTAGGGGACTCCGCTCAGGATGGCGGCGTTCCGGTCGAGGTAGACGGGTCGCTCCACCACGTAATCCGGGCGGTATCGTTCGATCATCCGTGTGAACCAACCGGCCCCCGCTCGGTTGATCTCCACCAGTCCCGGTGTAACCAGACCGACGGTATCTATCATCCTGCGAGCGCTGAAGTAACCGACGTAACCGAGCGGCTCCAGTGCCACCAGCGCGGTGTCGGGCGTATTGGCTCTTAGCCATCGGCCCAGCGCCGCACGCACCTGCCACTCAGCTCGCTGAGTGCTGCGAGCGTTGCCGGCCGACCACCCGATCCACAGGAGCGAGCCGAACATGAAGCACACGCCCGTGGCGGCTCTGAGCGCGTATCCAGGTCGCGCGTGCGGTGGCCACCCTGCCCAACCGCGGCCCGCAAGGAGACACGCCGTCAAAATCAGAGGCGGATAATACCACTGAAACAGAAAGGTCTTTGTCAGGCCGAGGTAGGCAAACCATGCGGTAAAGAGCGCCACAGCCGGCGAGTACGCTGCCGCATCCGGCGAACGACGCAAGCTGCCCAGGATTCCGCACGCCAGTAAGGGGAGAAAGCCGATCATCGCGAGTTGGCGACCGGCCGGACCGTCGATGGGCGCCAGCATCGAAACGACCGGCCGGAGGTTTGGGAGCGTTCCGGAGCGATGAATGTTGTACGCTGCAAGTTTCGCCGGAACGCTCTGCGGCAGCGGCGAACCGAATGACGCGGTGGCGAACACCAGCCAGGGTAGGAGCATGGACGCGGCGATGAGACTCGCTCGAGTCGGAAACACTCGGCTTGAAATCCAACGCCACAGCAAAAGCACGGCTGCCGCCAGAAGTCCGTCCGGCCGGATCAGGCAGGCGAGGCCGAGAGTGGTTCCCAGCCCGCTCTCCGTGCGTGCGGAGAGCGCCAACATCAGGCTCAACAGAAAGAAGGGCGTTTCCATGCCGCTGGTGCTCACCTGCACCAGAGTCGGATGAAGGGCAAAGAGCAGCGCAAACACTGTCGCCGCCGAACCGGTCAGGGATGCGGCAGGATCTGGTTGAAACCGTCGCAGCACCAGGACCAGCGAAGCTCCATCCGCCACGACCGCGAGCACTTTCGCGATGAACAGCGCGGGGAGACCGAGTCGGGTCAGGAGCGCCAGAAGGCAAACATACGCGGGCGTTGACGCGCCGAAGACGCGCTCCCCCGGGTTGAACACCAGTCCCAGTCCGCCTGCCAGGTTTTTCGCGTACCTGAGGGAGATGTAAGCGTCTTCGGTGGTAGCGCCCGTATAGGCCCAAAATGCCAGACGAGTAGCGAGAGCGAGTGTAATCAGGGCAACATGGAGCGGTGGAAGCCCGAAGCCTGCAAGTCGGGTGCTCCCCGATGCGCCGGCTGTTGTTCCCGTCTGTTCACCTGAAACCAACATGGGCCTCTATCGAATCCCGATCTTTCCGCTCCACACCGTGTTGTTCCCCGGAATGCTGTTAACGCTGCGGATCTTCGAGCCGCGGTATGTCGAGATGCTGGAACGGTGTCTCGCAGATGGGGAGGCGTTCGGAGTCTGCCTCATCCGTTCCGGATCTGAAGTCGGCGAAGCGGCGGAGCCGTTCGAGGTGGGTACGGTCTGCCGAATCATTGAGCACACTCCGGCGGGGGATCAGCAGTTTCTCCTCAAGACGGTGGGCGCGGAGCGTTTTCGGATCGTTCGGTTGTATCACGACACGGCGTACCTGGAAGCCGACGTCGAACCGATGGAAGATCTGGATCTGGACGAGTCAGGCCAGCTTGAGCTTCTCTCACTGGCCCGCGAGGTCTCCGAGAAGTTTTTCTCCCTGCTCGAGAGCTACTTTGAGGATCACGCAGAGGACTTGGCCACGCTGGCCTCTGACGCGCCGACGGAACCGCTGCCACTCTCGTTTTGGGTGGGCGCACTGCTGCCGTGCGCGGAACCCGTTCGGCAAGACTTGTTGGAGGCGCCCCGATGCCGGGAACGGCTGGAACTGGAGCGCGATCTCATCTCACAGGTGAAACCGTTGCTCCAGCCCCGCCACAAGGTGCTGCGGTATCGGCGAATGTCCGTGAATCCGGACTCCATCACACCGAATTAGGGTTTGGTCGGCGCCTTAACCATCCCCGACTCGACGGTCAGTTCGAGTTTTGCCGGCAGTTCCATCCCGTTTACAGAGAGGCCCAGGGTGCCCGAGATCCGGGCCGTGAACTGACGTTCCGTGATGCTTCCCGAGATCGGGTCGAAGAGGTAGTGGCCGGTTGAAGAGTCGATCTTGAGATCGGAAGCGGTCACCTTCGCCGGGTTGTTCGGATTGTCCACGACCGCATACTTGACGCCGGATTGAAAGATACGAACCCGAAGCAGCTTCTTGCCGTCCTTCTCGACTTCCCCTTCAAACTCGTAGCTGGTCTCAAAGGTGAGAGTCTCACCTCCCCTGGACAGCACCTCTGTGCGTGTCCAGGAGTCGCCCTTCTTCACGGGGCCGCTCGGCAGCGACCGAAGCTGCTCGGACCACTCCCGAGAAAGGGTCTCGGCGGAGAGTTCCTTCTTGATCTCTTCCTGGGAGGCTGCCGGGAGCTTTGCGACCACGGAGTCCAGCCCTTTGACGGCCACCACCTTTTGATCCTTGTTGACCTCATAGGAGTACTCGGATCCACTTAGGGCCCGGAGCGTTTCGAAGCCCATATCCAGCGCCGGGTTGCCGGTCTTCGTGTCGGGCTTGGCGGAGTCGAAATCGGCCACGGTGTTTCCCGGGAGTTCGAAGTGGGCCCGAATGCCTTCTACCTTTACGGTGACGCCGATGTCTCCCGAATCACCGCGGGGTCGCGTGGTGACCAGCGTGGACTCCGTCAGATTGACTGAGGTCGGGATGTCCATCCCGGCGATCGAGAGCTTCTGATCAAAGCGGGTTGTCGAAACTCGCCGCTGCGGAGTCTCGTCAAACTTGAACTTGAGCTCAACCTGTTGAGCGGTAGCCAGGGAAGGAGCGAGCGCACAGAGGAGTACTCCGGCAGCGAAGATCCGACGGTTCATTTCAGCTTTCCATGAGGGGATGCTTCACCCTCTGCCATATCAACGCATCATTGCCGCTGGAGTTTCGCTCACGGGGCCACGACGATCTGCCTTTCGTTTCGCCGAGCCCGAAGGCGCTCCAGCAGCTCGGGAGCTCCGGGCTTGCCCTGAAACACCACGCCCAGCGGCACGTCGGGCTTGGAAACTCCGTGAAAGTCACTGCCGGAGGTGACCACCAGATCCAACTCCGCCGCCATTCCCAGGTAAGTCTCGGTTTGCTCGGAGGAGTGCTGGCTGTAATAGCATTCCAGTCCGTCCAACCCCAGCGCCCGAAGCCGCGTGAGCTCGGTAAACAGCTCGTCTCGGGCGCTGAAGCCTAGAAACCGGGGGTGTGCCAGGACGGCCACTCCACCCGCCGCGTGAACCAGTTCAATGGCCTCAGCCGGATCGAGCTTGACTTTAGGCACGTGCAGCGGCTTCCCGTCGGCCAGATATTCGTTGAACGCCTCCTGGACGGATTGAACGTAACCCTTCCGCATCATGGCTCGGGCCATGTGCGGCCGCCCGATCTGTCCCCCACCCGCCTCTGCTTCGACATCAGCGAGGGTGATCTCGAACCCCTGCTCCTGCATGAGGCGCACCATCACCTGGTTTCGATTGAAGCGGTTCTCCTGAAGGTACCTGACGCGGCTGAGAAACGCGGGTTGGGCGACATCCACGAAGTAGCCCAGGAGGTGGAATTCACCGTGAATGTAGTCCACGGAGAACTCGATGCCGGGAACCACCTCCAGCGTGCCCGTCATGGCGGCAGCTTCAACGGCTTCCGGCACGCCGTCGATCGTGTCGTGGTCGGTCACGGCAAGAGCCGTCAGACCGAGCGACAGGGCGAGCTGCACCAACTCGGTCGGGGTGAATGAACCGTCGGATGCGGTCGTATGGGCGTGTAGATCAATCATGGGATCGAGTTCCAGCCGTCGATCTGACGGCAAAATTGGTCGGCAAAGCTGAACTGAACGGTGCTGAGGGGCACCAGCAAGAGACACGCCACGACGTAGAAGAGAGCTCCCCCAAGAGCGGCGCCGGACCACTGGCAGGCTGTGCGCTGCCACTCCGGGCCTGCCGCCAGAAGTGGCGATGCTGCTGCCAGCCATGCCGGAGCTGCGACGGCGCCCCCAAGGATAGCAGCCACGGACGCCGCGAGTCCGCCGACCGCGGAGCCCACGCACTGGATGAGGAGCCGAAGGGTGAAGTACCCGAGCGCCGCACGCGGCCGCCGCGCAAACCCCCGCAGGACCCGCGACGCGGCAGCGCTGGGAGGCTGACTCCAGAGAATCATGCCGACCGGCGTCAACTCATACATCAGACACATCGCCGGTAGTGTCAGGAACACCCACGGCAGGAGAATCACAAGGAACTGGGCCAGCACGGCGAGGATGACAGGGAGCAACTCCTGATCAGGTGCAATCAACAGCTTCTGATAGCCTTTCGCCGCTGTGAGCCACTCCGCCGCGAACAAGACCAAGTAGAGCGGCAGGGTCCACGCGGAGGACCAGATGAAGTGGCGAACGCCGCCGCCGAGTTGGCCGGTGGAGCGGGCAGCCGACTCTGTGCCCCCCTTCATCACGTCGGTGACGAAGGCAAGAAGGAAGCCTCGTACTGTGGCCAGCGCCCCGAGCAGCACAAGAGAGAGCACCACGAGCAAGGGAGCATGAGCGGTCAGGTCCCGGAGTAGGTCGGCTCGGGCTTCGGGCTCCGACCACACCGGCTCAAGCAGGCCCAACGGCGGCGGCTGCACTCCGACTCCAACAATCCCCGCGAGGGAGGCATGCAGCCAGAGTGCCCGCCACCGCGACCAGGCGCCCGCGCCCGTGAGGAGTTCGCGGGCTTGGTTGAGGGCAGAACCCAGGGCAACAATCGGGGATGGGGCCTCTGAATGCACGGCAGTTCCGGGCCGGGGCGCGCCTCACCGGCAGCCTACCCGAAGTATGCGCCACCGTTGATATTGATCGTCTGTCCGGTGATGAAGTCCGTGGCCGGGGAGGCCAACCAGAGCACCAGTTCGGCGATCTCAGCAGGCGTGCAGAATCGCCCCGCGGGAATGCCGGAAATCAAAACCGTACGCTCCGGCTCGGTGAACTCGTCGAGCATGGGGGTGTCCACTCCCGCCGGCGCGATCACGTTGCAGCGGATGCCGTGCGGTCCCAGGTACTTCGCGAGCGAGCGCGTGAGGCTGATGGCGGCCGCCTTGGATGCGGAGTAGTGCGCCCCCGCCACGACGCCGCCGACCTGACCCGCCAGGCTGGCGAGATTGATAATGCGACCCCAGCCGGCGGCCTTGAGGTGTGGACAACTCTCTCGACACACGAGGAACATCGACCCGAGGTTGATGTCCATCACCCGATCCCACTCTGCCTTGCTGATTTGCTCGAACGGGGTTCGGGCAAGCACGCCGGCTCCGTTCACCACGATGTGGAGTTCGCCGAACCGCTCCACCGTCTGCGCGACGAGCGAACAAACCGCCGACTCATCGGTGAGGTCCGCCGGGAACGCCAGTACGGAGTCTCCCACTGAGTCGCTGAGCGTCCGCAGGCCGGCTTCGGAGCGATCCACCGCGGCGACTCGCACGCCCTCCTGAACCAGCCGCCGAACGGTCTCCGCGCCGATGCCGCCGGCGGCGCCGGTTACGAGCGCTACCCGGCCCGCCAACTGTCCCGCCGCAAGCGGGGCGAAGCTGCTCATCTACGCTCCCGGTGTTCAGGGTTCACGCAGCTTCGGGGTTCCTCGCCTCGGAGGACCCGTGCGCACTCTTCTCCCACCTGCCGTTGGAGCTGCCGGAGCGCCTCTTCGGAGTACCACGCGAGATGGCCCGTCATGAACACGTTCGGGCGCTGCCACAGCGGGTGGTCCGGCCGAATGGGTTCTACGTCCAGCACGTCGAGTGCGGCCCCTCCAACCTGACCCGAATCGAGGGCGCGGATGAGCGATGGCGTGTCGATGAGGCCCCCGCGAGCGGTATTCACCACGTGCACGCCTCGTTTCGCCTGGGAGAGCGTCTCGTCACTCAGCAGTCCGCGCGTGTCATCCGTCAATGGCATGTGCAGCGTGATCACGTCCGCGGTTCTCAGGAGGGTCTCCTGATCCACCGGCGTCACGCCGGCGGCCTGGAACACCACGTCTGGAACGTAGGGATCGTAAGCAACGACCTTGAAGCCGAAGGCCAGAGCGCGAGCGCACACAGAACGAGCGATCCGTCCGAAGCCAAAGCAACCCAACGTGAGCGAGGCCAAACGCCGAATGGGGCGGATCTCCGGATGTCCCCAACCACCGCGTTTCAGTTGATCGATCGATGCGGGCAGCTTTCTAACCAGACCGAGCATCAGGGTCAGGGTGTGATCGGCCACATCGTCGGTGCAATAGTCCGGCACGTTGCAGACCGCGATGCCGGCCTCCGTGGCGCCCGCTACGTCGAGATTGTCGACCCCCACGCCGTACCGCACGATGACGCGGCACTTTCGAAGGCCCTGCATCACCTCTCGATCCAGGGGCGCCATCTGGCAGAGAATGCCGTCGGCATCGCTCGCACGCGCCAGAAACTCGGCGGCTCCGGGGTACCGACCCATCGCCGAGACCTCGGCGATGCCGGCTAGAGCGTCGATCTCAGGCTGGAGATCTTCAAACAGGAAGTCGCTGACGACGACCTTCAACAGGCTCATAGTTCAATCCGTTGATGTTGGGCGGCGCTCAAGGCGATAGCATCGAGGACGCGCATGTTTTCGTGGGCATCTTCCGGGCCACGGACCGGCGGGTGATTGTTCAGGATGCAATCCCCAAAGTGTTCTACCATCAACCGGTACTGGTCCACGCCTTCGGTGGTGAACGTTTCAACGCCATTCTTGTCGGTCACCACGATGACGGCGGGATCGAGGCCCGGGAGCCAGGGTTTGGGGATCTCCAGCTTGCCGGCGCTGCCCACGAGTTCAACCCCGGCCCGGCCAAACGACTCGAAGCTGCAGTCGATGAGTGCTGTATGGGTGGGATACTCCAGCAGCGCCGTGGTCGTCATGTCGCCGCCGCACTCGGCTTCGATGCTGGACCACGCGGTGACCGCCGCCGGCGCGCCATCGCTGAAGTGCCTCACGGCGTTCACACAGTAGCAGCCCACATCCAGGAGCGCTCCAGGTCCTTGCCCTCGTTGGAACCGAGGATTGTTCGGGTCCGGCGCGGAGTTAAACGTGAACGAGGCGCGAATGAATCGAAGAGTTCCAAGGCGCCCGCTTTGAAGGATCTCCTTCGCGAGCGCCATTTGTGGGTGGAACCGGTACATGAACGCTTCCATCAGCCACATGCCGGTCCGCCGCGACACATCCACCATCGCCGCGATTTCACCGGCATTGCAGGTGAAGGGTTTCTCGCAGAGGACGTGCTTCCCGGCCTCCATCGCGCGGATGCTCCACTCGGCGTGCAATCCGTTCGGCAGGGGATTGTAGATCGCCGTCACCGAGGGATCCTCGAGCACGGACTCGTAACTCGGCAGAATGCGATAGCCGAACTCGCGGGCATTCGCTTCCACCTTCGCGGCGTTGGGCGTCCCCACGCATTCGAGCGTCGCGTTGCCTGCGGCGGCAATCGCCGGAATGAGCGCGCGCCTTGAGATGTTCGCGCTGCTGATAATGCCCCATCCAATGCGGCCGTCCATCGGCATCGCCCTCCACACTCTTTGCAAACTCGACAACAGAGGCTAAGTTCGCTTGAGGGCCGGGATGCCCTTCGCCGAAGCGTTGGGGGCCGTTAGAGTTTCGTCGCCCGATCGGAGTGTGGAGCAAGACTGCGTATCAACTCGGGCTTGTTGACCTTCCCCATGGCGTTGCGGGGCAGTTCTGCGCGAACCACCAGGAGCGACGGCAGCTTGTAAGCCGCCAGGCGGGTGCGCCCCCACTCCCGAAGGGGCTCGAGCACTACCTCCGTCCCGTCGCGAGGTACAACGACGGCGGTCACCCGCTCGCCCCACTCTTCGTCCGGCAGCCCAACAACGGCGAGATCGACGATGTCGGCGTGCTCCCGGAACACCTCCTCGATCTCCAGTGCGGAGACTTTGTAGCCCCCGGTCTTGATGATGTCGACGGAGGCTCTCCCGAGAATTCGATAGACACCGTCTCGGACCACTGCAACATCGCCGGTTCGAAACCAGCCGTTGTCGAACGCGGATCTCGTGGCCTCCGGTGCCCCCCAGTATTCCTGGAACACCGTGGCGCCTCGGACCTGAATTTCACCGGGCGCGCCTTCCGGGCACGCCGCACCCCGCTCATCCACCACGCGCACGTCCACACCGGGCAGGGGCGTCCCCACGCTTCCAGGCACGCGCTCGCCGTGAAGCGGGTTTGAGAGAGCCATCCCGATCTCAGTCATTCCATAGCGCTCCAGCAGGGTGTGTCCGGTGCGCTCTCGCCATGCCTCCAGTACGCTTACCGGCAGCGCGGCGGAGCCGGAGACCATCAGGCGAACGGCATGGAGGCCGGCGCGCAGGTCGCTTCGCTCGGCATCCTCTGCGACATCCCACCAGCGAAGCAATCGACGGTAGATGGTCGGCACCGCCATGAACAGCGAAACGTCGCCCGATCCCAGTCGCCGCCACACCCGCGCCTCGTCGAACGGCATGAATTCGCAGCAGGCTCCGGCGTAAAGCGCGCATCCCAGTACGTTGATGACACCGTGAATGTGATGGAGCGGCAGCACGTGCAGGATTCGATCACGGGCGGACCACTCCCATGCCTCCACCAACGAGCGAACTTGAGCTTCAATCGTTTCGTGAGACGTGACGACTCCCTTCGGACGTGAGGTGGTTCCGCTGGTGAAGAGCATTATGGCGGGTCGGTTCGCCCGGATCTCCGGCAGGGGGCCCGGGTCGAGCGCCGGGGCCTCGCCGGACGCCACGCAGCGCAGGTCGAGCTCGCGAGCCGTTTCGGCAGACCCAGGTGCATGGGCGGAGTCCGCAACCAGGGCGCCGGCCTCGGCGGACTCGAGCGCGGAATGCCACTCCGCGGACGGATGTTGCGGGGAGAGCGGAACGACCACTCCACCAGCCATCCAGATTCCCCACTGTCCCGCGACATAGTCCAGCCCGGGAGTGCAAAGGAGGCCGATTCGCGCCCCATCGAGGTCCTCGGTGTTCTGCAAGAGGCGGGCAGCCACCGTTCGGGAGCGCGAAAGCAGGGTACCATACGAATGGATACCGGCCGCGTCGATCAGTGCCGGATGTTGCCTTTGTCGTTCGGCGGTGTGTATCAGATGCTTCAGCATGCGGTTCCCTGGTCTCGAATTCCCCCGGGGCGCTGGCGTGTGCGCCGCAGGAAGTTTCCACGCGAGTTTTCCCGATGAGAGCCTTCTGGTTCCTGCTGGTCGGCTGGTCGGCCGCGCTCACCTGTTTCAGTCTGGCGTGGCGGTTCAATCGCCGCCAGGCGTTGCTCTGGTTCGCGTTGGCGGGAGTCATAGGTCTGTTCGGGGTGGGTCGCCTGGTGGCGGATCGCCCCCACCTCGCGAGGCGTCTTCCACTGCTCTCGATTGGAGCTATCGGGGGCGTGCTCGTGGTGGAGTTTGTGCGGGGCCGTTACGCCGGTAGAGCTCTGCAGAATTGCCGGAACCGTTGGATCGGGTCGGAATCCGAATGCCCACCGCCGACCCTCCCTCCGGCAAGATCCGAGGGCGTTTTATTGAGTTGTATAGAGGGTCTTCCGCGGCCGCTGGTCGAGACCGCGAGAGGGGAGTCTGAAGGATGAAGTTAGGATTCATGAGTGCCGCACTGCCGGAGCTCTCGCTGGTAGAGGTGGCCCGGTGGGCTTCCGCGTCCGGATTCGAAATGCTGGAACTGGCCTGCTGGCCATGCGGCGAGGGCGCGGGGCGCCGGTATGCCGGAGTGAGCCATCTCGATGTCGCGACCATGAGTGAGCACGGCGCGGCGACCGTGAGGAACTTGCTGGAGGCGCAGGGGCTCCAGATCAGCTCCCTGGGCTACTACCCCAACCCCCTTCACCCTGATCTGGAACACCGGGCTGCGGTCATCGAACACCTGAAGCACGTGATCCGGGCTGCCTCGCTGCTTGCCGTGCCCGTGGTTGGAACGTTTATAGGCCGCGACAAGACAAAGTCCATCCAGGAGAATTTCGATCTCTTCCAGCACGTTTGGCCCGAAATCGTCTGGTTCGCCGGTGATCGTGGGGTCAAGATCGCAATCGAGAACTGCCCGATGATCTTCTCAAACGATGAGTGGCCCGGCGGCGACAACATGGCGATTTCTCCGGCGATCTGGCGTGAGATGTTCTCCCGAATACCCGATGAGAACTTCGGCATCAACCTCGATCCTTCTCATCTGCTCTGGCAGTTCATTGATGCCGAGCGCGCGGTCTACGAACTTAAGGAACGCATCTTCCATGTTCACGCCAAGGACATGGAGATCAATACCGAGGGTCTTTACAGAAATGGAGTGATGAGCTGCGGCATGGGATGGCAGGTGCCGCGTCTCCCGGGTTTGGGGCAGGTGCGCTGGGACCGCTTCATCAGTGCCCTCTACGCGGTCGGATACGACTACGTGGTGAGCATCGAACACGAGGATCGCGCCTTCGAGGGCACTGAGGAACTGGTGAAGCGGGGTTTGCTGATCGGCCGAAACGTGCTCCGGCCGCTGCTCGTTTAGCCGCGCCAGGGACACAAGATACCGGCTATCATGGCGCCGACAAAGCCGCCGCCCATGGCCGCCGGCAGTGCGACCAGACCGCCCATTGGGTTGAAGCCCGTGACGGTGACGGCATCCGGCGCCAGAACGGCTCCGAATCGGAGCGCTGCATACGCCGCTGCGGCGGCGCCGGCCAGAGCGAAGAACTTGATCAAGATGCTGAGCATCGCATTGACTCCTGCGGACAGAGGGTAAACCGGGGGGAGAAATCGCCCCAAGAGGGGCTGAAACCGGTTCACCTCTGTCCTACATCCGTATTGACGGCAGGGATCGGCTGCGCTCCGATGGAACAATTCACAGGAATCTGGTGAGGTGCGCGCGAACCAACACGGCTTCCCTGCGGGGGCGCCGCGACGGATCAGGCTGAGATTCGGCGCCCATCAGGCCGGCGTGCGTCGCCCGGCCGGAGCGTGTTGGAAAGTGGTGGAATGGTCTCTGACCGACTCAAAGAACTCTGGCAACGATTCAAGCACTCGGGAGACCTGAAGGCCCGGGAACTCCTCATCTCCAACTATAGCTACCTGGTAAAGATCACCGCCGGGCGCGTGGCGGGGGGCGTCCCGGCGAGCCTCGACCGAGAAGACATCATCAGCGCCGGCACGATCGGGCTGATTCGCGCCGTGGATCAGTTCGATTTCTCCCGCGAGGTCAAGTTCGAGACCTACGCCATTGCGTTGATTCGAGGAGCCGTCCTGGAATTGCTGCGCGGAGAAGACTGGGCGCCTCGATCCATTCGAGACAAAGTTCGTCAATTGGAGCGGGCGTACGCCGACACGGAACTCCGTTTGGGCCGGCCCGGCTCCGACGATGAGGTCGCCGCCGTGCTCGGTGTTGGGGTGGATGCCTTCCACAAGATGCTTGCCGAGGTGGCCCTGGCTTCCGTCCTATCGCTGGACGAGACTCTGTTCAGTGGAGACGGGGAAAGCACGGTTCGGGTGGTGGATACCGTGGAGGATGCCCACGCGAGCGCCGACACGAACCGGCAGGTGGAGCGCCGAGAACGAAATGAGACGCTCGGACAGGCCATTGATCGGCTTCCGGAACGTGAGAAGCACGTCCTTTCGTTATATTACTACCAGGGAATGACGTTCAAAGAGATTGGACGCATCCTCAAGGTTTCGGAGTCGAGAGTGTTTCAGCTCCATCAGCAGGCCACCATGCGGCTGAGGGGCTATCTCTCTGTGGATCGGGAACTGTTCCAGGTCTGAGGGTATAGGTCTATGGTTCGAGTTCGTGGAGTGCGGAGATGCGCGCTCCTCCTGGTTGGGTCCGTCGCGCTCATCGCGGCCGCGGGCTGCGGCCCCCGTCCCGTGCTGACGGTGAACGGCACGGCGCTCTCCGAGAAGGAGTTCAGCGAGCTTTGCGAGACTGCAACACAGATTCAGCCGCAGCGGGGAACCGTTGGGCAGCAAGTCCTGCTTCAATGGATCGAAGCACGCCTGTTCGAGGCGGCGGCCAAGAAGGACAATCTGCTTCCGACGGATGCCGATGTGGACCGACGCGTTGACGCGTTCCGCAAGCGGGCGGCCTTCGGCGGCGGAGACTTCAATCAAGGGTTGGCATCGCAGGGCGTGACAGAGGCGATCTTTCGTCGTGAGATGAAGGCTGGGATGACGAAAGAAAACGTTCTACTGAAGGGCATCCAGGTCACAGATGCGGAAGTCGAAAGGGCTTTCAACGAGAATAAAAAGGGGATGACCATCCCCGCGACACTGAAGATTCGGCAGATCACCGTACTGGACGCGAAAAAACTACAGGAAGCCCAGCGAGATCTGGGGTCCAACACGAATTTCGCGCTGGTTGCCTCTACATACTCCAAGGACGTATTTGCGCAGCAGGGGGGCGAAGTCCCGTTTGCAGTCGGTCCCCAGGTCGAACCGGGCGGTCCGGTGGTGCAGCCCGTCGTCGACGCCGCCTTCAAGCTGAAGCCGCAGGAAGTCTCACCGCCCATAAAGGTTGGGAACACCTGGGTGATCGTGAAAGTGGAGGAGAGGACCGAGGAAAAGGTCCCGAGCATCGACGTCTACCGGGAGTTCATCAAGGCAGATCTTCGCTCGCAGAAGGCCAGAACGTTGCCGCAGGCGCAGCAGGACCAGATCCGCACCTCGCTCCAGGCGGTCTTCAAGGAGGCCGCCGTGGTCATCCAGCGTCCGGAGTACCAGCATCTGGAGAGCGTGGTTCGAGGGATGGCGGGCGGGGATCCGGCTGCGGCCGCCGGCGGAGCCGCTCCGCCTCCGCCTCCGCCTCCCGCCCAGTGAAGCGCTCGACCCGCGTCGAAGGGCCCCAACTGGTGATAGCCGGTTTGGGGCCCGCTGGTCTGGAACTGCTGCCTCCCGGAACGCTCTCCCGTTTGAAGGGAGGGGGCCGGCTCATCCTCAGAACCGGACGACATCCGGCAGCGGAGGAACTGGAGCGAGGCGGGATCGAATTCGAAAGCCTCGATCGCTTCTACGAGAGCGCTGAGGGCTTCGAGCAACTCTATCCGCGGCTGGCCGAGCACGTACTGGCGGCCGCTGCCGAGTGCGCCGCTGAGGGACGGTACTGCCTCTACGCGGTACCCGGAAACCCGCTGCTCGGCGAGGAGAGTGTTCGGCTGGCCCTGGAGGGCGCCCGCGCTTCGGGAATCTCGGTCCAGGTCCTCTCCGCTCCCGGCTTTGTAGATGTCGTGGCGCCCTTGCTCGCGTCTCGAGGCGCACTCCCGCAACTGACCGAATGGCAGGTCGCGGATGCGGCGAGTCTCACGGAGGTCTGGTGGGACACGCGTCGTCCGGTGCTGATCTTTCAGGTGGATGACACGAACACGGCCTCACGGGCCAAACTCGCTCTTCTGGAGGATTACCCTCCGGAGTTTCAAGTCTGGATTGTCCGCCGCGCCGGAGTGGCCGGGCGCGAGGAGGCTCGGCAGCTTTCCCTCGTGGAGTTGGATCGACGGGCCGCAGGCAGGTATGACCATCTCACGACGATTTATCTTCCACCACTGCCGGAGGACCAGGCTCGGCCGACCTATCGGAGCCTGAGAGACGTGGTCCATCGGCTGCGTGCTCCGGGCGGCTGCCCGTGGGATCGCGAACAAACCCCGGCGAGCCTCAAGCGCTACACCCTCGAGGAGACCTACGAGGTGCTGGAGGCGGTCGACTCGGAGGATCCCGAACGCCTCTCCGAAGAGCTGGGTGATCTGCTCCTCCAGGTGCTTCTGTACGCGGAAATCGGTCGGGAAGAGGGCTGGTTCGACGACCGGGATGTGATCTCCGGAATCGAGGCCAAGCTGATCCGGCGACACCCGCACGTGTTCGGCGACGTGGAATTGGGCGACTCGGAAGCGGTCGTGCGTCAATGGGAGGCCATCAAGAGCTCTGAAAAGCCGGAGCGCACCTCTGCGATGGATGGCGTCTCCGCGGCGCTCCCGGCACTCCTTAAGGCGTTGGAGGTGAGCAAGAAGGCGGTGAAGGTCGGCTTCGAATGGCCGTCGCTTCACGAGTTACTCGCGAAGGTGGATGAGGAGTTGGCCGAGTTCCGGGCCGAGCTTCCCCCGGACCTCTCTCCGACACGAGCGCTGACCCCCGGGGAGTCGGCCGCCGCCGCATCGGAACTCGCGGACCTCCTCTTTACTCTGGTGAATATCGCCCGCTGGTTGAGGATCGATCCCGAGGAAGCCCTGCGTCAGATGGTCGGTCGTTTCCAGAGTCGATTCCGGTTGATGGAACAGCTCGCGGCGGATGCCGGTCGGGAGTGGGGCAGCTTGAACATCTCCGAAATGGACGGATACTGGGAACTGGCCAAGACTGCAGAGAACGACCCGTAGTTCGGCGGTTGAGTGAGACGACGTGGGGACCTCTCGGCGCTGTCTTTTTGCCGCTCCCGGAATCACGCAAGAAACCACGGCCGCCCTGGAGAACTCCAAATCATCATCCGGTAGCCGCGGCGCCTGCGGCTGTCGACCGGCCAGGCGCCGGTGAGTGCGAAGGGGAGTGGAGCCGTGTTCTCCGAATGTCCGGGACCTATCCGCCGGCGTGCCTTCCTGAAGGTGGGCGCCCTGGCCAATGGCGGTCTGGGGCTGTCGGAGGTGCTTGCAGCCCGCGCGGCGGCCGGCTCCGGCGGCGCCGACACCTCGGTCATCCTGCTTTACCTGCACGGCGGCCCCTCTCAGCTCGAGACGTACGACCTGAAGCCCGAGGCTCCTTCGGAGTATCGCAGTATCTTCGGCGCCATTCCGACCAACGTCCCGGGGATGGAGATCTGCGAGCTCTTCCCCAGGCAGGCGAAGCTCGCCCATCGATTCTCGCTGGTGCGATCCCTGCACCACGAGGTGAACATCCACTCCGACGGCGGCATTGTAGTGCTCACCGGGAAGCATCCCACCGTGCTGGATCCCACATCCAGTTCGAAGAGCGAGCATCCGGACTTCGGCTCCATCACCAGCAAAGTGCGGGGACCCGGCAGGGACGGCATGCCGCCGTACGTGGCCATCCCCCAGAAGCTCTACATGGTGCGGCCCACGTACGCGGGAATCGAGCACTCCCCGTTTGAAGCACGCGATCCCAGTGCTCCCGGATATCGACCCGCCCAGTTGTCGCTCGGAGGCAAACGCGACGCTGCGATGCTGGAGAATCGTCGCCGCCTGCTGGATCGCCTCGATCAACTCCGGTCAGACTTCGACACCTCCGGCGCCATGGATGCACTGGACCGCAGCCGAAAGGCGGCGTTCGAGCTGCTCCTGAGCCCAACCGTGGCGGATGCGTTTGACCTGGCCAAAGAGCCTGAGGCTCTCAGGGATCGCTACGGTCGAAACCTCTGGGGACAGGGCTGTCTCCTCGCTCGAAGGCTGGCGGAGGCTGGTACGGGGGTCATTTCGCTGTACATCGACACGCCGAAATCGGGCCAGGAATACACCAACTGGGATGACCACATCCAGAACGCGGGGCGTCCCGGCCACTTCGGGCAGTATATGCGGACCCGCCTCCCGTACCTGGACCAGTGTCTCGCCGCTCTCATCGAGGATCTCTTCGAGCGGGGCCTGGATCAGCGGGTCATGGTGGTGGTGATGGGGGAATTCGGCCGCACGCCGCGCCTCAGCCAGAACGCGAACGGGACCGGGCGCGATCACTGGCCGCAGGCCTACACGGCGCTCGTCTCGGGTGGCGGATTGAGAATGGGACAGGTCGTCGGTGCGACGAACAACAAAGCGGAGCATCCCGTCGATAGGCCGTACTCGCCGTATGACCTACTGGCCACCATGTATCGGCATCTCGGCATCCCAATCCGGCAAACGCTCACGGACCACTCTGGACGTCCCGTCGCCATCCTGCCGGAGGGCGAGCCGATCCCGGAACTCATCTAAGCCTCTCTCAAGAGCAGTCGCATGGAGACTCTGTGACTTACGAACTCGGAACCTGCCGTCCCGACGAATTGGGCGCGCTCGTTGATCTTTGCAATCTGGTTTTTCGATCCCGTCGGCCGGGGAATATGGGCGCCGAGTACCCGCTGGTGTTTGATGCCGGGAACTTACCGCAGCTCCGAGTCGCTCGCGTCGGTCGACAACTGGTTGCGCACGTGGGCATCTGCATCCGAGACGCTTCGATCCTGGGGGCGCGAGTGCGGGTCGCCAGCATCGGAGCCGTGGCCACGCATCCCGATCATCGCGGACACGGTCTTGCAAGCGCCCTCATGGAGGACGCCCGGGCGCACTCCGTGGCGAACGGGTGCAGCCTCATGTTGATCTCGGGAGGACGGGGGCTGTATCACCGCCTGGGTTACGTGGAGGTGGGGTCGTTCCTGGAAGCGCGCGCTGTGAGCGGCGTCCGCGCCGACGGCGTCGAACTACGGCCTTACGTATCCGATGACCTGAACAGCATCATCGCGCTCCATCAGCACGAGCCGGTTCGCTTCCTTCGATCTCGTGGGGATTGGGAAAAAGTGCTGGCGGCAGGGATGCTCATGAATCAGTATGCCGACCTGTACACGATCCGGACCGGTGGCGTCACCTGCGCCTACCTCGCCGCTCAGCGACCCGTAGCCGATCCCGAGGGGAGCGTTCCGGCAGTGCGCGTGCAGGAGTTCGCGGGGAGTCGCGCCGGCATCGCAGCCGCTCTAGCGGAACTGGGCACGCGGTATGGATCCCCTGCAGCCCGCTTGTTCTTCCGAGCCGACGACGCACCGCTGAGTGCCGAGTGTCGGGTCCGGGGGATGGAGTTCATTGGCGCCGCCTTCCCCGGCACCCTCGCGGTGCTCGATCCCGCACGCTTCCTCGGCGCGATGGGCCCAATCCTGGAGGAACGTGCATCGGCGCCGGTCTCCATCCAACCTCTCGGCGAGGGACTTCGAGTGAGTCTGGGCGGGGAGCGGATGACGCTGAACACGCGCGGCGAGGCCAGCGCTTTCCTGTTCGGTGGGGATACAGAGGAAGCCGGCGCCATTCCGGAGCTGCCGCCGGGAATCTTTGCCGCGCTGCAAGGAGTTCTCCCGATCCCGCTGCCCTGGTACGGTTACAATTACGTTTAGAGAGCGGTCGTCACCAGCGCCGTCAGACCACCACCCATGCTGCGAATTCTCGGAAACAATCGAAAGCTCTGCTCGGGCGTCTCTCGCCGGGATCTCATCCAGGCCGGGGGACTCTCCCTCTTCGGACTCACTCTCACCGACGTGCTCGGACTGGAAGCGGCACAAGCCTCATCCAACTCCACCGTGGTCGGGGAGTCGCCTTCCGGTCGCGGATTTGGCAAGGCGAAGAACGTCCTGATCCTGTTCCTCTACGGGTCGCCGCCGCAGATCGATCTCTGGGACATGAAGCCGGATGCTCCCGAGGATATTCGCGGGCCCTACAAGCCGGCCCGCACGAGCAATCCCAACATCGAGATATCGCCCCTACTTCCGAAGATGGCGAAGTGGATGAATCGGGTCGCCACGGTACGATCCGTCACCCACACGTACCCGATTCACGGCGTCTCCTTCGCTCTCACGGGGATGCCGAACACCGACCTGGCTCGGGAGGTGAATGTTCGGGATCCGCGGCACTGGCCGTACTTCGGCTCGGTGGTGGACTATGTCGAGTCGCAGGCGGACCGTCGAGCCGGCAAGCCCGACAATCCGATCCCGCGTAACCTGATTCTGCCGCACCGCTTCGGCCGTCCCGGTCCCCAGGCCCACTGGCTCGGGACGCAGTGGCAGCCGGTTGTGGCGAACTGGGAGGGAAAGTCCACGGGCAAGGACCCGTACGGACAGGGACGCGAGAATCCCTACGGGGGCATCACGCCGGATACGCGTTTCCAGTTTTCACCCGGTCAGACCTGGCGAGAACTGACGGTGGATCGCCTGAATCGGCGACAGGGCTTGCTGGAGCAGTTCGACATTCAGCGGGCGGCGCTGGAGCAAAGCGAAGAGGTGCGCGCCTGGAGCCGCTCGCGCGAGCTGGCGATGAACCTGCTGACCTCAGAGAAGCTCCGCGGCGCCATGAATATCCAGGCCGAGGCGATGAAGCTTCGCGAGAGCTACGGGATGACCCTCTTCGGACAGGCGTCGCTGGCCGCCCGCCGGCTCGTGGAGGCCGGATCTCGGGTAATTACCGTCTTCTGGGATGAGTACAACCTGGGCAACTCAGCGTGGGATACGCACGTCTTCCTGACCACACGGTTGGAGCAGGAACTCTGCCCGGGATTCGACAACGCGTTCAACGCGTTGATGACCGATCTCGACCAGCGGGGCCTCCTCAAGGAGACTCTCGTTTGTGTCATGTGTGAGCATGGCCGCACGCCAAAGTTCAATCGGGGTTACGACGGCTTCGGGCCGCAAGGCGGCGGTGGCCGGGATCACTGGGCGGGAGCCTACACGAACTTTTTTGCGGGGGCCGGCATCAAAGAGGGCGCCGTGATCGGCAAGACCGATGCCATCGGCGGCTTTCCGGAAGAGCGTCCCGTCAGCCCGAAAGATGTGTTGGCGACCATCTATCACTTGATGGGTATCGACCCCCATATGACGATTCTCGATCCGCAGCAGCGGCCCATTCCGCTGGTGGATGGCGGGTCGGTGATGTGGGATGTGATCGCCTGACCCGTGCTGAAGTCGCCCGGCGCGTCGGCTGTCTCGGTCGCTGACGCAGCGGGAAAGATTGGGAAGTTCATTGAGCACGACTCTGGTACAAGTCCCCACTTCTCGCCTTCGGTTTGGCCACCGCCGGGCGGACGTCACGCCACCGGTGGGGATCTACCACCGGATGTGGGGCGCCGCCCGGCACGATCGTGCCGAAGGAGTTCACCGTCCGCTCTTTGTGGATGTGATGACCCTGGCCCACCGCGACGGCGGCCCGGTCCACGTTCGCGTGCAACTCGATCTCGTGGGACTGGATCGCTCGGGATACGAGCGGGTGGCAGCCGCGGCGGCGGAGGGCGCTCGCACCCCGGTTGAACTGGTGACCGTGACGTTCTCCCACAGCCATTCCGCCGGATTCCTCACCGCCGATCGCGTGCCTCTGCCCGGCGGGGAGTTGATCCCGGCGTACCTGGACGGGCTTGTGGAGACGGTTCGGACCACCGCCACCGCCTCCCGTCGAAACCTCAAGCCGTCCATCTTGAGCTACGGGTTCGGCCGGTGCTCGATGGCGGCGAACCGGGACTATCGCGACTCGGACCGGGAGATCTACTGCACCGGGTTCAATCCAGACGAGGCCGCGCCCGATCTGGTGACCGTGGCCCGCATCACGGACGAGGCAGGGAAGCTTCGTGGGACGCTGCTCCATTACGCCTGCCACCCGACGACGCTCGCCTGGGACAACCGTCTGCTCAGCCCGGACTTCATTGGCGCGGCCCGAGAAGTGGTGGAGCGTGCGACCCGAAAGCCCTGCATCTTCATCCTCGGCGCGTGCGGGGAGCTGGGTCCGGTCGACGGATTCGTTGGAGATCCCGCTGTGGCGGATCGGAACGGGCGCTCGCTCGGGTACGCCGGCCTGTCGGCGCTCGAAACGCTTCCCACGCCGGGTGTGGATCGCGAGTATGCCGGACCGATCGTCTCCGGCGCCACGATCGGAACCTGGCGAGACGCCTCACACGACGCGGACCGGTTTGCGGCGACCACCGTGTTTCGAAGCGTCTACCAGGGCTGTTCCCTGGCGCTTCGTTCGCTGCCCACGACAGCGGAATTTGGACAAGAGATTCTTCAGTGGGAAGCCCAGGAACGAGAATCGCTGGCGGCAGGCGACGCAGTGAGCGCTCGGGATGCCGGAGCCCGCGCCGAACGGGCCCGCCGCTGGTTGGGCCGCGTCGACCGGATGCAGCCCGCACTGAACAAGACGGGGACGCACTACAGCCTGCTGACTGCGGTCTGGCTGATGGGCGACGTGTTCTGGGTGATGTGTGGCGGGGAACCCTATCACACGCTTCAGGAATCACTCTCGGCCTTGTTCCCGGACAATCCGGTTCTCGTGTCGCCGCTGCTCGGGCCGATGGATGTGGCCTACCTGCTGCCGAGCGATCGATATGGGATGGGTCTTTATCAGGAAGAGCCTTCCGCATTGGCGCAGGGCTGCCTGGAGGTGCTGGGCACACGACTCTACTCCACCATGAGTGCGCTTACTGGGGACGCCTAAACGAGGATCTTCTGCCAGGCTCCCCGGCGGAAGCGCCAGACGATCAGTACGGCCTGAATTGCGGTGCTCCCGGCCATCGTCCACCACGCCGCGTCGGCGTCATAGCCCAGGCGTGACATCAGCCACCAGGTTGCCGGGAGCCGGACGATCCACATGCAAAGCACCGAGACCAGCGCCTGAAAGCGAGTGTCGCCCGCGCCCTGGAGTGCGCCGCCCAACACGATCGAGAAGGCGAGCGTCGGCTCGGCCAGCGCGTTGATGCGCAGGTAGCTCGCGGCCAGTTCCACCACCCTCGGATCTTGCGAGAACATCGCAGCGATGGGATGGGCCGCTGCGTAGAAGAGGGCGCTGAATGCCGACATCACCGCCAGCGCCTGCCACGTGCAGACCCAACCAAACTGCCGGGCTCGCTCCGGCAGACCTGCGCCCAGGCTCTGTCCAACGAGCGTGGATGCAGCCCGGCCGTAGGCGACCCCCGGCATGTAGCCGAGTCCTTCCGCCCGAATTCCCACGAACAGCGCCGCCACGGCCGATGTTCCCTGGGGTGAAGTCGCGAGGATCTGGGTGTAGCCGGCGAACGCGAGATTCCTCAGAACGTTCTGGAGCGCGGTGGGGTATCCGATGCGCAGGATGCGGTACCACTGTCTCAAGTCCACCCGCCACTGCGGCGCACCGCTCCAGAAGCCCGAGCGCGCCAGGAGCGCCATGGCTGCCAGTGCCCCCGCCATACGAGAGCTCGCCGAAGCCATGCCGGCGCCGACGACCCCGAATGCGGGAATTCCCGCTCCTCCAGCAACAAGCACGGCGTCCAGAAGCACATTCACCGCCGTGACCACAGCAACGATCCGAAGAGGGGTGCGGAGATCACCGAGCGACTGCAGGATGGCAGTGCAGGCCAGCAGAGTGAACTGCGGCAGGGTTCCGAGGGCCTGAAAGACGAGGTACTGTTCGCCAGCGCGGATGACCTCCTGATCCGCCCCCAGCCAACCCAGGATCTCCCGTCGCAGTGCGTACACGATTGCGCCCGCAACCAGGGCCAGCACTGCCGACAGGAGCATGCACTGCTGTGCCGTTCGAACGACGCTGGTTCTCTCCCGGGCCCCTTCGTGTCGGGCCATCACGGCTACCGCTCCGGTGGTCACCGCCATGGACCCCGCCATCAGCAGCAGTGCGACGTGACCACCCATACCAACGCACGCCTGTGCGGCAGGACCCAGTCGTCCCACGAAGTACATGTCTGCCAGCCCACCGACAAACTGCAGGAGCATGGTGACCACCGCGGGCGCGGCGAGTTGCCACACGGTCCTTGCCAGGGGTCCATGTAGATCGAGGCGCTGGGCTTCGGAGTCGCACGGGGGTGTCGTCACCCTCTCAGCATACGGGAGACTTGTGCATCACCGAAAGATGCGCCGAGCCAGGTCGGCGCTTGGAACAAACGCGGAGCTCGGTTGATCCCGAGTCGGTGTTCTCACCCGGCCACGGTCTGTGATTCTCGCTCCGAATGCGCCGCCGTCACGACGCTTCGACGCAACTCCAGGACTGGGATGCTGCGCAGGAGGGCTCCGACGACTCGGGCAGCCGTTCCTGTTGAGAGCTGTCTGGTGTCATTACACCCATGGCATGGACTGGCGAGGCTCCCCCGGGAGTGATGGTTTGTCTCGGGGCGCGGTGGGTTCGTCCTCGAGCGCGCCGCCCGAGGACGAACCGGCGGGACGCTTAGCCTACGAGCTCAGGCATCGGATCCCGAAGATCCAGCAGGTACTGGGGACGGCCGGTGCGGTCGTCGAGTTTGACGTTGGCCACATCGACTTCCAGGTTGTTGTAAAGCGTCGCGATGACTTCCTGGAATTGAACGGGCCGGTCGTGGGCGTGGCCGGCATCTTCGGTGGTGGAACCGATCACCTGGCCGCACTTCATGCCTCCGCCGGCGAGGACTGCGCTGTTGACGTCGGGCCAGTGGTCCCTACCGGCGTCCTTGTTGATGACGGGCGTGCGGCCGAACTCACCCCAGGCCACTACCGTCACGTCGTCGAGCATTCCTCGGTGATCCAGGTCCTCCACGAGGGCGGAGAACGCCTGGTCGAACTTCGGGCCGTGGTCTCGAACCAGATCGAAGTTCTTGCCGTGGCTGTCCCATCGGCCGAAGGAGAGAGTGACCACGCGGGTTCCGGCTTCGATGAGCCGGCGCGCCATGAGGAAGTGCTCATTGCAGGTGGGGGGACCATCGTACTGATAATTGTACGGTTGACCCCTGCCGTACCGCTCGACGACCTTCGGGTCCTCTTTAGAGAGATCGAGCGCATCCGCCACCCGGGATGAGGTCAGCAGGTCGAACGCCGCCTGGAAGCCGTGGTCCATCGCCTGGATGTTTTCATCGCTGTCCAGCTTTTCGCGCATGGTGTCGAACGTCTTGAGGAGGCGCCGGCGATCGTTCAGGCGATCGAGCGAAATCCCTTCGAGCCGAAGTCCGCTCCCGCCTTCGTACTTACTCACCGATTTGGTGGCGCCGGTGTCGAGCCGTCCGGTTTGTCCGCCGGTGATGAATGGTTTGAACGGGGCATACGTCGCGCCCAGATAGCCGGGAGCCCCGGAGTCGGACCATCGACGCTCAATGGTGGGCGCCGCCAGACCGACCGCGGCGGGTACGGCACGATGGGTTTGACCCTGCAGTCTGGCGACCACCGATCCGACGCTCGGGTAGCCGCCGGCATTAATGAGGGCGATCCGCCGCCAGCCCGTCATGCACTGGTAAGCGTCATGGTCCGGCGCGTTACCGACAAGCGATCGGATGATGCTGAGCTTGTCGGTGATCTTCGCGATGCGAGGCATTACTTCGCAAATCTGAATGCCGGAGACATTCGTGTTGATGGGCTTGAATTCCCCGCGCAACTCGGCGGGCGCGTCGGGTTTTAGGTCCCACATGTCCTGGTGTGGCGGGCCGCCCGCCAGGAAAATGTTGATGAGCGCCTTGGATGTTCTCCGACCGGCCGCCGCTTCCGCGCGGTTGAGATCGGCCAGCGTGACGCCCGCAGCGCCCGCCATCGCGAAACTGCCGATCTTCAGGAAGCTCCTGCGGGAGATGCCGTCACAGAAACGCTGTTTGCCGCCAAAAACCGTAAGCACACGACCCCTCCCCGTTCACCCGGATCGAACTCAGCACTGAGTTCGATCTCAGGCTACCCTCGGCTGGTCAGCGCCAAACGCACGGAGCGCGGGTCGACCTCGAAAGCAGTTTGAGACTTAGCAGAGTTCGCTGTCCATGCCGCGACGGAGCGAGCGAAGGGCGCGCCGCAACTGACCAGCCACGGCCTGCCGCGTCGTGCCGCTCTCCCGGGCAAGGTCGGCGAGGGAGTATCCGAGAAAGAAGTGGGCTTCGATCAACTGCTGTTGATCTGGTCGGAGCCGCTTCAGGGCTCGACGAACGAGCGCCAGATCCTCAGTGCGGCGGAGATCGATGCTCGCCGTCTCGTCGGGAATCAACTCGGCCCAGCGAGTCTCGGCTTCACCGGAATCGCCGTGTACCATGTCATCCAGACTCAGCAGCTTACCCTGATGGTTGTCCGCCTGCATCACGCCGCGCGTGATGGAGCGTTCGATGGCGAGCGCCGCAAGCGTCGAGAAGCGGAGCCCGCGCTCCGGGTCGAAGGCACGCGCCGCGGAGAGGAGGCCGAGCAGGCCCCATGAAACCAGATCCTCCCGCTCGGCGGAGATCACCCGGTGACGGTGCATGTAGCGATTGACGCTCCACTCCACCAGAGTGCGATTCTCGTCGACCAATCGATGAACTTCAGATTCGGATCGTAGGGCGATAGCCATGTCAGAGGTCCTCCGACTTCGTACCGCGCTCACGAGCCGCCGTCTCCGCCCTATTCAAGGTCCGTAGACCCTGCAGCGAGAGTCGGATCAGATAAGCGAGGTGGTCCCCAAGGGACGGTTCGGTAAACCCGTAGGCCCACATCAGGGTGCCCTGGAGTTGAAGTCCTAAAAGAAATGAGGCGATCTCGTCCGGCGTGCGATCGGATCTCACCGCGCCGCAGAGTTGTGCGTCTGCGGCCCAGCACCGAAGCCTCGCCTGGATCGCCTGTCGGTGCTCGGGCAGGTCGCCGACTTTGAGGGATGCGAATGCTCGCGGGATCAGTTCGCGCACGTGGTCCGGGCTGGACTCAGCGACAGTGGCCATCAGCCGAAAGGCGGCGATCACCTGCTCTTCAAACTCGAGGTTCAGAAAGGCGCCCTCTTCTTCTGCCGCGGCGAAGAGTTCGGCCTGCAGGATGGGCATGGCCTGGCAGAGGCTGTCTTTGCCCGGGAAGTGATTGAAGATGGTGGCTCGAGCAACGTCCGCTCGCTCCGCGATCTCATCCACCGTAACGCCGTCCACTCCGCGCTCTCTAAATAATTCGAGTGCGGCGCTGAGGATGCGGTGGCGAATCTCGGAGCGTCTTCGAGCTCGACGCCCGGCAATGCGCGGCAGAGGCTCGGTAGGAGGCGGGGCTACCGTAGTGACCATAGGGCAGATGAACCGGTCTGACAGTGCTGGGAGAAGCTTGGGCTTGGCCGCTCTGGGATGGTTTGACCAAATTCGACTGGCGGTCAATTTGTTACCTCCTTCTTTTTACCCTCTCTCGCCTCTCCTTGCACACCGGGTGATAACGTTGAGTCCGAATCTCAGAGCGTGTACTCATGCGGAGGGATTCCGAACGACCGTAGAGGGGTGATCGACGGAGATGGAGCAACTCGAGGGATTGACGCCGGGAATGCCCGTGGTGTGGGGCGGCAGGTGGATCTCACGGGTCGACCCGGAGCTGGCCAACATGTTTCAGGCGGGCGACCGGCTATTGGTGGATCCTTCCACGGGCGAATTGCTGCACGTGCCCCAGGCTGAGGAATTGCTGGCAAGGGCCGCCGTGGACTCCGCTGTGGATGCGTTCGGACGGATGGGCGCCGTGTCTGACATCGCTGTATCAGCCTTCTACGGCGCCTTCGCCGGGCTTCTGGCTCAAGATTCAGTGTGGTCCGTCATCCGTGCGGCCAATGAGGGAGACGTCATTCGAGCACGGGAGCGAGGACGTTCGGTGACCCGCCTGCTCACTACCGACTCGATGCGGGCGGCCATGATCTCGGGGCTCCGGGAGTGGCGAGATGCAGAACCGACACGGGGTCGCGTGATCGAAACGGTGCGGCATCCGGGTTGGAGCGTATCCCTGGAGACCGCACCCCTCGGGGTTGTGGGGTTTGTCTTCGAAGCGCGGCCAAACGTTTTCGCCGACGCGACGGGTGTGCTGCGCGGCGGCAACACGGTGGTGTTTCGGATCGGCAGCGACGCTCTGGGCACCGCGCGCGCCATCGTGGACGAGGCGCTCCAACCGGCGCTGCGAGACTCCGGGCTGCCCTCCGGCGCAGTTCAGTTAATCCCCTCGGGCCATCGTGCGGCGGGTTGGGCTCTGTTCTCGGACCCCCGCCTGGCGCTCGCCGTGGCGCGAGGCTCCGGCAAGGCGGCGGATCAGCTCGGCGGAATTGCCCGGCAGGCCGGCGTCCCGGTCAGTTTGCACGGTACGGGTGGCGCCTGGATCGTGGCTCACGAGTCGGCGAGGCTCGAGGATCTGCGGAAGGCGGTGTATCACTCGCTCGATCGGAAGGTGTGCAACACACTCAACACGCTCTGTCTTCCTGTCTCTCGGGGAGCCGAGTGGGTGATGTCGGTTCTGGAAGCGGCGGAGCAGGCGGGCGTACGCAGGGGCCAGAGTCTGAGGCTCCACGTTACCCCGAGAGCGGAGCCATTCCTGTTGGAGTCCTGGTGGAGTCGAATGGTGCAGGTTCGTCGGGCGGAGGGGGAGCGCCAGGAACCCCTCGTTACACGGGTAACGGAAGAGGATTTGGGTCACGAGTGGGAGTGGGAGGAGACGCCGGAAATGACTCTGGCGCTGGTGGACTCCACCGAGGAAGCGGTGGGCCTGTTCAACCGCTACAGTCCCCAGTTTGTGGCCTGTTTAGTGGGTGGGGACGAGAGTGTGCAGCAGCGCTTCTATGAGCAGGTGAATGCGCCGTTTGTCGGAAACGGGTTCACGCGGTGGGTGGATGGGCAGTACGCATTGAATCGGCCCGAGTTGGGCCTTTCCAACTGGCAGTACGGGCGGCTCCTGGCCCGTGGCGCGGTCTTGAGCGGGGATGCGGTGTTCACTGTTCGCACCCGCGTGATCCAGGATGATTTTGACGTGCACCGGTAGCCGGTCGTTTTGCGGGGTTGCGCCCTCACCACACGGTGGTGCGTGAAGGGGTCCGAGGAGTGAGCATGCTGTTTCCGATGAGAACACGACGCCGTGGGGTGAGAATTTGCGTCCAACTAAGTCTCCTGGCGGCCGTGGGCTGTGCGCTCCCGCTGCACGCCGCGGGCCGCGGGCGGGCCGTGGCTGCAGCGGCGCCCGACTTTCGTCGCGACATTCGACCGATCCTCTCGGAGAACTGCTTTCAGTGCCACGGACCGGACGCTGCAAAGCGCGCCGCCAATCTGCGCCTGGACCTCAAGGAGACGGCACTGGCCGCTAAGGCTGTGATCCCCGGCAAGCCACAGCAAAGCCGGATCATCGCCCGGGTTTTCGCTCCGGAGGGCCGGCAAATGCCGCCACCGGCAACGAAGAAGCGGTTGACCGCCGAGCAAAAGGAACTGCTCCGCCGGTGGGTGGCTGCTGGAGCCGTGTATCAGGGTCACTGGGCGTTCGACCCCCTTCCGGCTCGGGTTCCGGCGCCCGTGGTTGCCGATGGTGGTTGGGCTCGGAGCGACCTGGACCGATTTGTGAGGAAGCGGCTGGCTCAGGAGGGACTCAGCCCGTCGCGGGATGCGGATCCCGCCCTCTGGCTGCGCCGAGTGACGCTGGATCTCACCGGGATCCTGCCGACGCCGGCGGAGGCGGATGCCTTTCTGGCCGACCGCTCGCCTGCGGCCCGGGAGACGGTGGTGGATCGCCTCCTGGCAAGCCCCAGGTTCGGCCAGCGGATGGCGGCTCCCTGGCTGGATCTGGCTCGTTATGCCGACAGCTATGGATATCAGAGTGATCAGTTGACGCCGATGTGGCCCTATCGCGATTGGGTCGTGCGCGCGTTCAATGAAAACCTGCCGTATGATCAGTTCATCACGTGGCAGTTGGCTGGAGACTTGCTTCCGAACGCCGGCCGAGATCAACGACTGGCAACCGCATTCAACCGGCTCCACCGGATGACCAATGAAGGTGGGAGCGTTCCGGAAGAGTGGCGACTGGAGGGGGTGGCCGATCGGGTGAACACTCTGGGCACGGCGTTCCTTGGGCTGACGCTCGAGTGCGCCCGCTGCCATGACCATAAGTACGACCCGGTGGCGCAGCGGGACTACTACGCACTCTCTGCGTTTCTGAACAACGTAGATGAGCACGGTCTGTACGACCGGGCCGACATCATCCCCTCTCCGTCGCTGCTCCTGCCAACGCCAGAGCAGGAAGCCGCATCGAAGCGAGCCGAAGCCGCCGTCGAAGCCGCCCAGCAGCAGCTTCGGGCCGCCGTGCAGGGGGGTGAGGGCCGCTTCCGTTCCTGGCTCGACTCCAAACCCGTGATGAGATTTCCCGACCAGATCGGCCGCTTCGACTTCGAGCGTTTCGATGGGGTCAACCTTCCCAACCGACTTCCGGGGGCTGCGGTCGGCGGCGTTCGTGCCGACGAGGTGCCGTTGGCGCCCGGTCACCGGGGGAACGCCGCGCAGATGGATGGTGAGAACAACGTCAACTTCCCCAACCTCGCCCGCTTCGAGCGCCACACGCCTTTCACAATCTGCTTCTGGATGTGGGACCCTCGCATCGCCGCCGAGCCGACGGTTGTGTTCCAGGCCTGCGCCGGCACCGACACAGGCCCGCATGGCTACGACTTGATGCTTCAGGACGGCCGACTGTCGGCGCGAATGTACCGCCACTGGCCCGGCAATGGGTTCGGAGTGCGGTCGATCGCCACGGTCCCCAAGGAGACCTGGACCCAGGTTGCCGTGACGTACGACGGCTCGTCTCGCGCCGCGGGACTGCGGATTTACCTCAACGGGAAGCCGCTCGAGACTGAGGTGCTCCGCGATCGCATCCACAAGGGATTCGGCCGCAACGTGTTGACGTTTGGGCAGCGGTTCCGGGACAAGGGCTTCCGCGGAGGCCGACTCGATGATCTGCTCTTGTTTGAGCGCAGCCTGAGTCCCCTGGAGATCGCCCGATTGTTCGCCGATCCCGACGGTCGACCAACGCCTCCCGCCGCCGACGTGCCGGAGGCGGCGCTGAGAGCGTACTACTTCACGGCCGTGGATCCCGAAGCGAGAGCCGCCCGTACTGCGTTGACGGCCGCACGGCAGGCGTTCGTCAACGCAGAAGAGGCTCAGCAAGAGATCGCGGTGATGGATGAAATGCCCTCGCCGAGGCCCGCTTACGTGCTGGCAAGGGGTCGCTACGACGCTCCACAAACAGACGCCACCCGGGTGGAACGGGACACGCCGCGAGCGATCAGTCCTTTCCCCGCCGGCGCGCCGAAAAACCGGCTGGGGTTAGCGCAGTGGCTCACTCAGCCAAACCATCCCCTTACCGCCCGAGTGGCCGTCAATCGGCTCTGGGCCCTGGTGTTCGGGCGAGGACTTGTGGAGACTCAGGAGAACTTTGGGCTACAGGGGACCATGCCCTCGCATCCCGAACTGCTGGATTGGCTCGCGCGGGACTTTGTACGGTCCGGATGGAATGTAAAGGGCGCACTGCGTCAGATCGTGCTCTCGCGAACCTATGGACAGGCCTCCGCCGTACGGGGTCTGGGCGCCCAGCGCGATCCGAACAACATCTTGCTGTCGAGGGGGCCCAGCCATCGCCTGAGCGCGGAGTCGATCCGGGATGTGGCGCTTGCTCTCGGAGGTGTGCTGGAGGATCGGCTGGGTGGGCCACCGGTCAGCCCGTATCAACCCGGCGATTTGTGGCGAGAGGCCAACACGATGAGTCCGGCCTACCGCCAATCGGTGGGGGGAGATCTCTATCGTAGAAGTTTGTACACGGTTTGGAAACGCACCGCTCCAATCCCCAACATGATGGCGTTCGACAGTGTCAGCCGGGAGGTGTGCGTGGCGCGCCGACAGCCGACCAATACCCCGCTGCAGGCTCTCGTGCTGCTCAACGATCCTCAGTTTGTCGAGGCGGCGCGGCTCTTCGGAGAGCGCATCATAAAGGATGGGGGGGCGGACCCCATAAGCCGGGTGCGCTATGCGTTTCGTGCTGCGGCCACCCGTGAGCCGAACGCGGGCGAGGCAACGGCTCTCTTGAGACTCTACGAGGGAGAGCGCACGCGCTACCGGAGTGACCCCGCCGCCGCGGCGCGGGTGCTGGCAGTCGGTTCTCGAAAGCCGGACCCCGGTCAACCGGCGTCCGAACTCGCTGCCGCCGCAGTGCTCGGGCAAGCGGTCCTGAATCTCGACGTGACGATTTGGAAGAGGTGAGGCGATGAATTCGGATGCACTTCTGTCTCGAACGCGACGGCACTTCCTCTCCGGCGCCGGGATGGGTCTCGCCGGCCTGGCTCTGGGCCAACTGGAAGGGCAAGCCGCCCAGATGGATGACGTGAAACCCGCCGGGAATCACTTCTCGCCGAAGGTAAAACGGGTCATCTATCTCTTTCAAAGTGGGGGCCCGGCGGCACAGGAACTGTACGACCACAAGCCGCTCTTGAACCAGAAGCACGGCGAGCCGATGCCGGAGGCTGTCCGCGGCACACAGCGACTGACCGCGATGTCGGCCAACCAGGCGGTGCTGCCGCTCGCAGGTTCTGCCTTCCAGTTCGCACAGCACGGCAAGAACGGTCAGTGGCTCAGCGAGCTTCTGCCCAACATAGCCGGCATTGCCGACGACATCTGCATTGTGAGATCGATGTGGACCGAGGCCATCAATCACGACCCGGCCATCACGTTCTTCCAGACGGGATCTCAAATAGCCGGGAGGCCGTCGCTCGGCGCGTGGGTGAGCTACGGCCTGGGCAGCCCGAACCGTAACCTTCCATCCTTCGTGGTCCTCGTGACCCCGGGACAGGGAGACCAGCCGCTCTACTCCCGCCTCTGGGGCAGCGGGTTCTTGCCCTCGCGACATCAAGGCGTTCAATTCCGTTCGGGTCAGGAGCCAGTCCTTTATCTCACAACACCCGAAGGCATCTCTCGGGAGGGTCGGAGGGCGCTCCTTGATACGCTGAGCACGCTGAATCAGTCTCAGTTTGAGCGAGAGCGCGATCCTGAGATCGAGTCTCGCATGGCGCAGTACGAACTGGCATACCGAATGCAGACGAGCGTGCCGGAGGTGACCGATGTCTCATCCGAGCCGGAGCATGTCTTCGATCTCTACGGCCCGGATGCCCGCAAGCCCGGCAGCTTCGCGGCAAATTGCCTGCTGGCTCGACGGCTGGTGGAGCGAGGCGTGCCGTTTGTCCAGCTCTACCACCAGGGCTGGGACCACCACGGCGGATTGCCAGGGGCCATGCGAGGACAGTGCCTTGAGGTAGACCGGGCCAGCGCCGGGCTCGTCCGGGATCTCAAGCAGCGTGGACTTCTCGACGACACTCTGGTGATCTGGGGCGGCGAGTTTGGCCGTACCAGCTACTGCCAGGGCAAGATGACACCCGCGAACTACGGGCGAGACCACCACCCTCGCTGCTTCAGCCTGTGGATGGCCGGCGGCGGGGTTCGAGGCGGCACGACCTATGGGCGCACCGACGACTACGGCTATAACATTGCCGACGCCGACGGAAATCCGATCCAACCCAGCAAGGACGAATTCACGCCGGGGGCGATGCACGTTCACGACTTGCAGGCCACACTGCTTCACCTGTTGGGGGTGGATCACCAGCGGATGACTTATTTCTACCAGGGGCGGCATTTCCGTCTCACAGATGTCCACGGCCACGTGGTGAAGGAAGTGCTGGCTTGATGACCAGTGGTTCAGGGTTGGCTCAACATGACTTTCGCGGGCGACGGGCCCGCACGTTAGTGGCTCTGGTGGCCGCCGGCACGGATGCGATCCTACTCGGTCCCGGCGCCGACCTTCGTTATCTGACGGGTTTCGAGCACACGCACGCCGCCGAGCGGCTCCTGGCGATGGTGCTGCGGCGAGACGGCTCGGCGACATGGATCGTGCCTTCTATGAATGTGGCTCAGGTGAGTCCCCACCTGGGAGGCGATGAAATCCATGTTTGGAGCGACGCCCAGACCTATCTCCCGGGGCTGCGGTCAGCGGTGGAGGGGCTCAACGCCCTGGCGTTCGATGACGAGCTTCGATCGGCGTTTCTTCTGGATTTGCTCGCGGAAGCGCCTTCGGTCTCAGTCCGGAGAAGCGGGCCGATCATGCGGACCTTACGAATGCGGAAAGATGCCGCAGAGCTGGCCTGGCTGCGGTCTGCGGCCGCCACCGTCGATGGCGCTATTCCTCGGGCCATCCGCCTCTGTGGTGACTCCAGAGCGGAACTCGACGTAGAGGCGGATCTTCGCAATTTGCTCCGAGAGCGGGCGCCGGACCAGAGCGTGGCGTTCTCGATTGTGGCATCCGGCCCGAACGCGGCGCTCCCGCACCACGAGACCGGTTCGAGGCGAATGCAAACCGGCGATGTGGTGATCCTGGATTACGGCACTCGCGCCGAAGGGTATTACAGCGACATCACGGTGACCTGCTCCATCGGAGAGCCATCGGATCCGGAAGTTCGCCGAGTCTACCGCACGGTGTGGGAAGCCCAGCAGGCGGCGCTCCAGGCGATCCGCCCCGGAGTGCCGTGTTCGGAAATCGACGCGGCGGCCCGCGCGGTGATCGAGCGGGCCGGATACGGCGAACGCTTCCTGCATCGGACCGGGCACGGGTTGGGATTGCAGGTCCACGAGCCGCCCAATCTGGTCGCCGGCTACGACACGGTGCTCGAACCTGGCATGACGTTTAGCGTCGAGCCGGGAATCTACCTCGAGGGGCGGTTCGGTGTTCGGTTGGAGGTCATCGCCTGCGTCGGCGCCGACGGCGTCGAGCTGATCAATGATCCCAGTTCACCGGAGCTGCCGATTTGTTGAGTCGGGGAGTCGATCTCCCTTCCCCCCCACGGATGGCTTCCCGTCTTTTCTTTTGGTCTCCGAACGGCTTTGGGATGTTCCGCGGGTCGCGCGAGCACGGGTTTTCATCGAGCCTAAATGGGCGGTTTAGACTTGCGTTTCCGCAAGAATTGACCGAGATCAAGAGAAGCAGCGACCGGGTGGAGTTCGACGTGGCGCGGGCTCGCCTGCGGTCGCTGAAACGTCCGAAAGCCAAGATGGTAAGATCGGACCCCGACTCGAGGCTGCCCGAGTGGTCGACCGCCCGAAACCGGTCTGGGATTGAATCGTTCGTGCTTGGCGGCGCGATGCGGAGTTGAACCCATGAATGAGACCCAGACGATCCTGAGACAGGCTGTGTCGAAAGTGGCCGACGGCGGATCGCTCTCCATGGCGGAAGCCGACGCGGCTGTTTGCGCCCTGGCTTCCGGGGATGCCTCGCCGGTACTGGTGACGGCATTGCTGACCGCGCTCCACCTGAAGGGTGAGACGGCAGAGGAGTTTGCTGGATTTGCGTTCGGGATGCGCTCTCTCTCCATCACCATCGAGCCGAACGTGCCGCTTCTGGTGGATACCTGCGGAACGGGTGGTGGGACGGTTCCGACGTTTAACGTCAGCACTGCGGCGGCGTTCGTGGTTGCCGGGGCCGGAGTAGCGGTGGCCAAGCATGGAAACCGTGCGATGACCTCAAGGTGCGGGAGCGCCGATGTGCTCGAAGCGCTCGGCGTGCGAGTGGGGATCTCACCTGAGCAGGTCCGCCGGTGCATCGAGGAGGTGGGGATTGGATTTCTGTTTGCACAGGCGCACCATCCCGCGATGAGGTTCGTCGGTCCGATCCGCAGGGAACTGCCGTTCCGAACCATCTTCAATGGACTGGGCCCGCTCACCAACCCCGCGGGCGCGCGCCGGCAGGTCATCGGAGTTTATGAAGCCCGGCTGGCGCCGCTGTTGGCGGAGGCATTGAGCCTGCTGGGGAGCGAGGATGCGCTGGTGGTGCATGGCGCTGCCGGGCTGGACGAAGTGGCCACGTTCGGCGAAACGCTCGCGGTGCGTATTCGCGGCTCATCGTGTGAATTGATGAGACTCACACCGGCCTCGTTCGGCCTGAGCGATGCCGAACCGGACCAGGTGGCGCCGGCCGATACCGCAGAGGGAAACGCAGAGATCATCCGACGGGTACTGAATGGGGAACGAGGGCATCGCAGGGATCTTGTGCTGGCAAATGCCTCCGCGGCTCTGGTGCTCGCTGGAGTAGCCGCGGACTTCGTGGCAGGCGTTGCTGTCGCAGCCGCAAGCATCGATTCCGGCGCGGCGAGGGATCGACTCGCACGCCTGATTGAGGTCTCTTCAGTATGACTCAATGGGATGATCGGAATACTCCCACCATCCTCCGCACGATCGTAGCGCACAAACGGCGCGAAGTTGAGGACCGAAAGCAAGCCCGGCCGACCGTACGCCTCTCCGAGGCGCCCCCGGTGCGCGACTTCACGGCCGCCGTCCGACGCGACACCGTGGCGCTCATCGCCGAGGTGAAGCAGGCTTCCCCGTCCAAGGGAGTCTTCCGCGACGACTTCGATCCGCTCGGTCTGGCGGAAGCGTATGCCGCCAACGGCGCAGCCTGTCTGTCGGTGCTGACGGACGAGAAGTTCTTTCGAGGGAGCGACGACTACCTGCGCCGAATTCGCGAACAGGTCAGCATCCCCCTGCTCCGCAAAGAGTTCATCATCGACCCGTGGCAAATCGCGGAGTCTCGCGCTCTCGGCGCCGACGCGATCCTGTTGATCGTAGCTATTCTGACGTTCGACGAACTTCGCTTCTTCAGAGCGTTGGCCTCGGAACTTGGTATGGCGAGCCTGATTGAGACGCACACCGATGAGGAGTTGGACGTGGCACTCCGACTCGACTCTCCCCTCATTGGGGTGAACAATCGAAACCTTCACACCTTCGAAACGACCCTGGAGACGACGGAACGTTTGGCTCCTCGCGTCGTTGCGGATCCGTCTCGTTTGCTGGTGAGTGAGAGCGGCATCGCCTCCCGCGCCGACGTGGATCGGGTTGCCGCGGTCGGAGCGCGCGCCATACTCGTGGGGGAGGCCCTGGTGCGCGAGGGGCGGGTGGCCGACAAGGTTCGAGAGCTTTCTTCTCGGCCCCTGGCGTAGGCACTGTTCGTGGATGCCGCCGATGCCTATGGTCCGTGGGACATCGCGGGGTATCAGGTGCGTATCGAGCCGACTCCACGTCCGCGCCTGATCGCGGCTCGGGGCGGTGTGGACCTGCGCTCCCTCCCGGAGGCCGTGAGGCGAAGCGATGACATGGCCTGGGTGCGGCTGCTACTCGACGGAGCGCTTGAGAGACGGCGACAGCTCAGGGATCTGCTCGAACGTGCCATGGTGACCGGAGCGACGCTGTCCCGAGCCGATCTCGGCCTTCTGCGGGCTGACCCGATCGGTCGGGGAATCCTTGAGGGCCTCATCGTTCGCTCCTGTGGATTGCTCGGAGTGCCATGGCTCTCCGAGGGCCTCGTGGAGTTGATCGGCGGTTCGTTCGATACTCTGGATGCGCCTCTCTGCATTCCTCACCCGATCTCGCTCGAGCACCAGGGCGTCCTTGGCCATTGGCAGAGCTGGATGGACAAGCGCTTCCTCGCTCAGCCGTTCAAACAGCTCCGTCGTGAGCGATATTACGTCGGCGAACCGGACGGGCCCAATCCTGCCAGCAGTTCTCGATTTGTCGGTACCGCGGTCCGTTGGGACCAGGCGCGAGCCATCCTCACGCATCGCGGTTGGAACCGAGTCACGAAATCGACGGCGGAGCGGTATCTGAGCGTACAAGACGTGACTCTCGTCGTGTTCTTCGGCGGAGGCGGGCGGCGGGGTCTCCCAGACGGCGCCGTCACCCTGGGAGTCGTGCGAGCCTGCTCGGGAAAATCTCCAAACCGGGATCAAGCAAAAGCCGGCTCACAATGGAGCCGGCTTGATGAAGTCGTTCGGTCGGAGTGCCTGAGAGATCTCTCTCTGGTCGCGAGTGCCTGCAGCTCCCAATCGGACCCACTCGGACCGGACGAAGCTGAGTAGGCGGGCTATCGCTCGATGAAAATGTGCTGGATCGTCGCTCCCTCCGCCT
>SXGS01386596.1_pt1 | contig 38670 bp, 43 predicted proteins | sample 3174681 | NCBI WGS metagenome assembly SXGS01 (sample SAMN11356861, study PRJNA531348) | freshwater metagenome | isolation source: freshwater sample F1-80 | place: China: Fuxian Lake, Yuxi | collected 2017-12-25 | reverse complement strand
GTGGGCAGGATGTCGGAGAGCATCACGGCCGCCTCGTCGCTGATGCCCTCGGGCACTTGGTAGAGCGAGTTGTCCGCGAACGGAACGCGCACCAGTTCAGCCTGGGTGCCGTCGATCAGGTGGCCGAAGATCCAGCCGATCCCGGAGGCACCTTCATCGGCCAGGCAGTGGGAGTAGAGGCCCTGCCGGCAGTACGAGCACCGGCCGCAGGCGCTGACGCAGGAGATGATGACGCGGTCGCCGACCTCGAAGTTGCCGACGGCGGAGCCCTTCTCGACGATGGTGCCGACTCCCTCATGGCCCAGGATCCGGCCGTCGGTCACGGCCGGAACATCGCCCTTGAGGATGTGCAGGTCCGTGCCACAGATGGTGGTGGTGTCGATCCGGACGATCGCGTCGGTTGGCTTCTGGATGACCGGGTCGGGGACCTCTTCCCATGCCTTGTTGCCCGGACCGTGATACACGAGAGCTCTCATGGCTGACTCCTCCTTCGGCCAGCCGTGGGAGGTCCACGGCCTGGCTAACCCTGAGGCTCAGGCTGCCGCTACGTGGCACCAGCAGACAGGGCCCAAGGTCCCGTTGGTCGAGGGCCGTTCAGCGCACAACGTGAAGTGGCTGCGTTGCCGAACAGGTGAGGACGCGGCTACTCGGACAGCGGCGCGAATCGGTAGCCCATGCCGGGCTCGGTCACGAACAGCACCGGCTGGGGCGGGATGCGTTCGAGCTTGCGGCGGATTCCGGCCATGTGGACGCGTAGGTAGTTGCTCTGGCGGTCGAACTGGTGCCCACACGGCGTGCCGGAGGTCGGACTGGCGCACGAGGCGGCGGCGGCGACGGGCCAAGACGTCGACGATCTTCCATTCGGTCGGAGTCAGGTGGATCTCGTTACTGTCGCGGACCGCACCGGTGACCGGCCCCGGTTCGGCCGCTATCGCGGGAGCTAGGCCGAGCCGACGTCGGCCAGTGCGCGGGGGTGCGGCTTCTTGAGCATTCCTCGGCGCTCGACGTACCACTCGAAGATCAGGGTGAAGAAGGGCGGCACCGCGGCGATGAGGCCAACAGCGGTGAGCCGCAGGGACCAGCCGAAGGTCGTGCGGGCCAGCAGCGTCACCAGCAGGTAGGTGATGAACAGGGCTCCGTGGACCGGACCGAAGATCTTCACGCCAAGCTCGGTGGTCTCGGGAACGTACTTGAGGTACATCCCGACCAGCAGACCGGCCCAGGAGAATGCCTCGGCGATGGCTGCGATGCGGAACCAGGTGCGGACGCGGGTCGGGGTACGCAGAGGCGTCGAGGTCGTCGTCACGCCGACACCGTAGTTGTCGCACCAAGGGCGCGCTCAGGGCGTGTGGCAACGAGCTCGGGCTTCTGCTTCATCAACTTCTTCCTCTGGAAATGTATGTGATCGCGCGGCCGTGGCGTGGGCTGGCGGCAAGTTGTCAGACCGATCGTGAGACCGGCTCGGGTGTTGCGGAGCCTGCTGAGCGAAGTCGACAGGCCAGGGTGGTCCGACGGCGCGCCCACAGGGCGTAGGCGAGGAGACCGAGGGAGGCGACTGCGAGGAGCGGCTGGATCGGTGCGAACCAGTTCAGCGCTCCGCTGACCCCGAGCGCGAGCACCACGAGCTTGTTGCAGATCGGGCACCCGACCGCGAACAGGGAGAGCATCGTGCCTACGAACGTCTTTCCTCCTTCGGTCGTCGGCACGGGCACCGAAGGGTCTCGGACGTAGGTGGCCGCTAGCGCGCCGGACAGAATGGCGGACAGCGCCCAGACGGGGTAGTTCCACCATAGGACCGGGGTCATCCGGGTGTACCAAGGCGTCTGGATGATCCCTGTAGGTATCCCGATCGCGAGACCGACGACCACAGCGGCCACGATCCCCACAGCAAGGCGTCGAGTCACGTCGCTCCTCTCATGCATCAACTATGCGCAATAGTAGATGCCGGGGTCAATCGCTGCCCAATCACTCGGCTCGGCGATCGTCACCCTCCGTGGTCTCGCGCCCTGGTCCCGGGCGGTCGTGCTCCTCGGTTGCCGGGCCGTTCAGGTCCTGCTGCTCCCTGGCGCGCAGCACACCATCGGGCACCTGCGGGGTGGTGAACCGCAGCACCACCACGGTGACGAGGAGGAACACGACGATGGGGATGCCGACGAAGACCAGCAGGATCTGCCACCAGGTCACGGAGCCCACCCCTTCTGACTGGCGAACGAGCTGACTGGGTCGAGTTCCATCAACGGTGTCCTCCAGGGGACTCGGAAGGACCGGCTCTCGGCAGCCGGTGCGGCCATGATGGACGCTTGCTCAACTCTCGTAGACCAGCGCGGCCATCATTCCGGCCTCGGCGTGGTAGATGTTGTGACAATGCGCGGCCCAGTTGCCTGGATTGTCGGCCTGGAGCTCGACGTCGAGGCGCTGCATCGGGGTGAGCAGGACGGTGTCCTTTCGCACGCCGTTGGGCAGCGCGAACGTGTGGCCGTGGATATGCATCGGATGAGTCATCATCGTCTGGTTGGTCAGGCGCACCTGCACCCGTTCACCCGGGGTGATCTCGATGGGCTGGTTGTCGGGGAAGGCGGCTCCATTGATGGCCCACGCGTAGGGGCTCATCTGCCCGGTCAGCGTGAGCTCGACGCTCTGGCCCGGCCGGCGCGTCGGAAGACGTGCGGACTCGGCCGGCTCGAGGCCGCCGACCGTGGCCATCGCTCCGTTGAGCTCGGCCACCTTGACGTCTGGTGCTGGAGCAGCACCGCTCCCGGTCCGGATCAGTGCCAGGGCCTGACCCTCCTTCCCGACGGGTTGGGCGACCAGGGGAAAGACTCCGTCCTCGAGGGTGGCGATGCAGTCGTAGCGCTCCCCCATTCCGATGTAGAAGCCATCGGTGTCCGTGGGCTTGAGGGGGAAGCCGTCGGAGTCGGTGAGTGTGAGTCGGTGGCCGCCCAGCGCGACGGCGAAGATGGTGTCGGCGGCGGCGTTGATGATGCGCAGCCGGATCCGCTGCCCGGGCCGGGCCTTGAGCACATCGGGGTCCTGGGCGGTGCGGCCATTGATGAGGTAGTGCGGGTAGGTGACGTCACCGGCGTCGCCGAACGGTGAGTCCGAGGACCCCATATCCATACCCTCCATACCGTCCATGTCTCCCATGTCCATGCCGTCCATGGAGTGCTCATCGCCGGAGCTGCCCGCAGTCAGGTCTGCAAGCACGTCGTCGGGGGTCGTGCCGGTGCCGTCGATCCAGTCGTCGAGCACCACGATCCATTCGGTGTCGTAGGCACCGGGCTCGTCGGGGTCGTCGATGACCAGTGGTGCGTACAGACCTCGATCGAGCTGCACCCCAACGTGGGGGTGGTAGAAGTAGGTGCCTGGGTCGGGCGCGACGAACTCGTACACGAAGCTCTCGTTGGAGGAGATCGGCTCTTGGGTGAGCCCGGGAACACCGTCGGCCTCGTGGCGGAGCGCGATTCCGTGCCAATGGACACTGGTTTCGGCCTCGAGGTTGTTGGTGACCGTGACCCGGAGCAGGTCGCCTGCGGTGGCTCGGATGACGGGCCCGGGGACGGTGTCGCCGTAGGCCCAGGTAGGCACTGTCGTTCCCCCCAGGTCGATGGTGGTTGCCCGGGCGTTCAGCGAGGCGGTGACGACCCGTTGGCCGGGCTTGGGCGCCAACGGCGTCTGCTTCGGGATGACGAACTTCGAGCCGCCGGGCTTGGAGCTTGACTGACCGGTGCAGGCGGTGAGGGCGGTAGATCCGGCGATGGCGAGGCCACTGAGGATGAGGGTGCGCCGGGAGAGCTGGTTCACGGGTGTCCTTCGCTTCGAGCAGTCAGGTAGGTGGAGACGGGGAGTGATCACCCACCGTCGGCCGGGTCGCGGGCCGGGTCGCGGCCGGGTCGCGGCCGGTGTCGGGGACAGGCGACCCGAGAGGGCGTCTGCGCGCCGACTGGTGCCACACGAGCAGCGTCGCAGCCGTCTGTTGTGATTTCCTGCGCGGAACCATGAAGGCTTGACGAAGTTGGTCGTCTGGAGGTGTTCGGCAGTCCGCTCGCCCGATCCCTGCACGAGCGCCGCTACCGGGGCCGGTACTGCGCTGGGATGAGTGCGTCGATTCGTGGGATCAGGGCCGGGATGCACGCCTCCAGCTCGTTTCGAACGACGATCAGCAGCGTCAGCGTTGTGGCGGAACCGTCGTCGACGACGAAGCCTGCATTGGGATGGCGTGAGGCGAAGTCCTCGATGATGCGGAGCGGTGCCGAGACGCTTTGCGGTGTGCCCGGTGTGCCCGGTGGGCCCTGTGTCATGGGGCGCTTGCACGCACGAGTGAGGTCGTGCAATGCCTGGTGCGGGGCCTCGACCTCGTCGTCGTTGAGGGACTCCTTGGGCGCCGGAAGCGTGTCGGGCGCGACTAGCGCACCGCCGACCGGTGCCGGAGCGGATAGCGTCGAGGACTCAGATCCCCCGAATGACTCCGCGACCGGACCAGCGATCGTTCCCGCGTACGCGACTGCTGCGAGCACTGCGAGCAGCACGATGACGGCACCCAGCGGGTGTCGAACCAGGAATCGAGCGACTCGGGCACGAATCACAAAGGCACCTGCCAGGTGCCGATCAGAGTGCGCAGGCTCGCCAGCCACGCGCTCCAGATCCCGGTCACCTGCAACACGCCGAGGACCACCAGCATGGCACCACCAACACGCATCACCCCTCGCGCGTGCCTTCGCGCGAAGGCGAACGCCCGAAAGGCACGGCTGACACCCAGGGCCGCCAAGAGGAACGGGATGCCGAGCCCCAGGCTGTATGCGAAGGAGAGCATCGCTCCCCGGCCGGCGGTGCCTGTCGTGGTGGCCAGAGATAGGACGGCCGCCAGCGTGGGTCCGATGCAGGGGGTCCAGCCGATACCGAACATGACCCCGAGCACGGGAGCTCCGGCGAGACCGACCTTCGGCTGGTAGCGAAGACGAAACGTTCGCGAGACCCCCGGGACGGCACCGAGAACGCCGGCGAACATCAGGCCCAGGACGATGGTCAGCACTCCAAGGATCCTGACGAGAAGGTCTTGGTGGCGGATCAAGGTGCTGCCCAGGGTGCCGAAGAGGGCGCCATAGCTGGTGAACACTGCGGCGAAGCCCAGCACGAACAGGGCGGTACCGCCCACGGCGGTAGATCGCGTCGGGGCACTCGACTGGCGGGTCGCGGTCGCGCCTCTGGAGTCGCCGGGAAGGGCATTGGGCTCCCGCGTCGCGTCCGCGCCGGCTGCGCCGGTGACGTAGGCGAGGTACCCGGGCACGAGGGGTAGGCAGCAGGGGCTGAGGAAGGAGACCGTTCCGGCGACGACCGCGATCAGGACGGCAACGAGAAGGGGGCCGTCGGCGATCGTGGTGCCGATGGACAATGCCGCGGTCATTCGGGACCCTCCGCGTCCTCGATGAGCCCGCGCAGCGTGGTGGCGTCGATCTGCCCGATGTTGCGGGCTCGGATCACACCTGATCGGTCGACCACGACCGTGGAGGGGACCGCACTGACGGGCAGGATGCCGGTGAACGCGGCTAGGACGAGCCCGTTCTGGTCATCCAAGCTGGGATAGGTGATGGAGAACTCGCGCTCGAAGTCTCGTCCGGCGGCAGGGTTGTCGCGTACGTCGATACCCACGAACCGGACACCTCGTCCGGCGGTGTCCGCAGAGATCTGTGCCAGGTCAGGTGCCTCTGTCCGGCAGGGTGCGCACCACGATCCCCACACGTTGAGGACGACCACATACCCCCGTAGGTCGGCTAGGGAGAGCGTGTCTCCGGCGATGGTCCTGCCCTTGATGTCGGGAAGCGGAATGCCTTCGTTCCCGGGGTAGAGGGTCACACCCACTCCCCCGACGTCGGTGGTGCGGGCCTGGGACCGAATCGCCTGCCACTGCCACCAGCCGCCCCCGAGGACCGCGGCGATCACGAGGATCACAACGATCGTTCGCGCCTTTCGCAGCACGCGACGCACCTCCAACCATCTACTATGTTGCCTAGTGGATAGTACGGGGCGCGCCTGAGCGCCGGAAACTCGATCAACACTCGATCAACAACAGACGGGACTTCCATGACCGGCCCCAGCAGCGACCGCATCCTTGGCCTTTCGCCTCGCGCGAGGCGGGTTGTCGTGCCGCTGCTTCTCGTCGCCGTCCTGGTGATTGTGGTGGGTACGCTGCTGACCCAGCGGTCAAGTGGTGGCTCCGGTGATGTCGCCACCACCGACTCGGGCCCTCTGGTCGGCAGCGACCTGCATGCGGTTGCCGGGAGCGCCGATCGGTTGTTCGTGGCAGGCCACGGGGGTGCCGGATACCGAGATCCCTCGGGTGGATGGAGGCAGATCGAATCGCTGGCCAACAAGGACGTGATGGGCTGGGCGGCAGCCGACGGCAGGCTGCTCGCCGGTGGGCACGAGGGCCTGTACGCCTCCACAGACGATGGAGCGACGTTCGATCAGGTCGCCGGGCTGCCGGTCTCCGACGTTCATGGACTGGGCGGTGCGGGCGAGGTGATCTACCTGTCCGCACCGGAAGGTGGTGTCTTCGTGTCCGCTGACGGCGGCGAGACGTTCGAGGAACGGGCGCCGCAGCGAGGCGACATCATGGGCACGATCTGGGTGGACCCGTCCGACTCCGACGTTGCGATCGCGTCGTCGATGCGCGACGGCGCCGTCAAGACCACCGACGGTGGGCGTACCTGGACGGCCCTCGGCAGCGGCACCGGCTCGATGTCGGTCGCGGTGGGCGAAGGAGGAGCAGACCTCTTCGTCATTGGGACGGGCGACGCCCAGGTCAGCACCGACGGCGGCACAGACTGGGCCTCGGCGGCAATTCCTGGCGGCACCAGTGCCGCCTTCTACACTGCGGAGGGCAAGCTGGTCGTCGCAGCACTCGATGGCGACCGGGCTGACGTGTACGAGCAAGTGGGGACCCAGTGGGACCCGCTGTCCTAGCCAGGCACTGACTGGGCTGGCTGGACCGAGGAAGGAAGACTGCGCCAATGCGTCCGTTCGGGGACCTCGAGGCCGTGATCATGGACCACCTCTGGTCCGCAGCCGAGCCACTGACCGTCCGTGAGGTGCTCGAGCGCATCGACCGCGACCCTCCGCTGGCCTACACCACCGTGATGACGGTGATGGACAACCTGCACCGCAAGGAAGTCCTCAGCAGGGCGAAGGAGGGGCGAGCCTTCCGCTACTGGCCCACCAAGGACCGCGCCAACCACACCGCCGAGCTCATGCACGAGCTTCTCAACGACAGCGGCGACAGCTCAGTGACGCTGCTGCGGTTCCTCGACAACATGAGCGCCGCCCAGGTCAAGAAGCTCAAGCGGGCCCTCGATGATTAGCGCACTGCTTCTGACGACCTACGCGGCCGTCGCCGGAACCCTCGGTGCGGGATGGCTCCGCGAGGCTCGGTGGCCAGGTCTTGCCCCGCGATTGGCCATCGCCGCCTGGCAGTCCCTGGCGGTGTCGGTACTCCTCGCGCTGGCCGCAGCTGGGCTAGCGCTGGCGATCTCCTTCCCGCACGTCAACGCCGACCTCGCCGCGCTGTTCAACCTGTGTGCCGAGACCTTCCAGCACAGCTACGCATCACCGGGAGGGGCACTGACCGCGCTGGTCGGAGTGGCCGTGACCCTGGTGTTGGCGGCCCGGGTCTTGTGGTGCACCACGCGGGCCTCCATCACCGATCACCGGGAGCGGGCCACACGTGTGGCCGCCCTCGACATGGTCGGCCGCCGCAACATCGTGCCGGGCGCCTTGGTCGTCGAGCACGGCGCGCCGTATGCCTTCTGCATCGGCGGACGACACCACCGCGTCGTGATCACCAGCGGCTTGCTTGCGACTCTCGGGCCGGCCGAGCTCAAGGCCGTGCTGGCCCACGAGCACGCCCACCTTCGCCAGCGTCACCACACCGCCCTGGTCTCATGTCGCGCACTGTTCGGCACGCTGGCCCCGCTCTTCCCAGCCTTCCGCGCTGCGATGCCTCTGGTGCGCCACTACGCCGAGCTATGCGCCGACGACAGCGCTCGCCGCCGGGTCGGCGCGGGCCCGCTACGTGACGCGCTCGCACGACTTGCCCTCCTTCCCGCGCCGAACGGCACACTGGCCGCGAGCGCCCAAGATGTCGAGCAGCGCTTGACGCGTTTGACCGGCCGGCCGCGTCGCATGCCGCTCGTCGCCTCAGCGCTGACCGGCACTGGCATCGTCGCGGCGGTCGTCGTCCCGTTGGCCTTGGCAGCAGGCCCCGCGCTTGCTATCGCCTGGGAAGGTCTGTGCCGCGTGGCCTAACGGCCCCATGACCGGAGCCAGGGGAACCGCCGCCGGGACAGCCGGGCTTGCCCACCGGGGGACGGATGCTTCACGCTCCTTGAATGGGCGCTTGGCCGACGCGAAGGCCACAGCGTCCGGGTCAAGGGCCCGCGTGTGACTACGCCTCCCCCCGCAAGACGACGATGGCAGCGGCGCCGTGGGCCCAGCAAGACAGCCGACCGGGCTCTGCGAAGGGCGCTCGTGTTGCGCTCCCCGCCTCGGCGGCGACGGTCTCCGTGAGCACGGTCGGCCACCGTGAGGCACGTACGTCACGGATCGCCCTCACAGCAGGGGGTGGGCCGGCGCGAGGGGGCGGTGCCTGCTCGTCACCTGAGGCCAGGCGCCAACGCACGTCATCTTCAGGCCGAACTACTATCCTTCTTAGGAGTTGGTTTCTCCGACGAAAGGAGTGCGTGATGGCGAGCATCCGTCGCCGCGCCAAGAACAGCGACGTCAACAAGCAGCTATCGGGCTGGAGCAAGCGCCGGATCGCGTCGTGGTCGCTCTTCGGGCTGGCAGCGCTGGTAGCGGGCCAGCACCTGGTTGCGCACGCCGGCTGGCGCCCTCTCCCCATCTCGATGGGGTGGCAGGACCTACTGCTCGGCTACCCGATGGCGATCGCGCTCGCCGTGGTCGGTGGCATCGTCATGGACCCGAACCCCCGCATCTGATGACGGTGTTGGCCATACCGAGCCCGAGCGAGGGTGTTTGGCACCTGGGGCCCCTCCCGGTTCGTGCGTATGCGTTGTGCATCATCGCTGGGATCGTTGCGGCCATCTGGTTGGCCGAGAAGCGGTGGACGCGCCTCGGCGGCAGGCCGGGCGCCATCCAGGACATCGCCTTGTGGGCAGTGCCGTTCGGGATCATCGGTGGTCGGCTGTACCACGTCGTCACCGATCCCGAGCTGTACTTCGGGTCCGGCCGCCGCCCCGTCGAGGCGCTCTTCATCTGGCAGGGCGGCCTGGGGATTTGGGGAGCGGTCGCTCTCGGGGCGTTGGGGGCGTGGATCGGCGCACGACGCGCCGGCATCTCGTTCGCCGCGGTCGCCGGCGTGCTCGCGCCCGCCATTCCACTGGCTCAGGCGATCGGGCGCTGGGGCAACTGGTGGAACCAGGAGCTCTTCGGAGGCCCGACCGATCTTCCATGGGGGCTCCAGATCTCTGCTGACCGGCGACCGTCCGGCTACGAAGAGTTCGCGACCTTCCATCCCACCTTCCTCTACGAGTCGCTGTGGAGTCTGGGGGTCGTCGGTCTCGTGCTCTGGGTCGAGGCGCGCTATCGCATCGCCGGCGGTCGGCTGTTCGCTGTGTACGTGATGGGCTACACCTTGGGGCGCGGATGGATCGAGTACCTCCGTATCGACACCGTGAACCACGTCCTGGGGCTTCGACTCAACGTGTGGACCAGCGTCGTCGTCTTCGTCGCGGCCGCGGCGTACTTCGTGGTCGCGACCCGCCGAGCGAGCGGCGCAGACATCACGTCTGGTGCCACCTCGGCCAAGGGCGCCGCCGACGGCGCGGCGACCACAGGCCCTCCTGATGATGCCACTGGCCCACGACATGACCAGCAGCATCGACCGATACCCGGGCCACCTCTGGCCCCGAGCGACCGCCGGCTGGGCAGACGTCGCCGACACTCGCCTTGAAGACTTCGCCGCCATTCCGTTCCGCCACATGCAGCCCTACAGGGGCCCGGCGGGGCTGCACGCCTACGCGGGCACGTAGAACCGCGCGGACCCCACGGTGGTCATTCAGCTCCGGGAGACGCCGGCCCACGCACAGCGCGACCATGGCTCGCTCGGTGTCAAGGTCGCGGCATCTGTCGGTAGCGTTAGGATCGGGTAAGTGGTAACTTACGCGTTCGTGGTGACTTACCAGTCAGATGCGTGGGCGCTGCTGGGCGACTCACGCCGGAGGGCGATCATCGAGCGGCTCTCGGCCGGCGCGTGCACGGTCGCCGAGCTGGCCGAGGAGATGCCGATCAGCCGGCCGGCGGTGAGTCAGCACTTGAAGGTGTTGCGTGAGGCCGGGGTGGTCCACGACGAGCCGGTCGGCCGCAACCGGGTCTACAGCATCGACGCGGCACGGCTTGAGAAGTATCGGCGGCAGCTGGACCAGTTCTGGTCCGGCGCCTTGGGGAATCTCGCCTCCAGCCCAGGCGACCGACAGCAGGAGATCGGGTGACGGTGCAGTTCGACGGGGCCGTGCAGCACGAGGTGCTGGTCGACCTCCCACCAGACGAGGCGTTCTGGAAGTTCGCCGACCTGGACAAGATCAAGCCACGCGAGCACAACATGCTCGCCGTGCCCATCGCCGAAACCGTGCTGGAGCAGCATGCCGGAGGCGACGTATACGACCGCGGCGTCGACGGCAGCATCTGCCGCTGGGGACGGGTCCTGACCTTCGACCCACCCCACACCATCGCGTTCAGCTGGGACATCGGACCAGACTGGCAGGTCACCACCGACCTCGACCGGACCAGCGAGGTCGAGGTCACCTTCACCCCCGAAGGGGACGACCGGACCCGTGTGACCTTGACCCACCGACACATCGAACGCCACGGCCCGGGCTGGGAGTCCCTGCGCGAGGGCCTCGACGCACCGGACGGCTGGCCCCTCTACCTCGGCCGATACGACGCGCTGACCCGCGGCGACCTGGAGGCGCTGTGAGCAGACCGGACCTCACGCCGTACGCGGTCCAAGAGCGTGGCGATCTCCTCGCCCTGCTGCGCGAACTGACGCCGGCGCAGTGGGAGAGCCCGACTCTGTGCACCGACTGGTCTGTCCGACAGGTCGCGACCCACGTCGTCAGCTACGACGAGCTCACCAAGCTCCAGACCGCAGCGATCTTTCTGCGCGGCGGTCTGCGCACCGGCACGGTGAACGAGGTTGCCCTGAGCCGGTATCGGGACCTCGATCCTGACGCTGTCCTCGACCTCGTCGCCAGGTGTCAACGCCCTCGCGGGCTGACTGCGGCGATGGGCGCGGGGATCGCGCTGACTGACGGGACGATCCACCACCAGGACATCCGCCGCGCGCTGGGCATGCCGCGCACCATCCCCGAGGAGCGGCTCGTGCCGGTGCTCGACTTTTCCCTCGGCGCGCCGACCCTGCCGTCGAAGAGCAACCGCCGTGGCCTCAAACTCGCGGCGACTGACGTCGACTGGTCCACAGGTGACGGGCCCGAGGTCTGCGGGACGGGCGAAGCGCTCCTGATGGCTGTCGCCGGCCGGCCAGCCGCGCTGGGCGAGCTCGAAGGCGAGGGGCTGGCGACGCTACGCAGCCGAGTCGAAGGCCGATAGGACGCGCTGCCGGTCAGGTGCGAACTTCACGTCACTGGTGGCCGCCCTCTTGTGCAGGTCTATCCCCCACAACGACCCGTTTCTTATTGCTGCACGCATCCCTCCCGAACTTGAATCCGCAACAGTTGTCGAGCCGGGCGCGCGACGCTACTACAAGCTGAACAACCCTCTCGCGAGCCTCCTCCGACTGCATCAGTTTCCCCGCCCGCCCATGCCACGTGAGTGCCGCACGAGCCGTCGCCGGGCAAGGCGGGCAGGGGTGGGCGGGGTGGCCAGCCGCCAATGGAGCGACGAGCTGGACGCCTGGACCGGGACTCGCCCGCCCCGCCGCTGGGGTAGATGAACACGTAGACACTCAGACCGCGCACCGCTCTCCCCCACGCCTACGGCGCCGCTTCGTGCTCCGCGAGAGCCACTGCCGGGTCCACTGGATCACCGCCTGCCGGACGCACCTCGAGGTGCAGGTGCGGGCCGGTGACATTTCCGGTACTGCCCACCGCGCCGATCACCTGGCCTCGCGCGACGACGTCACCGACACCGACGGCGATGCTGGACTGGTGGCAGTACCAGAGCTCGGTGCCGTCCTCGAGCTCGACGATCGTTCGGTAGCCGTAGGAGCCAGCCCACCCGGCCTCGATCACCTTGCCGGAGGCCACCGCGTGAATGTCGGTGCCCGTCGGGCCGGCGAAGTCCAAGCCAGTGTGGACTGTGCTCCACAGGTAGCTGGTCTCGCCGAACGTGCCCGTGATCCGATACCTCGTCAAGGGCAGCGCCCAGCGCTCTGAGGCCAGCTCACCGGCGTAGGAGCGCGCTTGGCGGCCCAGTGCCGCCAACGCCCGTGCGCGGCGGGTTGCCTGCCGATCGACTGCCGTGCCCACGCCCGCTCGCGTTGCCTCGGCCGCACCCGCCTGGTCCCCCTCGGACCGCTGGGCGGACCGGCTGACGGTGGCGAAGCGCGAAGGGGTCGGAGCGCTCGGAGGGGCCGGAGCGGCAAGCGCGTCCACTGCCCTGGTGGCGTCCAGCCACGACTCTTCGGGGCCTAAGGTGCTGGCCGAGCTGGTGAGGCTGACGGCACCGACGAGCACGGCGACACCAGCCACGCGGCCTCCTGGGAACTCGCGCGGTGGAGCAGCATGTCGCCCTGTGTGCTCACCGCCGCGTCCCGTCTTCTTGGATCGGCTCCTCCTGTGTTGGCCGGGGAGAGGAGTGCGCGGTGGTGCTTCCGTGATCTTGCGCCGTTTGCCTGCGCCGCTATAGGCCGCGGCCGCGCCACCGGGCTCACCCGCGCGATGTCGCCCCAACTCCACACCTTCCGTCGCCGACAACGCACCCTGCTCAGGCGACGAAGTGGTGGGTGCCCGTAACGGGGAAGAGCCGGGCACCCACCGTGGTGGAGGCCACCGCTCTCTACTATTCACCATAGTAGGATTGCCTCGGGCGATCCAATCCGGTGTGTCGGACCGAGGGAAATCAGGAGGAGCAGCCGCGTGGAACCAGCGAAGGCAACCACCGATGGGCACGCGGCCATCAGGGTCGAGTGGTCTCGAAAAGACCAGTGGCGCACCGTCACCTGGATCGGTGTCCTCGGACTGGCGGCGGCCACCGCCATGGCTCTGTATGGACTGCCCCCGGTCGACCTCCACGGGCCACTGCACCGGATGGGCATCATGGACCCGTTGTGCGGAGGCACCAGAGCCGCGCGCTTGACCGCTCAGGGCAATCTTGCCGAAGCGTGGAAGTACAACCCCCTGGGGATTCTCGCGACGATCGCCGCAGGTGCCGCCGTTGCCAGGCTTGGCCTGGGGATCGTGGGACGCCGATGGCTCAACGTCCAGATTGCGTGGACGCCACGTCGTATCCGGATCGCACTAGCCGTGGCGGCGGTCGCCACCATCGCCCTCGAGATACGCCAGCAAGGGCGCGCGGACCTCCTGCTCAAGCCCTACTGAGACCTCGGCGCCGGAGTCGGGTAGTCACGCGATGAGACACCCGCAGCACCAAGCAGGCTCCTGCCCTGGTTGTGCTCTTGTCACCCGTGAGGGCCGTGCACCCCAGGGGTCCCCTCTGACGCACTGACCATTCCCATCCGGCGCGCGGAGGGTGTCTAGTTCAACCGCCCGCCGGATGGGGCTCTTGGGTACTCCGGCGGACGGCGGCTATCCCGAGACCGAGGAGGGTGAGACCGATGGCATAGATCGGGACGCCGGCGATGATCTGGCCTGCGTCCTGGCTTGGTTCGGCGCCGACGGGCAGGTACAGCTCCCGCGTCTCGGTGAGCGTCTCGACGTCGCCGGACTCCACGGGCAGCCACGCCTCGGCGCGTCGGCCATCGTAGGTGAGCTCGACGTAGACGAACCAGCGTCCGGGCTCGGTGACAGTGATCGTGCTGGCGTAGTTGCAGGGACCGTCGGGAGACAGCGGGGCGGCCACGGTGGTGCCGGCGCGGCGGGCGAGGAGCCGGAGCGGACGCGCGTGGTCGCAGTCGGTGTCGAGGCGCGCTTGCATCGCGATACGGCCCCGGCCGTCGCTGTGGGCGGAGAGGAGAAGGTCGGTGACCTTGGTGCCCTCGCCGGGGTCGTGGGCCACGGCCCGGTCGGCCGTGGCCGCCAGGACGGCGCTGGATGCGACGAGGAAGAGGGTCGCGGGCAGAGCGACGCGGGTCCAGCGGCGCGTGCCGAGCAGGATGAGTGCGCCCACAACAATGGCGGGTATCGCAGTGAGCGCGACCGCGTCGGGGGCTTGGCTGGCGAGACCCAGGGCGGAGGCGCCCCACGCGGCGGCCGCGGTGGCCGTGCCCGCGGCGGCGAGACGCTGGGCCTGGCCGCGCAGGGGCAGGTCGTAGGCGGCGAGACCGAGGACGGCGAGTGGCAGGTCAGGGGTGCTGCGTCCGAGGAGTGCGAGGATCGAGGCGATCATCAGCCGCAGGGCGGCGTAGGCCAGGACAGTGGTGGTGACGGGCGCGCGTAGAGGCACCACACGGTGGACCAGGCTGGCCACGACCAGGACGGCGACCAGGAGGATCGGCAAGTAGAGGGTCTCGCTGAACTGGGGGACGTCGGTCTCGTACTCGAAGACCACCGCCGAGGCGTTCGCCAGCAGTAGAGTGCCGGCTGCAGCGCGCAGAGCTCGTGCGCCGGGGGCGACACCGACCAGGGCGCCGAGCGCGATTGAGGTGGCGGCGAAGATCACCAGGACGTGCGGCGGGCTCCATGCGACGGAGTCCCGGCCGAAGGCCTGATGCCAGGCAGCGTCGATGGGCGCGGCTGCCAACGCAGCAGCTCCACCAAGGCATGCCGCCAGCACGGGGAGCTGCGCCGCGGCGCGGCGCGGAGAGCGCAAGATCATCAACACGCGGATTCCCCACGCGGCGATGGAGAGGCCCACAACGGCCATGGCACCGTAGAGCAGGAGATGGGCAGGGGTCCAAAAGCTGTCGCGGCCGATGTCGGTGTGCCAGGCCTCGTCCCAATAGGTGGCGAAGATGCCGACGCCGCCGGCGACGCAGACCGCCCACCCGAGCGGCGACGGAAGGTTGAGACTGGAACTGTTCGCATATGAGACGGACACATCTCAACTATGATCGTGGCATGTCTACGCGTCAAGGTGTCGTCGACCAGGCCCTGTTGGATGCGACTGCTGCAGCGATCGCTCGCTGGGGTCTGCACGAGCTGACGCTCGAGCGGGTGGCGTCCGAGGCGGGGATCTCACGCGCGACGATCTACCGACGTGGCGTCACTCGTGAGGATCTGATCGGTGCGGTGACGGCCGAGGCCGCCGACACCTACACCAGGGCGATGCTGCCCGCATTGGCGCAGTCGGGAACCGCTGCTGAGCGCCTTCGGATCGCACTTGGCGCGCTGTGTGCGACCGCTGACCAGCACCTGCATGTCCTCGCTGGCTTCTTCCTCGCCGGCGGCGAGGTTTTCCATCAGCCCGGGCCCGACGCCATGGTGGTGGAGGTGTTCGCCGAGCCGTTCGAACGACTGCTACGCGATGGCGCCGTGGACGGCAGCCTTCGCCATCTCTCCCCCACGATCACCGCGACGGTGTTGTTCAACCTGGTCGGATGGGGGTACATCCATCTCCGCGCAGCCCACGGCTGGGGCGCTTCCATCACGGCCGAAGCGATCATCGACCTGGTCCTCCACGGAGCCCTCTCGGCCCTGCCTCCCACCAGCGCGTGACCACCCTCACGGAGTAGCATTCAGTTCCCTTTCAACCTAGCCATGCTGGAAGTCGCCCCCTCCGCCTAAGCGCGCCGCCCCCACGGGCCCTGTCAGGCGTCCACACGCTCGAGCAAGCCTTCTTGACCGCCCCGACCCACGAAGCGGCCAGTACACCTGCCCAGGAGAAATGTCGGGTAACGGTCAGTGGCCCGCGACGGAACCGGCGAAGGCATCCCACACCGGTCCGGCGAGAACGCCGATCGCAATGCTTGCCGTTGCCCCGATCAGGATCACGGCACTCACCGAGCGAGACGGGGCGCCCGCATGCTGGTGTGCGCCCTCTGGCTGCGTGTCCGTACCGCTGGCCGACGCGCTGATCACTGACCCAGCCGGGTCAGGCCGTTTGCTGTGGGTCGCCGCCGAGTGCTCCAGGTCTGTCGTTGAGGATCCCGCGTCTTGCGCAGCCCTCGCGGCGCCGTGGCCGCCGTGATCGCTCGGGTCGGGCTGGCTGAGGTGTCGGTGGCTGGAGTGTTGCATGTGGTGGGAACTCTGATCTGAGTGCTCGGCGTGATCGGGCTGTGCTGCGGGGGCGAGGGTTTCTGGTTGGCCCGACGCACGAACTGTCTCGGACCCATCGACGTCGGACCGAGTGGAGTCGGACCGAGTGGTGTCGGAGGTGGCGAAGGTCGGGATGATCCAGCGCAGGTAGTAGTACAGGCTGGCTACCGAGTTGGCGAGTACGGCGAGGGCTAGCCAGGCGAGCCCGCCGTCCCAGGCTGCTGAAGCGGTGGTCAGCTTGCCCACGAAGATGGCAGTCGGCGGGGTGCCGACCAGGCCGAGCAGCGCGATCAGGAGCGCGATCGCCAGGGCGGGTCTCGTCGAGATCATTCCGCGGTAGTCGTTCAGCGTGCGTCGGTTCGGGCAGGCGGCGATGACGGCGAAGGCGGTGGTGTTGGTGACGGCGTAGGCGGTGAGGAAGAGAAGCATCGAGGGAGCCGCGAGGTCGCTGTGCCCGGCGACGGCGACCGGCACGAGGGCGTAGCCGACCTGGCTGACGGTCGACCATCCGAGCAGTCGACGAGGATCGTCCTGGCCGAAGGCGGCGAGGTTGCCCAGCGTCATGGAGGCGGTGGCGATGATGGCGATCAGGACGGGCCACTCGAGGGTGTCGGGCAGCAGGGTCACGAGGCGGTAGGTGGCGATCACCGCGCCGATCTTGGGGACGGTGGTCAGGAACGCGGCGGCGGTGGTGGTACTGCCTTGGGTGGCGTCGGGGACCCAGAAGTGTCCCGGGACGCCGCCGGCCTTGAACATCAGTCCGCCCAGGACCGCGATGGTGCCGAACGCCACGGCGGCAGTGGGGGCGGTGGCGAGGCGGTCGGGGAGGTCGGCGTAGGCGGTGGTGTTGGTCAGCCCGTAGAGCACCACGACGCCGAGCATCAGCCCGATCCCCAGCAGGGCTCCGATCAGGTAGGTCTTCATGGCCGCCTCGGCGGACCGGGCGGTGCGGCCGAGGCCGATCAGACCGTAGAGGGGTATCGAGGCAAGCAGGTATCCGGTGATGAGGATCAGGAGGTCGTTGGCGCCGGCGAGCACGATGGCGCCCAGAGCGCTGAGCAGGATCAGGCTGTAGGTCTCCGATTCGCGGGGATCGCCGGAAAGCTCGTCGGTGCCGAGCAGGATGACGAGGCCGGTTGCGGCGACGATGATCAGTCGCGCTCCCCCGGTGAGCGTGTCGACGGTGAAGGTGCCGTCGAACGCGGACAGGGTTTCGCCGGCGAGGTCGAACGCGGCGGCGACCGCGGCGGCGACCAACGCCGTCAGAGCCACGATGCGGGCTATCCACTGGCGCTGTCGGGGCAGGAATGATCCGCCGAGCAGGCAGACCACTGCGCCGCCCAGGAGCAGGATCTCGGGGAGCAGCGCACCGGGCTGCATCATCCCCATGTCCATTCCCATGCCGCCATCGGTCTCCGAGCCCGTCCCCGAACCCATCGCGGTCCTCGAGTTGAGGGCGGTGCCGACGAGCAGCGCGACACCGCCCCCATCTGCTCCAACCATGGCCTACCTCCCGACCAGGTCGACGATCGTCTGCGCGGCCGGTTCGATGACGTCGAGCAGCGGCCGGGGAATGATGCCGAAGACGACTGCGAGGACCATCAGGCCGCCTGCGGACCACAGCTCGGCCGGTCGCAGGTCGGCGAACCCGCTCGTCTTGCCCTGCGCCGGGCCGGTGAAGATCAGCTGGTAGGCGCGGAGGAACAGCCCTGCGGTGAGCAGGATCCCTACGACCGCCACCGCGGTCACCGGGGCGACGGCGATGCTGCCGGTGAAGATCTGGAACTCGGCGATGAACCCGGTGAAACCGGGCAGCCCGAGCGAGGCGAACGCGGCGAGGACGAACAGCATCGACAGCCGTGGCGCCGGGCCCGCCAGGCCGCCGTAGGCATGGAGGTCGTAGGTGCCGGCGCGGTCGCGGAAGACCCCGGCGAGGAGGAACAGAGCCGCGGTGATCAGGCCGTGGGAGACCATCTGGTAGACCGCGCCGTTCACCGCGGTCTCGCGCACCGCGCTCGTGCTACCGCCGATGAGTCCCGCTGCCCCCAGACCGAGCACGACGTAGCCCATGTGGTTGATCGAGGTGTAGGCGATCATCCTCTTCAGATCGGTCTGGGCCAGCGCGACGAGGGCGCCATAGATCACCGAGACGATGCCGACGGTGATGATCACCCAGGCCCAGGCCTGCCAAGCGTCGGGCAGCATCGGCATCGCTACCCGGACGAACCCGTAGGTGCCCAGCTTCAGCATCACCCCGGCCAGGACGGCGGAGCCCGTGGCCGGGGCGTCGGTGTGCGCGGGCGGCAGCCAGGTGTGGAACGGGACCGTGGGGGTCTTGACCGCGAGACCCACCAGAATGGCCGCCAGCACCAGCCCCCCGGTAACTCCCTGGCCTTGAAGCGGAGCCTGCGCGGCGAGGTCGACCATGTCGAAGGTGTGCGGGTCGGCGGCAATGTAGAGGCCGATGAATCCCAGCAGCAACGCCAGAGACCCGAGGAAGGTGTAGAGGAAGAACTTCAATGCCGAGCGACGGTTGTCGCCGTGACCCCACCCGGCGATCACGAAGTACATGCCAACGATCGAGAGGTCGAAGAACACGAAGAACACGATCAGGTCCTGTGCGGCGAACACGCCCATGCAGGTCGTCTGCATGAACAAGAACAGCGCAGAGTTCACCCGAGCCCGACCACCACCGGCGCCGCGCCCGCGAACGTCCCCGCGACCGCCGGTTGCCGCAATACCCGGTGTCGCAGTACCCGGTGTCGCAGTGCCAGTTGTCGCTGTTCCTGTCGTGGCGACGCGCTCCCGCGTCGCGTGTGCGACCTCGGGCTCGGGGGTCCGGCGGGTGGAAGCGGTCGAGTACACGGCGCAGGCCAAGAACACCACGGCCGTCATCGCCAGCAACGGCAGGGAGAGTCCGTCGATGCCGAGGTGGTAGCTGCTGTTGACTCCGGGAATCCACTCGACCTGTTCCTCGAACGCCAGCGTGCCCGCGGCGGGCGTCTCGTAGACAAACCACATGCCGAGGATCAAGGCGAGCTCGACAGTCGTAGCCGCGACGAACACCCACCTCGAGGCAGCACCGGACAACGCCGGGGCGGCCACCAGGACCAGGGCGACCACAAGGGGCCACCAGACGATGAGACTCAGCATGAGGGCACCTTCGACTTCATCCGATCACGACCAAGAGGATCAGGCCGACCAGCAGCAGCGCGGCGGCCTGTGCGTAGTACTCATGGAGTTGCCCGGTCTGCGGGCGGCGCGCCAGCTCCCCCAGCCGGCGCATCGCACGACCGAACGACTCGACCAACCCGTCGACCCGGCGCACGTCGAGGGCGCTCATCCGGTCCGCGAGCCGCAGCGTCGCCTGCGCGCTGGCGTCGATTCCACGGTCCAGGACGCGTGTGTCGAACGCAGCGAGGAGATTCGCTAGCCGCAGCGTGGGGGCCACTAGTGCGCGGCGTGCCCAATGCTCCAGCCGGAACCACTCCCCCACCCAGCTCGACAGCCGAGCAGCTGACGCTCCGTCTAGGGGTCCGGCCTCCGGTCGAGCTTGGGATCCAGACTGGGGTCCGTCCTCGGATCCGGGCTGCCGCTTCTGCAGATGGGCGCGCGGCGCGACTCCAGGGTGCACCGCGCGGCTGGCGGAACGACGCCTGCGCCAACCGGCGAGGACCATGGCACCGAGCACGGCGAGAGCCACCGCTCCCGAGACGGCCAGCTCGGCGACGGTGGGACCCGGCACGCCGGGCCCATCCAGCTGCTCACGCAGCCACTGGCCCGGGGGCAGCAGTACCACCAGCCCGAGCACGGCTGCACCCAACGCCAGGGGCGGCACCGCCGTCCACGTCGCTGCGGCAATCCGACCAGACGCCGGCGAAACGACGTCGGGGGCCATCGCTCGAACGCCAGGGACAGCGGGCGGTGCACTCAACTGGGCACTCAACTGGGCAAGGCGCTGCTCAGGGGGCTGTGCGTCGGAGTCTGCGCCCGTGCCGGCTCTCGCGCTCGCGCTCGCGGTCGCCCGGTCGGTCGCGGAGGTGGTCGCGGGAGTGGGGGCGGGAGTGGGGGCGGGAGTGGGGGCGAGGATGACAAGAAGGACCTTGGCGGCGTACCCGGCCGAGAGGGCGGCCGCGAGCAGGCCGACGGCGTAGAGCGCGCCGGACTCGTGCAAGGCGCCGGCCAGGACGGTGTCCTTGGTCACCCACAACGACAGCGGCGCGATCCCTGCAAGGGAGAGCAGGCCGACCACCGCTACCGCGCCCAGGCCCGGCCAACGTCGACCCACACCGACCAGCCGGTCGAGCTGCTTGGTACCGAGCGCGGTCAGCCAAGCACCAGCGAGCAGGAACAGCAACGCCTTGGTAGCCGCGTGGGCCACGAAGTGGGAGGTACCGCCACCGATGGCGCCCACGCCGGCAGCGAGGACAACGAACCCGAGCTGCGCTGCGGTCGAGGCGGCCAACAGCTGCTTCAAGTCCGACTGCAGCAGGGCGACCACGCCCATCAACACAGCGGTCAGCGCTCCCGCCCACGCCACCGTTGTTGCGGCCCAGCCGGTGATCTGCAGCAGATCGGAGACGCGCAACAGCAGGTAGCCCCCCATCGCCACCATGGCCGCGGAGTGCAGCAGGGCGCTGACGGCGCTTGGCCCGGCCATCGCGCGGGCCAGCCAGAACGAGAACGGCAGCTGCGCGGCCTTCCCCAGGGCCGCGGCAACGATGCCCGCGGCGATCACGTTGCGCCAGCCGTCCGAGGCCTGCGCCAGCTGCCCCAGGCCCAGGCCGGCTCCGCCCGCTAGTGCAGCTCCCGCGGCGACGTACAGACCGATGTCGGCGGCCCGGGTCGTCAAGAACGCGACCATCCCTGCCTCGCCGGTGCTCGGGTCTCGCCAGCGGAATCCGATCAACGCATACGAGGTGGCGCCCATGACCTCCCAGGCGATCAGGAGGGTCAGCAGGTTCTCGGCAGCAGCCGTGATCACCACCGCGCTGAGGAACAGCAACATCAGCCCGTGGAAACGGGCAGTGGAGTCGGTGACATCGCCGGTGGCGAAGATCAGCACCAGCACGGTGACGACGGCGACCGTCACCAGCACGACCGCGGACAGGGTGTCGACGCCGAGAGCGAACCGCGAGACCTGCAGGAAGGGAGCACTCACCGAGGGGCGCTCCACAGAGACGAGCACGGCTAGGGCCGCGGCGACGAGCGCGGTGAGCAAGCTGGCGACTTGGGCGACCCGACGGCCCGGCATCACGCCACACAGGGTGGCGCCGACGACGGCCGGGCCGAGCGCCAGCAGCCACAGTGCAGCCTCTGGCAGTCCGCCGGACGGGGCTGTGGTGGCCGCGACGGATGGTAGGGACGCGGAGAAGAAGGGGGCGTTCATCGCGACAGGTCACCCGCCATGTCGGTCATGTCAGTGCCGCCGTGCCGGTTCAAAGTGATCGCGACCGCGAACCCCATCGCCATCTCCACCGTCATGGCGGCGATCACGACCAGCAGGAGCACCTGCCCGGTCGGGTCTGGGGCCAGGAACCACCAAATCGCGCCGGCGGCCAGGATGACGGCGTTGAGCATCAACTCCAGCCCCATCATCACCATCACCACGACCTGTTGCGACAACGCGCCGTACAGCCCGACACCGAACAGCGCCGATGCCACGATCAAGACCGCCTCGAGACTCACCTTGTCTCTCCCGTCTCGGTTCCCTCGCCCGGGTCGTGCCCCATGTGCCCGGGGTGTCCCGTGTGCCCGGCGTGCCCGGCGTGCCCGGCGTGCCCGGCGTGCCCCGCGTGCCCGCTGTCGTGGCCACTGCCCTCCGTGCCCTCATTGGTCCGAGTGGAGTGCCCAGCTGCTGCGTGACCGGCTGCGTGACCGGCTGCGTGGCCGGCTGGCCGGGCGATCCCGGCTGACCCGGCTGACTTGGGTGAGGTGCGCGTGCTGCGGCCGACGCCACCGGGCTGCGGGTCGATGGCCGGACCGGCGAGATCGTCGCCGAGGCGGTCATAACGGGTGCGGTGCGCGGCCAGCGAGACTCCCGCGACGATCGTGGCGAGCATGACCGGACTGATGGTTAGCATGGCGAGCATCTTCGAACCCATCAGCGCCTCGCCGAGCTCGCGCGTCACGTCGGCACCCGGGGAGCCGGCGCGATCGGGCCACGGAATCAGCAGGGCTCCGCCGGCCAGGACGACAAAGCTACCCAGACCCGCGGTGATGGCGGTGCGGTGGCCGTGCACCATGCTCATCGGCATCAGGGCCGGGTTCATGCCCATGAACATGATCATGTAGACGGCCATAACGGCCATCTCCATCACCATCATCAACACCACGATGACGCCGATGTAGTCGAGGTCGAAGAGCAGCAGCGCCAGCCCGACCGCGACGAACGAGATCGCCAGGGCATAAGTGGCGCGGGCCATGGAGTCCACCCGGAACACCGCGATCCCCGCGACCACCGAGATCATGCCGAGAACCCAGAACAGCACATCATCAACCACTGCGGCCTCCCCCTCAGCCCTGGACCACGACGAGGGACACGACCAGGAGCTGGGCCAGTACCAGCGGCACCATCAGCACCCATCCCACCTCGGCCAACTTGTCGGGGCGGATCGCTGGAAGGCGTCGAGCGATGACCACCAGAGCGGCGACGAGAACGACGGTCTTGACAAGGACCCAGGCCCACGGCGCCAGCAACGGCCCCGAGCCGCCACCGAGGAACATCGGAACCGCGAAGGCGGATCCGGCCACCAGCAACGCGTAACGCCCAGCCTGCAGAAGCAACCGGTCGACACCGGAGGACTCGGCCAGCACCCCACCCGCGATGTCCGCGCCGGCCGCGGTCGACAACGGCCCCCAGACCGAGAAGCCGACTACCGAAGCGCAGTAGACCACGAACGCCACCGGCATCCACGCCACGAACCAGATCTCATCTTGGGCATCGGCCACTCGCGTCACGTTCAGACTCCCCGCGGCGACCGCGGGAGCGGTGAGCGCGAACATCAACGGCAGCTCGTAAGCCAGTGCCTGACCCAAGAACCGGAAGCCGCCGATCAGCGCGTAGGTGGAGTTCGGACCCCATCCGGCCAGCCACACCAACGCCCACACCATGACGTCCATGGCGTTGAACCACACCACCCCGATCGACAGGTCGCTCAGAGTCCAATCACCCAAGGGCACGACCGCCACCATCAGCAGCGCCACCACGACCAGGCCGGCGCCGCCCACGCGCCACAACGGCACGTCAGCTGAGACCAACGTCCGGCGCCGTTGGCGCAGCAACCTCGCCACGTCTGCGAGCGGCCGGCGCAGACCATCGCCGACACGGCCCCCGGTCTGGCTGGCCGCCAGCGCGCCGTTCAGGCACGCCGCACCCAGTGCCACGGCTGCCACCAAGAAGGCGGCCACCAACGCCCACGCAGGACTAACCACCACGGCGCCGCTCGTATCGGCCATGTCAGACATCTCAGACATGACCGCTCCCGAGTGAAGACGCTGGCACGGCGAGCACGGGTGACAGGCCGACGACGCTGGCGATGGCCAGCCGAACCGACGCGACCTCGAGGCCGGTCAGCAGCGACGGCAGCACCTGACCCAGGTCCGTCATCGTGCGGGCTGTGTCAGGTTCGGTCGACGGGGCGGCGTGCGCTGCGGTCCCCACGTCCGAGTTTGATTCTGCGGCTGCTAAGTCGGCCTCGGCGAGCTCGACGATCTTGAGCATTCGGGCGTACACGTCTCCGGCCAGCAGGCCGGTCGCGGCCACGGGGGCAAGATCGACCAGCGACCACCGCAGCAGCCGGGAGCGCTGCAGCACACGTCCAAGCTGCTCGACCGTTCGCTTCGTAAGCGCCTCCTCTGTGGAGACGTCGAGGACAGCGTCGCGAGCGCGGCGCGCCAGAGTCGCGTGCCGTGGCGATCCGGCCAACGCCAGCAGGCTCGTGAGCGCGTCGAGCCGAGCAGCCGCGGACAGGCGCGACAGGCTCAGACCGCGTGGGTGATCCCCGCTGGTTGTTCCAGTTTCGATGCTCACGCGATCGGTGACGACGTCGGAGACGGCAGTGACCACGTCGCCCTGCAACGTGAGCCCCACCGTGAGGTTGGAGGGCCAATAGGAGAGCACCGGCCCCAGCCGTAGATGCAAGACATCCATCGCGAGGCCGTCGCGATCCTCTCCCCCAGAAGCCAACGCGATGCCTCCGGGACTCATGTCACCGTGCCCATGATGACCCCCGTGGCCGGCGTGCTCGTCGTGACCCGCGTGCTCGTCGTGACCCGCGTGCTCGTCGTGACCCGCGTGCTCGTCGTGACCCGCGTGCTCGTCGTGACCCGCGTGCTCGTCGTGACCCGCGTGCTCGTCGTGACCGGCATGCTCGTCGTGACCCGCGTGCTCGTCGTGACCGGCATGCTCGTCGTGACCGGCATGCTCGTCGTGACCGGCATGCTCGGTTTCCGTGTCGGGCGGGGCCGGGGTGCTGGGAGTTTGGTGAGGCCGTGCCCGTGCATCCCTGGCCTGCCCGTCCAGGTCGCGCAAGATCTCCACTGCCCTGTCCAAGGCGGCTTCGGCGGCTTGGCGTCCTAGGTCGGGTACCTGAACTCTCGCGCGGGGCCCTGGCATCTGCTCCCACACTGCATCAATCGTGGCGTCGACCGTCGTCGACAGACCCGACGGGCCGCACACGGCGAGGACGTCGGCGTCGGCCGGCGAGTGGACGCTGGGCCATCCGCGTCGGGTGATCGCCTGCTCGACGGTGACTCGAGTGAGCCAGTCGCCGCCGACTTCGACGACCAGGACGTGCGGCGCGCTGGTGGCGAGGCGCGTCAGGAAGTGTGCTACACCCATCGCAGCGCGCCCTCACGCCAGACCCAGGCGACACCGACGAGAAGGATTCCCAGGAACAGGAACATCTCGACGACCGCCATTAGGCCCTCTTCGAGGACCACCAGGGCCCACGGATACATGAACAGCATCTCGATGTCGAAGGCGAGAAATAGCAAGGTCATGGGGTACCAGCGAGCGTGGTACCGCGACAGCGCATGCTCCTGGGGAAGGTGCCCGGACTGGAACGGCAGTGCGACGACGGGCACCGGATGCACGGCGGTAGCTCGCGCGCCGACGTACACAGCGGCGATCCCCAGGAGCCCCACTGCGAGTACCGCGACGAGGCCCACGTAGTCGTCCATGTCGTGCCCCTTTCATTCCGCTCGTGTCGCCGGACAGTTTGTATCGCTGGGCGCCAGTTGGAGCCCGCGCTCACTCCTCGTTCGTGTCTTGGGTGCGTGTTGTCTGACGAACGTCGTCAGGAGCGAACGAGACGAGCGATCGCGTCCGAGGCCTCCTGCAGACGATAGCGCGCCTCGTCTCCGCCCGCCTGCGCGGCCTGCGTCACGCAGTGGCCCATGTGATCGTCGAGGAGCCCCAAGGCCACCGATTGCAGGGCCTTGGTCATCGCTGAGATCTGGGTGAGGATGTCGATGCAGTACGTGTCGTCCTCCACCATTCGCTGCAGCCCGCGCGCTTGTCCTTCGATGCGCCGAAGCCGTCGCAAGTAGTCCTCTTTGCGACGGATGTAACCGAGGTCGGGCGAACTGGGGACGTCGGCGATCTCGCCGGCGCCAACGTCGGCGGCGTCACTTGGAGCGCTCACCACACAACTCCTTCCGCATTGAGCAGAGGTTCGACCCTCAGATGTGACCCCCGGGGATCGGCTCCGTCGAACTATACCCCCCTAGTGTATTTAACTGTCGCTGGTTGGGCCAGGCCATCGGCTGCCCCTGTCGCGGTTCGGTGGCCGGTGGAACTGCTTCAGAGCGGGTCGGTGACATCAGCGATGTCGGCGTTGAGGACCCGGATCAGGTCTGCAGCGGCCACGGTCGCGGACACGCCGTGAGCTCCCCCTCCGATGGAGACGGTCTCGTCGACCCTGGCATCAGCGACGACGGGCCAGGGGTTGAGTGAGCCGAACGGCGTGATGGTGCCGCGTTCGTACCCGGTTACCTCCCGCGCGGTCTCGGCGTTGGGCATGGAGAGGCGTTTGACGCCGAGGAGCGCGCGGAGCTTGGGCCAGGCGATCTGCCGGTCGCCGGGTACGAGGACGAACAGGTAGTCGTCGTCGCCGCGCCGTACGACCAAGGTCTTGATCACCCGGTCGGGGGTGACACCTCGCGCCTCGGCGGCCTCGGCAAGCGACGTCACCGGGCCGTGGCGCACGATTGTGTGATCGATGCCCGCCTCGGCGAGGGCTGCCGCGGTGCGGGCCTCTCCGGGTGTCTTTCCGGGTGTCTTTCCGGGGGTCACCGGTGGCCTCCTTCCGGGTTCCGTGCCGCAATGGCGTCGATCGCACAGCGTGCCAGGCACGCCAGTGCCCACCTGCCCGCCCGGGACACCACCCGAGACGCCACCCGAGACGCCGCCATCTGGGGTGCCGTCCGGGATGGGTGGGTGGCCGTTCCCCGCAGCACGGGGTGCTGCGGGGAACAGGTCGAGCAGCTCTGCGTCATCGGCTCTGCCTCATCGGTGCCTCATCGGCGCCCCACTGACTCCGGCTCATCGCGGGACTCGGGCCGTCTGGTCGGATCGGCTGGTTCACAGCGAGCTGCGGAACCGCTTGAGCCGCAGGCTGTTGCCGACGACCGAGACCGAGGAGAAGGCCATCGCGGCGCCGGCGAGCATCGGGTTCAGCAGGCCGGCGGCGGCGATCGGGATGGCCGCGGTGTTGTAGCCGAAGGCCCAGAACAGGTTGCTCTTGATGATGCTCAGCGTCCTGCGGGAGAGCCGGATGGCGTCGACGGCGACCCGGAGGTCCCCTCGGACCAGGGTCAGGTCGCTAGCCTCGATGGCGACGTCGGTGCCGGTGCCCATCGCCAGACCGAGGTCGGCCTGGGCCAAGGCGGCTGCGTCGTTGACGCCGTCACCGATCATGGCCACGACGCGGCCTTCGGCCTGGAGCTTCTTGACCACGTCGACCTTGTCGCTGGGAAGCACCTCGGCGAAGACGTCGTCCTCGGCGATACCCACCTGGGCGGCCACGGTGCGGGCCACGCGGGTGTTGTCGCCGGTGAGCAGGATCGGGCGCAGCCCGAGCTCACGCAGCTCCCTGATGGCCTCGGCGGAGGTCTCCTTGACCTCATCGGCAACCACCAGCACCGCGCGGGCCTGCCCGTCCCAGCCCACGGCCACGGCGGTCAGGCCGCGGTCCGAGGCGCCGTCGAACTCGGCCTGCAGGTCGCTGGGCAGGTGCTGGGACCACTCGGCGAGCAGCTGCGGGCGTCCGACGAGGACCGCGTGGCCATCGACGATGCCCTGCACACCGAGCCCCTCGACGTTGCCGAAGTCCTCGACCTTGCCCAGGTCGCCGGCCTCGCGGGCGGCGTCGGCAATCGCGCGGGCGATCGGGTGCTCGGAGGAGTCCTCCAGTGCCCCCGCCAGGCGGAGCACCTCGGCGGAGTCCTGGCCGGATGCGACGTGCACCTCGGCGAGGGTCATCTCGCCGGTGGTGACGGTGCCGGTCTTGTCCAGGACGACGGTGTCGACCTTGCGGGTCTGCTCGAGAACCTCCGGGCCCTTGATCAGGATGCCGAGCTGGGCGCCGCGGCCGGTGCCGACCATGAGTGCGGTCGGCGTGGCCAGGCCCAACGCGCAGGGGCAGGCCACGATCAGGACCGCGACCATCGCGGTCAGAGCACCGGCCACGCCGGCGTCACTGCCGAGCCAGAACCCGAAGGTGCCGACCGCGATCGCGATCACGACGGGCACGAAGATCCCCGAGATCCGGTCGGCCAGGCGCTGAACGGCTGCCTTGCCGGTCTGGGCGTCCTCGACGAGCTTGGCCATCTGGGCCAGCTGGGTGTCGGCACCGACGCGGGTGGCCTCGACCACCAGCCGGCCGCCGGCGTTGACGGTGGCGCCGACGACTGAGTCCCCAACACTGACCTCGACGGGCACGGACTCCCCGGTCAGCATGGACGCGTCGACGGCCGAGCGTCCCTCGACGACGACACCGTCAGTGGCGATCTTCTCGCCCGGGCGGACCACGAACCGGTCCCCTGCGGCCAGCTGAGCCACCGGGATCCGCTGCTCGACACCGTCTCGGAGCACGGCGACGTCGCGGGCGCCCATGTCGAGCAGGGCGCGCAGGGCGGCGCCGGCGTTGCGCTTGGAGCGGTGCTCGATGTAGCGGCCGAGCAGGATGAAGGTGATGATGCCAGCGGCGGCCTCGAGGTAGATGTTCATCGTGCCGCTGGTGCGTTCGATGGTCAGCTCGAACGGGTGGGTCATGCCCGGCATGCCCGCGTCACCCCAGAACAGGGCGTAGACCGACCAGCCGAACGCGGCCGAGGTGCCCATCGAGACCAGGGTGTCCATAGTCGCGGCACCGTGCTTGAGGTTGGCCCAGGCCGCCTTGTGGAACGGCCACGCACCCCAGATCACCACCGGCGCAGCGAGCGTGAGTGAGAGCCACTGCCAGTTGGTGAACTGCAGCGCCGGGACCATCGCCATCGCGATCACCGGCACCGAGAGCACCGCGGAGACGATCAGCCGGTCTCGCAGGGTGCGCAGCGCACGATCGGCGTCGCTTTCGCCGTCGGCGTCACTACCAGATCCACCCTGACCGCCTTCGCCGGATGCGTCCGCGGCAGCCGGCGGCTTGGGCAGCTTGGCACCGTAGCCAGCGGACTCGACCGCTGCGACCAGGTCGTCGGTGGTGACGCTGTCGGCGAAGGTGACCTTGGCCTTCTCGGTGGCGTAGTTGACCGTCGCGGTCACCCCGTCGATCTTGTTGAGCTTGCGCTCGATGCGGTTGGCGCACGAGGCGCAGGTCATGCCGGTCAGCAGCAGCTCGACATCGGTCCCCGCAGGGACCCCGTCGATGTTGTTGACGTCGCCCGTGGGTGCCGCGGTCGCGGCGGGATCGGTGGTCGCACTCATCAGGTCCTCCTTCATGCCCATCGGTTCGTGTAGCGGTTCGTGTAGTGGTTCATGTAGCGGTCGGTGTGGTGGTTGGTTGGCGCCGGGTGTGTGTCGGCGTGACTGGTGCGCTGCCCGTCGTCGGGGCGCGTCCTAGTGGCCATGCTCCTCACCTGTCCCCTCTCCCCCATCACTTGACCCGTCATCAGCACCGCTGTCGGAGTTGCTGTCGGAGTCACCACCGGCGGACTCGTCGGCGGGCTGGTCGGTGGGCGTGGTGGAGCGGGAGGCGTCGAGAGTGAACGCCGCGGTGCGCACGACTCCGTCTGCCTTGAAGTCGAGGAACAGCTGGTAGCGACCTGCGCTGGGCACTTCGGCTCCGAACTCGACGATCGGTCCCGGCTCGGTGACGCCGTCGCCGGGCTCTCCGCCTGGGTGGACGTGGAGGTAGGCGAGGTCACCTTCGCGGAGCGCGACCAGGTGGCCGTAGGCGCCGAGGTAGGGCTCGAGGTCAGTGACCGGCTGCCCGTCCTTCGTCACCTCGAAGTCGAGCATGGAGTGCTCGCCGGCGGCGAGGTCACCGGTGACCGTGACGGTGTAGCCGTCGACGGTTGCCGTCTTGACCGGCTGCGGGAGCTTCTGGTCACCGGGGTTCCCGGCCACCAGGACGTCGCTGCCCAAGGTGAGCGCCTCGCCTCCGGCGGGCACGAAGTCGGCGAACAGCCTCCAGGTCCCGGGCGCGAAGTCGACGTCGACGCTCCACGTGCCGGTGGCCGAGTCGAGCGTGGGGTGGACGTGCTGGAAGTCCGCGAAGTCTCGTCGCACCGCGATCAGGTGCAGCTCCTTCTCGTGGGACTCCTCGTAGTCGGTCACCGCGGTGCCGTCGGGGCCGAGGATGCGGAACGACACCGACTGGGTGCCGGCGCGATAGCCGGTGGCGGGGAGCTCGAAGGTGTAGCCGCCTTCGGCGACCTGCAACCCGCCGGGTACCTCAGCAGAGGTGGCACCCGAGGCTTCCTCCTCATCCATGCCGCCCATTCCGTTCATCTCGTTGTGGTCGGCACCAGTGCCGTCACCTGGTGCGGATGAGTGGGTCGCGGAGGCGTCCTCCACGGCCCCGAGGTCGGTGCGGTCACCCAGGACGAAGCCACCAGTGAGCAGCACCGCGAGGCCGGCGCCGTAGGCGGCGAGACGAGTCGGGGCGCTCATGCGAGCTGGTAGCCGGCCTCGCGGACCGCAGCGTCAACTGCGTCGCGAGCGACAGGCTCATCGGAGGTGAAGGTCAGCGACCCGCTGGCCAGGTCGACGCGGACGTCAGTGATGCCCTCGATCGCGTCAACCGTGCGCGTCACCGAAGAGACGCAGTGGCCGCACGTCATACCGATCACGGTGTAGCTCGAGTCCGCCTCGCCCACGGAGGTATCCACGGCGCCATCGACGCCCTGGGCGCTCGGCTGGGCGCTCGGCTGGGCACCTGCGTGGGCGGCCGCGGGGCCGCGTTGGATCTGGATGCTCTGCGGGGTGCTGGTGCTGCAGCAGCCGGTCATGATGCTCTGCCTCTCCTGGGGATTTCGATTCGTGTGGACCGTTGTGATGGGTGGCTGGGTTCTACGCTGCGCGGCCAGCTAGGGACCGCATGTGGTCCGGTCAGCTACGGACGAGTCGGGCGATCGCGTCGGCGGCCTCACGGAGCTTGACGTCTCCCTCACGGCCGCCGAGACGAGCCGCCTCGACCACACAGTGGTTCATGTGCTCCTCGAGCAGCCCGAGGGCGACAGCCTCCAGCGCCTTGTTGACCGCCGAGACCTGGGTCAAGATGTCGATGCAGTAGGTGTCGCCCTCGACCATCCGGGCGATGCCCTTGACCTGGCCCTCGATGCGCCGCAGCCGCTTGCGGTAGTCGTCCTTGCGGTAGCTGTACCCGTGCGCACCATCGTGAGCGCCCTGGTGAGCACTCTGGTGAGCACTCTGCGGCGCCGCCACCTCTACGTTCGCCTGCACTGCGGTCATCGCGGACTCCTTGTCGTCTCATCCATACCATCGGGGGGTATGCCGCAGACACTACCCATACCCCCTACGGGTACACAAGCCTTGTGATGCGGTTCACCTCTTCCCGGGTACACGGTGCCGGCATCGACTCGGCATCACATCGGCTCAGCGGGATAGCCACCTACGACGCGTCGTACTCGACAGGCAGCGACTCACCGCGACGCACGCAGTGCGGCGACCGGATGAGGGGAAGCCGGATGAGAGGAAGCCGGATGAGAGGAAGCCGGATGAGAGGAAGCCGGATGAGAGGAAGGAGGTAGCGACGGCTGTTGGCCAAGGACACGACCGGACGCAACTGGACGAAACTGGACGGCCGGTCTCATCGAAACTCGCCGTTCGGCGCTCTCGCACGAAGCGCCAGCGAAGCCGATGACGAGCCCCCACCCGGGCTCCATGCACGGATCGCATCCGGCCGTCCGCCCGATTGACTGGCAGCGTGCAGGTTGCCCACCGCGAACACAAAGCAGCCGGGGATGCCGGCCCGGCCACGATCGCGCTGACGACGGGCGCCGACAACGGGCGCCGACTGCAGGCGCTGCTACAGGGGTGGTGTCACCAGGCCAGCTCGGCGCAACTGGTGGTCTTGGATGCTTCGACCTGCAAGGTGGCGTGCTCGATCTCGTGGTCGCGCCGCAGAAGGGTGCCGGCGTGGGCGAGGACCTGCTGGGGGTCGGCCCCTTCGACGACCACGAGATGCGCGGTGGCCACGTTCATGCCGGAGGTCAGCACCCACACGTGGAGGTCGTGAACGTCTGCGACACCGGGGACCTGTTGCAGCGCGGTGGCGACATCCTCGATGGCCAGGCCCTCGGGTACGTGCTGACCAAGGACCGCGAGCACCTGACGGCCGAGCATGAGGGCGCGGACAGCGACGAACAGCCCGATCGCAAGCGCCACCACGGTGTCCCACCACGAGGACCCCGTGAGCGAGACCAGGATCGCGGCGGCGATCACGCCGATGCTGCCGACGGTGTCTGCCATCACCTCCAGGTAGGCACCCTTCAGGTTGAGTGACTCCTGAGCTCCGGCGCGGAGCAGGGCGATGGAGATCAGGTTGACGAGCAGGCCGAGCGCGCCCACGACAAGGACGGGGCCTGTCTGGATCTCGACATCGTCGCCGACACGCCCCAAGGCCTCGACGACGACGTAGACCGAGACGCCGAGCATGATCAGGACCGCCAGGCCCGAGGCGAAGACCTCGGCGCGGTAGGAGCCGTAGGTGCGGCGTCCGGTGGAATCGGGTCGGGTGGCGATGCGGGTGGCGACCAAGGCGGCACCGAGTGCGACCACGTCGGCGGCCATGTGGCCGGCGTCGGAGACCAGCGCGAGCGAGCCGGTGACGATCCCGGCGAGGAGCTCGACCACGAAGAAGGTGGCCACCATGGCGAAGCTGATCATCAGCCTCGTCCGGTGACGACCACTCGCGGTCTCCACGCCCCCGCGACCGTCGCTGTGTCCGTGTCCGTGTCCGTGTCCTGCGCCCATGTCTGTAGTGCTCCTGATCCCTAGCGGTCGTGCTGATGGTCTGTGCTGGCAAGCGCACGGGCCCAAAGACCCGAGCCCGTGATTGCGAGCCCGTGATTGCGAGCCCGTGATTGCGAGCCCGTGATTGCGAGCCAGTGATTCCGAGCCCGCTACTGGCCCTGTGACTCAGGGACGGGTGGTTCGTGACGTGCTGGGGGGTGGCGCCGGCGGCCATGCTGGCCGCCTTGGGAGCTGCGCTGGGAGCCGGGCCTCTCCCCCGAACCCTGCGCCGAGCCCTGCGCCGGACCCGGGCGGTGCGAGGGAGTGACGGCTGTACCACGGTGGTCGGGCGGTCCGGGAATCAATAGCTGCTCAGCATGGAAGAGTCCGTCCACGACCAGGTGGTTGACGTGCTCGTTGGCCAGGCGATAGAAGACCTGATTGCCCTGCCGCCGGGTCTGGACCAGGCGTGCCATCCGCAGTTTGGCCAGATGCTGCGAGACCGCGGCCTGCGGCTTTGCGAGGGACTCAACGAGGTCGCCGACGGCCTGCTCACCGGCCTGCAGCTGCCACAGCAAGGCCAGCCGAGTCGGGTCTGCCAGCATCCGGAAGACCTCAGCGGCAAGGTCCAGCTCATCTGCCGCCGGCGGCGACCCACCGTCATATTCGTGCATGCGCATATGCAATCACACGAATGCCGTGGTCGCAAGCAACGAGCAGCCCTGCGCGGGTGCGGCCTACGTCACTTGGAACAATACCCAAGAGGGGTATACCGTTCAGGGCGATCAAAGATACCCGCAAGGGGTATGCGCCCAACCTCAGGAGATGGAGCAACGATGAGCACGCTCGAGTACCAGGTGACCGGAATGACCTGCGGCCACTGCGAGATGTCGGTCCGCGAAGAGGTCAGCGAGGTCGCTGGCGTCGACGACATCCAGGTCAGCGCCCAGACCGGCAAGCTCGTCGTGAGCGGCAGCGACGACATCGACGACGCCCAGGTCCTGGCTGCCGTCGAAGAGGCCGGCTACACCGCGGCCCGCATCTGACCAACCAGCAGCAGACGCAGCCAACAGTAAGTCGCCGCGCGGCGACTCGAGACCAGAGGCCAGTGGCGCCCTGGTCGACTCCAGCTACCCATCACATCGAGGAGCAACCACCATGTGCAACGACCACGCCTCCACCGCCGAGGCTCCCACCGCTGACGCCACCACCGACGAGGGCACGTCCGCGCCTGCTGCCAGCAGCTGTTGCGGCGGACACGCCGAGACCCCGACGGCGGCACCCACCTCCCAGGACCAGGTGACCACATGCCCGGTCATGGAGGGAACCCCGGTCGTCAAGGCGACCGCCGAGGCTGCGGGCCTCTTCCGCGACTACGAGGGGACTCGGTACTGGTTCTGCTGCGCGGCCTGCGGCCCGCTCTTCGACGCGGACCCCGCCAAGTACGCAGCGGCGTAACAACCCCGGCCGGCCACGATGTCGCAACCCGGCCGGGGTAACAACCCAGGCGAGTCGGGTGGCCCGGTGGTCGGCGCGGGGTTTGGTACAGGTCGGCCGGAGCTGCCGGCCTGACCCGAGGGGCGGGGGCTTCCGCGAAGCCGCCTCGTCGACGAGCCCTCAGACCAGCTCGTCGACCGTGTGACACAGCCTCAACACGGCCTCCACCCCATCCTCTGCTCATTGCGTCCCCTCGCCGGCTCGCGGCACCGCCGCACCCGCGAAGTCGGGTCGTGAACGATCGCCCCAGTTTTCTCGGCCGAGTTTTCTCGGGCCGAGGTTCTTTGACTCGTGTCGTCCTAGGAGAGAGTCCATGACCGAACCCACCCAGCGTCGGGTGGTGGTTCTCGGCGCAGGAGCGGCCGGGACAGCCGCCGCCCGCACCCTCGCCACCCATCCCGGCGTTTCCGTGTCGCTGGTCGCGCGGACCGACGAGACACCGTCGAACAGAATGCTGGTCAACAAGGGCATCGCCATCGACCTGCTGCAACCCGAACAGATCGCTCTCCCGCTCCCGGGCGTCGAGCTCATCACCGACACCGCCCACGCCGTGAGCACGGTGAGTGCAGTGAGTGCGGCGACAGCGGGGGCGGAGAGTCGACACTCGGTCGTCTTGGCCTCCGGCGCCACGCTCGACGCGGATGTTGTCCTCATCGCGACGGGCAGCGCGCCGCGTGCGCTCCCGATCGAGGTCCCCGGCGCCACGCAGGCTCAGCAACACGGGAACATCACGACGCTGCACTCTGTGGCTGACGGGGTACGAGTACGCGACGCGCTGGCTGCAGGACCGTCCCGGATCGTGGTCCTCGGCGGAGGGATCCTCGCCGGCGAGACCGCTTCACTGCTGGCAGCACGCAGCCACGAAGTCACCATGGTGACCCGCTCGGCCGTGCCCGGGGCCGGCGCGTTCGGCGCCGCGGTGGCACAACGCATCCTGGAGCTGCACCGCAGCCGGCTTGACCTACGGGCAGGGCGTTCGCTCAGCGAGGTGAAGGCCAGCACATCGGGCGCCGCCGGCGAGGTGCTCGTGACCTTGGACGACGGCTCGAGGATTGCCGCGGACCTGATGGTCGTTGCTCACGGGACTGTGCCCACCGGGCCGGCGCCCTGGGCCTCCGGCCTCGAGGTGGACGCGCGGCTCAGAGTCCCCGGCACCCCACGCGTCTACGCTGCCGGCGGCGTCGCCCGGCATCGACACCCGTTGATCGGCGATTGGCGCATCGACCACTGGGCCGACTCGGCAGCGCAGGGCGAGCACGCCGCCCGATCCGTCCTTCACGACCTGGGCTTGGGCGAAGACCCCGGCGCCTACCTTCCTGCCACGATGCACGCCACGACGATCCACGGCACCTCGCTCACCGCGGCCGGCATCACCGGCCCTCCGGCTGCGGACCGGGTGGTGAGCCTCGACCCGCTGGTCGTCGTGCACGAGATCGAGGGGATCCCGGTAGGGGTGTCGGGACTGGACGCGGCCGCGCTCGTTCCTGACTGGCTCGGCAGGCTCCACAAGCCAACCTCCTAGCCCGACGTCCTAGCCCGACTTCCTAGCCCGAGTGTCAACCCGGTCCCAGCTGGTTCCCAGATGGGCGCACCCGGCCCGCGCCGCCGGCCCGCCCCGTAAACTTGGCGCGCAACGCCGCCGGTCATACGCAAGGAGTCCCATGTCCGAGGAACAGGCCGACCATCGGCACGGGTATGACGCCGACAAGGTCAAGTACCTCAACCGGCTCAAGCGCATCGAGGGGCAGGCGCGCGGGATCACCCGGATGGTCGAAGAGGACGCCTACTGCATCGACATCTTGACCCAAGTAAGCGCGGTGACCCGAGCGCTGCAGGCCGTCGCCATCGGGCTCCTCGACGACCACATCAAGCACTGCGTCATCGACGCCGCCCAGTCCGGCGATGAGGACGCCGCGGCCGAGAAGCTGAAGGAAGCCACCGACGCCATCAGCCGACTGGTCCGGTCCTAAGCCTCACGCCCCCAACGCCACCAACGCCACCCGCCACCCACCCAGGCACCCGCCAGCCAGGCAACGCGCGACGAGACCAACTCGGCACGAGGACACTTCCAACCGCCACAGGGCGCGCCGCTTGAGGAGGGCCAGCCTCACGTAGGCCACGGGTTGGCGGTGCATCCGTCGAGTCCCTTGGTCTGCTGGACCATGACAGATGCCGGACTCCCCTCCGCGGCACATGACTCGTGGTCGTTGCCGAGCGCATGCCCGAACTCGTGGTTGACCAGGTAGGTCCGGTAGCCAGGCAGGTCGCCGTCGTAGGCGTCCGCTCCGTTGAACCACCGCCAGGCGTTGAGAACGACGTCCTCGCCGTTGCGGCAGGAGAGCCTGCCACCCGTCTCGAGCGGGGCGCAGAGCTGGTCGGTCGTGCTCGGCGTGGCGATGCGGATGTGGAAGTCAGGGTCGGTGGCGACCCGCTGCAACCGCACCGGCTCGACCCCGGTCCAGCCGCGTGGATGCTGCAGGACCCGATCCACCACGCGCGCAGCCGCCGACGGGGCCAAGGGAAGTCCCTGCTCGATCTCGACGCTGTAGGTCACCACCCGCCCCTCCCCCGCGCCCCGCGACTGACCGGTCGCCGTACGGAACACGCCCGACCCGATCTCGGGGACTGGGGGCGGGACCCGCTGCCGTGGCGTCGGGGCCACGACACCCGCCGGCTTCGGCGGGCCACCGCTCGTTGCCGCCGGAAGTGTGACTGACGGGGACGTGGCTGGCAAGAGCGGTACCGACGATGTCGGGGGTGCCGTGGCCGGTCCCGGGAGGTGGCTCGGATCGGAGGATCCGGTGCGCCCAGCCCGCGGATCGTCTGCAGACACCCCGGCAGGTCCCCAGCGCCCTGTGGTCACGGCGGCGGCGACCAGCGACCCGACGACCAGGATGGTTGCAGCCCCACCAGCGACCGCCCGCGCTCGAGGGCTCCAGCGGCGGTCCGAGCGACTAGTTGCTACCTGTCGTGCTCGACGGTGACGACCGCCGGTGGCGGGTGGCGGGCTTCGTCGGGCTCGGTGCTTGCCGGACACAGCAACAGCGGCTGGTGGCTTCTCAGGCTCTAGCCCAGCAGGTCGTTCATGGTGGTGATCTCGGTGGTCTGCGCTTCCTCGATCTGCTCCGCCAAGGTGATGGCGTCGCTGTTCTGTCCGTCGGCCTGCTCGGTCTTGGCCATCTCGATGGCGCCCTCATGGTGGGCGATCATCATCGTGAGGAACTGCTTGTCGAACGCCGCGCCGGAAAGCGACTCGAGCTCCTCCATGTCCTCCATGCTCATCATGCCCGGCATGTCTTCGGACATGTCCATGCCGCTCATGTCCTCGGGCACCGGCTGGCCCCATTCCTGCAGCCATGAGGTCATCGTCTCGATCTCGGGGCCCTGGGCTCCCTCGATCTCAGCGGCCAGATCCTTGACCTCCTGCGACTGCGCACGCGTTCCCGCCAGCTCGGCCATCTCGACCGCCTGCCGGTGGTGAGGAATCATCTCGGTGGCGAAGGTGACGTCCGCGTCGTTGAAGTCGGCGCCGGTCTCGGCGCTCGTGGTCGGCGACTGCGAGGAGTGGTCCATCCCCGCCATGCCCCCATCACCGTCATCGGAGCACCCGGCCAACACGACCGCGGCGACCAGCACGATCACCGCACCCGCGGTCTTCTTGAAGGAGAGACGCCGTCGGTTCTTCGCAAGAGAGGGCAGTGCCACGGTTCAAGATGCCTTTCGTCGACTGTGCAGATCTGCGGTACGCGAGCGCCCCAGCACCCGGTCCACAGCAAGGAAGACCAACAGCCACAACACCCCCAGTCCCAGCCCGAGCAGGATCACCACTTCGAGCCAGACGGCCGGGTCGCCGCTGTCGGTCATGCCGACACGATGCAGGACCAACCTGGTGGTACCACCCGGCGAACCATGAAGGTTTGACGAAGGTTGAGCTCTCGCCAGCCCAGGACGCTCGACCTACTTGCGCTCAGTCGACAAGATGGAAAGCATGAGCAGTCGCGCGCCTGATCATCACTCCCCTGAGCGTCCCGCTGTCGCCACGATCGACCCGGTTTGCGGAATGACGCTGGACCCCAGCTTCCAGGCAGGCACGGCAACGCGCACGGCCGAATACGACGGTGCGACGTACTACTTCTGCAGCGAGCGTTGCCAGCGGACCTTCCAGGCCTCGCCTCAGGAGTACGCCGAGAAGGCCGCGGCCGCTCACGCCTCGCCTGCCACACACGACCACGCCACGCACGACCACGCCACGCACGACCACCAGCACCCGCACCAGCACGACGGGCACGGTACGTACGACGATCGGTCGCACCACCCCGTGACCGGCGGCGTTGCGACTGCTGGCGCTGCGGACGGCGGGTCGGAGGCGACCGAGTGGACCTGTCCGATGCACCCGGAGATCCGGCGTCC
>SXGS01349384.1_pt1 | contig 38782 bp, 32 predicted proteins | sample 3174681 | NCBI WGS metagenome assembly SXGS01 (sample SAMN11356861, study PRJNA531348) | freshwater metagenome | isolation source: freshwater sample F1-80 | place: China: Fuxian Lake, Yuxi | collected 2017-12-25 | reverse complement strand
TCCTCTATCTGAGCCACCAGCGAGGAAAGGGCGGCAATCCGGTGCTGGAACTGGTTGAGGATCGCCCACTTCTGGTGAACGGCCTGCTGTGGGTTGCCACCGTGGTGGGAGTCATGCTTTTGACCGGAGGTCACCCACGATGACCGAGACCGCCACCATCGGGGTGTTTGGGGGATCAGGCTTTTACGAGTTCCTGGACGATGTTCGGGAAATCGAGGTGGAGACTCCGTTCGGCGCCCCCAGCGATCGGATCGCACTGGCGACCGTTGCGGGACGCCCCGTCGCCTTCCTTCCGCGCCACGGAAAGAAGCACCAGCATCCGGCACATGCGGTGAACTACCGGGCCAACATCTGGGCCTTCCGCGCACTCGGAGTTCGAGAAATCCTTGCCCCCTGCTCGTGCGGCAGCCTGCAGGAGGACATCCACCCCGGCGAGTTCGTAGTGCTGGATCAATTTGTGGACCGGACCCGCGGCCGCCACGACACGTACTTCGACGGTCCGGAGACCCACCACATTGGCGCAGCGGAGCCGTACTGCGGTCGCCTTCGAGAACTCGTCCTCGAAGAGGGACGTCGGCTCGGCATCCCAATGCGGGACTCAGGTACGATCGTCGTGATCAACGGCCCCCGGTTCTCCACTCGTGCCGAGAGCGCGTGGTTCACTCGCGAAGGCTGGGATGTGGTCACCATGTCTCAGTATCCGGAAGTGATGCTGGCCAGAGAACTCGGGATTTGCTACACCGGCATTGCTCTCGTCACGGACTACGACACCGGCATTTCCCACGGGCGGGAGCCGGTTTCCATTGAAGAAGTGTTCCGGGTCTTCCGACTCAACGTGGATAAGATCCAGGCCCTCATCCGAGAGACCGTGCCGAGGATGGGCGCCGACCGTCACTGCTCGTGCGAAGACGAGGCGCGGAAGGCCCGGCTAGGCTAACCGTGAAGGATCCAATGACAGCGTCCCCCCTCCCCCGCGACGTCCACACCGTCTACTGGGAAGACTCCTGTGTCCGCATGATCGACCAGCGGATTCTTCCCGAGGAGTTTCGGATCCTCACGCTGCGAGACTCGCACGAAGTCGCAGATGCCATTCGCACCATGGCGGTTCGCGGAGCGCCGGCGATCGGGATTTCGGCCGCCTACGGGATGGCGCTGGCGGCGCTGGCGGCAAGCCAGCGATCCGTCTCGGACTTCCGGTCCGCAGTTGAGGGCGCGGCACGCGAACTGGGGTCGACACGCCCCACCGCCGTCAACCTCTTATGGGCCATTGAACGGATGCTCCGCGTGCTCCTGGGAACGGACCTGCCACCGGTGGAACTGGCGGAGGCGCTGCTTGCCGAGGCTCGACAGATGGCGGACGAAGATGTCGCGGCATGCGTCGCGATGGGAGCCTACGGCGCCGAACTCCTTCCCGATGAGGGCAACATCCTCACCCACTGCAACACCGGTAGTCTTGCAGCGGTGTATCACGGCACGGCGCTCGGGGTCGTTCGGTCGGCAGTGGAGGCCGGCAAGCGGCTGCACGTGTGGGTGGATGAGACGCGCCCCCGTCTGCAGGGCATGCGCCTCACGGCTTGGGAGTGTCTGCAGTTGGGCATTCCCGCCACACTCATCTCCGACAATGTAGCGGGCTCGCTGATGCGTCAGGGCCGGGTGCAGGCCGCCATCGTGGGGGCCGACAGCATCGCAGCGAACGGGGACACCGCCAACAAGATCGGCACTTACGGCGTGGCCGTTCTGGCGCACGCACACGGACTGCCGTTCTACGTGGCGGCCCCTCTATCCACGGTAGACTTTTCGCTCGAGTCGGGAGACGAGATTCCGATTGAAGAACGAGATCCTTCCGAGGTGACCGATGCGAGAACGATTCGACTGGCGCCCGAGGGGGTTTCCGTATACAATCCCGCGTTCGACGTTACGCCCTCGCGACTGATCACTGCGATCATCACCGAGCGGGGCATCGCCTGGCCACCCTTCGACACGTCCCTGACGGCTCTTCGCAACCGGGAGAACTGACCTTTGCCACTCATTGCCGAATCCCTCATCCGAGACGTGAAGGACTTCCCCAACGAAGGGATTGTCTTCAAAGACATCACTCCTGTGTTGTCGGACCCGGCGGCCTTTTCGGAGGTCGTTCGGCTGATGACCGACTATGCCCAAGAGGTGGACGCGGACGCCATTGCCGGTATCGAATCTCGAGGATTCATCTTTGGCGCTCCCATCGCGGTCGCGTTGAGCAAGCCATTCATCCCTATCCGAAAGCTGGGCAAACTGCCGGCTGAAACCATTCGAGTGGAGTACGATCTGGAGTACGGCTCCAACACCGTGGAAATGCACAAGGACGCTCTCCTGCCCGGGCAGCGAGTGTTGGTGGTGGACGACTTGCTGGCTACCGGCGGCACCGCCGCTGCCGCCGCGGAGCTCATCGAGCGCGGCGGGGGCGAAGTCGCCGGCTTCGTCTTTATGGTCGAACTGGCCTTCCTGGAGGGACGGGAAGCGCTCGCGCCGCATGATGCGCTCAGCTTGCTGACCTACTGAACCTCCGGCATCGGCAGATGCCGGACCCCGCCCGAGGGGGGCGCGTCGCGCAGCGTCAATCGGGGCGGGGACGTTTCACATCAGGGCGGCGGCACCGAAGTGTTCCCTCTCGACGGCAAATGTCTTCGCACACCGGTTTTCCAGGGCTGCATCTCTCCTGCGTCCCCGATCTGAAGCGTTCTCCCCCCCGACTCCCTCAGGGTCGGGCGCTCCAGATCGGGGACGTTTTGCAGGGCTCCGGATCGCCTCACCCCTCAAATCGGAAAGAGTAGAGGTCTGCGTCCTTCATCCTCATCCGGATCCGCACCGGGTGCCCTGCGAGTGCAGAGACATCGCTCCCGGAACGCCAGCGAACCCTGCGATCGATTTCGTTGCCGATGACCTCTCGACAATCCGCGAGAGCAAATCCCGGCAGCGCAGTCCCTTCCGAGTCCTGCAACTCAACGCGAATCGAGCCACCGGCCGACGTAGCGAAGTTCAAACTGAGCTCCTTGCCGGTGAACGCCAACGATTTGCTCACCCACTCACCCCCGTCGTAGTCCGCCTGCAGGGATTGCCAGGCCATCCAGCCGCCAGGCGTACCGTCGGAGATGCGAGGTCGGTTGGCCGTAGTTCTGCTTGACGTAGATCGACATCTCGTCACCGCCGGTTTGCACGATGTTGGGCGCCGGATAATTCGAGCGAGAGACCCAGTTCTGCGCTCCGATACCCGGCTTGATGAGTGCTCCCATGAACGTGCGATCGTACTCGCTGCCACCCCGAGAACTCATCAGCACCGAGTCCGAAGTGTCCTTGAAGTAGTCTGCGTCCACCCGGATCGCCTTCGCTTCTTCGGCGGTGAGAACCTGTCGGCCGGGAAAGAACCTGGCCGCCGTGGAGAGATAGATCTGTGGGGCCCGAAAGTAGGGATGAGTCTGGTTGGTATAAAGGTGCTCGATCGGCGCGAGCGCCCCTGCCCGACGGTACTCCATCAGGCTGCTGCCCGACCAGGTCTCGAAGTTCGGACTGGTCCAACGAGAGATCCGGCGAACTCCGTCCTTCCAGGTGCGCCCGTACGCAGCGTAGACGCCCTCACTCTCCGACCAGAAGCAGACGTTTTGCGAGTCGAATGCGAAGTGCGGAGTGTCGTTTAGAATGAGTGGCTTCTCGCCGGTCCGGCTCCAGCGCACCCCATCCGGCGAAGTCCACCCTGCGAGCGCCCAGTCCGGTTTGCCATCCGGCGACTTCCACCGCATCAAACCCAGAGCTTTATACCTCTGATCGGGCCGTACGCCGGGCCGATGGTCCACGAACGGACCGAAGGCATGGGTGCCTGCCTCGCTTTTCCCGATCAACACGTTGTTCCGCGTCGATCCATCCACCGCAACGAGCCCCAAATTTGGGCGCGTCCAGTTGACGCCGTCCGTCGACTCGGCATAGCACAGAGACTCATAGCCGGTGTCGTGCTCAGGGCGAGGGAGTCCCCGGTAGTACATCCGGTAGACTCCGCCATCCTTGAGCACCGAGACGTACGCCGAAAACGGTCCTTCCCAGGGCTTGTCGAACCGGTACACGGCGCCCATATCTCGCGGTTCGTGGGGGACTTGCCGAACTCCCTGGAGACTGTCGACGACGTAGCCGTCCACGAACAGCTCGCGGTGCTTACCCAGGGGAAGTGGTGCCATCGGAGCCAGGCTTGCTCGCGGCGTGGAGAGTCCGGCGATCGTGGGAACTGCGGCGATCGCTCCGAAAGCTCGGCGTGTCAATCGCATCTCAGTCCTTCGGCCGGCAGGCGTCGACGTAGACCTGGTACGGGCCCACCGTCGTGCAGTTGGCAAATCCGGCGCAGAACCCAGCCGGGGGCGGTCCTTCCAACGCGAAGTTGTCCGGATCCTTCAAACGCTGCATCTGAACGGTCTTGACGTGACCATCGAGATACAAGGTGTTGTTTCCCCGGTTGTGGCGCGAGCCCCAGTACGAGAACACGCAGTTCTGCACAAAGGCATTGTTCTGCGGATAGCTCGCCTGCGGCGTGGCGTAGTCGCTGACCCACACCGTGTCGGATGGCGTGCCCGCCATCGGCATGCTGGCCACGGTTGCGTTGTTGAACGTGAAGGGCGGTGTCGGATAGCCCGGGTCCCGGTGCGCCCCATTCAAAGCGTACGCCACGCCGGTGTAGCACCGTGGTGCGCAGGAACTGGTCGGCACCGCGCCGATATTGGTCGACGGCGAAGCGCTCGGGCATCGAGTCACCACATCCACGTTTTTGATGTAGGACTGGATGACGCTGGTGCTCCAGTTCGCCACATACAGCGGGAACACTTCATCGTAGTCCTGAGCATACATCGTCATGCCGACGCCGATCTGCTTGAGGTTCGACTGGCACTGGGCCGAGCGGGCTTTCTCGCGAGCCTGGGCGAACACCGGGAAGAGGATTGCCGCCAAAATGGCGATGATTGCGATGACGACCAAAAGTTCGATGAGGGTGAACCCTCGAGATGGCTTCTTCACTCGGGACTTCCTTTCCGGAAGCGGGAGACCATCGATGGGTTGACCGGGATCACCCCTGTGACCTTTGCGAATGTGCAAAGGTGCTCAGGTCCCGTCGTAGATGGCCTGAACGGCGACGGCCCGACCTCCCGAGAGTTAGCTCGAAAAGCCGGGCCCGGGTGTGGCCACCCGTCGGTTCCTCCTCTGCGGACGGGGAGGATAGTTGTCGCCTAACCCGCGGGTACCGCTGGACTTCGCTCCGCCGCGTAACCATCCCAACCCTTCCGGCCCATCGACGCTTGAACAGGAGACCCGCCTTCATGTGCGGTGGAGGCCAGGGGGTGTGATCTCGGTCGACGGCGGTGTGAAGCGGCGGGGATGCTCGATCTCTCAGTCGGCTGCGGCGGAGCGGATGCAGCGACCTTCTCGCCGTAAACTCTCACCACCCGGCCCGGCGCACCGACCACGGTCGCGCCGTCCGGCACGTCTTGCATAACAACGGCGTTCGCGCTGATCTTTACATCGGAGCCAATCCTTATGGCTCCCAGAACCCTGGCGCCGGCGCCGACGAACACGTTGTCCCCCAGCACGGGACCCTCGGCCCGCTGGGCGCCGATGGTGACCCCGTGCTGGAGCGTCAGGTTGCGGCCGGCTCGGACGGAGGAGGCGATCGAGATGCCAGAGCTCTGGAGGAGCACCAGTCCGGGTCCGACAGTGACACCGCGACCGATCGTCGCGTGGCCCCAGGATGCGATCAGCCGGGACGAGAGTTCCGAGAGGGGTCCGACGAACAGCAGCGCCTCAGTCACTCGAAGCAAGAGTTGCGCCGTGGTACCGGCCCTGAATAGCATCCGGAACCGAGCGCCGGCAGTGTTCCTCAGGCCGTACCATTCAGCTTTTCGTCCCAGGTCTGCCCGGATAGTAGCCCACATGCTCGGTGCACTCCCCCTCGCGGCTCTCGTCGCGAATTCGTGTTCGAGGGGGAGATACGCCGATCACGCGGACTGTGCGAACCGGTTTGCGCGATGCACGTGGGGTCGCACGGCGAGTTGCAGCATCGCCTGACGCTGTGGTTGCACCGCCGATGGCAGCCCCGCCGCTGGGACCGCTTCCTCATGCTGTGCTCAGACGACCGGTCGCCCTCGGCGTCGGGCGTCGCCGACCCTGTGGCCATGTCCGAAAGCGGCCAGACGCCAGTCGACTTCCGATATGCGTCGATTGGCAGATGAACCCCCGAGGAAACGCTGATGATCAAGCTCTGCGGTCGGCGATTCCGGCTGTGCCCGCTCGATCACACGACGCCAGGCGTGAGGGCGGTGGCGCTCGTCAGTAGAGTCGTGAACCATCAGGAACGGGCCGGTCCGGCGCTAGGAGAACCACGGCCCCATCGGCATCGTCCACCCCGATCACGAGTACTTCCGATCGAAATGGCCCAATTTGCCGTGGCGGGAAGTTGACGATCCCAATAACCTGCCGCCCGATGAGTTCCTCGGGCCGGTAAAGGCCGGTAATCTGCGCCGAGGAGGTCCGAATTCCGATCGCCGATCCAAAGTCGATCCAGAGTCGGTACGCCGGTTTGCGCGCTTCCGGGAATGCACGGGCATCGACGATGGTGCCCACCCGGAGATCGACTCGCTGAAAGTCCGATAGTTCTATCTCTGGCGACCTCGGGTCCACCGGCTCATCCAACGCCTGAAAGGTCAATCCCGGTCCTCCGACTCTCCCCAACGCGAGTCCCGTCGATGTGCCGCGGCGCGGCGCTCCCCGCCGAGTTCAGGCGAGGAAGTGTGCGCCGATCTCATCGAGTTTGAACGGCGTGCCCGCCTCCACCGAGAACACGGTATCTGCAAGCGCGGGCGAGCTGACCAGTTGCCCGCGCGCGGTGGCGTGCAGGCGGAACAGATCGTGGAGCGTCGGCCGCTGCAGTTCGACAAAGGCCCTCACACCCATCGTCACCCCGCGAAGGTTGTTGTGGAGGGAGTTCTGCCAGGTGGGAGCGCGGCCCAGCGCCAGATCGCACCAGATCAGCTTCCGGTTGGCCAGATCCACCACCAGGGGTACGCCGACGTGCGTATCCGCGGTGAGATCCAGCCGGTCGACCACCGTCCGCGGCTCGAAGATCTCGCCGGACCCGGGCCGACTCCTCGCCATCCACCCCGCAAAGCACTCGGGTAGATCACAGAAGGGACCACCCCAGTACATGTTCACCGTCATCGCGAGATACCGTCCACCGCATTTCAGCGCAGCCGGAATCGAGATGTCCACGAACTCGGCGGCGCCGTTCGGGGCGCTAACGATGTCCCCGGAGTGCACGCCGCACTCGGACTTCAACTGATAGTAGGCGACATACTGCTTCAGGATGTAGTTCTCGTCGAGCACTGCCGCCGAGAGGTCCACATCCGTTCGATGAGGGCCATCGGTCCACCAGAGGAAGAACCGGATCGTGTCACCCGGCGGTAGATCCAGGCGGCTCCCACGAGACAGGGTTCGAAAGGCCCGAGACGCCGAGCGTGTAGCAAACGGCGCTGGGAAATTCTCCAGCGCAGGGTCAAGATAAACATTGCCCAGGGGCTCGAGGGCCGCGAATCTCTTCCGAAGCGTTCGCTCGAGAAGCGCCACCGTTCGTTCGCAGAGGGCCGGATCCAGAGCATGCAGGGGCTTCTCCACGGTGAAGGCCCGAGCCACATTGCCTTTTGGAAAGAACGTCCGCCGTTCCAACACCTGGGCCCGACGCCCAAAGTGTGACGCCAACTGCAGCAGTATCGGGGTCGGAACCGTGTCGACGCAGGTCTCGAGCCGGGCGAGCACCTCTCCGGCCTGCTCCCCGGCGAGTCGAAACAGATGATCCAATCGTCGAGCAAACTGGCCGGGCCGCTCCGCCAGTTGCGCTGCCGCACCAGCGAAGTTTCCGTCGCTGAGCTGGCGCTCCAATCTGGAATAGTAGCTTTCGGTGGGCAATCGGTTCCGGGTGATCCGAAAGGCCTCCGCCGCGGCCGGGAACTCGGAGGCGAACTCGCCGGGGTGGATGCGTTCTCCTAGTCGCAGCCATCGTTCTCGAAGGCCCTGCATCTCTGCGGCCGGGCACTCTTGCGCTTCAATGACGGACAACATCGCCCGCCGCATCCGGCGGCCGAATGACTTGAAGCGGACGTGCGTCGCCAGCGACGCGTCTCCTTCCGAGCAAACCGCGGCAAGACGCAGAACGTCCGTCGCGCTTCTGCAGAAGCGAGTCACCAGATCCAACCGATCCGGACGGACGGACAGGAACCACGAAACGAGATAGGCGGCATTCTCGCGCCGACGCATCGTATCGGGCAGCAGATCCTCCGCCTCGGCAGGGCGAGTCCGGACGAACCACGACAGATCCGTGCGGTCATCTCCTGTGAACGCGTTGTTCTGATGGATGAGGTTTCCCATCAGCGAACAAAGATCGATATCCGACACGGGACGCAGTTCGGTCAACTCATGAGCCGCATCGTCGGCCGGTCGCAGCCGGAGACGGAATCGGGGGCGCCATCGACCCGAAGTCAAATAGTGCGTTTGGGCATTGATGAAGAGCCGCCAGAACGGCATCCTCCGAACCTGTTCCGGAAACGCGGGATAGAGCGGTTCGAACGCCACATGGCTTCCCGTGAGGACCTGGAGTTCACTCAACAGGTCCCGGTGAAAATCGGCGAAGTCGGACTGGGATAGCTGCTCGCAGGCAGCAAGCAGTTCCGCGGACGGCCTGTACCCAAGCCGTTCAAGATTTCGTCGAAAGATCTCGATGGCTTCCGCCGCCACCTGACCGGCGGCCGCCGGTGGGGGCGGAATCACGCCCTGGAGGCGACGAACCGTGATCTGGTGCTGCATTTCTGGAGATCGTGAGCGCGCGGCCGTCAGACGGCCGACAAAGGCTGCCCCCCGGAGAGCGAAGACTCTGTTGGATTCGGTTCATCGAAGGCAGGAGGAAGAATCTCCATAGCCGGGGGGCATTCGGAGCCCGGGAGTCGAACCCGCCCGCGAGTTTCGCGGCGTCCCCCATGGGTGGGACCGGAACCGATCTGTCTTCTTGATCGAGTAGCACGGCCGGCGTGCTAAAGGAATCCTAGCTGTACAGTGGAAGGATCGGGACCCCGCCGCACAACGGCAGCGGTCGACCGAGAGAGTCTCGCAGTTCCGTGGCCAGATCGACTCCGAGTGAATGGTACATGGTGGCCGCTACATCCTCGGGAGTCACGGCATCCGACGCCGGATAGGCCGCGTGAGCATCTGAGGCGCCGTAAACCTGGCCGCCGGAAATCCCTCCCCCGGCGAAAACCACGGAGTTACAGGCAGCCCAGTGATCTCGGCCGGCGCTCTTGTTGATCTGCGGCGTGCGACCGAACTCCCCGAGGACCACCACGAGAGTGTCTTCGAGCATTCCACGCTCCGAAAGGTCATCGAGGAGGGCGGAGAACGCACGGTCAAATGGCGGAATCAGACTGGTCTTGAGCAGGTTGAAGTTGTTCGAGTGTGTATCCCAGAACGCGTCGTCCCGCATCCAGTTGACGGTCACCAGACGAACACCGGCCTGGACCAACCTGCGAGAGAGGAGAAGGCCCTGCCCGAAAGGATGCCGGCCGTAGCGCTCCCGGGTTGCGGGGGTCTCGCGCTCCAGATCCCACGCCGCGCGGGACTCGGCGGAAAGGGTCAGCTCGAGGGCACGGCGGTGGTGGTCGTCGTAACTGCGTCCGGCCAGGGAGGGCTCGGTGCGACGCCAAAACTCCTCAACTCCTTTGAGCAGTTCCCCCCGGCGGAGCAGGCGATCGTCGGTGAGGCCCGCCGGCGGCTGGAACGGCTTGAAGCCGGTGAGATTGGGGTCTTGCGAGACGAACAGCGGGTCGTACCGACGCCCAATCAGTCCCGCGAAGAACCCGGGAAAGATGTGGTTGTTCGCAGAGACCTGATTCGCCGGCGCGTTCAGGCTGACACCGGCGGGTAGAACGCTTTGACCCTTTTCCAGATAGCGCATCACGGCGCCGAAGGTTGGAAAGTCGCCCGGCTTATTCTGGGGGTTGGTGTTCGGCTCAGCGTGGCGTCGCCCCGTGAGCATGTAGTGCATGGCCACGGTATGCGTATTGTCGGGATGCGTCACCGAGCGCACGATCGCCATCCGGTGCGCTTGACGAGCCGTCAGCGGGAGGTGCTGTCCCACCTGGATGCCGGAGACGTTGGTGGGGATCGGTTTGAACTCCCCGCTAAACTCGGCGGGAGCGTCCGGCTTCAGGTCCCACAAGTCCTGGTGGGCCGGGGCGCCGAACAAGAACAGGAGGATGCAGGACTTTGCCCGCCCGAAGCCGCGCTCGTGCGCCGACGCCGACGCGGAACCCGCGAGGAGTTGCGGCAGCGCCACACCTGCCGCGCCCAACGCCCCGGCACGAATCCACTCCCTGCGCGACACACCCTCGCAGAGCTTCAGAGTTCCCCGGCCGACACTCAACATTCCGCTGCAGCGCTCCCGTTCGCGTCGTGTTAGTTGACGGTTCCCTGGGGGCCCGACAGTTCCCTACGTCAAAGTGCAGCCGTGGCAAGCCAGGGGGTGGCGCCGAGTTGGGTCAGCAGTTCTGTCCCGGTCTCCCGAGCAGCGCGCGCCTCCACGGCGCGACCGACGTCGGCCAGCACAACCCCCAGTTGAATCATCGCGCGGGCATGCTCCAGTTGCTCGTCGGCCCGGCGGAAGCGCTCGGCAGCATCCGTCAGCACTCCGACGGCGCTCTCGCTGCGAGCTGCCCGCTGGAGCGCACGGCCCTCGGTCAGCAGCGCCAGCCTTCGACCCGCCTCATACCCAAGCTCCCCCGCCAGCGCAGCGGCTCGTCGAGCACCGTTCAAGCTCTCCAGCGGGTCCACCGACAGGGTCAACTCGGAGCGGAGAAGCTCGAAGTGTACCTGGAGATCGGGCGCATCCACCACTCCAAAGAGCTTGCGGGCCGCTTCAACTGAAGCCCAGGCAGCGTCGAGCCCGGCCGACCATCGCTGAGTTTCGCCCAGGTTGTAGAGGCAGGCAATCTCTCCCAGCGTGTGACCCATCCGCTGGAACTCCGCACGGGCGGCTCGAAACTCCTGTTCCGCGAGGCTCCACTCGCCTCGATTGAGGCAGACGGTTCCCAGGTCCATCTGCGCGATGGCGAGCTTCTCCACATCGCCGATTCGGCGCGCGTACTCGACGGCCCGTTCGTGAGCTACGGCCGCTTCGGCCAGCCTTCCGGCAGCCTGCAGTCCCGACCCCAGGTTGATCCAGCAAGCCGCCGCGCCCTGCCAGTCGCCACCGGCCTCCGCCTGATCGGCGGACTCCTTCAAAACGCTCTCCGCACGAGGCCAATCATCCAGGAGTCGGTAAGCCGCTCCCAGCGCCGCTCCCGCCGCCACTCGGATCTGGAGCTGCTCTTCGGCATCCGTCGCGGCGATCACCACCTGTGCTGCGGCGATCGCCTCCTCGGCCCTTCCCAAACCCCTGAGGTTTTGGGATCGCTCGACACCCGCTCGATTGCGAAGGAGCGTGGCTTCCGGAGTCTGATCCCCGATGATCGAAGCGTCGACCACCTCGAGCTGATCGAGCGCTTCGGAGAGCGCGCCGGTCTGGCCGAAGACGCGAGCCCAACCGAGCGCGGCGCGTGCACGAAGCCGAGCCACATCTCCCCCGACGCCCTCGCCGTGCGACCCCAGGGGTTCCAATTCCGCCATCGCCTGCCGATAGCCGTCCATCGATGCGGGAAACTCCCCGGCATGGGCTGCAAGTTCCGCCAGGCCGATACGGGACCGAGCCAGCGAAACCGGGTCGCCGAGCCGGGCCGCCTGCTCCAGACACTCCTGATACAGTCCGCTCGCCTCGTCGCCGGCGAAGAGCGCTGCCGCGTACTCCGCAGCCTGGAGGTTCCACTTCAGTGCTTCGTCCGGCATTCCGGCTGCCCCCCAATGCAGCGCCGCGCGCCGCGCCAACTCCGGGCGAGTGCCCGCTCGGTCCGACAGCGTTTCAGCTGCCCGACCGTGCAGCCGCGTGCGATCCGCACTCAACAGCCCATCATGGGCAACCTCTCGAAGAGCCCCGTGCCGGAATGCCAACTCCCGGTCGGGCGCCGGTTTTATCTCCGCGAGAATGCCGCGTCGCTCCAGAGTTTCCGCCGCGAGACGCCAGCTTTCGACTCCGTAGATCTGGCTGAGCCAGTCCTCGGCGAACACAGCTCCCAACACCGATGCCGTCTCCAGCGCAACCCGCGCGGAGATCGGCAAGGCGTCCAGTTCCGCGCGAAGAACCCCATCAAGGGTGTCCGGCACCGCTCGGAGCGCTTGCCGTGGATCGTGGGACTCGGCGGCAGCGCTCAGCATCAACCCGAGATAAAGCGGACTGCCCGCCGAACGCGTCGCGAGTTGATCGAGCGCCGCCGCGTCGAGCACCTGGTCGGGCAGCAGCGCGGTGACGAACTGGGCGGTCTCTTCCCGGGTCAATGGGGAGAGAGTGCGCACCCTCACGTCAGGCGAATACCCTTCCACCGGCTCGCGCGCGCCCCCAGCCAGCAGCAAAGGGGGCATCCCCACGGTTCGCTGACTCAGCCCCAGGAGGATTCTGCGAGAGGGTCCATCCACCAGGCTCAACTCATCCACAACGAGGGCGCCGGGACGTCCAGAGAGCCAGTGCCGTAAGAAGGCGTGGAGGGCGCCCAGAGTCACCTGCTCGCGAGCTTCCGGATCGAGCGCCGCCAGCCGGTCCGGCGCCACGGCCAGAGCCGCAATCCAGGGCGCCCAGGGCGCCAGATCATCCCCGATCATCGCCTCGCGAAGCGCCGCAACCGCCTGCTCGTGACTCCAGCCCGCCTCCAACGGCAACAGATCGAATAGCCATCTCCGCCACAGCGCCAGCGGCACCGCACTCTCGGCAGCCGATCCGATCGCCGTGAGAAACGGTACCCCCGCTGATGCCAGTTCCCGGGTCAACTCGTCCAGGATGCGACTCTTGCCGAGGCCCATCGGGCCCAGAAAGAGCAACTCACCCGCCTCACCTTTGAGGATTTCCTGCACGGAGGATCGGATCAACTCCCGTTCGGGGCCGCGACCGATGAGGGGCGCCTCCACCCGAGAGGGCTCGGTGCGCTCTCGAAGCGCCCGGTAGATGCGCATCGGCTCCGGCTTGCCCTTCAAACGGGCAGCGCCGAGATCCCGAAACTCAAACCGGGACCGCGTGATCCGATACATGGCCTCGCTCACGCAGACGCCATCGAGTTGGGCGGCGGTCTCGACCCTGCGGGCGACATTCACCGCATCGCCCAGAACGTCGTACTCGGTCCGTCCGCCGGTCACGACGGGCGCGGCCACCACTTCGCCGAAGTGGATGCCGATACGCACACGGGGTCGTACGCCGTGACGGCCAAACGAAATCTCGCGATAGTCGTCGAGCCAGCGCTGCATCGCCAGGCCCGCCCGCACCGCCCTCTCGCCGTCGTCACCGTGGGCCGTTGGCGCTCCGAAGAGCGAGAGAATACCGTCTCCCAGCGACTTCACGACAAACCCGCCGGCGTCGCTCACCCGTGCGCCGAGGCCCTGAAGGCAGCCACTGAGGAGATCGAAAGCTGCTTCGGTCTCGAGCCGATCCGCGAGCGCCGTGGAGTCGGCGACGTCGGCGAAGACGATGGCCACCCTGCGTCGCTCTCCCACGGCGTCCGAGCGACGCGTGGCTTCGGCTCGAGCCAAAACTTCGCCGCAGTGCCAACAGTGAGGCAGCCCAGCGGAGGTCCACTCCCGGCAGTTCTCGCAGCGTTGAAGGAGCGCGGCGCCGCACCCGCCGCAGTGGCGTGCTGAGAACGGCATCGCGAGTTTGCAACGGGGACAGATCAGCGGCGGCGCGTACCCGCAGTGCGGGCACTCCTGCGAGTGAGCGCCGTTTCCCAAACCGTTGGGACCGTCTGCAGTCGGTTCGGGTTTGATGGCGCTCACGCCGGACAATCAGGCCTCGTAGGTACGAATGGCCACGATCTCGTAGTCGGTCCGCCCGGCCGGGACCTCAATGGAAACGGTTTTTCCGACCGACTGCCCGGTGAGGGCGCTGCCCAGCGGGGACTCGTAGGAGATGCGGTCCGACATCGGGTCGGCTTCCAGGGGTCCGACGATCAAGACATCCCACTCATCGCCGGTTTCTTCCCGGAGCGTGACCACCGAGCCGAAGCTGACGGTGTCGAGAGGAACATCTTCGGGGCGCACCACGTGGAGCGACGGCAAGATCACCTTGAGCTGCTGGATGCGACCCTCAAGGAAACCCTGCTCCCGCTTGGCTTCGTGGTACTCGAAATTCTCGGAAAGGTCTCCGTAGGCCTTGGCCGTACGGATGTTCCCCGCAACTTCGGTGCGCTTCGTCAGGAGTTCTTCATACTCTGCCTGAAGTCGTGCGCCGCCCGCGACGGTAACGTAGTACTTGCCCTTTGGCAGATCTTCCACGGAATGGTTTCCCACTTGAGAGAGGCCGGTCGCCCGACGCGCAGACTCCGAGTGACTCGGGAGTTGGATGGAGGTGAGGATCCCAAATAATACCACAAAGCCTCCATTCCAGGAGAACGCGGGGCCAACAGCCAACTCTCCCATCGGTCCCAGTGCGGAGATGCAGGTGCGGGAAGGATGCTGCCGCCAAACGGGCCGACGGGCCGTGTGAAAGGGACACCGAGGTGCCGGAGTCGATCGTGGCGGTCAGCCGCCGTTTTTTCCAGCAACACGTGCTGCCCATCGTCGAACAGGAGGTCCCCGAGGTCGCGAGTGAGGGCGCATTCGGACTCTTCGGGTTGGGCTCCGAAGCCTACGGCCTGGACGACGAGTTCTCCAGAGACCACCATTGGGGGCTCCGCATCGATCTCATTCTTCCGGAGGCGGTGCTGCAGCGAAACGCTGCCTCGCTCGCCCGCGCCGTGGCAGCCGCGCTCCCGCCGGAATTCGAGGGGGTATCGCTTCGAGAGGGTCACGTCAAGGGCGCCGGACTCGCTCCGGAGTCGCTGGAGGCGTTTCTCGACCGAACCATTGGCCTCAAGAAGGCGCCGGAATCGCATCAAGAGTGGCTCTCCATCCCGGAGGAAGACATCGTGCACGTCATCAACGGCGAAATCTGGCACGATCCTTCGGGCCGGTTCACTGCGCTTCGGTCTCAATTCGACAGTTACTATCCCGAGCCGGTGTGGCTTCGCCGCCTGGCGCATTGGAGCCGATACTACTCCGGCATGGGTTGCTACGCGCTCCACCGAGCCCTGATGCGGGGGAATGAACTCTACGCATCCATTGCCTTCGGCAAGGCGATCCGTCTGGGAGTCCAACTGGCGTTTCTGCTGGATCGCGTCTATTTCCCCTACGATAAGTGGCTGTTGGCCCGGTTCACCGGACTACCGCGGATGTACCGGCGAATGGGCGCACAGGTCGAGGAAGCGGTGAAGTTGGAGACGCCATGGCTGCGAAAGCAGGCACTGCTGGATGAAATCTCCGATGTGCTTGATCGGACCATGGTGGAGGATGGGCTGATACCGCCGCATCCAGCGTTTGTCGGATCCGCCACGTCGGGCTACCGGCTCCTCGAGCACGCTTACACGGCGCTCATTCACCGCATCCCTTCGGAGCTCCAAGAGGTGGTCCCGAACTGGGATCAAATCCCGCTGGAGCGATTCCACAGCCGGTACGTCGCGGAGATCGACCTGGGCCACTGGGATGAGTTGCTGTGCCTGAAGCCACGCCAGCCCTGACGGACTCCACCCACCGCCGCACCGACTAGCGTCGGGCGGCGGCGGACCAGGTCTCGGTATCCGGTGAAGACCAACGTCGTTCCTCTCCACACCAGACGGCGTACCACCTCGCCGATCGGAGTCGAACGCGCAGACGAACAGGCTGGTCGCCGACGATCGACAACTCGGGATTCCCTCTCCACGAGAGGGTCTGTCGGACGCCGTCGGACCTCACCGGTCGACAGCGATCGAAGCTGAACTGCGACAAGGCGCGTCCCGCCAGATCCGTGATTTCCATGAGGAATTCGCCTTCGCCGGCATCGACGTTGACACGAATGTCGGGTCCGGTCAGTCGGACGGGCCGGGTGACCACTTCAACCTCTTTACGGCCGGCGTCCAACGAAGCGAAGCCGTCCAGACGCATCGTTCCCAATCCGATGGCGCCGGTCTGGGGTCTCGATCGGTGGTCGCTGCTGCGCCCGCTGTAATAGATCCAGAGTTCATCTCCCACTCGGAGGGGTCCGAGGCTGTTGATGTTGGTATTCCCATAGTCCCATGGCACTCGGGGATCAAGTGGGTCGACGCCGGTTGGAGTACGAGGACCGGGTTTTCGGCGGTAGTCGGCTGGAAGCGGCGAGAGCGGTATCCAGGGCGCCTCGGTCGGTCGTGTCCAGTGCCGGCCGTTTCGGCTGACCGCCAGTTGAGGGTCCAGGTGCGCGTTGGGTTCAGCGACGTACCGACCCCACGCTCCGAGGTAGAGCGATTCGTAGTAGAAGGCATCCAGCGCGTACACGATCTCCGGGCCCTCTTCCGTGGTCCCCGCCATAAACGCCGCCTTCCGGGGCCAGTGGAGAAAGTCTCGACTTTCCTGATAGCCCCTGCCGCGCCACTCGAGGGCCTCCGGCGCGGCGCGATACCAGGACTTGGTGCTGGCCGCCCACGACTCCCGGACGGGATCCCAGTGCACTGAAGAACGGTCGTAGCCGTCGAGATCCATTCGGTGCGGCTCGCTCCAGTGGACTCCATCGGGCGAGAAGAAGGCGTCGTGACCTCGATTGGTACGCGCGTGGGCTTTATAGCGCCGGCCCGGATCCGGATCTCGGGGGTCCAGGACCACGCCGGGAAAGCCATTCGCGGCTGGGATGACGATGTTCGTGGATCGGCTGCTCCCGTACGGATGCAGTCCGAAGGCGGGGCGCTCCCACCTGAGCCCATCCACCGAGGTGGCGTAGCAGACGCGCCCATCCTTTCGGATCGACTCGCCGGTCACCGGATCCTCGACCGGTGTGTAGCAGAGATACCACATCCGAAAACGGTCTTGCACCCGGTTGGGGTCGTACATCACCGAGCCCGAGAGCAGCACCGAAGGGCGCTCCCAGGCGCGCTCAGGGGTCAGGAGCGGGTTTGCCGGGTGCTTCCGGACCGGGTGAAACGTGCGTCGAGATCCCGTTCGGCGCTCGATCATCCAGTCGTCCACAAAGAGCTGCTTCTCGCGTCCGATCGAGATCACGCCGGGCGGAGTCGGCGCCGGAAGATCCACCCGATCCCGGAAGCGGTCGATGAGTGTGATGTTCGGGCTCAACGTGGGCCGATCGCGCTGTTGGGCCACAGCCTCTGATCCGAGCATCGCGGTCGTTCCGGCCGCAAGGAGTTGTCTTCGATCCACCACGTGATCCCTCCCTCACCCCGCTCGGCGGCGTCTACCGGTTCACGCCGGACACGTCGATCAGATGAAGTTGTCGGCCCGCGTCCGCGGTTGGTGAGTCAATCACCACGTACTTCCCGTCCGGGCTGGAGCGGGGATGGGTGTCGCAGCGCCACTCGCCGGTGTACTCGGCCGGGGAGAGGAATTCGCCGAGTTCAATCCGGCGGCGCGTCTTGAGCTCGTAAAGGTACGGCTTCTGCATTCTCCGGCTATCGGGGTAGGTGTCGCAAAGGACAAAGCGCCCACCGGCGAGATAGGTGCAGTGGCCATCGTCGGTCATCACGCCCTTCCCCACCGCCTCCACGGTTTTCATCCCGCCATCTTCGAAGAGGTAGAACGCCTTGCCCTGACTCGGGTGGCCGGACCAAGCCAGAATGTGGTTTCGGTCGCGCCAGATGAAGTGAGAGGTCAGGCCGTTGTAGTCGACCATCCGAATGTCGGTACCGTCCGGCGCAGCGGTGACCATGCGAGTCTCACGGCTTCGGCCCACCTGCCACCGATGCAGAAATACGAACCGCGAGCCATCCGGATTGAAGAGCAGATGGTTGAACCAGTGCTTCACTCCGTCCATCGACGGCAACTGCGGGCCCAATGATGCGATCTGCCGGACCGTCAGGATGAGTTCGCTCTTCCCCGTCTCCAGGTCGACGCGCCAGATCCCGGATCGGTCCGGCCGGAGTTCGTCCCGGTAGGGGTCCGGAACTCCGTTGTAACCGTAGCCGGGCCGTGTATCGGCAAGCCGTCGAAAGTCCGTGGTAACGGCGCTCCGGCCGTCGGGGCTCAGCGCGTAAATGGCGCTCCCAATGGTTCGAGTCTTGCCGGTCCGCGTGTCGAGGATTCGCGAGACGTATTGCCCGTCTTCCCGGTCGTTCCAGATGACACGCGTCGAAGATCGAGGTATCCACTGCAGCATGCAGCCTTGCTGCCAGCACCAGGCGCGACTCTGCCCCAGAGTCTCCCAGCGATCCTTCGACTGGAGATCCACGCGACCGATCCGAATCGAGTCCTCCGGTTTCGGCGAGCGGTGCTCGAAGCCCACCTCCATGCCGAGCACATAGCGACTCGTGGGATCGAACTGCAGTTTGTCGTAGTACCCGAACCAGTGATGCGCCGGGCCCTGCGTCAGCCGCCGGATAGGAAAGCGCTCCTGCGCCCGCGCGGTTGAGTTCAAACCGGTCCCCGTTCCCACTGCAGCCGCCAGCAGCCGTCGCCGATTCATGGTTTCTTCAGGCACCGCACCGCTCCGCCGAAAGTGGGCTTCGAGATCCCTCACGACCCGAAGCCCGGCCCGCCCGCTGCGGCGACGAACCACCTTCGATTTCACGATCCGGACGGCGACACCTGCATCCGGGAGCGGCAAGAACGACGGCTTTATCTGAGAATCTCCCCGTCCCGCCATCCGGGATTCTTGAAGATCCCGGATCGACAACAGGTGCAGTCCGACTCGTCGGAGAATCTAGAGCCGGCAGACGATGCCACCGGAGGTGTTCCCGTGAACCAGTCCATCGATCGCAGACAGTTCTTCGCCTGGAGTGCTACCACCCTGGGAGCGGCAACTCAACCTGCTCGCGCCGCGGCAGAGGCTCCCGTGGCCCTGGTGCGCTGCACCACCTGGGATCTTGCGGAACACACCCGCGCCATGGCCGAGGCGGTCGACCTGGCCGGCGGAGTGGGGCGCGCCGTCCGGGGGAAGACGGTCGCGGTCAAAATCAACCTCACCGGCAACCCCTCGCAGAAGTTCGCCGGCCTTCCGGCATCCCAAACCTATCAGACTCACCCCGCCTCGGCGATCGCGCTGGCCACGCTCCTCGACCGAGCCGGAGCCAGAACCGTCCGGTTCCTGGATTGCAGCTATCGGCCCGGCACGATCGAGGAGTCCATCGCGGCGGGCGGTTGGGACCTCTCCCGGTTCCAATCGCTCAAGGCGCGCGTCGAGTTCGAAGACACTCGAAACCTGGGCAGCGGCAAGAAATACCACCTGGTGAAGGTTCCGTGGGGCGGCAGCCTTTACCCCGCGTACTTCGTCAACCACTCCTACGTCGAGTGCGACTACTACATCTCACTTGCCAAGATGAAGAACCACGTCACCGCCGGCGTCACCCTATCCGTGAAGAATAACTTCGGCGTGACCCCGACTTCGCTCTACGGCCAGGAAAAAGAGGACGAGAACTCCAGGAATGCCCGCGTCGCTATGTTCCACGAGGGGCGCATCCGACCGGCGGCGGGCGTGCCCGGGGAACTCGATCCCAATGGCCCGCGTCGAACGACCTTTCGGGTGCCGCGTCACACCGTCGACTCGCTGGGGATTCGACCCATCAATCTTGCGATCATCGAAGGCGTGGAAACGACATCAGGCGGCGAAGGCCCGTGGTGCCCCGATCTGAAGCCGCTGAAGCCCGGGCTTCTTGTCGCCTCCCGAAACGCTGTCTGCGCCGACTCGCTCACCACCTGGCTGATGGGCTACAACCCGATGGCCGCGCCGGCGACCGAATGCTTCCCTGGGGACAATCATCTGATGATGGCCCAGGAACTCGGACTCGGTGTCTGCGATCCCACCAGGATCGAGGTGCGTGGCCTGAGCAAGACTCAGGCCCGCTACCCCTTCAACTGGGCCCCTCGCGCGCGCAACACCTGAGGTTGGGTTACGCCCCGGGCTCCATCTCCCCGGTTACGAGGAATACCCCGTCGCCGGGCTGCACCCTGGGCAGCCCCCGGATCATCGCGACCACGCCATCGCGATCCGCGTGGAACGATTGGAGCACGGCGCCGGACGGATCCAGCACGGCGCCCAGAAACTGACCGGCCGACACCCGCTCCAACAAATCGACCTGCGAGACGAAGTAGCCGCCCACGGCGGTCTTGAGCGGTCGATCCAGGTTGCCCGACCCGTACAGATAGTGCGGAATGGGCGAGGGCCCCGGTGAGTGCTCCAGCAGCCCCAGGTAGCCCATGGTGTTGAGCACACCGGCCTTGAAGGCATCGAGATCGCTCGGGCGGACTCTGCCGGAACCCGGCGCCTCGGTGTAGAGCCAGGGAATGCCGCGTGCAGACGCCTCGCTCACGGTGCGGCCGGTGGCGGAAGGATCGTGCGGGTGGGCCCAAACCACGCCGACGCCGAACGCCTCCGCGGCGCCGCGCGCCACACGCCCCAATTCCGTGTCTTCGTACGGGTAGCCGACCATCGTCTCGATGCTGTAGGCCACCCCGGCACTGTGGATGTCGAGCAGAAAGTTGGCCGGCCCGATGATCTCATCCGAGAGGACAGCCGCGATTTGCTCGGTGATGGACCCGTTCGGATCTCCGGGGAATACACGCGCCAGATTCAGACCGTCCCAGGGAGAGCAGCGTGTGGCGGCCTGAAACGCGGGCGGATTGCATATCGGCACGGCCAGGACTCGACCCGACACCTTTGTAACGTCGAGTTCGTTAAGAACCTCAGGGATGGCGCGAATACCCTCGTACTCATCGCCGTGGACTCCCGCCAACAAGGCCAGCGTTGGCCCCGGATTGGCGCCGTTCACCACCAGCACGGGCAGCCAGACTTCGAGCGTGGAGCCCGCCGGAGTCACCGGGAGCGAACGGTAGCCCCGACCCGGGGTAGAGACGGGATGGGCGTGGTAATCGAGCGGCTTGTTCATGGGCCCCACCAGACGCCGCGTTGCCCGGCGTCCCACAGCTTGCTAGGATAAGGACATGGTCCGGACCTCGTCGGTCCCGGTAACCCCGCTATGCAGTCGTCCAGACGTCCGGTGTTTCTCCTGTTCCTGGGGGCGATAATCCTTCTCCTCGCGGGACCTCTTCTCGTCGGCTTCTGGGTGGACTGGCAGTGGATGGGCGAGACGGGTTACCGCGGCGCCTGGCTGAAGCTGCTCGGGATTCGTCTGGGGCTATCTGCCGCAGTGGGCGGAGCCGTCTTCGCGTTCGCGGCGCTCAACTTCCATCTAGCCTATCGGTCGACCCAACGGGTTCAAGTCTCATCGCGCCGGGTGTCGCCTCATCCCGCCGTGGAGCAACTCCGCGGCGGTATCGCGGGGTTGCTGGTGGCGGCCGCGATCGGGCTCGGAGTCCTCTTCGGGATCTCCTCGGGAACGCTCTGGGATGAGTGGCTCCGCTTTTCCGCCGCGGAGTCGTTTGGATCCGTCGACCCGATCCTCAACCGGGACATTGGATTCTTTGTTTTTCGGTACCCACTGCTGAATTCAGCCTGCCAGGCGGGGTTTGTGGTGTTGGTGCTGGTCACTCTGCTCACGGCAGTCTACTACTACCTGGATGGCGCGCTCCAGGTCTTCGCAGGCCGCCTCGCAATCCCGCCTGGTGTGCGGTCGCATCTCTCCGCGCTGCTAGGCCTATCGCTCTTGGTGCGAGCGGCGCAGTACGATCTCTCGAAGGCCGGGCTACTCCTGCATGAGAACAATCTTCTCTTCGGGGCAAGCTATGCCGATGTTCACGCCCGAATTCCAGCGCTGACCTTTCTGATGTATGTGGCGATTGTCGGCGCGGTCGGGTTTCTCATCAACATTCGACTTCGTGCGATCTGGCTGCCCGTCGTGGCGGTGGGACTGCTGATCACGGCGGAATTCACCCTCGGCCAGCTCTTTCCTGAGATGATGCAGCGCTTCCAGGTGGCGCCGAACGAACAGGTGAAGGAGCGCTCCTTTCTGAAGCATCATCTGGATGCGACCCGCGCGGCCTACAACCTCGGCGGGATGTCGGTGCAGGACTACCATCCGGATCGACCGCTTGCGCCTTCAGATCTCACATCCGAAGCCGACACGCTGACCAACGTTCGGCTCTGGGACTATCGGCTCGTGGGTCAGGCGTTTCAGAAGGTTCAGGGCCTCCGCCAGTACTACTCGGTGTCGGAGGTGGACGTCGACCGCTACAAGTTGAACGGCCGCCTGCGTCAGGTGATGGTTGCCCCCCGTGAACTTGTCTCGGAACAGGTACAACCACAGCGCTGGACCAACCAGGCCCTGCAGTACACCCACGGCTATGGCCTGGTGATGAGCGCCGTCAACGAGGCGGACGCTGCGGGTCGACCGAGCTGGCTTGCAAAAGACCTTCCACTCGAAGGCGCCGCAGCCTCGCTGGTCGGCAAGCCTCAGATCTACTACGGTCTGGAGACAACCCGGCCCGTCATCGCTCCCAGCCGTTTGAAGGAGTTCGACTACCCCTCCGACCAGACGACCGCGGAGAGTCAGTATGACGGGAAGGGGGGGATTTCGCTCGGGCACCCGATCGCTCGGTGGCTGATGGCGCTGTATCTTTCCGACTGGAACATCGCCATCACCGACCAGTTGGTCCCCGAAAGCCGAATCCTCTTACGACGTTCGATCCTGGATCGAGTGGCGCGGATCGCACCGTTTCTTCACCTGGACTCCGACCCGTATCTCGTGGCGGCAGACGGTCGGCTCACCTGGTTGGTCGACGCCTACACCGTCTCAAACACGTATCCGTACAGCGATCCCACCGGCCGAACCAATCGCCTCAGGGCTCCGGACCCCGACGGCGCGCCTGAGCCCGAACATCCGTTCAACTACATCAGGAATTCGGTCAAGATCTCCGTCGACGCCTACGACGGGTCCGTGACCTTCTTTGCCGCCGACAACGCCGACCCGGTCCTCCGCTGTTACTCTAGGGCCTTTCCGGGGTTGTTCAAGCCTCTCGGAGAAATGGCCCCGGCCCTTCACGAACACTTGAGATATCCGGAAGGACTGTTCACGGTCCAGGCCACCAAACTCGCGCGTTTCCATGTCACCGAGCCCGACGTGCTCTACGCCCGATCGGATATGTGGGACATTCCCAAGGAGCACGTCGACCAGACCGGGGTGGACAACGACGCGCGCATGCAGCCCTATTACGTCGTGATGCGCCTGCCGGGCGAGAAGAATGAGGAGTTCGCGCTGATCCTCCCGTTCAAGACGCGCAACGGCACCACGATGTCGGCGTGGATGACCGGTCGCTACGACTCGGAGAACGGCGGCCGACTGCTGCTCTATCGCTTCCCAACCCGGATTCAGATGGATTCTCCGGAACAGGTGGACAACGCTATCCAGACCGATCCAGAGGTGTCGCAGACCACGACGCTGCTCGGACAACAGGGCTCCCGAGTGCGATACGGGAACCTTCTGGTACTACCGGTCGGCCAGAGCATCCTCTTCGTCAAACCGCTGTATCTGGAGGCTACCACCCAGGACAGCTCAGGGGGCATTCCTGAGCTCAAGCGGGTCATTCTCGCTGAGAGGCGTGGAGGCCGACTCCAGGTTGTGATGCGCACCACCCTTCGAGCGGCCCTCGGAGCGCTGGCGGGAGAAGCCGAGTTGTCGGAGCCCGCTGCGGGCAAGCCCACCGGTGGCGCCCCGTCTCAGTCGGCCGCCGTCGCCGCCTCGGGAGCCCCCGATCTGGCGTCACAGGCGGAAGCCGCGTTTGAAGAAGCCGACCGCGCCCTGAAGGCAGGAGACTGGGCGGGGTACGGCAAGTCCGTCGATCGTGCCCGGACACTTGTCGCGAGGCTAAGGGCCCTGTTGGGTCGGGAGGGGAAATAGCGTGCGTTGGATGCCAACTTTGATGGCTGTGGTGACCGGCGCGGTCGTCGCCGTGGGAGCGACGGGGGGAACTGCACCCGCCCGCGCGGCGGGGACGCTTCGGGCCGGAGCTGCGGCGGTGAAGATCACTCCCCAACTCTTCCGGCCGGTCTACATCGCCGGATATGAGAACAACCGGGTGGCAGACTCTGTTCGAGACGACTTGTGGGCCCGGGTGCTGGTGCTCGACGACGGCGCCACGCGCACCGCGATCGTCTCTTGCGACCTCATCGGGCTTTCCAATCGCCGGGTCCGCCAGATCCGTCAGCGGATCACGTCGGTTCCCAGCGGAAACGTCCTGATCTCCTGCACCCACGTCCACTCGGGACCCGATACACTGGGTTTGTGGGGCAAGAACAGCTTCACAACCGGCATTGATCCGATTTATATGGATCGCCTGGAGACCCGGATCGCCACCGCCGTCGAGAGCGCCGCGGCCGACCTGAAGCCGGTCCGCCTCAGTGCCGCGACCGTGACGGTGCCGGACGGATTTGTCCACAACTCCCGAGAACCCATCCAGGACAAGGAGTTGACGGCCCTGCGCTTCATCACCGGGGACGGTCAACCCGTGGCGAATGTGATCCACTACGGCAGCCATCCGGAGGTGAACAAAACGAAGGCCCTCACCTCCGACTTCATCCACACGGTGCGGGAGCGGGTGGAAGCGCAGTACGGCGGAGTCGCGATCTACCTGAACGGCGCCCTCGGAGGGATGGTGACTCCGCACATTCGAGCCCACACGATGGAAGAGATGGAGCGGGTGGGTGACGGGGTCGGTCGCGCGGCGCTCCAGGCGCTCGGTCGCGCGGAACCGATCAACCGTACAGCGATCCTCTTGAAACGGGCCGATGTCTCCCTTCCTCTGGAGAATGATGGCTTCAAGATGCTGATGGCAGGCAAGATCCTGGATGGAGATGCGCCGGGCGGCAAGATACCGACCGAAGTCTGGCGGCTCGATGTCGGGACGGTGAGCATGGTCACCATTCCCGGAGAGATTCTTCCCAGGCCGGCGCTGGACCTGAAGAACCGAATGTCCGGCAAGTTTCGAATGGTCATCGCCCTCGGAAACGATGAACTCGGATACATTCTCGATCCGGACGACTTCGTTCGGGACACCTACAAATACGAGCGCAGCATGTCGGTTGGGCGACAGACCTGGCCGATCCTGTCGGCGTCCGCATCGGAGTTGCTCAAGTAGTCGGCTTGGGAGGGTCCGCATGGACCCTCCCCTGTCCCTCTAAACCGCCGCTCCGGGGAGCGGCGTCAATCTCGGATGATCTCGTCGTCCGGATCCAGGATCTCCACTCTCGGTCGAGGATCAGAGTCGACCCCACCCTCCTGACGAGTCTCGGGTTTTCTAAGCTGCTCGATTTCCTCGCGGTTCAGCTCAACCTCGGCGTCGATGCCGCGGATTTGCTGGCACATCATCCGCAGGTCCTGGTTCTTCACCAGGTCTCTTTCGAAGAGATCGAAGACCTTCTGACCCATCTGGTGAAATAACCGCTGGCGCTGCGCCCGGAGACGGGAGATCTGTCCCTGCAGGCGGATCACACGGGTCTCGCGGCGGGCGACTTCCTGACCGCGGCGGATGAGGCCCTGAGCCGCCGTAATAGCGCGCTCGCCGATATCGGTGGGATCTGACATAGTGCTCCTCGCCTGCAAAACTACCTAAGACGTCAAACGTCGTCGAGCTGCCGAAGGTACTCTCGCGCCTCGGCGGCTTCTTCACTCTTGGGCGATTGCCGGATCAACCGCTCCCAAATCTCGCGGGCATCCGTGTGCCGCTCCCGCTCCAGGAACAAGCTGCCCATATGCAAGTAGGCGGGAAGCTGGTGCGGGTCAAACTCGATAGCCCGCCGATACGCGGCGAATGCCTGGAGATCGTCTCCCAATTCGCCGAAAGCCACTCCGAGGTTGGTCTGGTAACCCGCGTTCTGGGGATCCACTCGGACCGCCTCCGAAAAGTACCGACACGCCTCGTGGAAGTCATCGCGTTCAAACGCTGAGACGCCGAGGCGATTCAGGCGTTCCGGATCAGGCCGCGGCAACTCGAGCGAAGCCTCATCGGCATCCTCTTCCGAATCGATCTCTTCCAACTCGTCCGAGCCGTCGTCAACCAGTGTCTCCCCGCAAGAGGGACAGTACGTCCATCCTGCCCGCACAACCCGACCACAGCATCCGCACGCAGCAGCCATTTGAAAACCGCAGACGGTGCAGAAACATTGGCGAGCCACACCCGGAGCGCCGCACTCCGAACACCCGGTAGGAGCCGGTTCCTGGATAGCTCCGCACTGGGAGCAGAAGCGATCTTTCGGGTCGAGCCCGCAGCCACACTCCGAACAGGCATCCGACACGCGGGCTCCGCAGCCGCCGCAATAGGCCGAACCCGCCCGCGTAGGGTGTCCGCATCGGCCACAGGAGGCGGTGTCCCCCACGTTGGGCTCGGCGTCGCCTTGGGCGCGTGTTCGGACCGACTCGGCGCCCACGGCAGCCGAAGCCAACTGCCGCATCGTCGCGGCCACCCGCTGAAACTTCCCACCATCGTATCCTGCAAACCCGACGATCACTCGATCGGTGCGGTCACGCTCCAGCCAGGATAGTCGGCCGCCGAGAGGTCCCGCCTCGACCTCGATGTCTCTCACCTGCGTGAGAGGCACACAATGGGACCGGAGCTTCCCGGCGCCATCTACCGACATTCGAAACACTCGCGAACCCGTCACGGCCAGGCAATCCTGACCTTGCGCGCGAGCGGCAACATACAGTTGCTCGCCGGGCTCCAGCGACGCCGTTAGGGCGTCGTGGATCAGAGTCGGCAGCGACTCCACGAGCGACGGGCCTCCGGCAATCATGGTTTTCTCGCGCCTCTACAAGCCATATCCTCAAGATCCAGACAGAAGCGCGGCCATAAGCCGTTCCAGCACCAGCGCTGGAGTGGTGTTACGTTCGAGCAATTGTACCGACTCTTGCACGAGTTGTAAGTCGGAGACGTGGCGACCCGGCGGATGGCGCTGTGCGAACTCCTGCAAGTCTGAAATGCGATCACCGTTTCGGACCAATGCGCCATCGCAGCCCATAGAAAGCACGAGGGCGTCGCGCAGGTACCCTTGAAACACCAGGAGAAGCTCAGCGAGCAACTGCCGCTCCCGTTGGGCCGCGGATTCCTCTCGGTTGACACCCGCCGCAGTCGCTCCCCGGCCGCGGGCCGGTTTCTCCGACTCCCCCATGGTGCGCGCCAACGCCCGAATGTCCTCGGCAAACCTCAGAGCTCGGACGCCCGCGAGCGAGTCCTGAGCTCCGGCACTTCGAGAACCCAGGACCCGTCGCACGAGATCCAGAAGCTCGGTCCGGCGCTGGAGCTGCGTCGGGTCGGCCGCCAGCTCGAATGCGATACCGGCCTGGCCACCCGATAGCGCCGCCAGAAACCGCGCTGATTCCTCGGACGTGCCCCGACGCCGCAGCGCCGATGTGAGCTCCTGACGGGGAACCGGTCCGAACCGCAAGAGCTGACAGCGGGATCGAATCGTTGGAAGCACCGCGCCGGGGTGAGGTGCACACAGCAGCAGCGTCAGGTGGGCGGGCGGCTCTTCCAGGGTCTTCAGGAGGGCGTTGGAGGCATCCTCACTGAATGCCGATGCGCGCGGAACGATGTAGATCCGCCGTGCTCCAAAACGAGGGCGAAGTGCGGCGTTCACCCGGAGTTCGCGGGCAAACTCAATCGAGATCACCGCCCCGGTCTTGCTGTCCGGGTGCACCATCGCCACTTCTGGGTGGGTGCCGGAGAGCATGGCCCGACAGTTTCGGCAGCAATCGCAGGGTGCAAGGCGCAGGTTTGCGCCGAGGTCGCGCTCGCATCCGGCGACACTCGGCCGACGGGCCTCAACCGCGGGCTGACGCTCGCACATCAGCGCCCGAGCGAACAGACGCGCAGCCGTCTCCTTCCCCGAACCGGCGGCGCCGACAAAGAGGTAGGCGTGACCAACGTGACCCCGCTGCAATGCTCGAGCCAGGATGGTCTCCGGGACCGGCTGCCCGATCAGCTCTTCCTCCCCAGGAAGCCGTGGCGGCGAGGCCGTGTTAGAACCGCTCAAATCGTTCGACATCCAGCACGAAAGCAATGGCGCCGCCAACCTGAACTCGGACTGGATTGGCCATGAATGTTCCGACCGGCGTGGCTTCCGGCGGAAGCACATTCACGTACTGCTCGCGGGTTCGAGAGCACTCGCTCAAGATCCCCATCAGAGACTCGAGCTGGCTCTCTTCGGCGCCGAGAAGAAAGGTCACGTTGCCCTCTCGGAGGAATCCACCGGTGCTGGCGATCTTGGTGAACTTGTACCCGGCCTTCAGAAGGGCGTCTCCGGTACGCCGCTGATCTCGGTCGTGAATGACGGCGACGACGAGTTTCATCCCGAGCCTCCACTCTTCCTGCGGGCGGGCAATCGCCGCTTCACCTCAGACCATCTCCGCGTTCGAACGTGCTTGATCGATTGTGACGCATCGATCAAGCAAGTTCGATCTCTATTCAAGTCTGCCTCCGCGAGGAAGCCTTTGTGCACTCTTTGATGAAAATCGATCCCGCGGTGCTCCATGCGGTTCGCTAGCTGAGATCCCGGGACCGCTCCCTGCAGTCCCAAATCCAGCATCGGCTGCGCCCCAAACCGGCGACTCAGCCCGATCGCCGGATCCAGATCCATCAAGAGAGTGAGGTCTGGCTTTGCACCGGACTCGGCAAACGTGCAGAGCGATCGCAGCAACTCCAGGTTCAAACCCAGACCGTACCCCTGGTACGCCAGCGTCGAGTCGCTGAAGCGGTCACACAGTACAATCTTACCCGCAGCCAGCGCCGGCAATATTCGCGAATGCGCGTGCTCAGCGCGAGCCGCGAGGAAGATCAGAGCTTCCGCTTCCGACGTCAATTTGTCGTGGAGCACGATTTCCCGCAGGCGCTCCGCCACTGCCACGCCACCGGGTTCGCGAGTGGTCAGCACGGCCCAACCGGCCTGCTCCAGAGTCTCAGCTAGAAGCGCGATCTGTGTCGACTTACCGCTTCCCTCTGGGCCCTCAAACGTGATGAACACCCGTCTTCAACCCCGGGTAACACGGATGCGCCGGCGCGGCTCGATACCGACGCTGCTCGACTCCAGATCATGGCTCTCGATCAGTTGGTGCTGCAATCGACGGATGTAGGCGTTCTGGGGCATCAGTTCGACGGGCTCCCCAGAGTTGAGAACGCGAGTAATCGCATCCTCCGCCTCTTTGATCGCGAGCGACTCCTCGCTGTCGCGGCCCTGGCCGAACATTTGCCTCAAGACCATTTCGATCTGAATGCTTGTGTTGGAGCGGACGACGAACGTGGGTCGATTCTTATCGATGGCATCCTTCAATCGGCCTGGTTCCCGATGGTAGTGCGACTTGAGCGCGATGACGGCGTCCGCCGACTCCCATGTCTTAGCGAGGAGACCGGGAACCGCGAGATCCCTGATCGCCTTCTCGAGCCGATTTCGCGAGACCCCATAGGGAAAGATGCGCACAGTTCGATTCGCTTGTTCGAAAGGCGCCGGCTCCAGGTCGCTCGGGAGGCTGCCCGCCGGGACGGTGGCGAAACCGGTGACCGCGTGGCGATCATCGGATTGCCCCATGAAGATCGCATCCTCAGCCGGAAGGATGACGTGGATCTCCCCGGTCCCGGCCCGCTCCCGGATCTCCGGACGAGGCGGCTTTCCACGGAGCAAGTTGTCAATCGTGGATGCCACGTCGTGGTGAAGCGCCATCTTCTCCTTGTCGATCATCTCAATCACGATGTCGAAGGTGGGAGGAGCCTTGCGCTCAAGCACGGTCTTCTGAGTGCCCCGTCGTTTGGCCTCTTCGTCTGAGAGCGTGACCGTCTGAATCCCGCCGATGAGATCCGACAGGGTGGGGTTCATCAGCAAGTTCTCAAGGGTATTGCCATGCGCAGTACCGACGAGTTGGACACCGCGTTCGGCAATGGTTCGGGCGGCGAAGGCTTCCTGCTCGGTCCCAATCTCGTCGATGACGATGACTTCCGGCATGTGGTTTTCCACGGCCTCGATCATCACGGAGTGTTGCAACGCGGGCTCGGGCACCTGCATCCTGCGAGCGCGGCCAATTGCAGGGTGCGGAATGTCGCCATCGCCTGCAATTTCATTGCTGGTGTCGACAATGATCACGCGCTTGCGAAGCTCTTCACCCAGCACCCGTGCGACCTCTCGAAGCTTGGTTGTCTTTCCCACACCGGGCCGACCAAGAATGAGAATGCTCTTCCCCGACTCGACGACGTCGCGCATGATGTCGATCGTCCCGAACACGGCCCGACCGATTCGGCAGGTGAGTCCGATGATTCGACCGGTGCGATTTCGGATGGCCGAGATGCGATGCAGCGTCCGTTCGATGCCCGCGCGATTGTCCTTGCCGAAGCTCCCGACCCGAGTCGTGACGTAATCGAGATCCTCCTGGGAGACGGCTCGGGCCGCAATGTCGCGGGTTCCGAGGATGTAGCGCGCCTCGGGAAGCCGGCCCAGGTCCAGCACGATTTCCAGCAGCTCTCCGAGCGAGCTATCTCGCTGCGACGCGAGGCGCAAGTCCTCCGGCAGCACCTGAAGGAGCTGCTGGAGATTGTCGGTGATTAGAGTTTCCGTGGTTGCGAGTTCGCGTTGCATGTAGGTAGTGTGCTCCGCTCAAGCAGAGTTCAGGCTTAGAATCACCGCGATCCCCTCCCTGGCCAAACGTCGCCAGGGGAGGGCGAACCCACTCGGCGTCGGCCCCGGCGCCGCACCCCAGAGGCGTTCCGCGGCTCAGTTGTAGTCCGAATCTGCACCCCGAGGTTCGGCGACCCGGGGCGCGGGCCGCGCGTGTTGGGGCTGTCGATCGGTGGGAGCCGCCGGCAGCCGGATGGTGCGCTCCGTGGTGACAGTGATCATCTTCAACGCTTCAAGCCCGGACCTGCGGACGACGCCGCCTCGCCGAAACAATTCGGCCTTCATCAGTCTGGGATCCCCGATCGCGGCGATGCGGATCGGGCCTTTCAGCACCGTGGCGTTGACGCGTATTCCATTGTCGTCATCACGGAACGCGGTGGTAAAGGTGATGCGGTACCACTTCCCCCGGAGGGAGCTGATGGCCATCGCCTCGCAGCCACCGGCTTTGAGGGAGTTGATCACTCCCAACAGATCCTGCTCGTGCACGCGCAGGTGGTCGCGGTCCGACTCTGCCGGAACATCCTGAGCGCTGTCCTTCAAGGTAACGATCAGGCCGGGTCCCTCTACGGATGTTATTCCGGCCCACACGTTCGCCGCCACTCCCTGTCCGCGCCTCGCCGGGGCTCCCTGAGGGAAGGCAGGGATCGCCAGCGAGGCGAGGCACAGCCCACCGGTAACGAGCACCCACGAGCTCCACCCGTGAAGTGCCTGAGTCGGGGCTTTAATCGGACGCACCGGCGGCGGCCAGCACGGCATCCACAATCTTGGTATACCCGGTGCAGCGGCACAGGTTGCCCTGCAGCCAGTACCGAACGTCAGCTTCGGTGGGCTGGGGGTTTTGTTGGAGCAACGCCGTGGCGCTTACCACAAAGCCGGGAATGCAGATACCGCATTGCAGTGCGGTCTTCTCAACGAACGCGGCCTGGATCGGGCTTAACTCGCCGGGTCGAGCGAGTCCCTCCACGGTCGTCAACTGCTTCCCCTGCGCGGAGATCGCCAGCACGAGGCAGGAGGTGACCGGTTCGCCATCCACCAGCACCGAGCATGCGCCGCAGTCTCCGGTGCCGCAGCCTTCTTTGGGCCCGGTCAGATCGAGCTTGTAACGGAGGACATCCACGAGTCGCTCGCGCGGTTCCACCTCGACGGGGTACGTTTGCCCATTCACCTGGAGATCAATGAGATGTTTCATGTTGGGAGTAGCCTAACCCAGTAATTCCCGAAGCGCCCGCGCGGTAAGCACCTCAACCATGTCTCTTCGGTAGTTGGCCGAGGCCCGCTGATCGTCGATCGGTGACGCCGACGCTCTTGCGAGCGCCGCAGCGGCGTTGATCGCCGCGGCCCCACCCTGCTCCACGGCCGCCTCTGCCTCCAGCGCTCGATAGCAGCGCGGTCCGACGGCTCCCAACGCGATTCGAACCTGTAGCGGATCCGGACTCACCCGGACACAGACCCCCACCATGGCCAGATCCATCGCCTTTCGCACCGCGAGCTTTCGGTAAAACGCTCGAGTCCCTTCCGACGGATATGGGAGCCGGATCGACGTCAGCAGCTCACCCGCCTCCACGACGGTCTTCCCCGGACCCAGCCAGAACTCGCTGAGCGGGATATGTCGCACCGCGCCCCCCGGGCCCGCGAGATCCACCACAGCATCGTACGCGAGCAGCGCCGTCGACGTATCGGCAGACGGGGACGCGTTGCAGATGTTGCCGCCGAGCGTGCCCAGATTCCGAATCTGGACACTGCCCACCTCACGACAGCCTCGGGCAAGCGCCGGGAAAAGGCGCACGACCGCGGGATGGTTCTCCACCTGCCGAAGCGGAACTGTGGCCCCGATGCAGAGGGCGGAGTCACGCTCGCAGATGGCTCGGAGTTCTTCGATCCGGGCCACGTTCACAACGACTTCGGGTCGGTGCTTTCCCGTCTCCATCTGGATGAGGAGGTCTGTTCCCCCCGCAAGAACGCGGGCGCGCGCGCCGTATTCGCTGAGGTGCCGCACCGCGTCCAGCACGGTTCGAGGCTCGATGTATTCAAAAGAGTGCATAGAGTTCCGGTGAAGCCGGCGCTACGAGGGCCGACTGGTGGATCCTATTTTATCCGGAGCTATCGGGATCCCTTCTCCAGACCACTTCAGGCAGCGGGCCATGCCTTTGGTTCGGGGCGAAGCGCAAGAGCGCTGCAGCCTGAACCCAAAACCATCGGGAACCAACCGGAGCCCATCCGGGTCTTCCGCCTGTAACCGCTCGGAGCCCAGTGACGGGGCCGCAGCTTTCACCGGAGAACCAGCATGCACGGAACCAAGAGTCGATTTGCCGGATGGGTCGCCTGCGCTATGGCGCTCGGTGTGGTGCTGCCCGGCGCTGCGGCGGCCAGCTCGAAGGGCCGCAGAAACACCGCGATTGGCCTGGGAGCGGTGGCCGTCTACGGCGCCGTTACTCGGAAACCGGTCGTGGCCGGCGTGGCGGCGGCGGGCGCCGTCTACTCGCTCATCCAGGGACGGCGGGAAGCATCCGAGGAGCGGGATGAAGATCGTTTCGGTCGTTACGGCCGCTTCGGCAGCAGTTCTCGATACGATGACTACTCGAGGATCGACAACAGATACTCCGGTGTGAACAGCCGCTACAACGGAGTGGATGGCCGGTACTCTCGCGGTTCGGGTGACCACTGCGACAAACGGTATGACAGCGGGGCGTATGGCAACTCCGACTTCCGGTACGATCGGTCTTCCCGCGACCGTTACTCGGACTTCGACAACGTCCGCTTCGAGAAGAATCGTGGGCCCGGCTATTACGCCCGCGGCCGAGGCAGCGACCGATTTGACAACGACGACTGCAACAACGGTCGCAACTCCGGTCGAGGCCGCGGCAATCGCCGCTAGGCCATTCTTCCGGCGGCCGGGTCAGCGCAGAATCTTCTCGATGACCTGGCCGCCGATGTCCGTGAGCCGCTCTCGCCGTCCGTTGTGGAGGTAGGTGAGCCGGGTGTGCTCAATCCCCAGACAACGGAGGATCGTCGCATGGAAATCTCTCATGTGGACCGGATTCTCCACGGCGCGGAAACCCACCTCATCGGTGGAGCCGTAGACGGTCCCCCCACGAATGCCGCCGCCGGCGAGCCACATGGAATAGCCCGCGGGATTGTGATCCCGTCCAGATCCATTCTGTGTGACGGGTGTTCGACCAAACTCACTGCCCCAAACCACCAGGGTTGAGTCGAGCATCCCGCGTCGCTTCAAGTCCTTGAGAAGTGCAGCGATGGGGCGGTCGGTCCAGCGGCAAAGGCGGTCGTGATTCTCCTTTACGTTGTCATGCGCGTCCCATTGGAAGTTCACGGGACCGCCGCCTGAGAACAGCAGCACAAACCGGACGCCTCGCTCTACCAATCGCCGGGCGAGCAGACAACGGGAGCCGAACTCCGCGGTCTCCGGCTGATCGACTCCATAGAGATCTCGGGTCTCACGGCTTTCGCGGGAGAGATCTGTAGCCTCCGGAGCCGCCATCTGCATTCGGTACGCCAGCTCATAGGAGGCGATCCGCGCATCCAGGTCCGAGTCGCTCACATCCCCGCTGAGCTGGTTCACCTCGCGGATGTAGTCAAAGATTCTGCGCTCCTTACGTGGGTCGGTCTGGCCGGCTGGAGCGAGGTGCAGGATGGGCGTGGAGCCGCCTCGGAGCGTGGTTCCCTGATGCGCCGCAGGCAGGTATCCGCTCCCCCACATTGGCGCTCCACCTTCCGGCAGCCCCTCCGGCTGGGTCATCACACAAAACGCCGGCAGATTGTCGCCGATGCTGCCGAGCCCGTAGGTGGTCCAACTGCCAATGCTGGGATGTCCCGCCTGGGTTCGACCCGTCACCACCTGATACATGGCGGGAGCATGTACGAAGGATTCAGAATGGCACGAACGGACGATCGCGAGGTCATCCGCACAGGTAGCCAGGTGTGGATAGAGTGTCGAGATCTCCAGCCCCGATCGGCCGTGGCGATTGAACTCCCAATTGGAGCCCATGACCGGCGTGCCTTGCTTGATGAACTGGCTCTTGATCTCACCAAAGCTCTGCGGGAGGGGCTCGCCATCCAGCTTGCGGAGCGCCGGCTTCGGATCGAATGTCTCGATGTGGCTGGGACCACCAACCATATAAAGGAAGATGACGGCCTTCGCGGTTGCTGGGTACATCGGCGGCTGCGGTGCTGCCGACGCTTCGCCGTGGAGAATGGTGGCCAGGGCGAGGCTCCCAAGTCCCCCTCCCGCTCGCGAGAGGACGTCGCGTCGCGAGAGCGCCCCCGGCAGATGAACCCCTGCAGATTGGTCTTCCAAAGCGTGATGCATTGAGCTTTCCCCTCAGCGCACGAATGCGAACTCGTTCAGATTCAGAGTTCCGAGCGCCAATTCGTTCCAGGCGGTCCGCTCGGCGGAGCCGTTTGACGCGGTTCCCGGCGGACCGGATGCCTGGCGAGTGGCGGAGAGAAGCCGTCCCGCAGCCCGCACCTCGGCCGCGGTTGGGTCCCGTTGCAGCAGCCACCGGAAGAGCTGAGTAATCCGTGCGGCGTCAGCCGTCGCCTTGGAACTCAGCAGACGATCCGCCACATCCGCGGCCCGCTGCCGTGCAAAGTCGCTGTTCATGAGACTCAGCGCCTGCAAGGCATGGATGCTGGATTGGCGGGCGCCGCACGACGTCATCATGTCCGGCTGGTCGAACACCGCCAGAAGCGGCAAGCGGACATTTCGTTTCCGGAGCAAATAGAGCGTACGCCTTCGATGTTCGGATCGGTCCGGCGTTACTTCCCAGAGATTGTCAGGTTCGCCCTCCGTGAAAATCTGATCGTAGACCTCCGGCTCCAGGGGCACGCGAACCGGGGGCCCTCCCAACTTCGGATTGATGCTGCCCGCCGCTGCCAGCATCGAGTCGCGGAGCGCCTCTGCGTCGAGCCGCTCCCGGTTCTGGCGCCAGAAGAGTTCATTCGACGGATCCCGCTTCACGCCGGAGCCCGTAGGGTTGGAACTCTGTCGATAGGTACGCGAGGTAACGATCAGCCGGATGAGCTGCTTCAGCCGGTTCCCGCAGCCGCCCGCCGCATCCCCGGTCTCCGGAGCGGTAAAGGTGGCCGCCAACCAATCGAGCAGTTCCGGGTGAGTGGGCGCCGCGCCGAACCGACCGAAGTCATTCGGGGTAGCGACGATGCCGCGTCCGAAGAGGTGTTTCCACACGCGATTGACGTACACCCGCGCCGTCAGCGGATTCCGGGAATCGGTCAGCCACGCTGCCAGCGCTATCCGTCCCTCGGCTCTCGGTTGGGTTTCGCGCGCACGAACGGCCGGTACGCCCTCAGTCACCTGCGGTCCGGGGGTGTGAATGTCTCCTCGGATCAACACGTGGGTCGCCACGGCGCCGCCGGTCGCCTCGGCCACACCGGGGGCAACCGGCGCCGGCTCCGGACGCTCCAGGTCGATATCAAACAATTGTCGTCGGAGCGCCGACCGGCGTACTCGCTCGTCCGGAGGGATGACGGCGACCAATTGATCCCAGGAGATCTTCAAGGCTGTTTGAGCTTCCTCTGCCAGTCGTCGTTGGGCCGCCGTACGCTGAGCCGGCGCGACTGCCAGCGCATCCGCCTGTGCACGCGTCAGAGCGGCTCGTCGTTCCGCCATCAGTCGTTCGCGGTGAGGTTTCTCGATGGCGGCGATTGCCTCGTTAATCGGCCGCTGCCGCGTCTCAATAGCTTCCCGCGCCGCCTTGATCCGCAGATCCTCCGCCGGGTTCTCCGGTTTCCAGTCCCGATTGGAGACCGCCGCGAAGTACGCCTGGAGCCGGTAATAATCCGTCTGCGGGATCGGATCAAACTTGTGATCGTGGCAACGAGCGCACTGAATGGTCAGTCCCAGTATCCCGGCGCCGATCCCCGTGACCGCCTCCGTGAGCCACTCCTGCCTCAACTCCGCACGATCCTGATTCCCCCCCACGATGTGCTGAGGTCCCGCACGGAGGAAGCCGGTGGCTACCCGGCTGGCGAAGCTCTGCGGCTCCAGGAGATCTCCCGCGATCTGAAGTGTGATGAATCGATCGTAGGGGAGGTCGGAGTTGAGGGCGTCTACCACCCAGTCGCGATATCGCCAGGCTTGAGCTCGATCCCCATCCACCTCGAATCCATTGGTCTCGCCGAATCGAGCCACATCCAACCAATGCTGCGCCCAGCGGACACCAAACTGCGGAGACGCGAGGAGTCGGTCGACGAGGTTCTCGTAGGCGCCCGGAGATCGATCGTTGAGGTACTCCTGGGTGGCTTCGTAGGTCGGAGGAATGCCTGTGAGGTCCAGCGTGAGACGTCGAATCAGCGTTCGTCGATCCGCCTGCGGCGCCGGTGCCAACCCCCGTTCGTTGAGACGACTCTCAACGAAGGCATCGATTGGGTGTCTGGGCACTAATGCCCCAGAGTTCCTTCCTGAGACAGCGTTGGGAGGGGCAGGCTTGCGAATTGGTTGAAACGACCAGTGCGTGGTCTTTGGCGGCGAGCCGGCCTGAACCTGGGAGCCCAATCCAATCAGAGAAATGAGACCCAGAGAAGCCGCGCCGACCAGCAGCGAGCCGGACATCGATCCACGCCGCCCCGATACGGTGCTCCGAGCACCCACCGCGCCAACGATCTGCATAGGAGGTTCACTCTTTCCCATCAGCCGAGCTCCTGATCCCGGTCGACCTCGGTATCCGGAAGCCTTCGGTATGACGGACACGCCACGAGATTCGTTGTTGCATCCCTGAGGTTCAAGATCCACGAAGGAGGACGCGAAGCCCATGGGGTATCTAACGACGTAGCGTTATCAAGTGGCGCTCCGTGCTGTCTGCCCAGATGCCACCGCATTTGGGTTCTGGGCTATTACCCGAGCGGCACAGGGCAGCCGGTCTCGTTGGCAGCGCGCCAGACGAGTGCTCTGTCCTTTGGAGGTCTCAAACGGTATGAAGCGTTCCATGAAGTGGAGAGGCTTCACTCTCATCGAGTTGCTCGTGGTGATTGCCATCATAGCCATCCTCGCCGGAATCCTCTTCCCGGTGATGGCTCAGGCTCGCGAGACCGCTCGCAAGTCGGCCTGTGCATCCAACCTCAAGCAAATTGCTTCGGCCTGGACTATGTATATCCAGGACTACGATGAGCGGTATCCGGCGGCTGCGCCGGGCCTGGACAGCTCCTGCGGCTACATGAGGTACCGAGGTTGGTACCATGGCTGGATCGGCAACTTGCTGATGCAGTACACCAAGGCGTCGCAGATTTACGAATGCCCCAGCAACCAGAAACTCTCCGCCGTCAACCAGGGTGACAACTCGGTTTGTGCGCCGAATCCCGTCACCGCCCGCCAGCGCTGGGGGCTGGAGTACATCTACACCAGCTACGGGTACAACTACCAGTCGCTCTGGGGCCGCCAGATGGCGGAAGTCAATCGCCCCTCGGAACTGATTTGCGTCTATGACGCGATCTCCCCGTGGGCCGACTGCCCCTACAAGCGATCGGACTGCGGCCTCTGGGGAGCACGGGACATTCCCGCGTTCCTCGCAAAGCTGAATCTGCCGCTCACCCGCGGAATGAAGGACCCTTACACCAGCGGTTGGTGGGTGTCCCGATACGTCCAGCGCGTGGCGCCGCACGGCAGCATGATCAACTTCATGTTCGCCGACGGTCACGTGAAGGCCGATCGCTGGGATCGTCTGAAGTGGGGCCAGCTCAACGGCAACATCCCGCTTGAGCACATTGACTACACGATTTCACTTCGCCAGAACACCTCCCGCACCTGGCCGGGTGATCTCTAGTCGCTGCACGGGTTCGCCCGTCTGCACTTGAAGGAGCAGGGCGCCGTGAAAGCGGCGCCCTGCTCTTTTTTACGCCACCGATTGAGTTCGACACGGCGACGTCTCGTTCCAGCAGCACGCACCCTCTCCCGAACGTCGGGGACGGTGGCGCCAACCAGCCTTCACTCCCAACTTTTCCGGCGCTGTGACACGACCCATAAACGGTCCCGTCTCCCCAGACCATCGGCCGTTCTCCCCAGGCCCTATACTGGATGGCGTGGTGGAGTGCGGGTGCGCC
>SXGS01378429.1_pt1 | contig 38785 bp, 50 predicted proteins | sample 3174681 | NCBI WGS metagenome assembly SXGS01 (sample SAMN11356861, study PRJNA531348) | freshwater metagenome | isolation source: freshwater sample F1-80 | place: China: Fuxian Lake, Yuxi | collected 2017-12-25 | reverse complement strand
TTACAATTCCGACCGGGATTACGACTGATCACTTCTATCAAGTATATCGTTCTGGCGCTTCTGCTGACGCTAACACAGAGCCTTCGGATGAAATGGGCCTGGTCTATGAAGCCAATCCCAGTTCTAGCGATATCGCAGCGAAGACACTTACGATTACTGACCAGACGCCCGAAGACCTAAGGGGAGCAACGCTCTACACTTCGCCTTCTCAGCAGGGGATTGCTCAAGCGAACGACGAGCCGCCATTAGCGAAAGACATTGCTGAATTCAAAGGATGCCTCTGGTTTCTAAATACGAAGTCAAAGCATCGCTTGAACCTGACGATTCTGTCGGTAGGCGGGTCACAGGGCATTGCACTTGATGACGTTCTAACAATCGCAGGCACTACGTACACAGCCAAGGCGACAGAGAACGTTAGTAATCGTGAATTTGCACTTGTAACCACGGGTACACCTTCACAGAACATCGCAGACACAGCACTTTCGCTTGTTCGCGTGATCAATCAGAGCGCGGCGAATACTAGCGTCTATGCTTATTACTTGTCTGGCGAAGGCGACTTGCCTGGCCAGCTACTTATTGAAGAACGCTCGCTTGGCGGCTCGCAGTTTTCGGTTATTGCAAGTGCCCATGGTACAGCGTTTAACCCGCAGCTTCCGACTTCGGGAACAAGCGTAGCGAGCTCAAACGACGAATTCAAAAACGGGCTCTATAATTCGAAGCTGCAAGAACCTGAAGCAGTGCCGATCTTGAACTTTAGGAAGGTAGGCTCTGCCGCGAAGAACGGTCTTCGGATTATCCCGCTCCGAGATTCACTTTTCGTTCTTAAAGAAGATGGGATTTGGCGTGTCACTGGCGATTATCCTTCTTTCAATATTGACCCGTTGGATCTTACGACGAAGTTAGTAGCGCCTGAATCGGCAGTCGTGCTCAATAACCAGATTTACGCGCTCACTGATCAAGGCGTTGTAAGTATTTCGGACACAGGTATTCAAGTTGTCTCGCGTCCGATTGAAATTAGCATCTTGGAACTGTTTGGAGCGAATCTCTCGACTCTGAAAACAGCTTCGTTCGGTGTTTCTTACGAAACAGAGCGCAAGTACATTCTATTCGTTCCTTCGACAGACGCAGACACGTTCCCGACACAAGCTTTCGTCTTCAATACGTTCACGAGCACGTGGACGCGCTGGACGCTTTCAAAGAAATGCGGAATTGTTCGCGCATCCGATGACATTTTGTACTTAGGTGACGCACTCAGCGAGTACGTTAACAAGGAAAGAAAGACTTTTAGCTTCCGCGATTACGCAGACGAAGCTTTGGATATCGAAATCACAGCCGTTAACGAAAACGTCGTAACTTTAGCGTCTGTTTCTAACGTGTCGCTGGGTGATTTGATTTACGAGAGTGAATCAATGAATTCGCAAATCGTCTCGATTGACGTAGCAGCGAACACGGTAACGGTTTTCTCTGCGACTCCGTTTGCTTTAGGTGCTGCGCAAGTTCTTAAGGCTTACGAGGCAATTGTCGAATGGGTTCCGCAGACTGGCGGCAATCCCGGGATGCTCAAGCACTTCCAAGAAGTCTCGCTTCTGTTTAAGAACAACTACTTTCCGAAGGCGAACGTCGGTTTCTATTCTGAACTGTCGGGAAGCTTAGAAGAAACAGAGTTAACAGGAACGTATGGCGGTCTTTGGGGTCTCTTCGGTTGGGGAGGCACAAGTTGGGGAGGCGTTCAGCGTCCGCGAGTGCTCCGTACCCTCGTACCTCGCGAAAAAGCGTGGTGTGATCTTCTTAGCGTCCGCTTTGGTCATACTATGGCCTTCTCGCAGTTCCAGCTTCAGGGGATTTCAATTCCCTTCGAAATGATTTCGGAAAGGCTTACTAAGTAATGGCACGCATTCCGCCGATTAAGCGCCTTTCGACTGAAGACTTTAAGGACCAGACTTCCTGGATTGGAAAGCTTCTGACTCCCTTGAACGAATTCATGTCTACGACCGTCGCTGCACTCAATCGGGGACTGACGTTCTCTGATAATCTCGCGGCACAGGTCAAGACGCTAACAATTACGGCGAGTGCAGACGCTTACCCGCTGAAGTTTCTTTGCACGCTGAATTCGCGTCCGCAAGGGCTTTGGATTGTGTCCGTAAGAGACCATGCGTCTACGCCGTTGACACTTACGACAGCGGTTTTCGCGGACTGGGACTACGCCAACGGTCAGGTAATCATTAATAACATTACTGGTCTGACTGCTGGCCGAAAATATGACATTTGTGTTATAATTATTGCAGGTTAAGGAGTGCCAAGGATGGCTTACCTACCGGAGTCGGATGCAGACCGACAGCGACGCTTACAGGAACAAGGCCAGGGAGGGCAGCAAATCTCTTCTGGCGCTTCCGGCGTAATCACTGGCGGTTCACAGAATACACAAGCAGGGCAGGGGTCTTCTAAAGGACCTTCACGCTCTGGTGCATTCACAAACCTAAACGCCTATCTCAACGCGAACAAAGAACAGGCTACGCAGCTTGGACAGAACGTAGCGAGCAACGTTAGCAATCAGGCTGAACAGGCGAAGACGCAGCTTTCGCAAACGCAAGATCAGTTTAAGAATCAAGCTGACCAGAATTCCGTTAATCGCAATCAGAACCTTGTTAACCAAGCCGTATCTGATCCGACGAAATTTGTTCAAGACCAGAACAACGTTAACGAGTTTACGAAGATTCGCGATGCGCAGTACAAGGGTCCGGCTGGCATTCAAGACGTTCAGAACTACGGTCAAGCAAGTCAGCAAGTAAACAAGGCAAACCAAGCTGTCGAGAATACGAAGTCGGAAGCTGGTCGCTTTACTCTCATTCAAGACCAATTCAAGAAGCCGAATTACACGCGTGGACAGCAGAAACTTGATCAGCTCTTCTTGCAGAATGATACAGGTTCACGTTCGGCATTTGAAAATGTACAGCAGCGCTATTCGGGTCTCATGGCTCAATTGAATCAAGCGCAGACTCAGTCGCAGGAATACGCAGCAGCACGCAAAGCTGAAACTGAAGCCGCACGCAATGACGCTCGTACAGCCCTTGGACAGCTTGACGACCCTTCGACTCCTGAGAACGAAGCAGCAGGTGCAATGGGCGCGTTTCAGACTGATCTTCAGGGACGTACGCAAGCGATGCGCAACAAAGAACAGGACGCTTATAATCGTTTGGTCGCTGCTACTAGCGGGACCGGCGACTTGGAACTTGATGCGGACACAATGGAGCGTTTGGGACTTACCGAAGGACAGCGTCTTTTTAACGTTGATCTTTCTCGCGTTGCTCCACAGTACAATCCAAATTCAATTAACGATCAGACAGTCGCGTCCGCTGACGATTATGCGAAATATTCAGCGCTGGCTAAACTCGCAGGCATCGATCCGACGTATCTTTCAAATCGTCAGCTTGCAGGAACAGCAGGCGGCGCTCAAGTCGATAAAGATCTATTAAAGAGAAGCATCGAAAGCGCTCAGACTCAGTTTGACGAGCTCGCCAACAATCCAAATGGCATTGGCGACTGGGCGGGCTGGGGTCCAGATCAGATTGCCGAATTCATCCGAAATGACATGCTCGCAACTCCTGATCTAGGAGGCGATTCAATCAATACAGGGCTTCGTCAGCTAAGTAAGAAATGGTTAGAGCGCTACGACTCGCTTCAGCCAAACCGCACAGTTAAGAAAAAAGGTTAGGAGTTAGTATGGCAGTTGCACCTATAGCAGGAGCAGTAGCGGCGCCTATTATTGGCGGTATGATCGGAGCGGGCGCGGCGGCAAAGGAACGTGAAGCCGCAGACCGTATTCGTCAGCAAATGTTAGCGTTGTTTGGCGAGATTAGGGTTCCTTCGGTCGAAGAGCAAAAGGTACTTTTCGAAACGCTGAAATCCCAAGGCGAACTGACTCCCGAAATGGAGCAAGTCTTCGCGCAAGGTGATTCTGAATTTAAGAACATCGCTGTAGACCCTCGCCTCAAAGAAGCACAGCTTGCTGCACTTCAGGGTCTTCAGGGCGTCGCAAATGAAGGCGGAATGTCTGCTACTGACAAAGTCCGCTTCAATCAAATGCAGTCGGAATTGAATCGAAATGAAGGTGCTCAACGTGGCGCTATCATGCAGGACATGGCTCGTCGCGGTCAGGCTGGATCAGGAATGGAGCTCGCCGCGCAGCTTATGAATCAGCAGGCGTCAGCAGAACGCGCAAGCATGCAGGGCATGGAAGTGAAAGCACAAGCGGAAAGACGTGCTTTGGAAGCTTTAATGCAAGGCGGACAGCTTGCGGGTCAAATGCAGGGTCAAGAATTCAATCAGCAGGCTCAAGCCGCAGCAGCACAGGACGCTATCAATCGTTTCAATACTGCTAACCGTCAGCAAGTTCAGTCGAACAACGTCGGTGCTCGCAATCAAGCGCAAGCTTCGAATCTTGGCGAACGTCAGCGCATTGCAGACCAGAACGTTGGAATTCGTAATCAGCAAGAAACGCAGAACAAGGGACTCGCTCAGCAAAATTTCGACAATCAGCTTAAACGCGCTAGCGGCATGACTGGTCAACTGGGCGGAATGGCAAATGCGGCGGATCAGGCAGCAGGTCGTGCCGCGAATATGTGGAGCGGAATTGGATCAGGGATTGGTGAAGCTTTCGCTGCTTATGGAAAGAAAAAATAGGAAGCAATATGAGCCGAAAGAAACCGTTAGAAGACATTCTTGACCTTAGCGTTCTAACTCAGCCGGAATTACCTCCTATTCCGATGGCTATGCCGCAAGAACCGCAAATGCCTCCTGTTCCTATGTCTGTACCTACTCCTAAGAAGAAGGCGAGCGCAGCACAGAGGCCGGTTCTCATTGAAGACGCGCCCGAAGCACCGATCAGAGTCGCAGGCGACACAGTCCGCGATTACATTAAGCAGAAGTACGGACTTGATGACGAATTGAAGGCGGCACAGTCTGCTGCTGACGACGACCGTATGCTCGCAAGTCTCGGCGCTGCTGGTAATACAATCGGTGCGGCAATCGCTGGAACTAAAGCTGATAACAGCGCGTACGATAAGATGCGTTCGGATGCAGGTCAGCGTGTTCAGGATGTTAAGGACCGCTCGAAGGCTCAAATGGACGCCCTTCAAATGGAGTCAGCGAGCACAGATCTGGACGCTAAAAAGGCAATGCGTGATCCAAACTCGAAAGAGTCTCAAGCGTTCCGCAAGATGTTAGCGTCTAACTTCCCGCAGATTGCGAAAGCCTACGGAAAAGACTTCGACAGCATTTCTGTAGCTGACCGCGAATCAATTATGGACCCGCTTCGCCTGAAGGAACAAATCGAAGGACGCAAGCAATCTGCTGCACTCCTTGCTGGCCAACGCCGTGACACGCTCGACGAGAAGAAGCGTTTGGACCAAGAAAAGAAGCAATCGGCCATGTATGAAATCGAAGACCGCAGACAGAACATCGGCGCTGCACTCGATTCGCTCGATAAAATGGTCGAAGAAGACGGAACTTGGGAAGCAGTCGGAAGTCATAACCAAGACATGGACCGCCTCGTAGACCAGGTCGCAACGGACATGGCGAAACTGCAAGACCCGCAAGGTGTCGCTCGTCCTGCCGAAGTTGAAATGAACAAGAAGAACTTGATTCAGTCAGGCTTCAAAAACAGTAACGAAACTGCACGCGATATCATCCGAAACTTCCGATCAGAAGTCGATAGACGTGCAGACAGTGCATACAAGGTTCGCGGACTTCAGAAGCCAGCAGGCGGCGGTTCGTCGTTCCCTATGACAGTTCGTCGGGGAACAGAAGTAGCGACCGTAAGTAGTGAAGCAGAGCTCAAAGAAGCACAAGCCGAAGGATTTAGATAATGTCATGGCGCGATTCGATTCGAAAAGAAGGCGGCTCATCTTGGCGTGATTCGATCCGAAAGGAAGACGCGCCTAGTGAGGGAACGAGCGCGCTTCGCGGTGCGGAGCAAGGCTTAACGTTTGGCTTTGCTGACGAGATTCAAGGTGGCTTAGAGGCACTTGGGCAAGCTGTCGGCGTAAAGAACGCTGGCTCAAACTCTGTCGCTGATTTGGAATTCCAAACGCCTGTAGGCTTGGATCTAGAACAGCTAAAGCAAGTCTACTTGGACCGCAGGGATGCTCAGCGTTCAGAAAGCAAGAAGGCACAGGACGCTAATCCCAAGTCCTATATGGCTGGCGAAGTCGGCGGCGCTGTCGTGTCGTCTATGGTTCCAGGTCTTAACGTTGCTCGCGGTTCGAGTGTGCTCAACGCTGCTGCTAGAACTGCTGCTGGCGGTGCGCTTACAGGCGCAGGTCTTTCGGAAGCTGATAGCTTTGGCGGCGTAGCTCAAGACGCAGGCGTTGGCGCAATTGCTGGTGCAGGCTTGTCCGTTGCTGGTCAGAAAGTGCTTTCGCCTGTCTTGAACAAAGTAGCAGAGAGAACAGGACGCTTAGCAGACGACGTAGCGCAAGCTGCAATGAAGAAGTCACCGACGCTTAACCGCCTTCTCTCGAAAGGTGCAAGTGTCGCTGGCGGTATCGACGAAGATGCAGCATTAAGACAAATCGAACGTCCAGGACAAGTAGCAGCGGCAGAAGCAGACGGCTTTGCTTACGAGACTGGTAAGAAGGCTGTCGCTGAAACTGAAGCGCGCGGTGATCTTTTAGGTAAGAACGTTGCTGGCGAAGAGTCGAAGCTTGTTAAAGAGTTTCGTCCTGAAGTTTTCGATGGCACGCAGCTTTCGAGTCAGATTGACGAATTCTTAGAGAAGCAGTCGCCGTCTGCAATGGGCTTTTCTGGTATCGACGAGGCTCAGCGTGCAGAACTGACAGACCTTGCTAACCGCCTTCGCGGTCAAGCGTTGTTCAGTGACGACTTAGTTAAATTCCGTAAGTACATGGACCACGTTGAGAAGCTGGCAGGGAAGTATGACCAAGAAGGAACTTCGCCTTACGTAAACTTCTTGAAAGGTCTTCGCGGTCGTGCTGACGGGATGCTCGACGATACGTACCCCGATTTCAACAACGCAAACAAAGCGTTTTCGCAATTCAAGGATGATACTAGCGTCCTTCGCTCTGCCACAAACGATGCCCGCGCAGAAAGCATGATTAGCAATCTGTACGGAGCGAACAAGGGACGCCAACAAGAAGCAGCGGAACGCTTATTTACGCCTGCTACTCTCGATTCTGCAAAGGACATTGCTTCAAATAAGGCGTTCGACACGGCGACTCGACCTGGCGGTGATAACTACTTCCGCAGAGGCGCACTCGCTGTTCTGACTGCTGGCGGGTCTGAATTGGTCACGTCTCCGCAAGTTTGGCAGAAGGGCTTGCGCATGACAGGACGTTTAGAACAAGCCGTGAAATCTAATCCCCAAATGTTCGGACAGTACGCTCAAGTTCTTTCGAATGCCGCTCAACGCGGACCCAAGGCACTCGCAGCGACACACTTCCTTCTATCTCAGCGGGATCAAAACTACCGTGAGACGCTGTCGCGTATCGAAGGCGAAGACAAATGAATGAACACGAGCGCTTATCGCGAATCGAGGGCAAGATTGACAAGATTCTGGAACATCAAGCGAGTATGGACGTAACGCTTGCGAAACAGAACGTCGAGATTGCTCATCACATTCGCCGTACTGATCAAATCGAAGAACTGATCAAACCTGCTTTAGAGTTTTTAGCGTTCTCTCGTGTGGCGCTTCGCTGGGTCGCAGTCGGTGCTACTCTCGCTGCAATCTATAAGGCTTTGTCATGATCACATTCAAGGAGTTAAACCCGCGAGGTTACGCGACTACAGAAGACGTGGACGCTAACCTTGAACTTCTTCACGCTGCGATTAATAAAGTACGCGCTGCCTACGGTAAGCCTATGGTAGTCACAAGCGGCTTGCGCACTGTCGAACATCAAATGCGAGTAAACCCGAAAGCGCCGCAGTCGAAGCACATTCTCGGGCTCGCCGTTGATATCGCTGATCCAGACGGGAAGTTATGGGCGTGGTGTAAGAAGAACGTCCCAGTTCTCGAAGAAGCTGGGCTCTATATGGAAGACGGGCGTTATACGAAGGGCTGGTGTCACTTTCAAGTCACGCCTCCTAAATCTGGAAAGCGCTTCTTTATTCCTTAACGACTTCTTACTTCTATCGTCTGTGTGGGCGCATCTTCCCACTGTACTGATTTGAAACCGCCTGAGCATGAGCCGACCGAATTACTATGCGTATAGTGATTTAGTCCTGAAACCTTTCCTTCCAAGAACCAGACGACAGTGAAGTTATCAGAGAAGCCGCCAGTCTCGCAATATTGCCATGCCTCCTGCTTATCCTTCATTTGTCGATCTTCGGGCGTACCAAGAATCTCAATGACTCTCGACTTCGGATCACCAACGTTTACAGATAAGCTTTTCTCTTTGATTCTTCCAGTTGCACAAGCAGTAAGAGAAAGACACAAGAAGCATAGAATAAAACGCATAGCTGACCTCACTTCCGTTTCAACTCAGAGAGAACGTTAATAACGAAGACGAAAAATCCGAAGCCCATTAAGCCGATAATGATTTCGAACACTCTATCAATTCCTTGTTTCGTTTCAATGCAAAGTTCGGGAACACGTCCACGTCTATTAGAGTTTCAAATATACATAGCGTATCATACAGCTTCCTAAACAGTTTATCTTTATCGTACGTGCCGTCGAATTCTTCCCGCAGGCATAATTCTTCCGCAGACTTATAGAACAGATAAACCTTGTCACCTTCTGAAACTGTATCAAGATCCAGCGCGTCCTTAATACGGTCTTCATTCGTTCTTTCGGGTTCAAGAACCGACTTCGTAACCGTCTTCTTAAAGCACCAAGGTGTAATGTCGGTAATGCTGTTAATGCTTTTTGCAATAATGAAATACTTAGACACTAAATGGTCCTTACGTCCCTTTAAAAGCAACGCGATGACTTCTTTCATGAAGTCTTGCAACGCGCGTTCCTTCATTGTGCCTTTGAGACCAGAACCTTTAATCTTAACGTTCCCGTCTTCGTCTTCGAGTACGTAGTTCTTCGCCTTCACGACGATAACTGTTTTGTAATAGCCGTCATCTTCCCAGCGAATGCGCGAAGGGTACAAAGAATTGAGCTCGATAATCTCAGCTTCGAATTTGCTATCGTCACGCTTACCAGGCGTATAGCTAATCGAGTCAGTGTCAGCGTTTACAATTCGATATCCTTTACCTTCAGCCCAGTTAATTGCCGCCTGAAGAATTTCGCGACCCTTACGAGTTACAAGTGCAGCGTTCTCGGGACTATTGAAGTTCAAGCGCTCAGCGCCCATGAAGCCGTAGGCAGAGTTAATAATGATCTTCTGTGCTTGTTCCATGTCTTTGAAGTAGCGCTCGCCAGTCTCTTTCGCCTTCTTCTTATTCTCTAAACGCTCGTCAGTGAAGTATTCAACCATGCGTAAGAACAGCTTCTCGGGGTCTTTCTTAGCGTCGTGTACTTGGTATTCGCGAATAATCGACGGGTACAGCGAGGCAACGTCAACCTTATACACGTGCTTATAGATGCCAGGATTACCGAAGCTGATTGCACCTTCGTAGGGAACAGACGCGGACGCTTGAGGAATGCTGTGCCCGTTCTGAAGGTAAGCGCGCAGCATAATCGAATTAATTTGACGACCGCTAGCCGTGTTAATGATTCGCTGCAAAGGCATCGGCACTGACTGCGTGTAATAGAAGAAAGCAGGGATCATTAAGTCATACAAAGCAAGCGCATCGTCTGCGTCGTGCTCCGCATAGGCTTTGATCTTCTGCCATTCTTCCGGGTTCTGCCAGTTCTTCGCAATCAAGCTTGCATCGTAGTGCTGACGGTCTGTGCGCTCTAGGCCTTCTTGCTTGATAATGCTTTTTAGACCGTAAGATTCGTACTTGCGCTGCACGTCCGATTTGATCGAAAGAAACATCGTATCGACAATCTCGCGACCATGAATATTAGCGTTTGTGTATGTGTAGCTCTGCGAGCCGTCTTTGCGAAACTCCGAAGGCTTCTTTTCGAACTGAATAGGCGAACCGTCGCGACCAAGCTTCAGCTTCACGCCAGCCTGGTCCGCGCAGTATTGCATGTAGGGCAAGTCATAGCCGAAGATGTTATGACCGACGATAACAGAGGGATCAATCAACCGAATCCAAAGTACCCAAGCCTCTAGCATTGCCGCCTGGTCGTAGCACTCGTCGATTGAAAACAACTTGCGTTCGATTGTGCCGTCTGAATGTCGGAACGTGTTCGAAATCAGCAGCACCTTCGAGTCTGGGTTATGGTCTAAGCCTGTGTTCGTCTCGATATCGAAGGACAAGACGCTAACATCCTGAACCTTGAGACCCTTGAAATACGTGAAGCCCTCGCGAATCATTAACGCTTCTTTGTCATTGTAGACCGTGAAGAAATCGTAGTTCTTCTTCCGGCAGTTATCCAAAGCAGCGTAGTATTCCTTCTTGTTGTCGTATTCCAGAATGTACTTATAGTGCTGTTCGCCCTTGAGCGGAGCGAATTTCGCGCTCAGCTTCTCATTGAACAAGATCCAGTAATTGCAAGACACTTCAGACGTGCTGCCGCCTTCTTTGTAGAGAATAGCAGAGCCGTCGTCATTTACTTCGATAGAGACAATACCCACAGTCTGATCTTTGCCGTAAATAAGGTCTCTCATTTAAGCCTCCTCAATATCGTTAATACATGCGAATTCGCCATGATACTTTAGCGCCGCCTTATTATACGCCCGAGCAGCATCGTCCTCATTGAAGAATAGACCTAGGTGCAGATATCGACCGCGCCCTCCTCCGGGATTTGGAACTCGAATTCGCGCTGTCCATTTATTTCGCTGCGAATGCCAGCTAACGCCTTTATATTTTGACGTAGCGTATGATGCTCGTTTTTTACCGGCATTCCGAGTGTTGTCTCCCTGGGAGCACTTCCGAAGATTGCTCCGTCGATTATCAAGCGGATTTCGATTCGAATGATCGATTACTTCGCCTGGCTGCGCATTCATAATAGCTCGATGCATCCATACCTTTTCCTTAGCGTATTCGCCCCTGGCGTACTTTTCTTTGTTGTGTACAGCCCGAAGTGCATATCCGTAATGCGTACAATACCACTTCCATTGCGATAACCATTCGTAATCAGCATCGTCCACTATCGCTACTTTACCTTTCGAAAGCGGGATTTCTTTTGCCATATCAAAACTCGCCTTCAATCTCGCCGAGAGTAAATGTGTGCGTCTTGTCGTCGAAAATAACGGGTCGGTGATCATATTGCTTCACTCCGCGTCCGCGAGTCGTGATCTTGCGAGCGCGTCCCATTACGTCGATTGTCAGAGCCATATCCACAGCGCCGAAGAATGCAGTCGAACCGATAATAGAGCTACCGCCAGCAGGCGCGCCGTCTTGCGGTTTCTTACCGTGATGTACGAGAAGCAAATGCGTTCCTGAATCGCGAGCAATCTTGCGAAGGCGAGACATGACAACGTTAACTTCTGCGTAGTCGTTAATGTTCTTGATATGCGCGAGTAACATAAGAGTATCAATCACACAGAGCATAGGCTTCTGTGCGACCAGATATTCTTCCAGGTCACGAGTCGCATTCATTGTCATGGGTCCGCCAACGTGAATTTGAATCGGGTCGTTAGCAGTAATGCCCAGACGCTTAAAATCGTTCTTTAACATCGCGTCTTGTTCTTCGAGCGCGCAATAGACGATATTGCCCTTCTTCACGCTATGACCAAGGAACGATTCGCCACGGCAAATGCAGCGGACTAACTGCCTTACTAGCGTTGACTTGCCTGACTTCGGTGCGCCTGCAAAGATGCTCATTCCGCCTTCGGTCAGCAGATAGTCTACGACCCATTTCAACTCAATGTTTCGAGCCATGAGCTCGCCAATGGGCATAAACGAAAACGCATTCTCTTCGAGACGGGGAGCGTGCTTCGCTTCTTTTTCGAAAGCGTCGTCAATCGTCTTCATGGCACCTTCGTTCACGTAAGCATTATCGCCAGTCGTTTCAGATAACTTGTGAACTTGAGCTAAGAACCATTCTTTCGAGTAGCCGTTCTGATTAGCGTCTCGTGCTGCCTTGTAAAGTGCAGAGTGACGACCGCCTTTCGGGGCGCCTTCTAAAAGAAAGTGCGCAGTCGCATGCGCAAGCTTCCCGGTCTGGCCAGCGTCAAGCTTAGGAACGACTTCCAGCTTCGCCTTCGGAGTCGGTGCGACAGGAGTTACTAGCGTCCCTGTGTCGTTCTCACTAGCCACGCCAACGGAACGATAAAATTGACGAGAAGGGTCCTTGCAGGCGTCATCGCACGCAGGGAATTTCGCTTTGAGCGCTGACCAAGTCGCGTAGTATGTGTCTGCGTCCTTAATCGGCTGATCAAGGAACAGAATCACGCGGAAGCGGTCAGCTACTTTCCCGTTCTTCTCTTTCTGGTGCGACTTCGTCGGAAGAATGAGATGCTTGTACGGAGCAAACTCTTTCTTCGCCTGGTCAAGCGTCATACCTTCGTCGATATCCAGCGCGATAGATTCGGTCTGCTGGAAGTTCTCAATCGTACGATGGCCTTTATTGAATGTCGCAAGCGAATACGTTTCAGAAGTCGCAAGCTTTGCGAGGTCCTTTAGCGTATTCACGACGACCGGCTTAGCAGAGACGTTAGCAAATACTTTAGAGACCTGCATAATTACCCCGCAATCCCTTCTTTTTCGATCCGGTCAGCAAAAGCGCCTATCTCAAGTTGGCTTACCTCGTCTTCAATTGCCCAGTCGTTAAGTTGTTTAACGATTTCTTCTTTCGTTACTCCGCCTTCGACTTGCCAGTCAGTAGCCATAACGTCTTCGAGGTTCACGCGAAGTAAGCCGTGACGACTCTCGAAATTCATTCGGTCGTTCAGCTTGTAAAAGTGTTCCCAGTCAGCGCGTTTCATTTTACGTCCAGATTTAACAGCTTCTTGGAAAGTCATATCGTCCCCTTAGTAAACGCCGTGAATGTCACAGACAAAGGCAGAAAGGTGTACCCGACCAGGCTTCCCGCACTGCGGACACAGCCCCTCTGCCTTACATTTCTTTAACCAGTCAGAAGCAGGCGCTTCATTCTTTCCGTAAATGAATTCCTGCCATCTATCGAGTAACGAAGGTTTCTCCTCTTTCGTATGAGGAGGGGCAGCGGACGAAGTCATTACGGACCAACTTCCGTTGACTCTTTCCTTTTCTGCCCACTCCTCGAACGTGACCTGCGTGCCGTCTTCGAGAGTGACGGTATTGTTTAGCGGGTCAAAAGCGATGCCCATGCTCAAAACTCGTCGTTAGCGGCTTTTTTCGCAGGCTTCTTAGCAGGCGTCACAGGAGCGTCAGCAAGACGGTCGCCTTCGTCCATATCTTGCGTAGCGAACTGCGTTCCGAAACCAAGCATCGCTAAAGCACGACCGATAGCGCCTGTTTCTGCCTTCTCTGTGTGATCAGGGAAGTCCTTCTTCGTCTCACGCTTCGTAGCTGTCGCGACTTTCAAGGCTTCGCCGATTTCGCTGCACAAAACGACTTCCGCTTGGCATACGGTTTCGTCTGAATCAATCTTCAGAAACGTGGTGCGAATATTGAAGCGGGGAACGTCGTCGTTCAGCGCAACAAAACGGTGCGCGACCTGAAGGTAGGGCTTACCTTTCAAATTCATTGTCGGCAGTTCTGTTCCCTTCGACGTTTTGAATGTTACGGACATACGTACTCCTTTGTTAACGTTCGGGGTCGGGGTTTCGGGTAACTTCCAAATTCCTGTTTCTTTACACTGCTTATAGATCGAAAGCGCTTGGCGGACTTTCGCATGACCAATTCGCATGTCTTCCGAACTGGCTTTTACGACTGTCACGCCCATGTCAGCCTTCGAGAGAACAATCCAGTAGAAGTCGAACGCTTGTTGAAAGCAGTTCTCTGCAATCTGTGCATAGAGGGCAGCAGACAAGTCGTAAGCGAATTGCTGAATCGTCTCTGCGAACATTTCGGGTCCGGTCTCACGAGAAGTCGTCTTCACGTCTACGATGTACGGACGCATGGCAGGCGGTGCTAGACAGATATAGTCCGCTCGTGACTTAACCGAAACGCCGTCAATCTTCGAGACCATCGAGAACTCGGGATGACCGTTGATCAAAAGTCCATTTGCGGTCGGATCTTTTCTGCACGCGTTTGCTAGCGCTCTAGCTCGTTTCATCATTGCTGAAGTAACGATTAGCTTGTCTGGGTTTTGAACTTGAAACGACTTGTACAGAGCGCCCGTTCTCTTAATGCCGGTCCACACAGCAAACGTTTCTGCTACCGTGTGCGGCTCAAGAATAAGGGCGTGTACTAGCGTCCCTTCGTCCATTGCTGCGCTGACTTTGAACTTCCGCTGACCAAGCACGTATTCTTGATAGAATTGCGCTGGATCTTGCAGAAGCAGCTTCAGGCCAGACGAGCTCAAATGAGTTTTGTCGGCGTGATAGTCAGCGTTTGACGTTCCGGTTAAGAAATTCATTTCTGCTTCTCCGCTTTTTCCAGCCAGACAATCGCTGTTTCGAGCCATTTCGCTAACCGCTTTGCCTGCTTTGAATTCAGGTCGTCGGTGTTACAAATATAGATCGTAGGCGGCACCTTAATGTGTTCTGTGAGTTGACATGCGTCTTCACACCGAACTAGAGGAAAGCCTTTCCATTTCGGTCTAACTCTAAAGTCCTTCGGTTTTTTAGCCATTCGCTGCCGCCTTAAACTCACGCATGATCAATTCCGACAAATCCGACTCGCTCATTTCGTCTTCGATGTACTCTTCGTCATTCGTAACGAACTGACCGTCGCAAGACGGGCAGGACAGGGGAGCAAGCGAGCGAAACTCTTCATGACCGCATTCTGTGCATACGTACCGCTGGGCGTGTTTCATAATTCCTCCTAAGTAGTGCCGATACCGACTTAACGAGTGCTTACTTTTAACGATTCGCGTTTTTCTTTATCGAACAGGTTTACGCGGTCGCGAGATTCAGTTCCGCAGTCACCACAGCGATAGCGCTGGAACTTGCCGCTAGCTGTGTAGGCGTAACCGATCTTACGGAAGCGATTGCTTCCGCATTTGCATTGAGTGACGACTGCGTCCGTATAGAGATTGAAATTAATCGTGTTATCCCAAGGGATGAGACGCTTATAAACTTGCTCTAAAGCAAGCACGTCCGCCTTATTGTATTTTTCCATTTCTTTCCACGCCTTGAGATTGCCTTTCAAGCATTCGCTCCAAAGGTCAAAGCCATCGAATTCACGACGAGAAAGCTTCTTCACTTTCGTTTTCAAAGCGTTCGCCATGTATTCGAGCTTGTTCGACGTAAATCCGAAGTGCTTCTTAGCTACCTGTAGCGTGTCGATATGCTTGAATGACGAAGGCGGCTGAAACCCCTGAAGAACGAAGCGAGCATTCAACTTCTTAACGTCGAATTTCTTTCCGTTCTGTGTGATGACAATGTCTGCTTCGTCGAGAAGATCCCAAATGCCTTTAAGAATCGCTTTGTCATCTTCGATCTTCTTAGCGTTGCGCTGATCTGCGTACATGACCTTCTTCTCATCAAGCCATTTTGCGGACCATGAGAGAACATGCCAATCCGACTTGATTTGATTGAGTCCGACGTTCTGGTCGAAGAGTCCCCAGACGTAACCAACAATCGGAGCGGTTTCGATATCGAAAAGAAGTACCTTCGGACCATTCTGTTTACGTTCAGCAGTTTTCGACATCTTACTTTCTCCTTCTATTTCGAACCTTGCGTGACTTGAGACTGACTTTCGGGACGCCGACGTGATCAACTATTCCGAATTCCCTCGCTCGATTCGCGTCCAGGTAAAGTTCCCGTCCTAGTACGTTCTTTAATTTCGCTTTAAAGTCTTTGTAGTCCTTGAGCCCGCACCATTTCGCCATGCGGTCGTACCAAAGCGTGTTCAAACGCTTCAATTCCTTGGCTTCATTGATAACGTCGTCTGTGTGTCCCATCGCACCGCCTGAAAACTCGTGAACCATAACGGTCGAATATTCGCCGCAGTAACGAACATCACCGAAAGCTAGAAGAATCGCGCCCGCTGACATGGCCTTGCCTACGCATACCGTGTGAAGCGGGTTCGGCACTGACTCAAGCACTTCGACCATTGTTGTGAGCGACTCAACGTCACCGCCATGCGAGTCGATATAGATGGTAATTGGAAGTTTCTCGTTAACGAGTGACTCTTCGATTACCGCTTTGCGGAACTTTTCCGCTGACTCGGGAGTGAAGTCCGTAACCACTATCTGATCGAAATAATCTTCTAGCTTCCGGCTCATAACTAACCTCGTTTAAAAGTTCGAATCTTCAGTGTCTCGCGGCGGCGGAAGGATGAGCTCGAAGCGAATGTAGTCGGGGACCTTCGCAATTCGTGCTTCGCCTTCTTCCGGCTTGATCACTCCCTTTTCCACAAGTCGGTTGATTCGGTCTTGCGGCTTTTCCATTTTGATAATCGAGCCAGCAGGGATATCTTTCTCAATCTTGAGGTAGTACCCGCCGCCCTTATCTTCCGAACCTGCGCGCATCGAACCGACCTGTTCCCATTTCTTCTTTTCAGCCATTACGTGCCTCCTGTTTCTTAGATTTGATGTACCCGGCGAGAAGCGCCGAGTAGTTCGCTAGGTCTTTGAGTGTGTCTTCGATAGACTCGTCAGCGACTTGCAGAACGCCCTTCTGTACGAAGGAATTAATGCGAGCCATCTTGTCGTGCATGCGTACGAGAAAGCCTTGCTCAGTCGAGCAAACGTTAGCGTTCTCTACGCCCTCGAAATTTGCGAAGGGGTTAGGGTTGTTCCCTGTGTAGTCGTGATTCTTTGCCTTCGTGATACGAACCATGTCCGCACAGAAAGCCTCGTGAAACTTGAGATACTCTTCCTTTGTCATTTCGGTCCCCACATTGTTTGAATCTTCGATTGCTACAAAACGTTCGTCGTAAAACCATGCTTCTTCGAAGTTGTCCGCGAGCACCTTGATTGCGTCTGTACGACATTCGAGAACGACGTACTCTGTTTCGCGGTTCAGAAGCTTTCCTGCGTCCCAAGGTTCAGGAGTCACACAGCGGACTTTCTGCCATTTGCGGAATTTCATTGTTGAGCCTCCAAACGTTCGCGCAATCTCTGGTTAAATTTCGCTTCCGCCTGCACTTGGATCTTGTTCTCCATTCCCAAAACGGGAGTGAAGAGAGTCGCGAGCGGAATAAACAAGTTCTGGTTAATGAAGCCTTTGTATTTGATGAAGTAGCTAAGCATGGCCAGCCTCACAAACTCGCAATAGCTGCGATGAGAAGGATTGACCAAATGACTAGGGCGTACGTACCTACGTTCTGCATATAGCCTCCTAAAAGCGTTATCCGTTGACGAGAATGGGCAGGTAGCCGGACGCTAGGAGGCGCTGAATCGTCTGGGCGCTAATGCGTCCTTTGATTCTGATTGGAGTTGTCCGCTTACGTGCCGCATGTTTCATACAATACGTATCGGACACATTTGTAATAACTTTAGGACTAATTCATACAATTGTGCAAATTATGTGTCTCAGTATGAATCATATGACTAAAGTGTTAAAGCTGAGACAAAACGCACGAAGGTTGTTGCAATTGTAGTTTGGAGTGTGAGAGATTGGATCAAGACGAGTGTTCCAAAAAGTTGTTGCGCAGAGGTTATACGAATGCCTAGAAGAGTCTTCTCGAAAGCAGTTGGCGACACGACGACTTCGATCCGAATGAGCTCTGAAATGGTATCAATGTTAGAAAAGCTGGCAGAAAGAGAAGGGGAGACAAAGAACGCTTTTATCGTTCTCGCGCTCGACGCTTATCTTCAGCAGCAAGCAGAAGCAGGCCTGATTCCCTGGCCCAAAGATCACGACAATAAAGCCGCAAAGAAGAAGTAGGGATTACAGTTCGATTACTCGAACGCCTGAAAACCCGTCAGCCTCAAACGCAATCTTAGCGATTGCGATTACTGCCTTCCGGTCTGTGAAGGCTTGTGCGTGTTCACGCTCGCCTTGACTGAATTCGTAAATCTCGCCGTTCTCGTTCGTCTGTGTCTTTGTGACATAAACGATTTCGCTACGACCGTTTTTCAGATTGTCGAAAAGTGCAATGATATATTTGCCCATAGTTTCTCCAGTAACGTGCAACGTCTATTAGACATATATTAGAACGCTAATATTCCGTTTTCTAGAACTTCGGTCATACTGACTAAGAATGAGTCGCCGACCGAAAACACCAGAAGAACTAGCTCCGAACCCCGGCGAGAAGAAAAGCGTCGCATTGTATCTAGATGTTCAAGACGTAGAGTATCTAAAGAAGCGAGCGTCTAAGGCTGGTACGTCGTTAAGCGCTGTAGTAGGCGAGGCAATCAAGGCGTACATCGAAGCTATTAACGGAAAGAAAACAGACTAATCACACGTTACTAACCTCCTATACTGAACCTGTTTATATTATCGCACCTAACACAGTGACCCACAAATTCAGCACTTCTTTTGTCTCGTTCTGAGAAATTCCCGTGAAGTAACTGGACTAACGTGGGGTTATCGAATCCAGTACCAGGCAAATGCTAGGTCTCTTAAAAACAATTAATTCCTAGCGTCCCTGTTTCAGTCGCTCGACCTCTGCCTCAAGTTCCCGAACGCGCTTTTTTAGGTTTGTGACCGCGTGTTTTGCGAGTCTCAGTTTCGCTTCTGAATTTAACTCTTTGGTACTCTCGCTTTCAGTCGTAAGTGTGAGTGCTTTGGTCGAGTCGGGATCAAGTCTATGCTCGTCACCTGCACCGTCAATGAACTTGACGCCAGGGTACGCTACCGGATAGCCGGTCTCATCACCGCAGGTCGGGCACGGTGTGACGACATGATCTATTCTTATTTCCCCTACCTCGATCTTCGTCGCGGAGCCACTGGGGAGGGATTCAGAGGACGCGATCTGCGACTCAATCTCCTTCAGTAGCTCAAGTGCCAGATATGCGTCTGACCTAGGTGCAATGCTGTAGTTCGTCTCGATCAGCTCAAGTAGGTGCCGAAGTGCTTTGAAATTTTCTTTCAACTCACTCTCGTTCGAAGCACCGGGGGGAGTTTCTTTCGAAGCCTCATCGAGTAACAAAGCAAGCTCATTCAAGACGCTACGGTCTGCATGGTTCTTAACGGACGTAAACGAAACAACGTCGCATGAGCCGTCCTCAGAGATAAGGGCCAGTAGGTTTTTAGCTCGATTGATTTTTTCAGTTAGCGTGCTCATTTAATCTCCTTATCGAAGAGAATCGTGATTACGAAATAGCCCAGCGCAAGCGTCAGGATGAACCCGCCGATAATCGGAAAGATTGCGACCATGTAATAGACCGGAGCGACTTCATTCTCTTTCTTAAAATCGACGATAGAATAAAGACCGCTAGAGTAACGGCGAGTCCCTTGTCTTGAGATTACGAAGTTAACGGAGCCCGCTAAAATGAATTGAGTGAGCATAAGGATAATCATTCAAACAACTCCTCACAAATCGGCGCCCATAACTCAGCAATCTCAGGATTACCGCCTGCCTCTGCGCGGTGATACCAAGCGAGTGACCCTTGAACGGGATGAAACTCGTAAGTACCCCACCAGGCGCCTTTTTTGATATTCATTCGGCATCCTAAGTTCCAAGGCCGCAGCTTGCCGTACAGCTTGCACGCTAAGATAGAAAACGGCGTAGGCATTCTCTTACGGCAGACCGCAAGCGTTGCAATCGTGCAGTTATCGTCAACGTCGTCGGGAGAACGCTTAGAGAAACCTTTATCGTCTCGCCAGACTGGACCGCAAGCCGCAAGCGCTGCGAACACGAGTAACAAATCGACGACGACTGCAAGCGGGTAGCAGAGCCAGTGCGCACGAACGAATAGAGGCAACGCTCGCAATGCAAGATAGTCCGGGATCTTTTTCTTTTCCGACCCATTCAAGCCGTCCTTTACATTCTGAGCGAAGCCGAACCGCTTCACGCAGGCTTTAAACATGAGTCGAACTTGCTTCCAGTCATAGTCCGCTACGTGGGCACAGAGCGCAGCAATCAGTTGGTCCGCTGAAACGTTCTCAGGGTCGCCGCCGACGTAACGTGTATAGATGCCCGGCTTAGGCTGCAATTCGACAGCAAGTGCTCCCCGAAAGATCATTCGTTCGAGAAGTTCTCGAAAACCGATTTCTTCTTTCAAACAGAGCGCAGTAACGATCATACCTACACGCTGTAGCTGGTCGTTTTTATCTCCGTCCCTCTGTGTGGGGAGTCCATACTCGTCTAAGAACATGTAGACCTCACAGTCCGTAGTGGTTAATCATTTGCTTCAGGTGCGCGAACAGTTCGCCTAGCTCCCAGTCGGACTTAATCAAGTTACAGTCACCACAGCACGCAACGACGTTATCCGGTGTATAACCTCGTCGTGAATCAACTCGATCAAGACCGTTAAAAACATAACGAGAGTGATTTCTCGCATCTTCATTTCGCCCGCACGTAACAACCTGCTTCGGCAACGCTCCACAGTAGTGACAAGACGATGACGTTAGTACGCCGAAAAGATCCGGGGACAAATTCCATTCAAGGCGTCTTTTCTTTGCTCCTGCTTTGTAGTGATTGAGCAAATAAGTTCGTCCGCTATGCCCGGCAGCTTTTCGTTTCTTATGCGCCGATCTTTTACCCGCAAGCTTCGCCGTTCTCGATGCGACCTCGCGGACCAGACAGCCGCATGATTTCGTGTGACCGCTCCTTAACCTCGTACCGAGAACGCGAGTAGTACGACCGCAGAGGCAAGTGCATTCCCATATCAAAATACCTTCAGGAGATTTACCAACCTCTGTGATAACCGTAAGTCGATTGAAGGTCTTTCCGACCATCTCGACACGCCTACTCACTTTACGCCCGCCTTTTTAAGTGCTTCGAGAATACGTTCCGCGTCTGCCCAGTTGAGTTTTTTGCCTGAGTGCGCGATGCCTGTTCGAGTAGCTACGAAGTCTCTGAATTGTGCTTGGACCTTCTCAACTAGGACGACTAGTGCATCCTTTGCATTCTCAGCTTCGAATTCGAAGCAGCCGACTTGAAGCTTATTACCCTCAAGTTTTACCAGCCAACCTTCGCTCGTCGTGAACGGCTCAAATGCGGGCTTCGGCTCCAGGCGTACGGTGCGTGCGCGCTGGTCTTTATCTAATATGTTGCTCACGATTATAGAATCGTTGAGTTGGAGAAACTCCTTTGGATAAACGACGCCACTGATTTCAATGTCCTTCCGCTTAGCCAACTCTGCGAGCGCCTTGAGGCCTTCGTTAGCCTTGTCGATGAGTGTTTGCGTGGGGTCTTCGACTAGTTCGAAACGGTTAGCGTCCCAGGCTGACCAATCAGCCGCTTCGTCGCAGAAGGCAATAGCGACGGTTGTCTGGCTGTTATACATCGGCTTATCAATTACTTCATAAATCTTGCCGACCGTCAGATAACCGTCTGTGCCTCTGATACAGCGAATCTTGTCACCAACTTTAAACCTGCTCATACAGCCTCCCCATTCGCCAAGCGCAGTACAGTATTCAAAGCTGAGCGACGCTCGCGAATCTCGTTCACGTACATATCAAGCAAACGTTCTTCTAAGCGCATAAGTTCAGCTTTCGAGAACTGTTCAGTTACGTCCGCTTGTCGAAAGTAAATTCGCATTTCTTTGACCTGGTAGCCGTCGTCTGTAGTTACGGTGCCGACAACGTCCAAGTCTTCAGGCTCGATATTAAGATAAGCATTCGGTTCCATATTCACTCTCCCGATGGGCCAGCAATTACTAGGAACACACAAAACAGGAAGAATACGGCTGCGGTGATTGGTAGTAAGACCATATCAAGCCGCCACAGAAACGCGGGTTCCAGGCTGTACGTGCTTATTGATGAATTTCTTCGCGTCGAAAACGTTCTTGAATTCGTTCACGGCTTCGAAAGGTCCAAGGAATTCAGGACGGGTCAGATAGATAATCGGATCAACGCTAGTAAGTATTCCAGTCTCGGAGCTCACTACGAAACACTTCGTTACCACGTTCGACTTCTTAGGTTCATAAGCGTTCTTCATAACGTCCCTCCACGCTTTGTTAATAAGACGTAAGAAGCGCAGGCTGGTCTTGCTTTGGCCATTAAACCAGACCGGATCAGTGCGGCTCCATGCTGGACACCTGCGCTGCTTACATACTACGTATCGGGCACAATCGTAAAAACTTTAGGGCAATTGTGTGAATGATGTTACAATAGTTTTAAGCACAGTTTATTCAAGCTGGGCATCTTCTTGACTCAATCCCAGACATTCAGATAGAAGGCCGTAGCGGGTCGGTGGTCACGGTCCGCCTCTCGCTACCATTTTTCCGCGATCGCCCAATGATTTCAAGCACTTAGCTCATTTTGGGTCGGCGGTTTCAGGTCGGCGAAGTCGGCGGTCGGTGCTCAAGTTTTGACCCTCTCATTCCGATACAGAGGGTATATGTCTACATTTGTCGTTAAGAAGAAATCAAGCAAACCAGGTTGGAAGCTACACCAGCAAACCTATGCAAGCGGGAAGAAAACAGAGCCCATAGTACCTACGTCCGGCTATCACGCGCTGGGCTTTACGGTCTTTATGTCGCTCGAAGAAGCGCGCAATCGGGCAAAGCAATTGAACGCGCAGAAGAAGGCAGAGAATCACAAGATAGCCAATGCTGCACGCAGGGCTACGGTCATTAGACCGCTGATTGAGAGTGCCTATCTGCCCGAAGACATGGTCAATGATTTCAGTACGTGGCTAGAGGAAAACTCTTCCGGCTCAGAACGACACACACAGAAGCTACTGACGCATTGGAAGAAGGTACAAGAAATCGTAGCGAAGCTTCAGCTAGAGCCGTTCTTCTATGCTGATAACTCGAAGCGTTTCTATAAGCACTTCGCTGGCGAAAAGTATTCGCTCGATTATTCAAAGAAGCTGCTACGGATCTTGAACCAATGGGGACAGTTCGTCTGCAAACGGCAGGGACGCTATTACCAGAAAGTAGAGCCGCCTAGAGGCGAGATGCGTGAAGCAATCGACGAGGCAAACGACGATAGCAAGTTTTGCAGAAAAGGCGGTAGCACTCCGCTGACTCCCGAAATGATTAAGCAGCTTTCAAACCGCTTGCCTGAAGACCAACTGAACTGGGTTAAGCTATCGCTTTACTTTGGCCTTCGTCCGAACGAGGTCAACGGCCTACACGACCGAAAGCGCTATGAAATAGTGCAAGGGAAGACGCCAACGCTGAAGGTCTATCAGCCGAAGCTTAAAGGGCTTGCGAAAGAGAAGCGCTGGAAGTCGATACCTTGTTTAGAGAAGGAACAACGCGAGCTATTAAAGGTAATCGAGTCCAAGAAGTTCAGAGCGCCGCTAGCTAAGACAATGAAGGACGAGCTCGATGACGAGAGAATCACACGCTATGCAGGTCGTAAGGGCTTTACAGACTTGATGCTTGAGCGCGGGCACTCGTTCGAGAATGTAAGCGTCTGGCTAGGCCATCAAACTATCGAACGTACTTGGCGCAACTATAAGGATAAGCAGAAGACTACGGCAGCGTAATAAGATTATGACGATTGTGTGAATTCTTAACTTGACGCAGTTTTCGCTAGCTAAGTATAATTGAGTAGCAGCCTACTAACGAGCCACGCCCGCCTAGGGCGTAGGCGTGCTGATAGCAGATCATCTTAAGGATAAGTGTACGTATGCACGAGCAAGAAAACCGAATTCGAGAAGCAATCCAGGAAGGCGACAGACTGCTTGCGCAGGCGAAGAACTGGGAGCCGGAGCTGCCAGAAATCGACCGCGAAGACGTCAGGTTTCTACTCGCTGAGATTGACCGCCTTCGTTCAGAACTTGTACGAAACGACTAGCGTTATTTTATTAGCGTCTTCTCTGTGTCCCATCTCGATACACAAATCTGATTTATATTTACGGCACGCTTACTGCACGAGATAATTTATCCATACGCAGGCACATTCCGTGCAGGCGAAAGGAGAATCTATGCAGCAATTAGTTCTGGCTGTGAAGAAGCTGAATAACATCAACAAGGCTATCGCGGTACTTCGGAACTTACCTGAGCACGAGACGAATAGAAGATCACTACGGAAGATGCGGGCAGAACGCTACAAACTCTTAGGTGATTGTCTCGAAGACGCTCACGCGATTCTATTCCGCTCGACTTACGAGTCAGTACCGACTCAAGACTTCGATGCAGCGGTCGCGTTTATAGCGGAAGCAGCAAAGACGCTACAACCTGACACTAAAAACTATAACTGAGACCTACGCCTACTTCTAAATCTTCTGGGCTGACTTGCGTTCTTGCATAAACACCAGCCCACAAATCCCCTAAAATTCTACGTTCGATAGTCAGCACGATGTTCTTCGTGTCTGTGTACGCACCGATAGACCAATCGGGCTGCGAAGGCGTAACGCTTTCTTTAGCGTCTGTCTGCCTTTGTGTCTCGCTACGTTTGTCGGTGCGGGTTTCTGTTTCGATTACGACTGTGCCGTCAGGTCGTCGTTCTTCTCGCTTCTTCTCTTCGACGATGGTTACGACTTCTTTGACTTTAACTTCGCGATACTCGGTACGAACTTCAGGCTCGATAGTTTCGCGTGCGGTAAGGAAGCCAACACAGAACGCTAATAATGCGCCATATATGACGTAGCGAAGATTCATTGTTCGGTCTCCGCTTTCGTTATCTGTTCCATGAGCTCGTGCAGCTTCTTACGTTGGTTCTCACGATAGATAGCAGCGTCGATATTGTAGTATTCTTCGCCGCAGTTCTGACATAGGTGCCGCGTGCCTACAGGGTAGGGGATCGACTCGCAGTTATTGTTGTCGCAGAACGAGCACGGTATTCCGGACTTCATTTGCTTTCCCTCCTGGTCAGCTTCAGAAACTCTTCGAATTCGAGTGCGACATAGACCTTCGAGTGATTGCGCTTAAACACGACGAGCGGAACAGAAGGGACTATAGTCATCTCGCAGCGACCGTCCGTATATTCGATAGGCGTAGCGTTCTCTTCAGCTTGCGAAAGCGCTTTCCAGATATTGAGCGTTTGCGTGTTCTTGCATTCGATACTGTAGGGATAGACGAGGCGTGCTGCTGTACTTAGTTGAACGTCTTCGCCGCCAGCGCCCATGCTTGTGCTACGAATGTCGTCAGGGCGTAGTGAGGGACAGTATTCCAGCAGCTTATCGCGGACCCATTGCTGTAAGCGCCTTCCTTTGGCTTTCGCTGATTGCGGACGCATCCTGCATCCCCTTTCTAAATAAGTGAGCGAGGTCAGACGCGACTCTGACCAATGACAGGCATCCAGGACGGGCGCTGTCGGGTTGTCCTTCTTTTAACCGCGTGTCCCCAATGGCGTTACCTTCTCGAAGTTTTGCCGCCATAGCTTCCCACGCCGCTCGCTCGAAATTAATTATAGCATACGTTATTACAATCGTGTTATAATTAACACATACGCAGTAACTAACGATACTCCGCAAGGAATTCGAAGGGATGTTATGAGCGACGAACAGAACAAATCGACAGAGCCTACCGAAAAGCAACGCGCAGAAGCCCGCCAGAAGGCAGTTAAGGGTTCTCTGCTTGGCGTTCAAGAGACTCAGAAGCTTCTTCGCTCTGGTCACTTTGCTGGCGCACGAGCGCACAAGCTTGTTCAGTGTCTCGCATTCCTTGAGGCGCTAGAGAATCAAATCAAAGCCGAACTGAAGTGACCTGTGTTCCATTACGAGCGCTATCGCATGGAAGTGACTCGGGTAGCGCAGGCGATTCTCTCGGATGAGAAGAAGCCCGTAATCGTCGTAGCTGAGCGTATGGTTATCGAAAACAGACTGTACGCGCACATGACAGGCAAACAGCCGATTAAGGTAAGCGAATGGCTAAACGAGGAACTGAAAAACGAGAAGACGAAGTGACAGAGGCTCTGCCCGTAGTCACTGCGCTTTCTATGGTTCGCACACGTGAAGGCTGGCGCATGCTTACGTTCAAGATCCAGGGAGACAAGGTTCTTGATGTGAGTGCGACTGAGCCTGATCTACGTGCGATTGCTTTGGAAGAGTTTCGTAAGACTGCTGCCAAGGAGTTTATGGAATGAAGCGCGTTCTCGAGTTTCTCCGCCTTACTGACGTTCACGACGGCAAGCTTAGTCTTACTAACGTTGCTCTGTGGGTCGTACTCGCGAAGATTGCTACGGCTGGCGAAGTGACCTTAGTGGACGCTGGCGCACTGTTCGTTACGCTTCTTAGCTATCAGAGCAAGAAGGTAATCAATCACGGTCAGCAAGAACAGTTTAAGACAGTGAAGGCTGAATCAAGTGCTGCGCTTGCGAATGCTGTAGATGCACTCGAGTTGGCTGGTGATCTTATCAAGCGTGTCGATAATCTCGATTCGAAAGTGTCGCAGCAGCAGTTGTCTTTAGGCATTAAGGACTTACGCAAATGACTGATTTCATGGCGGGGTATTACACAGGCGTAATCGCGTGTTCAGTGATTCTGGTTGTTATCGTTTGGGTAAGCAAATGACGCCTACAGAATTCGCGATTTGCCTAGGTTTCGCGTGGTTATTGGGCGTTCTGCTGGGTTTCTGGTCGGCACAGGAATAGCGAAAGAATAGCTTATGGCAAAGTTCGCTAAAGGTGTTCCTAAGCCAGCAGGTTCAGGGATTAAGAAGGGTCAGAAGCAGACAAGGACGCTAGTAAAGAAGCAAGTGTACGACCTACTTCTCGAAGCCAACAAGCATCCTGTCACTGAGTTGATGAATCTGCTTCCTGAACTAAACCCGAAAGATAGAGCGAGAGTGTGGCTCGAACTTCTTCAGTACGTATCGCCGAAGCTAAGTGCGCAGGCAGTTACGATTGATGACCAAAGAGACCCACAGAGCGAAGAAGACGTGATTGACGTTACTCCGCTAAGCAATGACGAGTTGATTAAACAAGCCAAGGAGACGAAGGAATGATTAGCAGGATGCTTCTACCCATTTTAGGTATGGTCTTACTCAATTTGGGTATGGCACATGCGGAGACGATTACGCTCACTGAAAAGAACAGCGTAGTATTTCGCGGAGTCGTAAGCGAATTGTCGGTATCGAAAGTACAAGCAGAGCTCATTGAAAAGGCGAAAGCTGGTAAGCCTTTGTATCTCGTGCTCGACACTCCTGGCGGTAGCGTAGACGCAGGTAACATGCTGATCACGACTGTTAAAGGCTTAGGCGTGAAGGTGCATACGGTTACGATCTTCGCAGCGAGTATGGGCTTTCATATCGTGCAGAGCCTTGATGACCGCTTGATTATTCCGAATGGCGTTCTCATGAGTCACAGAGCTAACGCTGGCATGCGTGGCGAAATCCCTGGCGAGTTTCTCAAGCGGCTTGTGTTCTTACTACGTGGCTTGAATGCTATGGACGCAACGGCAGCAAAGCGCATGGGACTGAAGACTGAAGTATATCAAGACTGGATTCGCGACGAATACTGGGTCGAAGGTAGTGACGCGATTCACGACAAAGCTGCTGACCGCGTAGTGCATGTGAAGTGTGGCGAAGGATTGCAAGGCACAGAGACGCTAACAATGAATACGATTTTCGGCGCAGTTAACTTCACTATGTCGAAATGCCCGTTGATCACAGGTCCGCTTGGCATTGACGTCAGCGACGTGAAGGAAGAGAAGCCTTCGGTTGATGCTTACGTGCGTACGTTGTTCAGCAATCGCTTTGAGTTTGTGAACAAGTATATCAAAACGAACGAGTATCAGAAGTTTCAGTAATGGGAGCGTTAGCTATGCCTTGTAATTCGATTTATGGACCGCAGAGTTTCAGTCTCGAAATCGTAGCAAATGGCGTGATTGTTCGCGAGCACGGTCGCGGTCTTACGTTTGTGTTTGCTGAACTTGGGTCTGCGCTGAACTTTATCCGAGATAATGTGAAGTAATTCTGCGTAGCCAGCAGGTTAAACAACGGCGCGTGCTCAAGGATGAGCGCGAAGCTTCAGGACGAAGCTAGGACGCGAACGAGGCTAGAAACCTTTAGTAGCGTCTGATTTTTTACGAAGGCTAGGATGGCCAAGAAGATATCAGCGAAAGCTGCACGAGACGAATTGTGGCGCAGAGGCGTCCTAAGCTGGAAGCTTTACGGCTATCAGCTGCCAATCTATTCGCTCGTATGGGACTTCATTCTTAATCGCAAGCATATCAAGCACGTTCTTAATATCGCTCGTCGCTTCGGTAAGTCATACACGCTTGCGCTCATCGCTATCGAGTACGGCATCCGTAATCCAGGCTCGCAGATTCGTTTCGCTGCACCGACTGGTAAGGCTCTACGGAAGATCATTCATCCTGCGTTCAAAGCAATCTGCAAAGACGCACCTGACGACGTTAAGCCTGTTTGGAAGTCACAAGACGGTTTCTATGCGTTCCCGAATGGTTCAGAGATTCACGCTTCAGGATGCGATAACCAGAACTACGAGAACCTTCGCGGACAAGCAGCACACCTTGCAATCGTAGACGAAGCTGGGTTCGTAGACGAATTGGATTACGTAGTTAATGACGTTCTTGTTCCACAGACGTTGACGACGAAGGGCGTAGTGATCATGTCGTCCACGCCTCCCAAGACGCCAGCACATGATTTCTATGCGATGGCTCAAGAAGCAGAAGCTAAGGGCGCATACGCCAGCAGAACGATTTACGACAATACGGTTATCGACCGACCGACGCTGGATCTATATGCGAAGGAAGCAGGCGGTTACGAGTCTTCGACATTCAAGCGCGAATATCTCTGCGAATTCGTAGTTGATGATAACAGCCAGATTATTCCCGAATGGTCTAAGGCTATGAAAGCCGAATGCACAAGGGACGTTAATAAGGATGAATATTATGGCTACTGGCACAAGTACGCGGCAATGGATATCGGGGTCAAAGACGGTACTGCTTTACTGTTTGGACACTATAACTTCGCTGAAGCTAGGCTTTATATCGAAGGCGAGTTCGTACTACGCGGGCAAGATGTCAGGACAGATAATATCGCTCGCGGCGTACAGGAAGCAGAGACGAAACTCTGGCAGGGACAAAAGCCGTACCAGCGTATAGCCGACAACAACAACCTGATCTTGCTGCAAGACTTGGGTCTTCAGCATGGAATGCACTTCGCTCCGACAAGTAAAGACGAGCTGCACGCAATGGTTAACCAAGTGCGCTTGTGGGTTCAGCAGAAGCGATTAGTCGTTAGTCCCTCGTGCGTACATCTCTTAGGCTGTTTAGAGTACGGCGTATGGACAGACGATAGAAAGCAGTTTGCACGCTCAAGCGTCTACGGTCACTTCGACGGCCTCGCTGCGCTTGTGTACTTGATTCGGAATATTAACGTCCATACTAACCCCGTCCCGCACGACCATAAAGTTTCTCACTTCACGCATTACATCCCTGACGTTGAGAACAATTCGAAAGCTAAAGAAGCGTTTTCTAAAATCTTTGGAGTCAATCGCTAGGAAGGTGATAGATGACAGAACGTCAGTATTGGGCAGCTTTGCCGCCTGAAGAAATCGGTAGTGAACTAAAACATAGAATCGAAGAGTACGGCGAGTATCTCGAAGCATCGGGACTCATGGAAGAACTGCGCCGCTCGTATGAGAAGTTCTATGGCCAGTCAGTCATTCGGGACACAGGCAGACAAGGCGAGCTCAAACAAATTCGCGTGAACGAGTACGCATCGCTTATTCGCTCGATTCACAGCATGGTCACAGCACAGCGCCCAGCTTGGGAACCGCGAGCTACAAACACAGACGTTAAGTCGCAGGCTCAAACAATCTTAGCGTCTGGCCTACTTGATTACTACGCACGCGAAAAGCGAATGGAACGTTACCTCAAGCAAGCTGCTTTGACTGCGTTGTTCCTGCGTGAGGGCTGGGTTTCGGTTACTTGGGATGCAAACCAAGGCGAGCCTTATGCGACTGACCCTGAATCGGGTAAACCGATTATGGAAGGGGATGCTAAGTACCGCGTGTACCGCCTTAACGACGTGATCAGGGACGTTAATAAAGAAGACACGGATCACGATTGGCTCATGACTCGCGATTACGTGAACAAGTTTGACGAAGCAGCGAAGTTCCCTGAGCTAGCCGAAAAGATTGTAGGACTACAGACAGAGCGAGCAACGCTAGAAGAATTCCGCATTCGTCCTGTGTGGACTGACCGCGAAGAGTCTGTGCTTATCCCGAAGTACACTTTCTATCACAGACCTACGGACTCAATGCCTAACGGTCGTATGATCGAAATGCTTGGCGACGATTTAATCGTGTTCGATGGCTCATTGCCTTACCGCCGCGTGCCTCTGTACTCGATGACCGCAGAAGACATGCTTGAGACTGCCTTCGGTCATAGCCCTGCGTTCGATTTACTTCCGATTCAGGAAGCGATTGATACTCTGTGCTCGACGGTTCTCTCTAACCAAGCAGCTTTCGGCGTGCAGAATATCATGGTCCCTAAGGGATCAGATATTAGCGTTGCCTCTGTGTCTGGCGGAATGAACTTGCTTGAATATGATTCGAAGCTTGGTCCGCCTCAACCTTTGAACCTCACTCAAACGCCTAAAGAAATCTTCGAATTCATTACGATGTTACGCGACTTTGACCAAACCATTAGCGGGGTAAATGCGGTCGCACGCGGTAACGCTAGTCCGCAGCTTTCGGGCGCAGCAATGGCGTTACTCCAATCGACAGCGCTTCAATTCCAAGCTGGTGTTCAGCAGTCGTATAACCAAATCGTCGAAGACGTTGGAACAGGCACGATTCACTTGCTCGCAGACTTTGCGACGACAAAGCGTGTGGCCTACATCGTAGGTAAGCACAATCGTTCGTTCCTGAAGGAATTCAACGGCGAAGATATCTCGGATATCAGCCGCGTAACTGTAGACTCGGCAAACGCTCTGACGAAGTCGATTGCAGGACGCACAGAGATTGCGAATCAGTTGTTGAATGCAGGAATGATTCAGCGACCGGAGCAATACTTGATGGTTCTTCAGACTGGCCAGCTTGAGCCAATCTATGAGAACGAAACGTCAGAACTGTTATTGATTCGCGCTGAGAACGAAGGTCTGTCCGAAGGTACTCCGCAACGTGCAGTCGTAACCGACAACCACGCGCTTCATATCAAGGAACATAAGTCAGTATTAGCGTCTCCTGAGTCGCGTCTTGATCCGAACATTATCGACGCTACGACAGCACACATTCAGGAACATATCATGCTGCTGAAGACTTCCGATCCAGCGTTGCTGCAAATGCTTGGTCAGCAGTCACTTATGCCGCCGCCTGCACCGATGCCGCCAGGACCAGCAGGAGCGCCTGAAGGTGTTCCGGCAGTCACAGGCGAGCCAGCACAAGCGCCACAGCCATCAATGCCAACTAACCCTATGACCGGCGAAGAATTCGACCCGGCTCAAGGACAATAACCAAGAAACTAGGTCATATAACCTAAAAGGTAGGTAGGTCATGGAAGACAATAGCACACCAGTCGTAGCCGATAGCGCACCTGTTAACGATACCGGCACACAGGACAGTGAGAATAGTCAGCAAGCGCAGGGACAGGACGCTAATAAAGAACAAGCGGCCGTACAGGCGAAGAACTTAAAGAAGCTGAAGCTGAAAGTAGACGGTCACGAGGTCGAAGAAGAGATTGACCTGAATGACGAAGAAACTCTCAAGCGTCATCTTCAAATGTCGAAGGCAGCGCAGAAGCGTATGTCTGAAGCTGCGAAGGCTCGCCGTGAGGCTGAAGAAATCGTAGGGATGTTCAAAGGTGATTTGAAATCAGTCCTTAAGAACGCAGACAAGCTTGGGAAGACTCCCGAACAGCTTCGTAAGGAAGTAGAGGAATACTTCGCAGAGATTATCGAAGACGAAATGCTTAGCCCTGAACAGAAGACGATTCGGGAAGCCCAGCGTATCGTTCGCGAGCGTGAAGAAGAAACGAAGCGTATCGCTGCCGAGAAGGAAGCCAAAGAGAAGGAAGAACTTCAGAACCGCTACGCGCAAGACTACGACAAGCGTATCTCGGAAGCCTTAGCGTCGTCTGGCCTGCCTAAGACTGCGAAGACGGTAAAGCGTATGGCTGAGCTCATGTACAAGAACTTGGATATGGGTCTGGATCTTGAGCCGCAGCACTTGGTTCAAATCGTTCGCGAAGACTATCTCTCTGAAATCAAAGAACTGTTCAGCGCGACAGACGGGGACTCACTCCTAAAGCTTCTAGGTGACGACGTTGCGAACAAGATTCGTAAGTCAGACCTGGCACGCCTGAAGACTCCGAAGCCTGGTGTAAAGCCTGTCGAGTTACCTCGCGAAGAGAAGCAAGAACCGCAGCGTAAAATGTCTCCCGAAGAATGGCTTGCTGAGCGCCGCCGACGTGTAATGGGCAAACCGTAACCAAATAGGTTGCACAATTGTATGAATTTGTGTTAATCTGTAATAAAGGCTCAAGTTTGAACCGCTGGCCAATGGGCGTTCTAGGAAGGAACTACCCGGCTGGCGGCACGCTTACGAGGGTTAACCAAATTTAAAAACGAATATAGCGCCAAGGACGGCGACACGCACGACGGGACGCTAACAAGCCATCCCCAACCTGACCAAGTCCACAAGCGCCAAAGAAACGAATCTAGGAAGGATTCACTCTTATGGCAGTAGCCAATACTACTACGACTCTCGATGGCTTTTTCAAAACGGTTTACGGCGACAAGCATATTGATGCAGTTCCCGAGAATCTCTATCTCGTAAAGAATATCGAATTCCGCGAAACAGAGCGCATCGGACGCAAATTTAGCGTTCCTGTGATCTTGTCGCGCGAACACGGTGTTACGTACCTCGCTTCTGGCGACGGCGTACAAACCTTGAACGACAGCGTTGCTGCTGTTTCGAAGAACGTTGAAGTTGATGGCTCGCAGATTATCTTGCGCGGTCAAATCGACTACGAAGCTGCCGCGAAAGCTTCGAGCAACGAAAAAGCCTTCATGAATACTACTGAACTTCTCGTTCAGAACCTTCTTGAGTCGGCTTCGAACCGTCTCGAAATCATGTTCATGTACGGCGGAACTGGTCTCGGTACTGTTTCTTCGCTCGCTTCTCAGGTTATCACGCTCACTGCTGCTAGCTGGGCTGTAGGTATCTGGGCAGGTATGGAAGGCGCAGTTATCGACGTTTACACTTCTGCGGGCGCTGTTCGTCAAGCCAACCTCACTATCGCGTCTGTAGACGTTGATAACCGTGCGTTGACTGTGACTGGAACAACTACTGGTATCGTATCGACTGACATTATCTATTTCAAAGGCGCTAAAGGTAAGGAAGCTTTGGGTCTCGACTCGATGCTTTCGAACACTGGTACACAGTTCGGTATCGACGCTGCTGCTTACACACTCTGGAAGCCGAATTCGTATGCAGTAGGCGGAGCGCTCACAATGGCAAAAGTTCTCTCTGCTGTTGCTAAAGCTGTAGGTCGCGGTCTTCGTGAAGACGTTGACGTTCTCGTTTCTCCCGTTACTTGGCAGGCTTTGAACGCCGACCAAGCTGCACTTCGTAAGTACGACTCTTCGTACTCTTCTTCGAAGTCTGAGAACGGTTTCGAGGCTATCGTTTACCACGGTCAGAACGGTCGCATTAACGTCATGTCGCATGCAATGTGTAAGGAAGGCGAAGGTTTCATCTTCCCGAAAAAACGCATTAAGCGCGTAGGCGCACAGGACTTGTCGTTTAAGACTCCTGGTCGCAAAGACGAAATCTTCCTCCATATCCCCGATAAGAACGCTTACGAGCTCCGTATTTACGGTAACCAAGCATTGTTCTGCGAAGCGCCTGCTAAGTGCGTGAAGCTGACAGGCATCGTTAACTCGTAATCTCTGTCCCGCCTCCCTCTGGCTGGGTCCTTCGCTTTCCTCCTTGGCGTTTGGACCCGGCCTTTTCTTTAAGGAGCAAAGATGGCTACCACGCTTACAATTAACGGAGTCGGGTACAGCTTTCCGCAGACTGGTGACGAGAACTGGGGAGACAACGTTACTGCTTGGGCAGCAGCGGTTACTGGCGGAATGCTTCAGAAAGCAGGCGGAACGTTCACGCTATCTGCCGAAATCGACTTCGGTGCTACATTCGGTATCAAAACCGCATACATTAAAAGCCGCGCAGCGAACCCGGGTTCTGCTGGCGTTCTTCGTCTTGGTAATGCTGAGAATATCTCATGGCGGAACAACGCTAATAACGGTGACGTAACGCTTTCGGTAAATGCTTCCGACGAAGTTACTGTAGGCGGCGTACCGCTTCAGAAATCTATTAGCGTCTTTGACACTCCTACTATTGACCTTGGTTTGTCAGGCGGAACGACTATTTCTGCGTCTGTTAAAGACGACAGTATTTCAGACAACCATATCTCATCTAGTGCAGCGATTGCGTATTCGAAACTCGCGCTCGCTAGCTCGATTGTAAATGCTGATATCTCAAACTCAGCCGCGATTGCGTATTCTAAACTCTCGCTTTCAAACTCGATTGTAAATGCAGACATTTCGTCTAGTGCAGCGATTGCTTACTCAAAGCTTGCGCTGACAGGGACGCTGGTAAATTCCGATATTTCTTCTTCGGCAGCAATTGCGTACTCGAAGCTAGCGTTGGCTGGTTCAATTGTAAATGCTGACATTTCTGCTTCTGCTGCGATTGCACTCTCGAAGCTTCAAACGCTCACTGCGAACCAGGTTCTTTCGACTAACGGTTCCGGTCAAATCGTAGCTTCGTCTACGACGGTAAGTGAACTAAACGCGCTTTCGGGTATCGGCGGCAATATTCAAGGGCAGTTCGACGCTCAAGCCGCCCTGATCACGACGAACAGTACAAAGCTTACTAACGTAGTTGCTCCTTCGGGTTCGGCGGCTTTTCGTATCGACTCGGTTACTGGTGGTTTCTTAGGTCCACGCTTAACTACCATCGAACGAGACGCACTTTCGTCACCCGCAACGGGTCTTGAGATTTTCAATACGACCGCGGGCAAGAAACAAATCTACACTGGCTCTGCGTGGCAGGACGTAGGCTCCGGCTCTGGTGGTTCGAAGAACTACATCACTGGCGGTGACGGTGAGCAAGGTGCGATCGGTACGACTTACGCTGATGGTGCTGCGGTTCCGGTTGACGGTGCAGGCGGGACGCCTACGCTGGTTAACTCATACACGGGTCTGCTACCGCTCTCAGGATTACAGTCGTTAAACATCACGCCCGGTGCATTGGGTAACGGTGTCGCGTTCTCGTTTACGCCTGATCGTGAGGACTTGGGTACGGTTCTCGCCGTAAATCTCTCTTACGAGATTGCAACTCCCGCTAACTACACAGACGGCGACTTGCAAGTTTGGATCGTGCATCCGTCTGGACGGGTTGAGCAACCTTCGGCCTACAAGATAATGAAGGCTATCGGGCCTGCGAAAACGCAACCCATCACTTTCCAGACAGAGACAACTTCGGGCACGTACAAAATTCTCTTACATCAAACGACCGCTACGACCTCGTGGGGTTCTTTCAAGTTTGAGATTAGCTGCGGACCTCAGGTTAAGAGTGTCGGTCCAGTCATCAGTGACGCGGTTTCTAAAACATTCACCCTGACTAACGCTGGTAACGCGACTGTCACTGGAACTGTAGCTCAGATAGGTGAGAACGGACTCTTCTCGGGAACCATCACTATCGGGTCAACCGTGCCTACAGGCACGATCCAGGTAAACTTACCAGCAGGCTACACGTTCGCTAGCAACGGTTACTGGGCAAAATCAGACGTTCGTATCTACGACGCTAACCCGACCTTCTTCACGCATCTCGGTAGCGCCTATATCAACTCAAGTACGTCGTTCATCTTCAACGGACACGCTGCACTTAACTGGAACGCCACAACTCCGATCACGTTCGCCGCTGGTGACGTTATCACGTTCTACGTTGAGGCTAAGGTTCAAGGTTGGAGTTCTAACCAGGTCTTGAGTTCCGATTCAAGCGGGCGTCCTGTCGCGTTCACGGTTTCGAATGCAAGTGGCGGTCTAACTAGCTCAGCTACGACAGTAAGCTATTCAACTACAAGTGTCGATACTCTCGGCGGATGGTCTACGAATAAATATGTGATCAAAGAATCGGGATTGTATCGGTTTTTTGGTGTTCACGTAGTCCAATCGACCGCTGCTACAAGTGCTTATGTAGATTTGCGAGTAGCTAAGATTGCTGGCGATGTTGAAATGGGTTTTAGTCGCACTCAGTTCGGTAGCGTCACGATTGATACTTGTCGCGTCGAAACTCCTTGGTTCTCTCTCAGCGCTGGCGACGAAATCCAGATCACTCAGTCGTGCGTGGGCTTCACTACTCCTAGCTACAACCGTTCGCAGTTCTGGGGGGAGAAATTTAATACGACAGGTCAGCAGATCGCTGCGACCGAAGAAGTAACTACTCTCGTGTCGTCTACTCTCACGACCGCGATCAACTCAAGCGGAGCACCAATTCCTTGGAACCAAACAGAGTACGACTCGCACGGTTCGATGAACCTGGCGACTGGTGTATGGACTTGTCAACGTCCTGGTCGCTACAGAATCCACGGCAGCTTGCATATCCTGGCGACTTTAACGACTAGCCAACCGCTTACTGCACGGATCTTTAAAAACGGTAGCATGGTTGCGTTCGGTAACGTCCTAGGAACCGGGGCCTCTAACGATTACTGCGCGAAAGTAACCCGCACGCTCAATTTGGTTCAAGGCGATCAGATTTTACTCAATGGTTACTGCGCTATTGCAGCGAACCTCTCAGGGAATACAGCCGGTAACTATCTCAGTATCGAATCCGTTAAGTAGGAGAACACATGGACGTTAAAACTAGCGCTAAAAAAGCGGTACTAGAAGAAATCATGAAGCTAATGGACGAGCACATGAGCGAAGGCTTGAAAGCCAAGTCGCCGAAAGCTGCTGTCGTCGCTGTCGAAGCTGAAGCTAAGCCAATGGAAGAAATGGAAGCTGCAAGCGAAGACGAAGAGAAGCCCGAAATGCTTGCTGAAGAAGCTGCGTCTGACGAAATGGACGACGAAGACAGCGAGCGTTTGAAGAAGCTGTACGAAGCATTGTCTTAAGTAACGAGGGAGGGCTAGGATGGCCTACACTTCTGCCGATCTAATTGAAGCAGTCAAATCGCTAGCTAGCATTCCTTCGTCGCAGAACCTTTTCTCGCCGACTGACTTCTTACGCTTTGCGAATCGAGCTCTAAGCCTCAAGCTTACGCCGCTCCTACAATCTGCACGCGAAGAATATCACGTAGTGGCGAAAGACTTTACGATTACCGAAGGTAAGACCGCGTACCGCATTCCCAGTCATGCTGCTGGTGCAAAGCTGCGTGACGTGAAGATTGTTAAAGACGGCGTCGAAGAATCTCTGAATCGTCTTGAGCCTGAATTCATTACGACCGAAGAACGCGGCTTCTATCTCAAAGGCAATCAGGTTGTTCTAGCATGGTCGCCAAAGGGGAGCGAAGGGACGCTAAGACTCTCTTACTTCCGTAGACCCGGCGCACTCGTACAGGTTACGTCTTGCGCAGTCGTTACAAGTGTCGATACGGCGAACAACCAAATAACCGTTGCTAGCGTCCCCTCGACGTTCGCTGTCGGTATCGAAGTTGACATTATCGAAGCTAAGCCTGGTTTCGATTGGCTTGTTACTGATTCTGCGCTCGTCGGTATTTCGGGTTCAGTATTAACGTTCTCTTCGCTGCCCGATGACATTTCAGAAGGTGACTACGTTGCACTTTCTGGCGAATCACCAGTCATTCAGCTACCGCTTGAACTGCATCCGCTTCTTGAACAAGCCGTTGCGATTCAGTGTCTCGACGCTCAAAACAAAAACTCGAAGAAGATGAGCGACGACTACAAAGAAATGCAGCAGGACGTTTTGAAAGTTCTGACTCCGCGAATCGACGGCGAGCCAAAGAAGATTGTTAATCCGACTTCTCTCTTAAATTCATCACGTCGCTGGCGGTTCTAATGAGCCAAGCACTGAATCTGAAATTAAAAGGTCTCTACACGCATCCGAACGACCTAAGCGAAATGCCCGAAGGCGCGCTTGCGGTCGCTGATAACGTAGTGATCAATAAGGAAAGTGTCGCAGAACCTCGTCGGGGTTTTGAAAGGCTTTCGTACGCTTTCGCGTCGCCTGCTGACCGTGCAAATAAGCTGTTCGTCTATCAAGACAAGCTGCTTGCGCACTATTCGACCAACAAGCTTGCGTATGACTCGGGCGCTGCTTGGGTCGATTACGCGGAAACGCTTGCGCCGCCTGACGCCTCTACGCCTGTACGGAGCGCAGAAGCGAACAACAACTTGTATTTGACTAGCGCTTCGGGCGTGAAGGTCCTAGACGCTTACAATTCCGTTCCTAGTGCCGCAGGTATTCCGCGTGGCCTAGATTCTTTAGCGTCGCTCACTGGCACTGCGGGCTTCCTAGCTGACGATTCACAAGTCGCTTACCGCGTACTTTGGGGGAGCAAGGACGCTAATAATAATTTGATCATTGGCGCGCCTTCGCAGCGTGCGACGGTCTCTAACGCTTCTGGCGGTACTCGCGATGTTACGCTACAGATTACAATTCCGACCGGGATTACGACTGATCACTTCTATCAAGTATATCGTTCTGGCGCTTCTGCTGACGCTAACACAGAGCCTTCGGATGAAATGGGCCTGGTCTATGAAGCCAATCCCAGTTCTAGCGATATCGCAGCGA
>SXGS01678303.1_pt1 | contig 38836 bp, 34 predicted proteins | sample 3174681 | NCBI WGS metagenome assembly SXGS01 (sample SAMN11356861, study PRJNA531348) | freshwater metagenome | isolation source: freshwater sample F1-80 | place: China: Fuxian Lake, Yuxi | collected 2017-12-25 | reverse complement strand
CTCCTCCGCCACCTTCATCCCCGGGGGCGACTGGCGCCCGTCCACCGGCTTGCAGACGGCGCGCTCGCGCAGCGAGATGCGCGTGGCCATCGGCACGCCCGAGGCCCAGCCCGCGATGGAGTTCTGCAACGCCTGGGACGGGACCCGCGTGGCGGTCGGCGTCGGCACCAACGTCACCGCCAACGGCACCTCGCCCCCGGCGGCGTCGGCGACAGACATCTCGGGCAGCGCGGCGCAGTACCTTCTCTGCCGGTCAGGCTGGCTGGTGCGCAACACTCACGCGACCAACTCCGCGAGCTGCTGGCTCGACGGCGTGATCGAGGCGTGGGGAGACTAGGCCGTGCTCGGGCTCCCGCCCTTCCCGATGGCGCCGCGCGTGGGCGGCTACCGCGTCGACACGGTCGCGAACACCGGGGCCACCGGGGGCAGTTTCGAGTTCGAGCTGCCGGTTCCCGGCGGCGGTAGCTCGGGGGTGCAGTGGGCCTACGCCGCGGTGGACCCCGACAGCGGGACCACCCGCGACCTCGTGCTCTCGGTGGCGTACGATGGCGACGTGTACCTCGGCACGGTCGACCTTTCCTCCCTCGACGCCGCGACGGCCACCGGCGACGCCGACGCCGCCAGGGCGAGCATCGCGTGGGCGCGTCTCGAGCTGCCGCCGGCCGCCACCGCCCGCGGCTACACCGGCGTGGCCGACCACGCCCACGTGCACGGCTTCGGCTCGCACTGGATATCGGCGCAGCTCGCCGGCGGCGCCTACGACGACAGCGAGCACAACGACGCGTGGCTATTCCGCGTGGAACGGGCCGACGTCGAGGCGGCGGCGGCCGTCGGGTCCACCGTGGCGCCCCGGCGCGAGGTGCTGGTGTACTCCGCCGACCCGGTAAGCGCCTTCCGCCCCGGCTCGCTGGTACAGGACTTCGACCGGGGCCACGCCTCGAACGACCATTTTCTGGTGGTCACCCCCTCCGGGGTGGCGCTGGCGATCGTGCTCCAGGCGGAGAAGCAGCTCCGCCTCGTGGTGGTCGACCCCGGGCTGATGCTGGCCCGCGACGACGTCGCCTTCGCCGGCCGCGGGCCCCCGGACCTGCCCTGCGACACCACGGGCTCGGCGAGCGGACCGAGTGGCGGCCAGCGCGGGCGGTGGCGGGTGATCGTGCCCGACTCGCTGTTGCTCGACACCGACGCCAACACGCTGCGCGTGTTCGACACTGACGAGAACCTCGCCTCGCCCCTCTCGGCGACGTACTCCGGGAGCCTGCCGGGCGCGAGCGTGCAGATGCCTAGCTTCGTGACGCTGGGCAACGGCGACACCGTGCTCGCGACCAAGCTGGTGCCCTGCGCGGCGCTCCCGGCAACGCCGGCGTACCCGGACAAGGGCGCCGTGGTCGGCGACTGGGGCCACCTGGTGGTGGCCCTGTGGAACGAGGACTTCACCGACATGTACCAGGTCGCCCGGCTGCTGGTCGCCGGGTCGAGCGGGGGCGTCACCGGCTACAACCGGCCCCACGTCTCCCGCTGGGGGCGCTGGCTCATCACGTGCTGGGACGAGGCCGACCTGGACGGGAGCCTCCAGACCGAGTCCAACCACCGCTCCAAGCTGCGGGTCGACCTGCTGGGGCCCACGTGACCGCTGGCTGGGTGGGCGGGCTGTTCCTGCTGGCCTGCCACGGCGAGGCGGGCAAGGAGCCGGGGGGCGACGACACCGCCCCGGCGCCGGAATCGCCCGCCGAGTCGGCGCCCGACTCGGCAAGCGACACCGGACCCCCGCCCGACGCCGACGGCGATGGCGTGCCCGACGACGAGGACTGCGCGCCCCTCGACGCCACCGTGTACCCGGGCGCCACCGACGCCTGCGACGGCCTCGACAACGACTGCGACGGCCAGCTCGACGAGGACGCGCCCGAGTGGCACCCCGACGCCGACGGCGATGGCCACGGCGACGCGGCCACCGGGACGGCTGCCTGCGAGCCCCCGGCGGGGTGGCTCGCCGACGGGAGTGACTGCGACGACACGGACCCGGCCGTCAGCCCGGACGCCACCGAGGTGTGCGACGACGGGGTCGACAACGACTGCGACGGCGGCGGCTGCCGCCACGCCGACGGCACCCTGCTCGATGACGCGGGGACGTGGGTGCCCGACGCCTTCGTGAACCCCGGCACCGGGCGGGAGAACCAGACGTGGGTCCCGAGCAACCTGGCGCTCGTCGGCGGCTGCGACCTCGACGGCGATGGCCGCGGCGACCTCGTTGCGCTGGTGCAGCAGCGGTGGAAGTACGGCTACGACGAGTACCTCAGCGAGGCCGAGCTCTACGTGCTGCGCGGCGGCAACGCGACCCCCGCGTCCCTGCAAGACGCGTGGGCCGCCCTGCAACTCTCGGGCGGCGACGGGATGGGCGGGCCGCCCGGTTGCGCCGGCGACGTCGATGGCGACGGCGTGGAAGATCTGCTCCTGGCGGCCGAGGAGTGGACCGACGTGCCGACCGATCGCCTCCTGGTGCTTGGAGGCCCCTGGGACGGCGCGAGCGCGCTCCCAGAGCCGCGTGGCGAGGTGACCGGAAGGTACGGGGAGTCCACCCACCTCCTCGCGAGCGGCGGCGACTCCGACGGCGATGGCGTGGGTGAACTCGTCCTGCGGGCCGCCGTGTGGGGCGACCCCGACCCTCCCGTGGGTGAGGAGGTGCTGGTCTTCCCCGCCTCGATCGAGGGCGCGCACGACGTGAGCTCGGCGCCGGCGACGCTCACAACCACTGCGGGTGAGCTGTGCGAGGACGCCCTGCTCGACGCCGACTACGACGGTGACGGCCTGGACGACCTCGTCGTCGCCACCTACGAGCAGAGCCCGGCGCCTGCCTACGTGCGGGTGTTTCCCGGCCCGCTTGGCGCCGCGCTCGACCTGGCCGACGCCTCCACCACCCTCGACAACGTCGGCGACGAGTCGCGGGACTGGGGCACGCTCTGGCGGCTCGCCACGCCGGGTGACGTCGACGGCGACGGCCTGGACGACCTGGTGGTGGGCAACTGCCACGGCGCCTCCGGCGAGTGCACCGTCTACGTGCTTCCCGCTCCCGCCGCCGGCACCGGCAGCCTCGCCGACCTGGCGCTGGGCACGGTGACGGGGGAAGACCCAGCGGGCGACGCGGGCTACGGCGGCCTGGCGGCCCCGGGCGACCTCGACGGCGACGGGCACGCGGAGCTCGCGTTCTCGACGGCGTACCGGACGGAGGAGGTGGGCGGCGAGGGCGCTGTCGAGCTGTGGTACGGCCCCCTGGAGGGCGCGCACACCACGATGACGTCGACGGCAACCCTGCCAGCGTCCGCATGGGCGGCCCGCTGCGGCGTCGGCAGCACCTACAGCTCGTCGGTCGCCGGGCTCGGCGACTTCACGGGCGACGGCGTGGCCGACCTCGCGGTCGCGTGCCTCGGCTACACCGGCTACACCGACGCCGGCGAAAAGGCGTTCGTGCAGGGCGGCGTCTGGATCGTGCCGGGGCTGGGCATGTAGGGTGGCGTGGCCGGGACCGCGACGATCTCGGCCCACCCGCCCCTTTCCGCTCCCAGCGGGCTTGCGACGCGACCCCGGCCGCGCATACCATCCCGGCGTGCGCCTGCCGGGATGCCGATCTACGCTCCTCGCCCCCGCGGTCCTGCTCGCCGTGCTGCTAGCTGGCTGCCGGGCGGAACCCGGCGACACGACCAAGGAGGCCGACACCGGCGGGGGCCCCGGCCCCGCCGGGGACTCCAGCGCCGACTCCGCGGCGGGCTCTGGCCCCGACACCGGGCCGCCGCCCGACAGCGACGGCGACGGCGTGCCCGACGACGAGGACTGCGCGCCCCTCGACGCCGCGGTGTACCCGGGCGCCACCGACGCCTGCGACGGCCTCGACAACGACTGCGACGGCCAGCTCGACGAGGACGCGCCCACCTGGCACCCCGACGCCGACGGCGACGGCCACGGCGACGCGGCCACCGGGACGGCCGCCTGCGAGGCGCCCGCGGGCTGGCTCGCCGACGGGAGTGACTGCGACGACACGGACCCGGCCGTCAGCCCCGACGCCACCGAGGTGTGCGACGACGGCATCGATAACGACTGCGACGGCGGCGGCTGCCGCCACGAGGGCGTGCTGTCGCTCGCCGACACCGCCACCCGGGTGCCCGACGACTTCCGCCTCAATCCACACGATCTCACCGACGAGTCGCGGGCCGTGCCCTTCCACCTCGTGGTGGCGGGCGGCTGCGACCTCGACGGCGACGGCCGCGACGACCTCCTTGCCGCGGTGAGCACGCGCACGGTGGTCGACAACCCGGAGTTCTCCACCGACTACAGCGAGCTCTTCGCCCTCCGCGGCGGCGCGCCGCTGCCGGCCACGCTGCAGGAAAGCTGGGTGTCCCTGCGGAACGACTACCCGGTGGGCGGCGATCCGGCCTGCGCTGGCGACCCGGACGGCGACGGCGCCGAGGAGCTGGTCCTGCCATCGAGCATGCGCGGCGACGGTGTCGAGGAGCGGCTGTTGTTCCTCGACGGGCCCTGGGAGGGCATCACCGCGCTGCCAGCGGCGCGGGCCGAGCTCGTGGGCGCGTCGGAGAGCTACCTGTCCATCATCGGCGGCGGCGGCGACGCGGACGGCGATGGCACCCCCGACCTCGTCGCGCGCCAGCTCGCGGCCGGCGACTGGGGCGACCCGCTGGAGCTGATGGTGGTCCCGGTGCCGGAGGCCGGCGAGTACGACGTCGAGACCGCGGCCCGCGGCACGGTGACCACCGCAGCCGGGGAAGAGAGCGACGACGCCCTGCTCGAGGCCGACTACGACGGCGACGGCCTCGACGACCTCGTGGTCTCCACCTGGGAAGCGGACCGGGTGCCCGCGTACCTCCACGTGTTCCCGGGCCCAGTCACCGGCGCCCTCGAGCTAGCCGACGCGACGACCACCCTCGACAACGAGGGCGACGTGGCCGCCGTCCGCGCTACATCGTGGCGCCTCGCCACCCCCGGCGACGTCGACGGCGACGGCCTCGACGACCTCGCGGCCGCGCCCTGCTGCGGCGCCTCTGGCCACGGCACCGTGTACGTGCTGGCGGCGCCCGCCCCCGGCACCGGCAGCCTGCCCGACCTCGCCCTGGGCACCCTCGCGGGCGACGAGACCTTCGCCGACGTGGGCGCGGCGGGCCTCGGCACCCCGGGCGACCTCGACGGCGACGGGCGCCCCGACCTCGCGGTGTCGGCCGCCTACTCCAAAGAGGAAGGGTCCGGCGAGGGTGCGCTGCTGTTGTGGTACGGCCCGTTGGAGGGGCGCCTCGACGCGAGCGCGGCCCACGCCGCCCTGGTCGGCGCGAGCTACGGCGAGGTGTGTGCCACGGGATTCACCTACGCGGTCGCGGCCCTCGGCGACTTCGACGGCGACGACACCCAGGACCTGGCCGTCTCGTGCAAGGGCTACCAGCGCCTCGACGAGAACGACGACATCGTGCACACCCTCGCCGGCATCTGGATCGTGCCGGGGCTGGCGTCGGGGTTGTAGGGGCGCCGGCCGTTCCCTGCCCTCGACACGATCCCGCCGCCTGCATGCTCCGTCGCTCGATGCCCTACGGCAACGCCACCGCGCACGGCCTGTACTTCGTCGCCTTTGGCGCCGATCTCGACCGTTTCGAGCGGGTGCTCCGTCGTATGTGTGGGCTCGACGACGTACCGGACGGAGGACGTGGGCGGCGAGGGCGCGGTCGAGCTGTGGTACGGCCCCCTGGAGGGCGCGCACACCACCATGACATCGACGGCAACCCTTCCAGCATCCGCGTGGGCGGCCCGCTGTGGCGTCGGCAGCACCTACAGCTCGTCGGTCGCCGGGCTCGGCGACTTCACGGGCAACGGGGCCTCCGACCTCGCGGTCGCGTGCCTCGGCTACACGGGCTACACCGACGCCGGCGAGAAGGCGTTCGTGCAGGGCGGCGTCTGGATTGTGCCCGGACTGGGCATGCAGGGGGGGTTGGCCGGGACCGTGACGATCTCGGCTCACCCGCCCCTTTCCGCTCCCAGCAGACTTGCGACGCGACCCTGGACGCGCATACCATCCCGGCGTGCGCCCGCCGGGGACTCCAGCGCCGACGCCGCGGCGGACTCGGACCTGGACACCGCGCAGCGGCCCGACCGCAGCCGCGAAGGGTGCGCGACGACGAGGACGGCGCGCCCCGCGCCCGGCCCCGGCACCCGGCACCCACGAGGTCGAGAAAAAAACTTGACCCCGCGATAACCATCGTTGTAGCATCCACATCCACCCCAGCGAGTTCTCGCCCGTGCACGTCGCGAGCCACGTGCATACCCTCGGGGCACAACCCCGAGGTTCTCGTGCCCACCGTCACCGAGGAAGCCGCCTGGTCCACCGTCGCGACCTACAGCGGCACCGACGCCTTCTACCCCAACAGCCAGTGGAAGCCGACGCGGAAGCTCTCGCAGGCCCGCTGCGACTGGGAGATGGCGGTGGAGGTGGGCGCCATCGACATGGTGCCCGCGCTCCAGTTCGCCAGCGACGTGACCGACCCCACCACCTTCGCCAACGAGGCCATCGGCACCCGGAAGACCGCGACCGGCGTGTACAACCCGGCGTCGTACACGGCCGTCGGCACGACGTCCGACGGCAAGCGCTACTTCCGCACCGGCTGGCTGGCCAAGAGCGTCACCGACCAGAACCACGCCAGCGCCCGCGCGGGCGGGACCTGGGACCTGTTCTTCGAGTAGGCCACGCCCCCCTTGACACCCGAGGCTGGAGCCCGCTTGACCGACGCGCCCGAGTCCCCGCGCCCCCGGTGCCACCTGGCCCGCCGGGCGGCCCTCGGCCAGCCGGGAACGCCGTGTCGTCGGTGACCCTCGCCCTGGCGCGGCACGGGCCGGTGCGAGGCACGCTCGGCGGGCGCTCGTTCAGGCCGGCCACGTGGCTGTTCGCCGTGGCCGACGGCAACGCGACCGACCTGATGCTGTCTTGCGAGTACGGCTCGCAGCTCTACGCGGGGCGGCTGGACATCGCGACCGAGCTGTCCGGCACGACCAACTCCACGTTCAACGCGGCGGAGTGGGCGCAGGTGACGACGACATCGGCCTCCATCGCCGATCACTGGCACCTCTTCGAGCACGGGCACCACTACCTGTCGTACCACGACACGACGTCGCCGGGCACGGAGATCTACGTGCTCCGGCTGGAGCCGGACCTGTCCGACGTGTCGAGCCCGGTGGAGGTGTGTGCGGTCAGTACGACTCCCCAGAGCAGTCCCGGCGTTTGTGGGCCGTACCCGACCGTCACCTCTGCGGCCGTCACCTCGTCCGAGTGCATGCTGTCGCTGAACGACCACTTCATGTTCGCGTCGGCGCTGGGCGTGTACCTCGTCGTCTGCAACCAGCGGAGCACCCAGAACGAGCTCGTCGTGCTCGAACTCGACGAGGACCTGCTGGCGGGGAGCGACGTCGGCCCCTACGCCTTCACCGGCACCCGGGGCGACGGCACCGCCTACCCGATGGAGGCGGGTGGCTCCGCCCTGGCCGCCCCGGCCGGCGGCGCGGGTCGTTTCTCTCTGGTCACCCAGTCGAGCTTCGACACCGCGACCGGCACCGACAGCGACCTCTACTGCGGCGAGACCGACGCCACCTGGGTGCAGCCCGCCTCGCCCACCCGGACGATCTCCGAGGTGGACAGCCTGGGCAACGACCGGTTCCTCATGTTCCCGACGCTGGCGCGGTTCGAGAACGGCTGGTCGGTGGTCACCTACGTCCGCTACTCCACCCTCGGCGCGGGCTTCCAGGGCGGCGACGTGGTGCGCCAGCTCCTCGACGAGATGGGCGTCCCCTCCGGCCCCGCCGAGGTGCTGGTGACCGCCACCGCCACGCGGGTGGCCGCTCGCCCCCACGTGGCCCTCTGGGGTGACTACCTCCTCACCACCTGGGACGAGCAGGTGTCCACCGGCACCCGCTGCTACATGCGGGTCGACCGCGTGACCCTGTCGTAGGCGGCGAGGATGCGGCGGCCATGGCTCCTCCCGCTCGCCCTGCTCGCCGCCGGTTGCGCCCCCGGCCTCCCCCCGCGCGTCCGGGGCGGCGGCATCGAGGGCCGGGTGTCCGGCGAGTGGATGGTCGTGCAGGCGGGCGAGTCGGAGCTCGGCCTGCGAACCGCCCGCTACGGCCGGGAGGCCCTGCCGGCGCCCGGGTGGAGTCCCGGATGTCCCGCGGGCGCCGGACGGGCTTGTCGAGATGGCCTGAGGCTCTCCGGCGCGGTCGTGACGGAGTGGTGGGGTGCCCACGCCACGGGGATGGAGCACGGGTGGGTGCTGGCGGCACCGCCCCCCGGCGGGGACATCGCTGTCCGCGTCGAGTTCGCGAGCGGGTCGGTGGCCTCGGTCGACCCGGGCGGGCTGGGCTCGACCCTCCGCGGCGACGACGGGGCGACCTGGCGCTACGACGGCCTGCGGGCATGGGATGCCTCGGGACGGCCCGTCGCGGTGCGGATGGCGGATACTGGCGCGGGGCTCGAACTCCGCGTCGTCGAGCCAGTCGCCACCGCCCGGTGGCCGGTGACGATCGACCCGATCCTCACGTCCGTCCACGAGGTCGAGCTCACGGCCTCCGACGCCAGTGCCACCTCACGTCTGGGGCTGTACGTGGCGGGCGCGGGTGACCTCGACGGCGACGGGTTCCAGGACATCGCCGCGGGCGCCAACTGGGAGGACCAGGCGGGCGCCGACGCTGGCGCGGCGTATGTCTACTACGGGAGCGCGACCGGGGTCAGCGCGGCAACCGAGCAGAAGCTTGTCGCGTCCGACGCCCGGGACGGGGACGGCTTCGGGCAGGTGGCTGGCGCGGGCGATGTCAACGCCGACGGCTACGCGGACCTCCTCGTTGGCGCGCCGTCGGCCGACGGCCGCCTGGAGGACGGCGGCGCGGCCTACGTTTACCTGGGGAGCAGCGGCGGTGTCGACGCCTCCACGGAGGATCTCATCGTCCCGGCTGGGCACGCGAGGGGTTATTACCTCGGTTACAGCGTCACGGGGGCAGGTGACGCGGACGGTGACGGCTACGACGACGTCGCTGCGTCCACCCCATTCACCACCACCGGCTCCGTCTACGTGTTTCGCGGGTCGTCGGCAGGGGTTGATGCATCCACCGAGCAGGAGCTCAACCCTTTCGATGGCGCCGGTGACTCCTGGTTCGGGTCCAGGATCTCTGGTGGGGGCGATCTCGACGGCGACGGCTACGACGACCTGCTGGTCGGCGCGCACGCCGATGCCGAGACGGCACAGCTCGCCGGGGCGGTCTACGTGTTCTACGGCGGGAGTGGCGGCATGGACACCGCCCGCGAGCAGAAGGTACGCGCTTCCGACGGTGCCCGGTTCGATACCTTTGGGAGCGCTGTTGCCAACGATGCCGACATCGACGCGGACGGGTTCTCCGACGCCGTCATCGGTGCCGGGGGGGACGGCGATGTCGGCGGCTACCTCACGGGCTCCGTCTACGTGTACCGCGGGAGCGCGTCCGGTCTCGACGAGGCCAGCGAGGTCGAGTTGCACGCCTCGGACGGCGTGGCTCGCGACGTTTTTGGCTCGGACGTGTTCCTCGCCGACTTCGACGCGGACGGGCACGCCGACCTGCTGGTCGGCGCGTTTTGCTACTACTACGGGTGCGGCTCGCTAAACGGCGCGGCGTATGTCTACTTCGGCGACACCAGCGGGATCGACGCGTCGAGCGAGGTAAAGCTCGAGGCGACCGACGGCGCAGTCGACGACCGGTTCGGATTCGCGGTGAGCGCGGCCGACGTCGATGGCGACGGCCTTGCAGACGCGGTCGTGGGGGCCCCCGCGCACGACGACGCCGCCACCGACGCCGGCGCGGTCTACGTGTTCGCGGGCTCCTGCCGCGACGAGGACGGCGACGGGTCGTGTCGCCAGGACGACTGCGACGCCACCACCGCCGCCGTGTCACCCTCCGCCACCGAGCTGTGCAACGGCGTGGACGACGACTGCGACGGCACCACCGACGAGGACGACGCGGCGGACGCCGCCACCTGGTACGCCGACGCCGACGGGGACACCCACGGCGACCCGCTCGTCACCCGTGTCGCCTGCACCACCCCCGCGGGCCACGTGGCCGACAGCACCGACTGCGACGACACCACCGCCGCCGTGTCACCCTCCGCCACCGAGCTGTGCAACGGCCTCGACGACGACTGCGACGGCACCACCGACGAGCCCGACGCCGCCGACGCTGCCACCTGGTACGCCGACTCGGACGGCGACGCGCACGGCGACCCGCTCGTCACGAGTGTCGCCTGCACCGCCCCGGCGGAGTTCGTCGCCGACGCCACCGACTGCGACGACACCGCCGCCGCCGTGAACCCGGCCGCCACCGAGCTCTGCAACGGCGCCGACGACGACTGCGACGGCACCATCGACGAGGACTGCGACGGCGACGCCGGCGTCGCCGAGGACGCCCCCGTCGCCGGGGACGACACCGTCACCGGGGGCTGCGCGGGTTGCACCACCCGGGGCCCCGGCGCCCCTGGCTGGGGTGCCCTTGCCGCCGCCGTCGCCAGCCTCGCGCTCGCGCGGCGCCGCTCCTAGGGCGGGCCGGGGTCTCGTGCAAGGGCCATCAGCGCCTCGAGGAGAACGACGAGGTCGTGCACACCCTCGCTGGCATCTGGATCGTGCCGGGGCTGCCGTCGGGGTTGTCGGGGCGCCGTCCGCGATGATCGCGAGCTAAGTGCTGTTCAATCACCCAGAATCGTTGTGACCGGCACCGGTCGAAAACGAATCCGCACGTCGTTTTCGCGGCGCTGGACAACGACAATGAAAGGGGGCTGGACCTCGATCACCGCCTGCGACAACACCGTCAGCATGCCGACCACGAACTCTGGATCGACGTGGCCGGGCCGCAGGTAGATGATGCCGATGACCGTCGCGCCGGCCAGTACCGCCAGGGAGCCGAAGTCGCCGTCGTGGGTGATCACCACGCGCCCCTCGGCGACCGCAGTGGCCAGGACCGTCGCGTCGTCGGCCTCGCCCAGCCGGCGATCCTCCGCCGTCACGACGTCTCGACCCTCGTCGCGCAGGGCGGCGACGACGTCGCGATCAATGTTCTGGTCCGCAAGGAGCGGGAACTCGAGAGCCCTCATCCGGGGAGTTTGGCGTCCCAGACCACCTCGTTGCGGAGGGCGCGCGCCGCGTAGTTCACTGCGGCCGCCACCGCCTCCGACGTCAGGGCCGGGTACGCCCTGACCACGTCGTCGCGCGACGCGCCGCTCGCGACGAGTTCCATGATGAACTCGACGGAGATGCGCGTGCCCCGGACTCTAGGCTTCCCTCCCAGCACGGCCGCGTCGCTGACAATCCAGCCGTCCATGCCGCGAAGTATAGCCCCCGGCGCGGGAGCCGACACGCTCGCGTTCGTGTGCCCTTCGGATTGCTGGGAGGAAGCCCACCCCGGCAGCCGCGACAAGGACAGGCAGGAGTCGACCTTCCACCCGTACCTGCGCGTCGCACTGCTGGTGCCCTCGTGACCTCCCCGCTCCTGCTCGCGGTGTGGCTGGCTGGTTGCCGGGCGGCCCGCACGGCGACGGTCAAGCCAGCAGATCCCGCGTTACTCGGCGCCACATGAGCGTCGGCGAGCGGGTCGTAGAGTGGATCTTGCGACTACGCTGGCCCCTGTTCGCGCTGGTGGCCGTCGTCACCGGCTTGTGCGTGCACTGGGCCCGGGGCATCGGCGTGGACAATGCCGTGGAGGTGTGGTTCGTGGAGGGCGACCCGGCGCTCGTGGCCTACCACGACTTCCAGCGCGCCTTCGGCAACGACGAGGTGGTGGCCATCGCGGTGCACGACGAGGCCGGCATCTTCACCCCGGCCGCCATGCAGAAGGTGCGCGACGTGGGCGACGCGGCCTCACGCGTGGAAGGCGTCGCGCGGGTCACTTCCATCGCCACGGTCGACGAGATCCGCGGCGAGCTCGACCACGACGGATGGCCCGTCCTCAGGGTCGGCAACCTGGTGGGCGCCGCGCCCGACTGGACGGCCACCGCCCAGCGCGCGCTCGGCGACCCCCAGGTGGCCGGGCGGCTCGGGGCGCCCGACGGCAAGACCGCCCTGGTGATCGTCCAGATGGCCACGATGGAGGGCTTCGACCAGGCCCGCGACGGGGTGCTGGCCAACCTGCGGGCGGCCGTGGATCCGCTGCTCGGCCCAGAACACCGCGAGGCCGGCATCGGCGTCATCTACGCGGCGCTCAACCGGCTCTCCACCGTCGACTCGGTGGTGTTCATCCTGGCCAGCTACGTGCTCATCATCGGGGTGTTGTGGGTGCTCATGGGCCGGGTGGCGGCGATGGGCGTGGCGATGGTGTCGGTGGGGATCGGCGCCGCCTGGCTGATGGGCGTGTACGGCCTCGCCGGTCGCGACATCAACATGGTGACGATGATCCTCCCCACACTGGTGCTCGTCATCGGCGTGTCGGACTGCGTGCACATCATGAACCACACGGCCGAGGTGAGTGAGGGGTGGACGGGCACGCGCTGGGCGCTCGTCCGCAAGGCCGCGGGCTTCGTCTTCATGCCCTGCCTGTTCAACACGGTCACGACGGTGGTGGGCTTCGCGTCGTTGGCTACGGCCCCGATGGCGGTGCTTCGCGACCTGGGCATCTACGCGGCGGTGGGCCTCTCGGTGGCCTTCCTGCTGGCGTTCATCCTGTGCCCGGTGGCGCTCTTGTGGCCCGCCTTCCAGCCCACCGTGTCGAACCACGGCAAGCTCCAGGCCTTCGTGGACGGCTGCGCCGACCTCGCGCTGTCGCGACCCCTGCCGGTGCTCGCCGCCACCGCGCTCCTCGCCCTCGTGTCGATGCTCGGCATCAGCAAGATCGTCGTCGACACCTACTCCCTCGACTACTTCCGCGAGTCGCACAAGGTGCGGGTGGACTCCACGTGGATCGAGGAAGCGGTGGGCCCCTACACGCCGCTGGAGTTCGTGGTCAAGGGGCCCGACCGCGTCGACGACCCGGCCATCCTCGTCGCCATCGACCGCTGGGAGCGGAAGATGGAGACCGACCCGCAGGTGGCCTGGGCCTCGAGCGTGGCCGACGTGGCCAAGCGGCTCAACCGCGAACTGTCGGCCGACCGCAGCGACACCGTGCCGGACAACCCCGCCGCGCTCACGCAGGCCTTCCTCCTCTACCAGTCCTCGCCCGAGGTCGACCTCTCCGCCCAGGTGGAGGGCGACTGGAAATCGGCGCGGGTGACGGTGGGAATCCCGATGCTGTCGGCTGGCGAGATGGGGAAACTCATCCCCCGGCTGGTCGCGATGGCCGAACTGCCCAGCGGGGTGACGATCACCCCCACCGGCTACCTCCCGCTCTACGTCCACATGATGGACTACATCGTCCAGAGCCAACTGAGTAGCTTTGGACTCGCTTTCGTCCTCATCTTCGGGCTCATTGCCACCCTGTTTCGGAGCCTGCGCCTCGCCGCCCTCGCGGTCCCCGCGAACCTCGTTCCCATCTTGCTCACCCTCGGAGTGATGGGCTTCGCCGGGATCCGCCTCGACGTGGCGACGGTGACCATCGGGGCCATCGTGCTCGGCCTCGTGGTCGACGACACCGTGCAGTTCCTCTACCGATTCCAACACGAGCTGGCGGCACGCGGGAACGTGAACGACGCGGCCCGCGTGACCGTCCGCGGCGTGGGACGATCCCTCGTGATCACCGCGCTCGGCCTGTCGCTCGGCTTCTCGGTGCTCGGGCTCGCGGCGGTGAAATCGGTGGCGTGGTTCGGCCTGCTGGTGGCCCTGGCCCTCGGCACCGGCGTGTTTGGCGACCTGCTGGTCTTGCCGGCGATGCTGGCGCTCTTGCCGCGCGGGCTGGTGCGCGAGAAGGCCAGCTGAGCCCGGTACCGCCGCCGGCGGGAACGCTTCGTCTCGGGGAGTGGACGGCGCTTACCCGTCGCCCCACCTCGCTCGGCCTCGTCATCGACGGCCTCGTGGGAAGCCCGCCGGCGGACTGGCTGCACGACGTCTTGCTCGCCGAGGCGCACAGAGAAGCCTTCTTCGCGCTGGTCGATGCCGAAGGGCTCGTGGTGGTGAAGAACGTGCCTTCGAGCCATCCAAGCTACCGCCACGTGCGGGGCCGGTCGAGCCCCGGCCGGCTGAGCCAGGGCGAGTATTACCACCACGATGGCTGTTCTGGGCCCGTAAAGCCACGCATCGTGGAGATCCGCTTTCCGCACCAGCCCACCCCGCGTCACGTTTGCACCGCGGTCGCCCCGTTTCCCGAGAGCGTGATCGCGATGGTCGCGGAGCTGCCTCCGGCGCTGCGCGCACACGCGGACTTGGGGCCTTGGCACCCTCGAATGGCCGATCCCGCCTCGCTGGACCGCGAGGCCTGGGACACCCTCCAAGGCGTGGTCACCCGGCTGGTGCGGCGGAATCTCGAAGCCGAAGCCGCACGTGCATACTTTCGGGCGGTGGACGTTTGCGCCGGCGCCTACGTGCTGCCCTGGGACCAGGGAGAAAGCAGATTTATCGCGAATAACAACGCGTTTCACACGATGCAGCACCGGCGGGCCTACATGGAGCCGGTGGGGAGCGGGCGTCCGAGCGGCAGCCTCGTGAAGCGGTGGCCGGGCGAGGAACTTCCGCTCGCTTGCCTGCTTTCGTGACGCGTACCCGCGCTACGTTCGCGCATGTCGACCGATGCCGACCTTCGACGCATCCTCACCGAGAACCGCTCCGTCGCGGTGCTCGGCGCCAAGGAGTCCCCCTACGAGGCGGCGTACTACGTGCCTGCCTACCTTCACCAGCGCGGCTGGCGGGTGGTGGGCGTCAACCCCAAGCTCCGGGGTGACTGGCTCGGCAGCCCGCCGGTGGCCACCCTCGCTGAGCTCGATCCTGTCGATGTGATCGAGGTGTTCAGGCGGCCGGAGTTCCTCGTCGGCCATGCCCGCGAGATCCTCGCGCTCCCCTGGAAACCGCGCGTGGCCTGGTTCCAGCTCGGCATCCGCGACGACGCGGCCGCAGCCTTACTCCAGGACGCCGGTATCAAGGTCGTGCAGGACCGCTGCATGATGCCGGAGCATCGGCGCCTGGTCGGCTGAAGTCCTACAAGAGCGCCGCGACCCCGCCGTTCAAGAAACCCCATGCCAGCGCGAGCGCACCGGCGACCGCGAGCCCCGCCCAGCGCACCGCGAGACGCTCCTGGTTGGCCACCATGTCGGCCTCGTCGCGGTCGCTGATCACGTAGACATCGTTGTCCTTGCGCATCTCCCACCCCTCGCCCACGCTCACCGCGGTGCCGACGGCGTGGAGCCGGTCGCCCGGCGTCACGACCTCCTCGCGGTAGCGAAGGTAGGGGCCCACCATGCCATCGGGCGAGGCGCCGAGGCGCTCCAGCACTTCCGACAGCTCCGCACTGGGGAAGCCGAAGATACCCCCCGTCCCCCGCGCGCTCAAGGTGACGATCACGTCGGCGTCGATCGGCGAGATCGCCACGCGACCGCCGCCGTCGTCGAGCCAGCAGGGCACGGCCTCGCGCTTGTCGACCAGTGTTTCCCAGCGGTTACGACGGCGCTGCTCGATGATCATCCGCCAGTACACGCAGGCCTGTCGCGACAGGGGAGACTCCACCGAGCCCTCCCCGTGCACCACGCCGCGCACCTCGTGGAGCCCGGCCTCCAGCGCAGGAATGGGCGTCGGTGGCGTGGAGCTGAGCACGCGGGCGAGCCGGAAGGCCCGGACGCCAAACACCACCCCGAACACGAGCGCGAGCGCGCCGAGCCCGAGGGCCGCCCACGCGATGATGACCTGAGCTTCCACGCGGCGGCGATCCTAGCACGCGCCCCCTGGCGGCACGTTAGCGGCGAGCCCATGCAGAGCCTGCAAGGTGCGGTCGAGGCCCGTGATCCCGACGCCATCCGCGAGGCCGTTGCCCGGCTCGACCGGGGCGAGCTCCGCGTGGCGGAGCAGGTCGATGGCGAGTGGGTCGTCCACGCCTGGGTGAAGCAGGCCATCCTCGGCTACTTCGGCATCGCCAGGATGGAGGTCCACGAGGTTGGACCGTTCGAGTTTCACGACAAGATCCCCTTGAAGAAGGGCCTGGCCGAGGCCGGCGTGCGTGTCGTGCCCCCCGGGACGGTCCGCTACGGCGCCTTCCTCGAGAAGGGGGCCATCGTGATGCCCGGCTATGTGAACATCGGCGCCCGGGTGGGTAGCGGCACGATGATTGACCCCGGGGCCACGGTCGGCTCGTGCGCCCAGGTGGGCCGCAACGTGCACCTCTCGGGCGGGGTTGGGCTGGGCGGCGTGCTCGAGCCGCCGAGCGCACGTCCGGTCATCGTGGAAGACGGCGCCTTCATCGGGAGCCGCTGCATCGTGGTGGAAGGGGTGGTGGTGGGGGAGGAGGCGGTGCTCGGCGCCAACGTGGTGCTCACCGCGTCGACCCAGGTGATCGACGTCACCGGCCCCGAGGAGGTGGTCTACAAGGGCCAGGTTCCGCCCCGCAGCGTGGTGATCCCGGGCACGCGCACCAAGCGCTTTCCGGCGGGCGACTACGGCGTGCCCTGCGCGCTCATCATCGGTCGCCGGCAGGCCAGCACCGACCAGAAGGTGTCGCTCAATGCGGCGCTGCGCAACTTCGCGGTCGCGGTCTAGAGGGGCGCCATGACGACGCTCGCGGAGCGACTCGCCCGCCGTACGCTCGAACTCTGCCGCGTGCCGAGCGTCACCGGCAACGAGGCCGCCTGCGCCGACCTCGTCGAGGCACAGCTCCGCGACACGGGGCTCGGGGTCACCCGGGTGGGCGAGAGCGTCCTGGCCCGCACCCCGCAGCGCGGACGGCCGCTGGTCCTGCTCGTGGGGCACACTGACACGGTGCCGCCGAAAGCCAGCGACGGCCCCGCCCGACGCGAAGGCGGGCGGATCCAGGGCGTCGGTGCGAGCGACATGAAGGGCGGCCTGGCGGTGATGCTCGAGGTCGCCACGTCCGTCGCCGCGCGCTCGCGCTTCGACCTCGGCCTCGTCTTCTACGACCGCGAGGAAGGGCCCTGGGTCGACAGCGGGCTCGGCCCGGTGCTCGACCAGGTGGGTTGGCTCGGCCGCGCCGACCTCGCCTTCTGCCTCGAGCCCAGCGACAACGTGGTCCAGGTGGGCTGCCTCGGCACCCTCCACCTCCGCGTCACCTACCGCGGTCGCGCCGCGCACTCCGCCCGGCCCTGGCAGGGCGACAACGCGATCCACAAGGCGGCGCCTTTGCTCTCGCATCTCGCGTCGCGACCGCCGCGCGACGTGGTGATCGACGGCTTCACGTTCCGCGAGGTCTTGTCGGCCACGCTCGCCGAGGGCGGGAAGACCCGCAACGTGATCCCGGATCAATTCAGCCTCAACCTCAACTTCCGCTTCGCGCCCGGCCGCGAGATCGACGACACCATCGCCGAGGTTCGCGTGCTGGTGGGGGAGGCGGAGCTCGAGGTCGTGGAGGCGGCCCCCAGCGGCCGCGTGGTGACCGACAACGCGCTTCTGCGCGACTTCCTGGCCCGAAACGGGAACACCGTGGCCGCCAAGCAAGCGTGGACCGACGTGGCCCGCCTCACGGCGCGCGGGATCGACGCGGTGAACCTCGGGCCCGGACTCGCCGCGCAGGCCCACCAGGCCGGCGAGTACGCGGAGGTAGCGCTCATCGAGGAGAGTTTTCTCCAGTTTGAACGGTTCCTCGTTGGCTAGGCAGTGAACGTGGCCGTCGGCTTCACGGGTCGCGTGGTGATCGCGGCCCTGGTGATCGCCGCGCTCGCCCTGCCCAAGCCCCCGGTGGTCGACGAGGAGTCGTACTTGTGGCTCGGACGCACCGTGGCCTGGGCCGACCCCTACGCCTGGACCCGCGCCTGGCAAGGCGGCGATGGCTTCCTCTACGCGCACCCGCCGCTGCACCTCTGGTGGATGAAGCTCATCTCGCCGCTCGGCCTCGCGGGACGCGTCCCCGCGCTTGGCTGGGTGGCCCTCTACGCCTGGGGCGCCGCCACCTGGATGGCCCGCGCCTGCAAACACCCCGGCTACGCCGCCCTGGCCTGGCTCAGCTCGTCGACGGTGCTGCTCGGGCTCCAAGACAGCCTGATGATCGACCTGCCCATGGTGGCGCTCGCCACGGCGGGGCTGGCCGCCTACCGGGAGGCGCTCTCCCGCGACAACGCCGACCATCTCTACGTGATCGCGGGCCTCGCACTCGGGGCCGCGATCGAGACGAAGTACCCCGCCCTGCTCGTGGCCGGCGTCGTGGCGGTGCACGCCTTCCGCATCCGTCTCTCCGCTCGCCACGCGGCGGCCCTCTTCGTGCCGATGTCTGTGGTGCCGGCGGTGATCGAGGGCCTGGTGTACGCCCAGCACGGCGCCTTCCACCCGCTCGTGGCCTGGGAGAGTCGCGACATCATCGCCCGGGGACCGCTCGACGGGCGCGCGCTCGGCACCCTCGCCCGCCTCGCGCTCCTGCCGACCTGCCTGGGGCTCGCGCTGGCGGCTCCCGTCCACCTCGCCGTCGGCACCGCCCTCGGCCTCATCGCCTTGCTCCTGGTGAGACCCGACGGCCTCGGGGCGAGCGGCGCCCTCGCGCTGTTGGTCTTCGCGGCGCTCGGAGGCACAGCTCTGTCGCGCGCCCTGCTCGCCTGCGTCTCCCCCGTCACCCGGCGCCGGAAGGGGGATCGTCTCGACTCGTTCTTGATCGGAACCCTCGTCGTGGTCGTCGTTTTCGGCGTCGTCGCGGTCCACAACTACGCCTCCGCGCGGTATCTGCTCCCGGCTGCGGCGCCGCTCGCCATCCTCGCCACGCGCTCGGCCGAGGAGGTGGCCCACGGCAAGCGGGCGCTCGCCGTGGCCAGCGCCCTCGCCGGGGTGATCGGCGTGGCCACCGTCGCGGCCGACTGGGCCTACGCACGAGCCTCGGCCGAGGTCGCGACTGCGATGCTCGATGAGCACCGGGCGACCGCCTTTCGCGGCGAGTGGACCTTCCGACACGTCATGGAAGCCGGTGGCGCCGTGCGCGTCGAGGATTCTGCCCCCGGCACGCTCGTGGCGGTGGACGAACATTCCGGCGGCGCCGTGCCGCCCAGGTGGGAGCCACTCGCCCGCGAGGAATCGACCAGTCGTTTCCCGCTGCGGGTCGTCGACGTGCAGGCCGGCGCCGGGCTCTACGCCGAGACGCTCGGGCCCTTGCCCATTGCCCTCGGCCACGGGCCCCTGGCCGCCGCCACGCTCTACGAGGTGCGGTAGTGCCCACGCCCCAGGAAGAACGAAGCTGGGAGCGGGCCGAGAAGCGCCTCGACTTCTACCTGCGTGATCGACCCATCGCCACCATGGGACTTTGCCTGTTTCTCGCAGGCTTCTACGTGTACAGTTGCCTACTCGACCTCGGCCGAGGACAGCCGTGGTGGAAGGTGATCGGCTGGAACCGCACGCGCGACCTGATGGGCGACCTCGGCGCGCGCACCGCCGATCTGGTGCACGACGGCGAGTACTACCGGCTCCTCCGCTACGGATTTCTCCACTGGAACGCCGGGCACCTCGCGATGAACGCGGCGGCGCTCTGGGCGATCGGCGAGGTCCTCGAGGCGGTGTACGGGCCCACCCGGGTGCTGATGCTCTTTGCGGTGTCGACCGTGACCGGAGGCATCGGCTCGATGATCGGCGGGGGCGATGTGACCGTGGGCGCCAGCGGCGGCGCCTTCGGTTTCCTCGGCGCGATGGTGGCTTTTGGATGGCGCTGGGGCGGACGGCTCTCCCCGCACACCCGGCGCTGGTTCGGACCGCTCCTTTGGCCCTGGGTGGCCGGGAACCTGGCGCTGGGCGTCTTCCTCCCCTTCATCGACAACGGCGCCCACGTGGGCGGGCTCCTTGGGGGCCTCGCGCTCGGCGCCGTCTACGGCAACCGGGTAACGGACCACGGTGAATCAGGCGATCTCGCTCGCTGGGGCGCCCGCGCCCTCACGCTCGCGCTCTACGCGTGGGCGCTGTTCCAGTTCTAGGAGCGCGTCGCGCGTTGCGCGCGCGCTGCGGGAAGGGCGACCGGGCGCGGTCGCGGGCGCCTCGCTGGGTGGGTGTGCGTGCGGCGGTGCATCATCGGACTCGTGATCGTAATCGTGATGGTGGTTCGTCCGTGGGCGTGGATGGGTGGATCGTGGGCGGTGAGGGTCGGTCGTGGTCGGTCCGTGCTCCTACGCTCGCGCCAGCGCACTTCGTTGGGTGAATCTGAATAGTTTCAGCAGGTTGTGTGCCAAGCAGATGAGGTTCCACTCCCCGCGCACCTGCTCCAGGCCGCGGAGCAGGAACGTGCGTATGCCCCGTGCTTCCTTGATTTGACCGAAGACGGGCTCGACGATGCACTTTCGCCGTCGAGAGGCGCCCATCCCCAGGACCGAACGCAACTTCGCCGCCATCGCCGAGCGCGGGTCGGAGGGCGCCGTCGGCCGGTCGGCCGGGTCGAGGATCCGTTCCTCGCGGCCGACCGACAGCAGCGCGTCGGTGCCGACCCGGTCACAGAAGCTAGCGTTATACGCCGAGTAATATCCAGCGTCTCCGAGTGTTTGCACCGGATACTCGCCCAGGTTCTCCTTCACGGCGGCGAGCATCGCGGGGAGGTGCTGCGCGTCCGGCGCCTGGTTGGTGACGCCTGTCGAGACGATCACCTGCTCGCCCTCATCGACGACAGCCTGGGCGTTGTTGCCTTGCACGAAGTCCCTGCCGGACTTCATGATTCGGCTGTCCGGACCGGTGACGTTTCGCTGGGCATCCGCCGCCGGGTCGTCGGCGGCATCGTGACGGACACGGTGCTGGGGCAACGTGGGTCCAGGGGGCTCTCGGGGCGGTCCATCCTTGGGGCGTTCACGCTCGGCCAGCTCGGCCGCCCGGGCCAACTTCGCCTCGGCTTCGAGTTCGTGGCGGGTTTGCTGGATCTTCGCAAGCCTGTCCTGTTTCCGGCGCAGTTCCCTGGGAAGTTCGTCGCCTCGGGCATCGCGACCGTGAAGGGCATCCTCGCCCGCGTCGGCGGCCTCGGCCTCGGCCAGCTTCGCCGCAATCTTGGCCGCGGGCTCGGTCTCCTTCTGCTTCATCCGCGCGTGGCTCATCGCCTTGTGCTTGCTGGCGTGCCCACCCGCACTTCGCGGTTCATCTTCGTGCCGTCGAGGGCCACCCGGCCGAGCGTCACCATCCCTGCCCGCTGGCAGACGAGGAGAATATCAAGGAACAAGGCAGATAGCGCCTTGAGGTGCTGCTTCCGGAACAGCGAGATCGAGGAATGGTCCGGGTGGGTGTCGGCGGTGAGGACGCGGAAGGCGACGTCCTCGTAGGTGGCAATCTCCAGGCGCCTGGTTGCAAGCAAACGGGCGCACCCCGAGGCAGAGACCATAGAACCACAGCGCGACCATCATCCGGGGGTTCCACGGCCGCTCTCCTCGCGAATCCTTCGCCTGGATCACCTGCTCGATGGCGGAGATGTTCAACCCTTCCACCACGTCGAGGATGAAGTGGACGAGGTGGTCGTCGGGGAGCCAGTCCTGCATCGACGGGGGGAGGAGAAGGACCTGGTCCCGCGACCACGTCCGGTAGGACTTGCCAGCCATCTACCAATATATTTTGATGCGATTGACACGTCAAGGCGCTAACCGCCCCACCGCCGGATGAGCTGCGTGAGCATCGCGCCCACCCGACCCGCCAGCACCCGCGCCGCCTCCGCCTCGCCCGCAGGCACCAGGCCGAGAGCCACTCCGAGTTCGAGCGCCGCGGCCGCCTCGCCCACCTCGCCACGGGCGATGGAGAACTTCTGGCGTTTCTCGCCAGCGCCGGCGCGATTGGCGCCCTCCGCGATGTTGGTGACGGTGGACACCGCCGCGCGACGCAGTTGGTCGGCGACCGGCCCGCCTCCGCGCGGGATCTGCTCCGCGATCTTCCACGCGGCGACGGTGAACTCGAGCGCGACTTGATGCGCTTCGAGGTTGTTGTGGGGGAAGACGACGGTGGACTCGGACATCTTGGCTCCTCGGTGGGACGGGGCAAGCGCGCCCCTCGCTTGCGATGGGGGCGCGCGCAGACCCGGCCCGACGAGGAGCCTGACACGAGCCACGATCTCGCGGTCCACCATGACGAGCGACGGATGACGAACTGCCGATCGACGACCACGTCCATGATCAACGAGTCACGACCACGATGACGATCACGATGACCATCACGATCTCGGGCGTCGGTCTACGCCCGACAGCCTCCTAGCGCACCCACGCGCCCACCACGCTCCCGACAACGGCGGCGAGCACCACGAGCGCGGACGACACCGCCAGCATCGCCCGCGCCACGCCGTTCTGGCTCCCGTCTCGGCGCGACAAGACCATGATCGCGGCCGACACGGCGAGCACCACCGCCACGAAGGCGAGGTGTTCCTTGCGTTCGAACCACAGCGCGAGTTCGAAATTATCCTTCATCAACGCGGGACGTTCGGATGCTCGGTAGCCCGGGTAGAGCGCGAGGCCCCCGGCGTAGACGCCAGCGAGCAAACCCGCCGCCGCGCCCGTCGCCCAGCGTTGCCCGCGCGACAGGGGGCGACCCGGCCGGAGAAACACCACGGGGTGCACCAGCGCCGCCGCCGCGAGCACGCCAAGGTGCCCATGGAGCGAGCGAGACAGTTCCACCCAGTCGATCATCGCGAGCGAGTATCGCGGGCAACAGGCCCGCTCTCCGCCCTGCGTTACTCGCCGCCGCCCCGCCTGCCCACCCAGGAGCGTCCCATGCCCTCGCCACTCGGTCTCCGTCGTCGCCTCAAGAAGCTGTTCGGCCTCGAAGACAAGGCGGCCGCGCCGAAGGAGGAAGTACCCAAGGTCCACCTCGTGGTGGTGGGGCCCGATGGCAGCGAGCAGGCCGCCGACGTCGACGTGGGCACCACGATCATCGGCGGCACCAGTCGATTCAAGCGGCCCATCGCCACGGGTTGCTCCGAGGCAAGCTGCGGCACCTGTCGCGTGGAGGTGCTCGAGGGCGCCGAGGGCCTCGCCGAGCAGTCGCCCCGCGAGCGCGCCGCGCTGAAAGAGAACGGATTCCCCACCACGATGCGGCTCGCCTGCCGCACCGAGCTGGTGAAGGGCACGGTCAAGGTGAAGGCCGCCGAGTTGATGTAGCGGCGCCTAGTCGTCGCCGGTGAAGATGCTCGCGGCGAGGGCCAATGGTGGCGGCTCGGTGCGCTCGCGACCGGCCTCGTCCTTGCCGCCCACGAGCACGTGGACCGGCCCCGACTCCGGGGGACGCTCCACGAGGCCGCGTGCACGGAGGAGCTGTCGCTCGGCGCGCAGCAGCAGATCGTCGGGCCCCTCCGCCATGCCCACAGAGAACCCCGCCCCTGCGATGCGCTCGTTGGCCGCGACTTGCAGCCCGAAGCGGCGGCGGATGTCGTCCACCCGTTCCTTCGCGAGGGCCATCGAGCAACCGGGCATCAACAGGAGAAAGCCGTAGGATCCGATGAGGCCCACGCTGTCGGTGTCGCGCACACACACCCCGATGGTGCGCGCGAGCAGACGCATGGCCCCGTCGGTGGCGATGGCCCCGGCCCGGCGTGCGAGCTCCATCGGCTCGTCGAGCTCGAAACGCACCGCCACCAGCGCATCTCCACGTCGGCGAGTCAGCGCCACCTCGCGGTCGGCGGCGTTGAGGATCGCGGCCTGCGCGAGGCAACCGGTCAGTTCGTCGTACTCGCGCATCGCGCGTTCGCGCCGGCGCTCGTCGAGCAGGCCGAGCAGCCGCGCCTTGAAGACCTCTGGCCGCGAGTCGCGGTCGATCACGCCGTGTCCGCCGGCGATCGGCGGCGGCGGCGCGTCGGGGTCGCGCACAAATAGCCGCGGAAGCGCGGAATAGCGCTGGTGGGTGCGGAGCATCGCCGCCAGCTCCGGCCCGGGGATGCCATCCATGGGAAGGCCGATCACCAGGAGGTCGGGCGAATGACGCTCGATCGCCTCGAGGAGCTTGAAGCCGCCCACCGCCGTGACGGTGGCAATCTCCTCGGAGCCGATGGCTGCTGCGAGGAACTGCGCACGTTCTTCAGTGCGATCTCCCACGAGCACACGCCACGCGCTGGTCCGCCAGGCCGAGATGCGACCGCGCACCTCGCGCAGCGCCGCGCGCAGGTCGAGGGGCTCCGGCAGGTACTGGACGGCGCCGATCCGCGCGGCCTGCAAGCGCGCGCCGATGTCGTTCTCGGGCCCGTACACGAGCAAGAGGCGATCGCGGAGCGCGGCGCGGCGGTGGCTGGCCAGCTCGGGGACCGCCGACACGGGGGCCACGACCGCAGCGGCGTCGTCGGCGGTTGCCGTGCGAACTGCGGTGGCGACGTCTGGTGCCACGCGGATCGCCGTGGCGAGCACGGCCGCGCCACCGCGCAGCAGGCTGGCGTTCTCCTTCGTGGCCACCACCACGATGGGACGGAGGATCGGCGTGGTGCGGAGGCCGCCGGTGCAGGTGTCGAGCAGCTCCTCGAGCAGCTCGTCGCGCTCGGGGGAGGACAAGCCGCGGAGCGCGCGAAGCGCCGCGCGCTCGACATGGGACAAACCCAGCGTTTTCGCCGTGTCCCGCACGCGGGCCACCATCCCCTCCAGCGCGTCGAGCAGGTCGGGGTCGCGGCGTACGTCGCGCGCGAGGTGCACAGCCTCCGCCGCTTGCTGGCGCAAAACCTCGCTCACGTGCAGGTGGAGCCTAGGTTGCTCCGCCAGGGGATTCGACATGCGCACCAATCATACTCCGCGTCGGGACAGAAAGCGCGCGGCGATCACGCCCGTCGCAAGCGTCCCCGGTCCACCCGGGCTTATCGGACCTTTGACCGAGGAACAACGCCTGTCACTTGCCGGTGGCGGGAGGCGGAGCTATTGTCGCCCCTGCCCATGATCGTCCTCGCACGCCGCGCGTCCGTCCTCCTCCTCGCCAGCCTGGCCGCCTGCGCGGTCGATGGCGCCGATTCCGGCCCCACCGGAAACGGCAGCGAGGCCGTTCCTACCTGGTTCCAGGACGTGCGACCGATTGTCGCAGAAAACTGCACCGCCTGTCACCAGGAAGGCTACAACCCCATCGTGCTCGGCAACCCGGAGCAGTTCGGCGCGTACGGGAAGCTGTCGCTGGAGAAGATGATGGGCGACGAGCACGCGCCCTACATCATGCCGCCCTGGCCGATCCCCGACTCGGACAGCTGCACCCCCCCGGCGCCGTGGATGGACGACCCCCGCATGTCCGAGGACGACATCGAGACGGTGCGCGCCTGGCTCACCGGCGGGATGCCGCTGGGCGACGAGGCCACGGCGGTCGACGTCACGCCGATCCCGCCGCCGATGCTCTCGGGCGACGACGTCGAGTTCCTGCCGGGCCCCGAGGCGGAAATCCCGGGGGACCCCGACTCCCTCGATTACAACCTCTGTTTCAGCATGCCACTCGGCAAGGGCGTCGAGGGCTACATCGACGCCCTGCAGATCATCCCCGACCCCGGGAACATGATTCACCACATCATCGTGGCCTCCGACCCGACCGGCGTCACCGCCCCGGACGACGGGAGCAACGGCGTGAACAACTGCCCCACGCAGGAGATCCCCGACACTCGGCTCTTGTTCACGTGGATCGCCAACACCGGCCCCCTGTACTTCCCGCCCAACTCAGCGCTGACCGTGCAGCCGAACGAGCGGATCGTACTCACCTTCCACTACCACCAGACCGACGAGCCCCAGTACGACAACACGGCGATCGCCGTGCGCTGGCTCGACGAGAAGCCGCACTACCGCGTCTGGATGGACCGTTTCGGCGGCGCGCACGCCAACGAGGTGAACTGGAGCCCGGCGGCCTACAAGGGCGGCTGGGCCGACGGGCACTTCGGCATCCCCGCGAACAAGTACAACCACGAGGAAATCTGGTGGGAGACCTGGGGCCAGCAAGACCGCGACGACGGCTTCTCGGAGAACGAGTACGCCATCTGGGGCGTGTTCCCCCACATGCACTACGCGGGCCTCGACATCCGGATGGACCTCCACAACGTGGAGGGCGACACGCAGTGTCTCTCCCACATCGAACGATTCGACTCGGCCTGGCAGCAGACCTACCTCTACGACGCGCCAATGGGAGAGCTCCCCACGCTCTCCCCGGAAGACAAGATCGAGATCACCTGCCACTACGACAACACGCTCGACAACGACCGACTGCGCGACGCGCTCGTAGAAGACGGCTTCGCCGAGCCCTTCCAGGTGACGGTGGGCGACAATGCCTTCGACGAGATGTGCGTGATGCACTACGGCCTCCTGGCCGAGAACGACTTCCCGTAGGCTCGGCGCTTAGGTTGGGTGGATGAACCCTATCAAGCAGGCGGTGGCGTTGCGCTCGCCGCCCTGGCCCACGCTCGATCCTTTCCTGTTCTGCGTGCATCACGACGACCGTTACCCGGCGGGCAACGAGCAGCTGGGCCCGGCAAGCTCGCTCGCCGGTCGCGACATCGGCGCGGACTTTTCCAGTCGCGACGGCTGGAGTATGTACCATGGCAGCACGGTGCCGGGTTTCCCGGCGCACCCGCACCGCGGCTTCGAGACCGTCACCCTGGTGCGGCGCGGTCGCATCGACCACAGCGACTCGCTCGGCGCCACCGCGCGCTTCGGGGGTGGCGACGTGCAGTGGATGACGGCTGGCAAGGGCGTCGTTCACAGCGAGATGTTCCCGTGTTTGCGTCGCGATGGCGACAACCACGCCGAGCTGTTCCAGATCTGGCTCAACCTCCCGCGAAAGTCGAAGCTGGTCGACCCCTACTTCACCATGCTCTGGGCCCACGACATCCCGGTGATCGAACGCGACGGCGCCCGCGTGACCGTGATCGCGGGGAGGTTCGCCGAGGCTCAGGGGCCCGGGACGCCCCCCGACTCGTGGGCGGCCGACCCCGCGCACGAGCTCGGCATCTGGACCATCGTCCTGACGCCTGGGGCTCGCATCGAGATGCCGGTGTCGCGACCCGACGTCAACCGGGCGATGTACGCCTGGCAAGGTGCGGTCGAGGTCAACGGGCAGGTGGTCGGCCCGGGCCAGCTGGTCGTCCTGCACGCCGACGTCGCGACGACCCTCTCCGCATCCGCTGACGCCGAGGTGCTCATGCTCCAGGGCCAGCCCATCGGCGAGCCGGTGACCTCTCACGGGCCCTTCGTCATGAACTCGCCCAGCGAGATCCATCAGGCCTACGCCGACTACCAGCGCACGCGCTTCGGCGGCTGGCCCTGGTCGCGACCCGACCCCGTTCACCCCCGGGACGAGCAACGCTTCGCGCGCCACGCGGACGGGCGGGTGGAGCGACCCGGATCGCCTGTGTAATTTCACACATAGATCCAACGGACAAAGGCGGGTAACTCGTGGCACACGCCTTGCGGCCCTGGCCATCGAACCCGGATCATCCATGAAGTTGTTTCCCTTTCTCCTCCTCGCCTGCGACCCGGGCGACTCCGGCGACACCGACAGCAAGGACACCGACAGCGGCGAGCCCGGCGACACCGGCGACACCGGCGACACGACCGACACCGGCGACAGCGCCGCGCCCGCCGACATGGGCTTCGACGTCGATGCCGACGCAGTGGGCGCCACGCTCACCCTCACGCCGCTCGACATGACCAGCCTCGGCTCCGAGGAGCTCCGCTTCGAGGACACCTGGCTCTCCGCGACCGTCGACGCCGACCCGTTCCTGCTGCACGCGGGCGAGCCGCCGCCGGGCGCGCTGGTCGAGGCCGACCCCGAGAACGCCCCGGGGATGCTGGTGGCGATGTATGTGCCCGCCCTTCACCTCGATGCCGATGGCGACGGCCTCCCCTCGGGGAACGAGTCCTACATCGGCGCCGGCCTCTGGTGGGCGGCCTACATCACCGGCGAAATCGGCGCCAACTACGCGGCGGTGGGCGTGGTGGAGGGCTGGAACGCGGTCTACCTGTTTAGCGAGATGGGCCCCGAGTTCGCGTCGGCGATGGCCATCCCGCTCCCCTCGGCGCTGGCACCCGACACGACGCTCACGCTGGGCGGTACCTTTGATGGCGACCCCCACGGCATCGGCCTCGCCGCCCTGCCGTGGACCTACCTCAGCGGCGATCCCGTCGCGGCCTTCCTCTACGACGCGCCCATCGAGGCCGCTTGGAGCGTCAGCTTCGATGGGGAGCCCGCGGCCGACCACTTCGCCTACATCGACAATTTCGGTGACGATGTCGCACTCGAGCTTGTCGCCTCCTACGCTGATAACGACGGCTCAGGCGACTACGGGCCGGGCGATTCGCCGATGTACCCACCCTGCTTCGAGGGCACCCCCATCGCGGCCTTGTGGTGGCCGGGCCCCGGCGACCTGCTCACCGCCCTCCAGATGGCCATGCAGAGCATGCGCCCCGGCTGGATCGCCCTGCCCATGGGCGACGGCGGGAGCGGCGGCCTGCTCACCGACGAGCAAGCACAGTCGCTGAGCATCAGCGAGGCGTGCAACTTCGACTAGCGACGGGTGTCAACCGGGTCGCGCGCAGGGAGACCTCGCGCACGTGTACCGCGCCCCGATCGTCGAGGAATAGCGAGGAGAAAGGCCCAGCCGGTCATCGGCAAGGCGAGGCCACAGTTCGCGGTTTCCTCGGGCCCGGTGGCGCTCGCCTGTCCCGAGGTGGGCGCCGCGGTGTCGTCGGGTGACGCCCCGTCGTCGCCGCTGTCGCCCTCGTCCACCGGCACCGGCCAGGTGGCCGCCTCGTCCACCATCGACCAGAAGGCGGGGTCGCGACCCTCGTAGTCGAGCGCCCAGAAACCCACGCCGGCGATCTCGCGGTCGACCGCGTACTCGATCCGCTCGCGCACGCTGTCGTGGTCGGGGTACCACACCTGCTGGCCGCTCGGCAGGTAGTAGGGCGAGCGGGTGACGTCGTCGTAGAGGGCCCCCTCCACCGCGGCCTCGGCCATCGCGTCGACCATGGTGATCGACCAGCCGTCGTCGTAAGCGCTGCCCGGCACCTCGTGGCTGGCCTCCCAGGCCTGGCCGTAGAGCGGCAGGCCGAGGATCACCTTGGCGGGAACGGCGTCGTAGGCAAGGTAATCGTCCACGGTCCAGTCGAGCGAGTAGTCGCTCCAGGGATCGCCGCCGTAGAGCGGGTCGTTGGGTCCCGGGTTGCCGCCCGTCCAGTGGTAGCCGTAGCCCATGATGAAAAGGCCGTCAGACACGTCACTCAACGCGGAGTAGTCCCAGGCGCCCGACCAGTCGACGGCGGGCGTGGCCAGCACCACCTCGCCCACCTCGGCGCGCAGGTCGACCACGAAATCGACCATGTCTTCCCGGTAGGCGCTCGACAGCCCCTCGAAGTCCACGTTGACCCCGTCGGCGCCGTAATCGTTGACCAGCTCGGCGAGCTCGCTGATGAGTCGCGAGCGCACCTCGCCACTCCCGAAGACGGCGTCGTGCTCCGACTCGTAGAAGGCCGTGACACACACGTGCACCTTCACGCCCTGCGCGTGCGCCGCCGCCACCACCTCGGCGGCCACGCCGGTCCAGTGGCTCGTGGAGCTGAGCGAGCCGTCCGTCTCCACGTCGACGTTGAAGATCGCCACGTGGGTAAGCGAGTCGAAGTCGAGGGTGGCCGGGTCGTCGGTCCAGTAGGCGTGGTAGCCGTACACCACGGGGCGTTCGGCCGCGAAGGCGAGGGATAGGCCGAGGAGCATGGCAGGCCCGCTAACCCCGGCAGCGACGGCGTGATCGCCTGTGCTACCTTCCCCGCCCCACTGAGGTGCCCGTGCTCCTGTCCCTCCTGCTTGCCTGCCCCGACCTGGGTGACACGGGCCCCGCCGAGGCCAATAACGGCGACGACAGCGGCGACACCGACAGCGGCGACCCCCCGGCCCCGACCACCTGCGACGACGGCACCCCGGTCGTCCCCTGGGCCGAGGCAGCCGACAGCGACGCGATGTACGCCACCGTCACCGACTTCACCCTCGAGACCGCGAGTGGCGACTGGGGACTGGCCGAGCACTGGACCGGCTGCGACACCGTCCTCATCATCCCATCGCAGCCGGCCCAGGCCACGGGTTGGCCCGACCACCTATGGGACAACAAGCGCGACACCAAGGGGCTCTTCGAGGCCTTGCCCCGCAACACCTATGTCATCTTCATCTCCTCGGAGAAAGACGAGGCTGATCGCACCACCGAGCTGGCCTTGCTCGACTCGGGGATCGAGAACTTCCTGGAAGACCTGGCGGAGGAGGACCGCGCCTACTGGGAGCAACACATCGTCCTGGCCACGAGTGACTACCGCGACGCCGACGGCTGGCTTACCGACACCCTGCGCAGCCCCAACTGGGGCGTGGCCATCGACCGTTTCCAGCGTCTCCGCTACATCGGCAGCTTCGCCAACCCCGAACGCTACAACAGCGATTATGGTTGGTTTGAGCCAGATATTTCTATGGCTGCCAACGAGGCGGTGTACTACAACTTCGAGGCCACCCGCGAGGTGGCGCTCGAGGCCGAGGCGGCCACCGTCATCCCCGTCTTCACCGGCCAGGAGGTGAGCGACCCCAACTGGGCCGGCGAGATGGACTACGTGACGGTGGAGCTGCCCGACGCGGCCACCATGCAGACTTTCGACACCCTGACACTCGACCACTACCTTGGCTGCGTGGGCGACGGCGAGTACGGCACCTGCCCAGCCTGGGACTACATCAACTGGTTGCTGGTGTGCGACGCCGACCAGTCCAACTGCGTGGAGCTCGGTCGCTACATCACCACCTACCACCGCGAGGGACGGTGGGTGCACGACGTGTCGTCGTTGTTGCCCTACTTCAACGCCGGTGGGAGCTTCACCTTCGCCTACTACACGCAGCAACCCTACGAGGTGGCCCTCGACTTGCGATTGTCCAACCAGGGCAAGGCGGTACGCCCCCAGTCCCTACAGACCTTCATCAGTGGCGGCTACACAGGTTCTACCTATAATGATCGCGAGCCGGTGGACTTCGACATCCCAGCCGAGGCCACCAAGGTGGAGATCGCGATCAGCTTCAGCGGGCACGGGCAGGAGGGCAACCAGGCCTGTGCCGAGTTTTGTAACTTCGATCATCACTTCTACGTGAACGGAGTCGAGCACGTCGTGGAGTTCCCCGTGGCGGGGAGCGCGCTGGGTTGCATGGAGCAAGTCAACGACGGGACTGTCCCCAACCAGTACGGCACCTGGTGGTACGGCCGCAACGGATGGTGCCCGGGCAAGGAGGTCGAGCATGTCACCATCGACATCACCAGCGAGGTGACGATCGGCGGCACGAACAGCTTCGACTACGAGGCCTTCTGGGAGGGCGACCTCTACGAAGGCGGCGGCGCGAACCTGCTCCTCAGCTCGTGGCTGGTCACTTCCTACTGAGCTTGTCGCCCTGCGCGCGAGCGTCGTAGTGCTCGGTCGAACCCAGGTAGGTGCGGTAGTCGACCGCGCAGAAGTAGAGCCACTGCTCCCGGAACTTGGCGATCACCGGCGAGGTGCAATTGCCCTCGGGGAAGATCTGCTCGGGGAACAGTACCCCGAGCTCCTCGATCCCCGAGGCATCCACGTTTGCTCGCGACGGCACCTCGGTGACACCGAGGCCCTGGGCGACGAGATCGATGTGGTCGGTTTCGCCGCGGCAGAAGGGAACGCTCTGCCCGTCCCACAGGTCGGCCTCAGCGAACCCATCCACGCCCGATTCCCGGGCGACGCGCACCGAGGTGCCGCCCCGGGTGACGAAGAGCCACTCCTCGCCGTCGAGCACGCACACCACCGGGTCGGCGAGGTACTCCTCGGCGTAGGCCACGGTGTCGCCCTCGATGAAGGCGTCGCCTTCCCAGATGGCGCGGCGGATCTCGTGCTGCCCAGGCGTCTCGGCGGGGTCGTCGTCGCTGAACTCGGTGGAGTAGTAGGCCATCCCAAGGCGGCCATCGCCGCGGAAGTGAATCGACGGGTCGACCAGGTTGGGGTGCGCCACGGCGCCGACGGGCCACTCGTGGCCGCCCCAGTGCACCAGGTCGGTCGTGGCGATGCCGTAGATCGTGCCGGGGGTGAGCGGACGCGTCGCGGTGGACTGCGCAAGCGCGGTGATGATGATGCCTTCGCCCACCACCAGCACGTCGAGGCTATTGAGCCCCTGTGCGATGGGCTCCTCCTGCGGCGTCCACGTGACACCGTCGGGCGAGGTGGCCATTCGGAGGAGCCACCAGAGCTCCTCGCTCTCGTAGTCGATGTCGAAGGCCCATTCCATGGGCCCGGGGTCGTCGAAGAAACCCTCGGCGGCCCAGGGCATCTCCACGCCGACGCCGCTGTCGTCCACGGCCGTGTCGGGCGCGGCGGTGTCGCCCGTGTCGAGCGTTCCCGACGTGTCGGGGTCAACGCTGTCGAGCGGCGCGGTATCGGCAGCCGGGGGCGCCGAGTCGTCGTCTGGCGTGTCGGTGTCGCCCGGCGCCGACTCCGCCGGGTCCTCGCAAGCGAAGAGCCAGGTGATGAGCATCAGCGTTCGCACCGGTCGCCGTCCAGGACGGGCTTCACCGCGGCGGAGGCTTCCGACAGGGGCGCGAAGGCCGGTCCCATCGTCCAGCCGGGCGCCACGCCGCTGTCCATCCAGTACAAGTAGGCGAAGGTCCAGCCCCCGTCGGCGCGCGCGTCGTCGCACAGCGACTCGGCCCGGGCGTCGAATCGGTCGTCGCCGTCCACGTCGAGCCACGCAGCCACGAAGGCCTTGAGGAAGGGGAATGTGGTCGTGGGCGCCTCGTCGAGGCACAGCGTGAACTCACCCAACGACCCGACGTGCGCCACGTCGGACACGTCGACCGCGTCGCCGAAGCGCCAGTTCGAGGCGTCGATCGCGGCCACGCGCACGGAGGTGTCGACGGCCACGGCCCCAACCAGCGTGCCGTCGACTCGACGCTCGGCCGGGCAGTCCGAGTCCGCCTGGGTGTCGGTGTCGGTGTCCGAGTCGGTGACGGGCGGGCTGTCCGTCTCCGACGGCGTATTCGTCTCCGCCTGCTTCTCCGGCTCGCCGTCACACGCCAGCAAGAGCACGATCACTCGGTCACCCCTTCGAGCTCGTAGCTCAGCTCGTCGACCACCAGGATGGGTACCGCCTCGATCACCGACTCGGCGATGCCGAGCTCCCGGAGGAGGAAAGGAGGCATCGGACGGTAGAGGAGGCGCACCGACACGAGGATCGGTCCGACCGTGGCGCTGGTGGGCGCCGGATCGAGGTGGAATCGAACGAAGCGCGGCTCACCGTAGGCCAGCGACTGGTCGTCCACCAGCACGGCCTCGTCCTGGAAGTTGAAGGTCTCTTCGCCGTTGACGTCGTAAAGGTACGACTTGAACATCGAGAAACCACTGGCGAGCATGAAGTCGCTGCCGGGCTCCAGCTCGGAGTGGTCGTCGCGGAGGTCGCCGTTGGCGTCGAGGGTGCCGGACTCCACCAGAAGCTTGCCCTCGCCATCGGTGACCAGCACCTCAAGCCAGAACTGCCGGTTGAAGGCCGTACCCGTGGGAATATGGTGCCCAGGAACCAGGCTCTCCACCACCACGTCGATGTCGCCGAGCAGACCGCCGGTGTACACCGGATCGGACTCGATGGTAGCCGCCTGGCGCATGATCGCCTTGACCGCCTCGAATTGCCGGTGCGAGTCAGCGAAGGGCGTGAGCGCGACGTCGCCGCCCACGAAGCTGTGGTCGTGGATCTCCCGCTCCGGGCCATCGACCGCGGCCTGCCCCACGCTGCTGGGCATGTGACAGTCCTGGCAGGTGTCGATCGCCGGCTCGGTTTCCGTCCCGCCGGCCGCGTAGTTGGCTTCTTCCCACTCGGAGTAGGTGAACTCAACCTGGACGAAGTTCAGGTTCTCGACATTGTGACACGAACGGCAGACGAGCGCCTCCGTGTGGATCGAGGAGTAGTCACTCTCGTGGTAGCCGTACTCGACCGGGTCGGGAATGGTGCCAAAGTAATAATCCGCACACTGCGTGAACTGGTTGACGCCATTGTAGACGTCGTAGAGTTTGTGACAGGTGATGCAGTTCACCCCGGAGCGCGCCGCCTCCGGGAGCTCATCGATGGAGCCCAGCGGCTCGGGGGGAACAGAGGCGGTGAGCGTGGCGGCCGGCGCGTGACAACCCACGCAGTTGAAGGGGAACTCCGTCACTTCGCCGATACGCTGGCTGCCCACCCACATCACGGGGTTGGTGGCAGCGTAGGCGTGGATCGAGCCTTGCCACTGGTCGTAGTGCGTGGGGTGACACTCGGCGCAGTTCTCGGGGAGGTCGAAATCGTCGATGTCGTAGGGCTGGTTCTCCGGCGCCCCGTGGTCGTGCCCGCCGGCGCCGCCCTGGCCGTCGTCGCCGGTGTCAGAGCTGTAGGGCGTGCCGCAATCGAGCGCCGTGTCGTCCGTGCCGGTGTCAGCGGCGGAGGCGGGCCACGCGAGCAAGAGCCCGACGATGACCGATATGGCAGCTCGGGCAGTCAACCGACCGAGCGTAGCACGGCGCTCGGCCGCCCGCGCTCAGCGCTGGAGCCACTCCCGCTCGTACTTCACCTCGATGGTCGGCACCTCGATCTCGCCCCCGGGCAACAGACAGCGCAAGAGCACGTAGCCGGCGAGGTGCCCGGTGGTGTCGATCCAGTTTGGGTGACCGGGGTCGCGGTGGGCGAGGCAGATCTCGTAGCGGTCGCCGTCGAGCCTCACCTGCGCGTGGTTGAGCGACACTCGGGCGTGGCGGTAGTCGCCCGATTCCATCCACACGTTGTATAGGCAGTAGCTCCAGTAGCGCGCGGCGGGTGCCGTGCCCCGGATGAACATCACCTGGTCTTGCCCGAAGCGGTACCAACAGGCGAGGTAGGTGTTGTCGGGGGTGGGGAAGAGAGCGGCACCGTCGAGCTGGACGAAACGGTTGAGCAGGCCCACGCGGGCCATCTGCCAGGTGCCCAGCGTGCGGGCGAACACCGCCTCAAGGTTGCGACGGGCCCGGTCGAGGTCGCGCGCCATCGCGCGGGGGTCGAGCACCTGGGGCGCGGCCTCCCCGAGGAACTCGATGTGCAGGTCAATGGGCGATTGCGTCGCCCGGTCGGCGAAGTACTGCCGCACCATCACCGCCGTCTCGTCACCCTCTCCGCGGAAGTCGGCGGTCTCGTCGGACGACAAACAGAGGCTGAAGGCGCCGTCCTTCACGAAGTCCCGGTCGGGCATGTAACGCCCCACCACGCCGCCCTTCCGGTAGTACAGGATCCCGATGTAGGTGGTGCCCGGGGGGAGCGTTCCTGACACTCGGTAGCGGCGCCCTGCGCCAAGCCGGATCGGCGCTCGCCAGTAGTCGGCGTCGGGGTTGTCGGCGAACATCTTGCGGGTGGGGCCCTCGGCGTGGTGAAACCGGGGACGATCCGCGTCGCCCTCCTCCAGCATCAAGTCCACGCTCATCGAGAGCATCCGCAGGAGGAAGCGCCGCCCCTCAACCGCGTCGAGGTCGCTCGGCATGCGCATGTCGGACTCGAGCTTGCGGGCAGTGTCGAAGAGGGCCGCCATCGCCGAGCTGACCGAGGCCATCGGGGGCGCATCGAGCGCGCCGAGGTCGTACCCGAGCTCCCGGGCCAGACGGTGGGTGTCGGGCGACACGCTCGAAGCGTCGAAGCCCTCCAGCCACTTCGTCGCGAGCGACGGGTCGACCTTGCCGCGGCCTGCCATGTTGGGGTCGCCGACAGCGCGGGCGCCTGAGGGTCCCTCGCGCATGCGGTCGCCCTCGTAGGGGGTGAGCAGGGCCTCGTGGAAGTCGAGACTGATGTCGCGACAGAGCGACGACATCGCCGCTCGGCCATCGCTCACCATGTCCTCGTACCGAATCATCCCCTTCTGACCGGCGGGGACACCCTCGAGGAAACTCTGGATCGTTCGATTGGCGAAATACCAGATGTCCCGGGCGTCGGGCGCGTAGCCCTGGAGCATCACCTCGGCCATGGGCATGTTCTCGATGCTCCGGGTGACGCTCCCCGGGTGGCGCACGATCCACACCCACCGCGCCGAGGGGAACCACCGCGCCAGTCGCGACAACGCCGCCGGGTCGGCCGAGAGGTGCGGGCACTTGTCCACCAGGATCCGGTCGCCGAGCTGCTCGGCGATCCAGGCGTACACGTCGGGAACGGTGCGGTCCTCCAGCGAGGCTTCCACGGCCTTGGCCTCGTCCACCCCGCACCCTCGCAGCTCCATGATCGCGCGACGCAGCCCCCCCTTCTCCCAGAAGCGTTCATCGAGCTTCTTGCGGCGCTCGGCCATGGTCGCGAACGGCGCGATCACCATCTCGGGGGGCGAGAAAAGCCGGGGGTGGCCGGCGAGCATCACGCGCAGGAGGGTGGTGCCACTCCGAGGGGCGCCGAGGACGAAAATGGGGTCGGGCATGCTGACTCCGCAGGTGGGGACGCCCGGTATCCGACGGGCGGGATACCGCCCCTGCTCGTGCCGCCCTTCTCGCGATCAGAGCTGCTTGCCGCACGCCAGTGCGAATGCCGGGCGTGGCTGCACTTGCGGCCCCGGCCCACCTCGCAGACCGCCACCATCGAGCTGCCGGTGAAGGGCGTGGGCGGGCCGCGACCGGAGGACATCGCGGAGGTGCGCTCGCTCGCCCGCGCGCTCCACCCGGGCGGGATCACCATCGCCCAGACGGGCACCTGGGAAGACCGCGCGAACCGAACGCGCGCGGCGATGGCACGCCCGGAGGTGGCCGCCATCTTCGATGCCACCTTCGTGGCCGACGACGTGGCGGTCCGTGCCGGGATTCTGGCTCGCGACGGCAAGGGCTGGATCGTCGCCGAGTCCAAGGTGGCCAACACCGTCGGCGAGGCACAGGAGCTCGACGTGGCGGCGGTGGGCTGGGTGGCCGCCGGCGCAGGGGTCGCGGTCACCGGCCTGCGGCTCTTGCACCTCGACCGCGACTACACACGAGGCGACGGTCCCGTCGATCCCGCCCAGCTCTTCGCCCAGAGCGAAGTGCCGTTCGTAGACTTCGGCGACGACCGCGAGCGACTCCTGCGCGTGGCGGCCGCGGGGGTCGAGCCCAGCGTGACACCTGGGGCGCAGTGTTCCTCACCCCGGGCCTGCCCCTTCCAGGACCATTGTATTCCCGACCCGGGGCCCTACAGCGTGCATCTCCTGCCGGGCGGCGGGCGCCTGCAGCAGGAACTGCTGAAACGCGGCATCAGCGATGTGCGCAAGGTACCGAGCGAACTTCGTACGAACCCCACGCAACAACACGCGATCTGGGCCATCACCGAGGGCAAGGAATACATCGGCCAGGGGCTGGCACCCACGCTCGGACGCATGGCATGGCCGCTGCGCTTCGTCGATTTTGAAGCGTGTAACCCTGCTGTTCCCCGGTGGCCGGGTGGCCGACCCTTCGAGCAGGTGCCCACGCAGTGGTCGATTCACACGTTGAGTCTCGGCGGCCAGCTGAGTCACGAGCAATTCCTCCACCTCGAGGACAGCGACCCCCGCATGGCATTTGCGCGGTCGCTGGTCTCCGCGTGTGGCAACGAGGGGACCATCCTCGTATATGGCGCTTTCGAGGCGACTATCGTGCGGCAGTTGGCTGCGCGCTTCCCGGAGTTGTGGGGCGACCTCGACCAGGTGCACGACCGCATTGTCGACTTCCAACCCATCCTGCGCGACCACTACTACCACCCGGCCCTGCGGGGCAGCTTCAGCATGAAGGCGGTGCTCGCCGCCGTGTGTCCCGACCTCGGCTATGGCGATCTCGCCATCCAGGACGGCTTCACGGCGGCGCGGGTGTGGCTGCGGCTGGTTGACGGCGGCACCGGCCGCGAGGAGCGGGAACGACTGAAGAACCAGCTCCTCGCTTACTGCGCCCGCGACTCGCTCGCGATGGTGAAGGTGCGCGAGGCGCTGATGCGACGGGGGGGGATCTCCAACGTGGGCTAGCGTCGTCGGTACCGCGCCTGCATGAACTGAGTCCAGGTGCCGGCCGGACCCTCCACGAACGAGCAGAGCAGCCGCTCGTCGGGCCCGACAAACTCGATCTCGTCGCGATAGTTGGCCATGCCGCCCTCGGGGCTCATGCTGGGGCCCACGGCGTGGAGCACCAGCTTGTCGGGGCCCTCGAGATGGCCCTCGTTGTAGGTCCAGAGGAAGGTCATGAGCGCCGTCACGAAGTGCCCGACGAATGCCTTCCGCTCGGGATCGTAGCCGAGGGTGAACATCATCGGGCCGTGCTCGCTGTTGCCCTCGCCGACCAACCAGAGGTCGCCCAGGCACCGCCAGTCCTCGGTCGACTCGCCGTGCTCGTGGTCCTCGGTCGTCGGGTCGCCGGGGATGGCCTCGTGGTCCCAGGTCCAGTTGCCGAGCAGGCGGTGGAGCCAGAGGTGCTCGGGGGTGGCAGGCGGTGGGGTCATCGGACGCTCCGGGCTGCCCAGCGCTTATCCGGGCCCTCAGTGGCTGACCGTCCCCTTGAGCTGCGCCACCAGCGAGTCGACCATCTTGCGCGCGTCGCCGAACAACATCAGCGTGTTGTCGCGGTAGTAAAGCGGGTTGTCGATCCCCGCGAAACCCGGGTTGAGCGAACGTTTCACCGCGACCACGGTCTGCGCCTTCCACACTTCGAGCACCGGCATGCCGGCCAGGGGTGACTTGGGGTTCTCGAGCGCGTCGGGGTTCACGATATCGTTGGCGCCCAGCACCAGGACGATGTCGGTTTCCAGCATGTCCGGGTTGATCTCGTCCATTTCGAGGACGATGGGGTAGGGAATGTTGGCCTCGGCGAGCAACACCTTCTTGTGCCCTGGCAAACGACCGGCGACCGGGTGAATCGCAAAGCGCACCG
>SXGS01442714.1_pt1 | contig 38870 bp, 27 predicted proteins | sample 3174681 | NCBI WGS metagenome assembly SXGS01 (sample SAMN11356861, study PRJNA531348) | freshwater metagenome | isolation source: freshwater sample F1-80 | place: China: Fuxian Lake, Yuxi | collected 2017-12-25 | reverse complement strand
GTGCGCAGCTCGTGGCTCATGCTGGCGACGAAGGCGCTCTTGATGCGGCTCGCCGCCTCGGCGCTGTCGCGCTCCCGCAGCAATGCCGTTGTATTGGCGGCGCTGCGCTGCAGGAAGCCGACCATGAGGGCCACTGCCGGCGTGCTGATCAGGAGCACGAGCATGCGGGCGAAATTGTCGGGCGTGAAGGTGAAGGGCGTGCCGGGTATCGAGAAGAAAAGCGCTGCATAGATCAGCGTGATGGCCGCGCTGATCAGACCGGGAGTGATCCCGCCGTGAAAGGCCGCGAAGACCACGGCCGTGAAATAGATCACTGCCGGGTTGGGAATGGTGAACAGCCAGCGATTGCTCGCCTCGATAGCCAGCAGGATCAGGAGGGTCAGAATCGGACCCAGAACGAGGCGATGAGATACCGCCGGCAGGCGACCATGTTTTGCCGCCCCCTGTCGTGCACCCGGCCAGGCAGGTCTGCTGCTCACGCCCGAAAGGATAAGCCTCCCCCGTCAAGAAACCTAGGGGTAAGCGGCTTCAGCGTTCCTGCGTCTGAAACGGGGCCTTGCGGTAGTAATGCCAGAGGAAATGAGCCGCCGCGCCCCGATAGGGGCGCCACGGCTCGGCCAGCTTGATCATCCGTTTCGGATCGGGACGTTTGCGCAATCCCCGCAGGCGCTGCATCCCGACCTGCAGGGCAAGGTCGCCCGCAGGCCAGATATCGGAACGCTGCAAGGCGAAAAGCAGATAGATCTCCGCGCTCCACCGGCCGAGGCCTTTGACCCGGGTGATTTCCTGGATCGCCGTCTCGTCGTCGAGTTCCCGCAAACGCCCGAGATCGAGACGCCCCTCGGCAATCTCCCGCGCCAGGCCAAGCGTGTAGGCTGCCTTCTGTCGCGACAGGCCCAGGAGACGCAGTTCGTCGGCTGTACGGGCGAGAACCGTGTCCGGCGTGAACGGATCGAGCCCGGCTGTCAGCTTCGCCCATAACGCCACCGCCGAGGCGGTGGATACCTGCTGGCCGACAATGATCCGCGCCAGGCTGGCGAAGCCAGGCTCACGGCTGCGCAGCGGAGGCAACCCCACGGCGGCCAGGGCGGCGGCGAGAACCGGATCGACTTTGGCGAGGCGCCGAAGCGCTGTGGCGTGCGGGCTGGGCATTGGAAAGGAAACCGGAACCTAACAGTTTGACCCTATCAGGCATTGCTAATACAAAGGCTTAACAGTACGTCGAAGAACAAGGACTCGAAATGGCTGGGGATGGCGGGCCACCCGCCCGGAACGAGGTCATCGACACCTCGCCGACGGTGCACGACCAGGTCAAGACGACGACCTGTTACATGTGCGCCTGTCGCTGCGGCATCAAAGTTCATCTCAAGAACGGCAAGATCCGCTACATCGAGGGCAACAAGGCCCATCCGGTGAATCGCGGCGTGCTCTGCGCCAAGGGCTCTGCCGGCATCATGCAGCATTACTCGCCGGCGCGGCTGACCAAGCCGCTCAAGCGGGTCGGCGAACGCGGCAGCGGCGAATTCCAGGAGATCGAGTGGGATGAGGCGCTGGCGCTGGCCACCCAGTGGCTCGGCAGCATCCGCGCCTCCGATCCCAAGAAGCTCGCCTTCTTCACCGGCCGCGACCAGAGCCAGGGACTCACCGGCTGGTGGGCCAGCCAGTTCGGCACGCCGAACTACGCCGCCCATGGCGGGTTCTGTTCGGTCAACATGGCGGCAGCCGGCCTCTACACCATCGGCGGCAGTTTCTGGGAATTCGGCGAGGCCGACTGGGAGCGCGCGAAATACTTCCTGATGTTCGGCGTCGCCGAGGATCATGATTCCAACCCGATCAAGATCGGCCTGTCGAAGCTCAAGGCACGCGGCGCCAAGTTCGTCTCGGTCAATCCGGTACGCACCGGCTACTCGGCCATCGCCGACGAATGGGTGGCGATCAAGCCGGGCACTGACGGCCTGTTCGTCTTCGCCCTGATCCACGAACTGCTCAAGGCCGATGCCATCGATCACGAGTACCTCGTGCGCTACACCAACGCGCCGTGGCTGGTGATCGACAATCCCGGCCAGGCCGATGACGGGCTGTTCGCGCGTGATGCCTCCGGCAATCCGCTGGCCTGGGATGCCGGCAGCAATGCGCCGGTCAACGCCCTGCTTCCCGGGATCAAGCCAAGGCTGGCGGGCGAGTATCGCCTGCCGGATGGGCGGAAGGTGCGGCCCTCCTTCCATCGCCTGGCCGAGCGCTACCTTGAGCCAGCCTATGCCCCGGAGGCGGTGGCGGAGCGCTGCGGCGTGCCGGCGGAGACGATCCGGCGCCTGGCGGGCGAACTCGCCGACATCGCCTTCAACCAGCCGATCGTGCTCGATCAGCCATGGACCGACTGGGCCGGCCGACGTCACGAGACGATGATCGGCCGCCCGATCGCCATGCATGCCATGCGCGGCATCTCGGCACACTCGAACGGCTTCCACACCTGCCGGGCCATCCATGTCCTGCAGATGCTGCTCGGCGCCATCGACACGCCCGGTGCCTTCCGCTACGAGGCACCCTTCCCGCGCCCCTGCCCGCCCCCGGGCAAGCCGGGCGGCAAGACGGTGACGCCGAACTCCGCGCTGGGCGGCCTGCCTTTAGGCTTTCCGCTGGGACCGGAAGACCTGCTGATCGAAGACGACGGGTCGCCGCGGCGGATCGACAAGGCATTCTCCTGGGAAGCGCCGCTTGCCGTCCACGGCATGATGCACATGGTGATCGCCAACGCCTGGAAGGGCGATCCCTACCGCATCGATACGCTGTTCCTGTACATGGCCAACATGGCCTGGAACTCGGCCATGAACACCGCCGGCACCATGGCCATGCTCGCCGACAAGGACCAGACCGGGGCCTACAAGATCCCGCACATCATCTATGCCGATGCCTTCCTTTCCGAGACGGTGGCCTTCGCGGATCTCGTGCTGCCGGATACGACCTACCTCGAGCGCTGGGATTGCATCTCCCTGCTCGACCGGCCGATCGGCAACGCCGAGGGTCCCGCCGACGCGATCCGGCAACCGGTCGTGCAGCCCGATCGCGATGTGCGGCCTTTCCAGGACGTGCTGATCGATCTCGGCGCCCGGCTGAAGCTGCCGGGGTTCGTCACCCCAGGCGGCGCCCCGCGCTATCCCGGCGGCTACAAGGACTACATCGTCAATCACGAGCGGCGTCCGGGCATCGGCCCGCTGGCCGGCTGGCGCGGCATCGACGGCGACAAACAGGGCCGCGGCGAGCCCAACCTCGACCAGCTCGATCGCTACATCGAGAATGGCTGCTTCTGGAAATACGAGCTGCCGCACGACCAGCTCTACTACAAGCACGCCAACAAGGCCTATCTCGAGACGGCGGTAAAGTTCGGCTTCATCGACAGGCCTGAACCCATCGTGCTGCAGCTCTACTCGGAGACGCTGCAGCGTTTCCGTCTGGCGGCACAGGGACACGGTCCGGTCTGTCCGCCCGCCATGCATCGCAAGCGGGTCGCCGCCTATTTCGATCCATTGCCGATGTGGTACGAGCCGTTCGAAAGTGCCGCCGTCGACACAGAAGCGTTTCCCTTGCGCGCCATCACCCAGCGGCCGATGCCGATGTATCACTCCTGGGGCTCGCAGAACGCCTGGCTGCGGCAGATCCTGAGCGCCAACCGGCTCTACGTGAACCGCAACACCGCCATCCGCCATGGCGTCGCCGATGGCGACTGGGTCTGGCTTACCAGCCACCACTCCCGCGTCAAATGCCAGGTGAAGCTGATGGACGGAGTCGAGGCGGACACGGTGTGGACCTGGAATGCCATCGGCAAACGCCCTGGCGCCTGGAATCTCGCTCCTGATTCGCCCGAGGCCACGCGCGGTTTCCTGCTCAACCACGTGATCTCGGAGCTGCTGCCCGAGCGTGACGGCTATCGCTACTCCAACAGCGATCCCGTTACCGGGCAGGCGGCCTGGTTCGACCTGCGCGTGCGCATGGCGAAATGCGATCCGGCCGAGGCCCACGAGACGGCGCCGGCATTTTCCGCCATGACTCCGCCGGCGGGGCTGCCGCAGCGGCCCGCCATCCTGCGTTATGGCGCCGACCTGAAATGACCGACTACACCGTGGGGCCGGTGAAGCTCGGCCTGGTCATCGATCTCGATACCTGCGTCGGCTGTCACGCCTGCGCCGTGAACTGCAAGGAGTGGAACACCGGCGGCCACTCCGCCCCCCTGCCCGACCGTGACCCTTATGGCGCCGACGTGACCGGCGTGTGGTTCAACCGGATCCACACCTTCGAAGTCGATGACGGCAAGTGCGGCCGTACCGTCCACTTCCCGAAATCCTGCCTGCATTGCGAGCAGCCGGCCTGCGTCGAGGTCTGCCCCACCGGCGCGTCCTACAAGCGCGTCGAGGACGGCATCGTGCTGGTCAACGCCGACACCTGCATCGGCTGCAAGCTCTGCTCCTGGGCCTGCCCGTACGGAGCGCGCGAGTTCGACGACGACGCCGGCGTGATGAAGAAATGCACGCTGTGCATCGACCGCATCTACAACCAGAACCTGGAAGAAGCGGACCGCGTGCCGGCCTGTGTCTCGACCTGTCCGGCGCATGCCCGGCATTTCGGTGATCTCGGCGACCCCGATTCTCCGGTCTCGCGCCTGGTGGCCGAGCGCGGAGGCTACGACCTGATGCCCGAACACGGCTACAAGCCGGTCAACAAATACCTGCCGCCGCGCCCGGGAAGAACGGGCGGCGCCAGTCCCCGAAACGCGCCTCAGCCGTCAAACCCCGACACCGCCGGCCTGTTCCTGCGCTGGGTCGATCGTATCTTGTCGCGCTGATGCATCCGGCGTTCTCCGTCATCTTCTTCACCACCGCCTCCGGCGCCGGCTATGGGCTGTTGGGGCTCGCCGGAATCCTGGCACCCCTGCGTCTCATTCCGGCCGATCGTGGCTTCGCGCTCACCATCCTGGCGCTGGCCTTCGGCCTGATCACCGCCGGGTTGCTTTCCTCGGCCGCCCATCTCGGTCATCCGGAGCGCGCCTGGCGCGCCTTCAGCCAATGGCGCAGTTCGTGGCTGTCGCGCGAAGGCATTCTCTCCGTGGCGACCTACATCCCGGCGGCGATTTTCGGTATCGGCTGGCTGTTCTTCGGCCGTCTCGACGGGGCGATCGCCGTTGCCGGTTTTGCAACCGCGGCGCTCGCCGCCGTGACGGTCTATTGTACGGCGATGATCTACGCCTCGCTGAAGCCGATCCATGCCTGGCACAATTCCTGGGTCGCACCGGTCTACGCGATACTCGCCCTGATGAGCGGAGCGCTCTGGCTCAACGCCCTGACGCATGTCTGGGGCGCCGGACGACCCTGGCTTGGCGTGCTTGCCGCCGCCGCGACAATCGCCGGCCTGCTGGTCAAGGAAGGTTACTGGCGCTTCATCGATACAACATCCGGCCCGAGCACGCCGGAGAGCGCAACCGGGCTCAAGGGAAAAGTCGCCTTGCTCGACGGACCGCATACCGAAGCGAACTATCTTCTGCGCGAGATGGGCTACGCGATCGCCCGCAAGCATTCAACGAAGCTGCGGCAGATCGCACGCATCCTGGGGTTTGGCCTGCCCTTGGCGCTCACGCTGCTGGCGCCGGCCCTCGGTGGCACGATCGCCATGGCGGCAACCCTGCTGGCCGCCATCGCCGGCACGCTCGGGATCCTGATCGAGCGCTGGTTGTTCTTCGCCGAAGCCAGACACACAGTGACCCTCTACTACGGTGCAACGACGGCATGACTCTTCTCGACATCGGTACGGTCAAGACGATCAACCGCTTTCCGGTGAAATCCTTCGGTGGCGAAAGCCTGCAATCGGCAGAGCTGAAGTGGTCCGGCCTCGACGGCGATCGGCAATACGCTTTCCACAAAGCGGCGGACGGCTCGCGCTTTCCCTGGCTGACGGGCCGGGCAGTGCCCAGGCTCAACACCTACGGTGCCCGTTTCACCGAACCCGACAACCCGCGCAAATCCGCGGTGCGCGTTTCGGCCGCGGGCCGCGACTATGATCTGCGCGATGAGGCGCTCCGCCAGCGCCTGAGCGAAGCGGCTGGCGAGGAAGTCCGCCTGATCCAGATCGGTCGCGGCATCTTCGACACCATGCCGGTGTCGGTCCTGGCCACCGCGACGCCGCCTTTGATCGAGGCGGCCGCCGGCGTGCCGATCGACCCGCGGCGCTTCCGCGCCAACATCGTCATCCAGACGCCCGAGGGTGAAGCGGCCCGCGAGACCCACTGGGTCGGCGGCACGCTGGTCTTCGGCGACAATCCGGAACCGGCCGGACTACTGGTCAGTGCGCCGATCGACCGCTGTGTCATGATCACCATCGATCCCGACACGGGCGAACGCAACCCGGCCATCCTGCGGACCGTGGTCGAGAAGTTCGACAACTTCGTTGCCTCACGCTGCTCGCCTGCGGCGCCCGGCCGGATTAATATCGGGGATCGGGTACGGCTGGAGCGCTGAGTCGCTCCGTGCCCGGCAGCGGGGGCCATGCAGCATCGCTTCGATCATCGCCGGCGGCTTTGGCAGCAGAACCGGCTGCTTCAGCAGAAACGACGCAGCCCCTGGCATGCCACGGAGAACGAACCGGTCGTCGTCTCCGGCATCACCTCGATCTTCGAGCAGAACCCGGCGCCGAAGCTCCGGCAGCTTCTCCACTATTGGATCAAGATCAAGGCGAGCGGCCGGATGCCGAGCCGCGAGATCGTCAGCGTCTTCCAGATCTCCGGCCTGCTGCCCTATGTCTGGCTGATCGACGTGGTGCGCAGCCCGCATATCCGCTTCCGCTTCGGCCTGATCAAGACCCATGTCCACCGGGCGAACGCGCAGGAACCCCTGGCGCGCTACCTCGACGAGACCGAGCCCAAGGCCGACACGGCGATGCTCTGCGACTACTTCCGTCGGGTGGTCGCCGAGGAGCGGCCGCTGTTCCGGCGCGGCCGGCCGCTACTCCCCTGGCGCAGCAATTTCCGTATCCAGCAGAGTCTCTATCTGCCGCTCAGCGACCAGGCCCGCCAGATCGACGGCATCCTGGCGATGTCGCTATTCCGCGACGGGGCCGGACGCTGGCACTGAAGCTCAGGTCTGGCAGACCACGTTGAGCAGCGCCTGCCGCCCGCCCCGCACGGCCTGAACGGCGCGGCGCAGGGCCGCCGGCAGATCCGCCGGCTTCTCGACCCGCTCACCGAAGCCGCCCTGCGCCTCGACCAGCTTCTCGAAGGCCGGGCTGGGACTCAGATCGGCCAAGGTGCGGTGGTTGTCCTTGGCCGCCGCTCCCTCGCGATACATGGCGAGTGTGGCGTTGCGTACCGCGCCCCACAGCGAGTTGTTGAAGACGATGGTCAGCACCGGCAGCTGGTGCGCATCGGACACCCAGTGGCAGGCGGTCGGGTTGGCGAAGATGTAGGAGCCGTCGCCGAGGGTGGCGACGCACAGCTTCTCGGGCGCGGCGAGCTTGGCGCCCAGCGCCGCAGGCAGTGACCAGCCCAGGCCGCCTGCCGGCGACAGGCCGAAATAGCTCAGGGGCCGATCGAGGCCGCAATACTCGAGCTTGAGCGGATATTCGTTGAACACCACGGCATCGTCGCCGAGCACCTCGCCGAGGCAGCGGCTGATCCAGGCCGGGCGAATCACCGCATCCTTTCCCGCCTTTTCCGCTTCCTCCTTCCAGGCGGCCCGTTGACGAGCCGACTGGGCCGCGATCTTCACCCGGCGGGTCTCCGTCTGGGGTTTGCCCGCCAGGCCGCTCCGCTCCAGCGCCGCGTCGAGGGCGCGGATCGTCGCCTCGGGGCTGGCGGCAATCGTCAGGTCTGAGGGGAAACTGCGCATCGGGTAACGCACGAAGGCCGGGTCGATGCCGACATGGATCACCTTGGCGCCCGCGGGGGGGCCTTCCAGATTCAGGATCCATGGGACGTCGCTGTCGAGCACGACCACGACATCGGCCTCGGCCAGCGGTTCCTTGGGCAGGAAGCCCAGATGCATCGGGTGGCTGTGGGGCAGGCAGACGTAGCGCGGATTATGGCTCACCACGGGCAGGGCGTAGCGCTCCGCCAGCCGACTCAAGGCCTCGACGCCGCCGGCGGTGCTGCCGCTGCGCGCAGCGATGATCAGCGGCCGCTCGGCGGCAGCCAGCCACTCCGCGGCCCTGGCGATGGCGTCGGGCGCCGGGTGCGCGGCGGCCGAGACGGCGCGCCGCGCCGCCGGACGCGAAGCCGGCGACTGCATGGCCAGCACCTCACGCGGCAGCGTCAGATAGACCGGGCCACGCGGCTCGGTCATGGCGATCTCCAGCGCCCTACCGACGACGTCGCCGGGATGCTGCCCGGCGTGCAGCTCATAGTCCCATTTGACAGCCTCACGCAGCATGCCGGCCTGGTCGAACATCTCCTGCGCCCAATGGATCGGGCGACTGCGCGTACCGTGCAGGCCGCTCTCGGTGATCGGTGTTCGCCCGGCGGTGAGAATGATCGGTACGTTGTCGCGCGCGCTGTTGATCAGGGCACACAGCGTGTTGGCCGTGCCGACATTGACATGGACCATCAGGGCCTGCGGCCTTCCGGTCATCAGGTAGTAGCCATGGGCCATGCACACCGCGGCGTTCTCGTGCGGCACGGTGACCGGCCGGGGTGCTGCCTCGCCAGCCTGCTTCATCCGCGAAAACGCCTCGATGATCGGCGGAAAATCAGTGCCGGCGTTGGCGAACAGGCAGTCGATCCCCTGGTCGTGCAGCGCCGCCAGATAGTCCTCCGCCGTCAAGCGCTTGGCGGCAGCGGTGGCAGGCGCCGGCGCGGCGGCGGGCTTGGGTGCGTGCATCGGGCGTACTCCCTCGTGTTGGCGCGCAGCCTAACGCCGAACGGCGGGGGGTGGAACACGCAGGACCGCGCGGCCGCGGTTGCGCCCGGGGGAGCCCTGTGGCATTTTCCGCGCCGCTTTCCGGTAAGCCGCCGTAGCTCAGTGGTAGAGCACGTCCTTGGTAAGGACGGGGTCGAGTGTTCGATTCACTTCGGCGGCACCATTTCCCGAGCCCCACCGTTTCTGCAGCCAGTAGACGGCGCCGGACAGATGGATGGTGGTTCGGGCTCTTTTTCCCCTAGGTGTTTTTATGTTGCAGCGCAGCATTTCGCTGATTCTGCATGCTTTCGAGCCTTTTCTGTCCGCGGGCGAGCCACACCCCACAAACTCAAGCAAAATCAAATATTTATACTGCGGGGCCGCGGGCACGGTATCACCGCACTTTAAGTAAAATTAAATATATCTATGGGATGCTGAGTTCGTGAAGCCCCGTTTTTACGAAGCGTGGCTGCACTGGTGTTATAATCGCCCGGAGAAAGACCGCTCTCCAGAATGGGGAAAAATCGTGATCGAATCTGCTCTGATTCAGGGTGTTTGTGCGTGCTTTGCACCACAGCCCGAACTGCCTTGCCCTCTAGCACCTGATCGTCGCGACCTGCTGGCACCCCTCGGCTCGCCGCGGGCGCACGGTATGGCGCTCCCTGTGAAGGGTCTTACCCGGTAGCCGCGGCCTCGTGCCCGCGGTTTCCTGATTCAGGGATATAGCGCCATTCCGATCTCCGGCCTCTCCTCCTACACCGTCACCCAGATCAAGGGGCTGTCGACCGGCCAGATAGCGGCGCTCGACTCGACGGACCTTGGCGCGCTGAAGGGCACGCAGGTCGCGGCGATGACGGCCGGGCAGATCGGGTCGCTGACGACCACGACGGTGGCCGCGCTGTCGACGACCCTGGTCAAGAGCCTCACGGCGACGCAGATCGCCGCCCTCGATACCAGCCAGCTGGTCTTCACCACCGCGCAGCTCGTGGTGCTCAACTCGGTCCAGGTCCGCGCCTTCGAGACGACGGACATGACCGCGTTCGCCGACACCCAGATCGGCGCCTTCACCAAGACGCAGATCGGCTACTTCGAGAAGACCGATCTCGGCGCGATGACCGAGACCCAGTTCGCGCTTCTGACGGCCGATCAGCTCGAAGGACTGACGGCCATCCAGATGCCGGGGCTGACGGAGACACAGCTCGCCGCCCTGGCGCCAAGCAAGATCGCCGGGCTCACCGGCTCGCAGGTCAAGGCCATCGAATGGACCGACTTCGCCGCCTTGACGGCGTCGCAGATGGCGGCGCTGACCGCGACCCAGATCGGCGTGCTGACCACCACCCAGCTCGACACGCTTGACGAGACCGACATCCAGAACCTGTCGGCCACGCAGATCGGCGGCCTCGAGGTAACCCAGCTCAAGTCGCTGGACGAAACACAGCTGATAGCTCTCGACACGCAGATCGCGGCACTCTCGGTCACCCAGATCCGTGCCCTCACGCAGACACAGATCGGGCTTCTGACCGATACGCAGGTCGGGGCGATGACCGCGACCCAGTTCGGCGCGCTGAGCACGATCCAGATGTCGGGCCTGGGGGCTGCCGACATCCAGAATCTGACCACGGCGCAGATCGGCGGGTTTACGGCGACACAGATCAAGGGGCTTTCGACGACAGCGGTCGGTGCGTTGTACGACACGCAGGTCGCGGTTCTGACCGCGACCCAGATCGCCGCCATGACGGCGACGCAGGTCGCGTCGATCGATGCGACCAAGATCGCCGCCCTGACGACCTCCCAGATCAAGGGGCTGACCTCCACTCAGGTCAAGGGCCTGACGACGACCCATATCGGGCTGCTGACCTCGACCCAGATCGGCGCGCTCACCACCACCCAGATCGCCGGGTTCGAAACGACAGACCTCGGGACGCTGAACACGACGCAGGTGAGCGGGCTTACGGCGACGCAGATCGGCGCGCTTGCCGCCTCCCAGATCAAGGGCCTCGATTCGACGGAAATCGCTGCGCTGACGGCGTCGCAACTCGCCGCGATCACGGCGACGCACATCAAGAGTCTCTCCACTGCCATCGCGGCCCTCACCGACACGCAGCTCGGCCTGCTGACCGCGAGCCAGCTCGGCGCCTTCAACGCGACGCAGATCGGCCTCCTGTCGACCAGCACGGTTTCCGGCCTGACCGAGACCCAGCTCAGCGGTCTGTCGATGACGCAGATGAAGGCGTTGTCCGCCGAGCAGCTTGGCGCTCTGACGACGCAATTCAGCGATCTGACGGCCACCCAGATCAAGGGACTGTCCGCGACACAGATCGCCGGTCTCAGCACCACCACGGTCGGCGACCTGACGACGACCCAGACGGTCGCCCTGACGACCACCCAGATCAAGGCGCTGACCACCACCCAGGTCGGGGAACTGGGCACGACCCAGATCGAGGTGTTCACCGCGACCCAGATCAAGGGCTTCGAGGCGACCGATATCACGGCATTCTCGACCACCCAGGTCGCGGCCCTGACGGCGACCCAGTTCGGCGCTTTCGCAACGAGCCAGATCCAGGGGCTCGATGTCACCGACGTCAAGTCCTTCTCGACGACCCAGATCGGCGGCCTGGAATCGACCCAGCTCAAGGGGCTGACCACAACCCAGGTCAACGTTCTGAACGTCACGCAGATCGGCGCCTTGACCGCCACCCAGCTTGGGACGCTGGCCGGAACCCAGTTCGCCATGCTGGCGACCAGCGGTATCCAGGCCCTGACGACGACCCAGGTCGGCGGCCTGACGGCGACGCAGCTCAAGAACATCAGCGACAGCCAGCTCGCGGTCCTGACATCGACCCAGATCGGTGCCCTCAGCGCCACGCAGGTGAAGGGGTTTGAAAAGACCGACATCACCTCGTTCACGACGACGCAGGTCGCCGGACTGACCGCCACACAGATCACGGCGTTCACCGCCACCCAGATGTCGGGCTTCGACACCACCGATATCACCGGTTTCTCGACGACCCAGGTCGCGGCGTTCACCGCAACCCAGGTCAAGGGGCTGACCAGCACGCAGTTGCAGGCGCTGACCACGACCCAGGCCTCAGCCCTGACCGCGACCCAGGTCGGCGCACTGACCACGACCCAGATCGCGGCCATGGAGGCGGCCGATCTCGCCCAGCTCCAGCTGGCCAGCCTGACGGCAACCCAGATCAAGAGCCTGACCAGCACCCAGTTTGCGTCGCTGAGCGCGACCCAGATCGGGACGTTTGAAGCCACCGACATCGCCTCGCTGAGCACGACGCAGGTCGCGGCCATGACCGCGACCCAGATCACCGGATTGACCTTGACCCAGATCAAGGCGCTGACGACAGCCCAGCTCAAGGTGTTCGATGTCACCGACATCGCCGGGCTCTCGACCACCCAGCTCAGCGGCCTGACGACGACCCAGATCGGCGGCCTGGCCACGACGCAGACCCAAGCCCTGAACCAGACGCAGATCGCCGCGCTGAGCGCCACGCAGGTCAAGGGCTTTACGGCCTCCCAGATCCAGGCGTTCGACACGACCGACATCGCCGGGTTGACCACGACCCAGATCACCGGCCTGTCGGCGACGCAGGTCGCAGCCTTCGAGGCCACGGATTTCGCCCTCTTCTCGACGACCCAGATCAGCGCCCTGACGACGACCCTGGTTGCAGCGCTGACTGCCACGCAGGCCACGGCGCTGACCGCGACCCAGTTCGACGGCCTGACGACGACACAGATCGGCGCACTCGGAACCGGCGCCGTCAGTGGCCTCACCACCACAGGCATCGCTGACCTGACGACGACCCAGTCGGGGGCCCTGACGGCCACCCAGGCCGGGGCCCTGACCGTCACGCAGGTCGCCGCCCTGACCACGACAAGTGTCGCCGGGCTGACGACCACACAGGCCGGTGGGCTCAAGGCGACCCAGCTGACGGCGCTGGAGACGGCAGATCTGCAGGCGTTGACCACGACGATTGTCGCGGCACTGACCACGACGCAGGTCAAGGGCTTCACCGCGACGCAGATCGGCGATTTGTCGGCCACGCAGGCGGGGGCGCTGACCGCGACCCAGGTCGGCGCAATGTCGACGACCCAGCTGAAAGGCTTCGAAACGACCGACCTGGCCGGCCTGTCGACGTCACAGCTGGCCCAGCTGACGACGACCCAGGTGGGCGCGTTCACCGCGACCCAGGTCCCGGCCTTCACCGTCACCCAGGTCGCAGGACTGAGCACGACACAGGTGAGCGGCCTGAGCACGACACAGGTCGGCGCCCTGGAAACGGCGGACCTGCAGGCCCTGACGGTCACGCAGATCAGCGCGCTCAGCGGAACACAGCTCGGCGGTCTGAGTGCGACGCAGCTCCGGGACCTCACGACGACCCAGGCGGCGGCCCTGACCGCGACCCAGATCGCCGGGTTCACGACGACGCAGATCATTCAGCTCGAGGCGACCGATTTCGGCCTGTTCACGACGACGCAGCTTGCCGGCCTGACCGCCACCCAGGTCGGGGCGCTGGAGACGACCGATCTCCAGGCTCTCAGCATGACCGTGCTGGGCAACTTCAACGCGACGCAGATGAAGGGCCTGTCGGCGACCCAGGTTGGCGATCTGACCACGACGCAGGTCAGCGCACTGACGACGACCCAGGTCGGCGCGCTGACGGCGACCCAGCTGAAAGGCGTGGAAACGGTCGACCTGGCCCTGCTGACCACAACGCAGCTGAGCCCGCTGACGGCGACCCAGATCGGCGGGTTCACCACGACCCAGGTCCAGGAATTCACCGAGACCCAGCTTTCCGGATTGTCGACGACCCAGGTCGTCGGCCTGACCACGACGCAGCTCAACGCGCTCTCGGCGACGGATCTGCAGGGCCTGACGACCACCCAGGTGGCCGCGCTGACGACCACGCAGGTCGGCGGCCTGACAGCGACCCATATCGGGGATCTGACAAACGCCCAGGTGGCAGTGCTGACCGCCTCGCAGCTTGCGGCACTGAGCGCCACGCAGATCAAGGGCTTCGAAGACGCCGATATCATCTCGCTGACCACCACGCAGGTCGGCGGCCTGACGACAACCCAGCTCGGCGCGCTGGAAACGACTGATCTCCAGGCGCTGACCACGACGCAGATCGCCTCCCTGAGCACGACCCAGGTCAAGGGCCTCACCGCGACGCAGGTCGGCGATCTGGCAGATACCCAGGTTGCGGTGCTGACCGCGACGCAGGTCGGGGCGCTCCTGGCGACCCAGATAAAAGGCATCCAGACGACCGATCTGGCGGAGCTATCGGTAGCGCAGCTTGCGCAGCTGACAACAAGCCAGGTCGCGGCCTTCAGCACGACACAGGTCCAGGCGCTGAGCGAGACACAGCTCAGCGGCCTGAACACGACCCAGATCACCGGCCTGACGACCACGCAGATTGCAGCAGTGGAGACGGCGGATCTCCAACTGCTGACCGCCGCCCAGGTCGGCGCGCTTAGCACAACCCAGGTCACAGGCCTGAGCGCGACGCAGATCCAGGATCTGGCGGCAACGCAGATCGTGGCCCTGACGTCGACGCAGGTCGGTGCCTTGAGCGCGACCCAGATCAAAGGGCTTGAGGATGGCGATCTCACCACCCTCACCACGACCCAGCTTTCCGGTCTGACCACGACCCAGCTTGGCGGACTGCAGACGACCGATCTGCAACTCCTGGCCGACACCCAGATCGCCGCCTTGAGCACGACCCAGGTCAGGGGCCTGAGCGCGACACAGGTCGGCGACCTGACGACCACGCAGGTCAAGGCACTGACCGTGACGCAGGTTGGTGCCCTGACCACCACGCAGATCAAGGGGCTCGAGACGACCGATCTGCAGGAACTGTCGACAACACAGCTCAGCCAACTGTCGACAACGCAGCTCACCGCCTTCAGCGCGACTCAAACCACCGCCCTGACGGAAACCCAGTTTGCCGGGTTGAGCACGACCCTGGTCGCTGCCCTGACGGCGACCCAGATGGGCGCGCTGGACTCCGAAGACCTGCAGGCTCTGACCACCACCCAGATCGCCGGGTTGTCGCTGACCCAGGTCAAGGGTCTGACCGCGACCCAGATCACCGACCTGACGGCCGCCCAGATCGGGGCGCTGACCTCAACGCAGATCGGAGTCCTCAGCACCACGCAGATCAAGGGCCTCGAGGACGCAGACATCATTGCGCTGACCGCAGCCCAGCTCGGCGGTCTGACCGCAACCCAGGTCGGAGCGCTGGAGACCACCGATCTCCAGGCCTTCGCCACCTCGCAGATCGCAGCGCTCACCACAACGCAGCTCTCAGGCCTGACGGCAACCCAGGTCGGCAACCTGCTGGATACGCAGGTCGGGGCCCTGGCCGCGAGCCAGATCGCCTTGTTGTCGGCCACACAGCTGAAGGGCTTTGAGACCACCGACCTCCAGACGCTGTCGACGACCCAGCTGAGCCAGCTCTCGGCCGCACAGATCGGATCCTTCACCACGACACAGGTCGCCGGCCTGACGCAGGTGCAGCTCTCGGGTCTGACGACGACCCAGATCAGCGGCCTGACGAGCACCCAGCTTGGCGCGGTCGAGGCCGCCGACCTGCAAAGCCTGACGATCACCCAAATCGCCAGCCTGTCGGTCACTCAGGTGCGGGGCTTCACGGCCACTCAGATCACGGATCTGACAACGGCCCAGGTCGGTGCCCTGACAGCGACGCAGATCGCGGTGTTCAGCGCCACGCAGATCAAGGGATTCGAGGACGCCGATCTTCCGGTCCTGACCACGACGCAGGTCGGCGGGCTGACGACAACGCAGATCGGCGCCCTGGAAACGACGGACCTGCAGCTTCTGGCCGATTCCCAGATTGCCGCCCTGAGCACCACGCAGGTCAAGAGCCTGTCTACGACGCAGGTCAGCGCCCTGACCACACCGCAAGCCGAAGCACTCACTGCCACCCAGCTGAGCTCGCTCTCGACGACCCAGCTGACGAGTCTCGAAATAACCGATCTCGCGGAGCTCTCGACCACGCAGCTGAGCCTTCTGACCGCAACTCAGGTCGGCGCCCTGACCACCACACAGATGCAGGCGCTCACAGACGTCCAGTTCGCGGCGCTGAGTGCGGCGCAGATTGGCGGGCTGACCGCGACCCAGATCGGGGCGCTTGATGCTGCGGATCTGCAGGGGCTGACGACGACGCAGATCGCCGCTTTCACCACGACGCAGATCAAGGGCCTGACCTCGGCCCAGATCACGCTGCTGGCTGATACCCAGGTCGGCGCCCTCACGGCATCACAACTCGGCGTCTTCAACGCCACGCAGATCAATGCCCTTGAGGATGCTGAAGTCATCGCGTTGACCACGACACAGCTCACGGGATTGACCACGACCCAGCTCAGCGGGCTGACGACAACCGATCTGCAGACCCTGGCCGCAACCCAGATCGCCTCCCTGAGCACGACACAGCTCTCAGGCCTGAGCGCCACGCAGGTCGGCAACCTGACGACGCCGCAGGTGCAGGGCATGACAGCGGCCCAGGTCGGCTCGCTCTCAGCCACCCAGCTGAAGGGAATGGAAGCGACCGACCTTGCCGAACTGACGACCACGCAGTTCAGCCTCCTTTCAGCTGCGCAGATAGGCGCGCTCACCACGACGCAGGTCGCGGCGTTGACCGAGGTTCAGGTCGCGGGCTTCAGCACGACTCAGATCGGCGGCCTGACAACTACCCAGATCGGCGCGCTGGAAGCCACGGACCTGCCAAGCCTGACGACAACGCAGATCGCATCCCTTTCGGTCACCCAGATCAAGGGGTTGTCGGCGACGCAGATCGGGGACCTGGCCGCATCCCAGGCCGCCGCGCTGACCACCACCCAGGTCGCGGCGTTGACCATCACCCAGATCCAGGAGCTCGACGCCGCCGACTTTGCGCTGTTCTCGATCACCCAGCTCGGCGCCATGACGGCGACGCAGATCGGCGCACTGGAGACGACCGACCTCCAGGCATTGACCACGACCGTACTCGACGGGTTCACGGCGACACAGATCAAGGGACTGACGGCCACCCAGGTTGGCGCCTTCACCCTGGACCAGATGCAGTCGCTGGCCAACACCCAGATCGCAGCTTTCTCCACGACACAGATCAAGGGTGTGGAAGCGGCTGACCTTGCCGCGCTGACGACCACGCAGCTCGGCCTGCTCTCCGCCGCGCAGGTCAGTGCGCTGACTACGACCCAGGTCACGGCCCTCACCGTCACCCAGTTCGGCGCGCTGAACACGACTCAGGTTGCCGCCCTGACGGGGACCCAGATCGGCGCGCTGGACAGTACCGATCTGCAGTCGCTGTCCTCCACCCAGATTGCGGCCCTGTCGGTTGCGCAGGTCCAAGGCCTGACGGCCGCCCAGATCACAGATCTGACGGACGCACAGGTGACCGGCCTGACGACGACCCAGATCGCGGTGCTGAGCACCACGCAGTTCAAGGGCCTTGATGTCAGCGACATCGAGGACCTGACGACGACCCAGCTCAGCGCCCTGACGGCGACGCAGGTCGGCGTCCTGGACACCACCGACCTGCAAGCCCTGTCCACCACCAACATCGCGCTGTTGAGCACCACACAGCTCAAGGGCCTGACCTCGACCCAGGTCGGAGAGCTGACCACAGGGCAGGCCCAGGCGTTCACTGCAGCGCAGCTCGCCTTGCTTTCCACGACCCAGCTGAAGGGTCTGGAGACGACCGATCTCGAAGCGCTGTCGACAACCCAGCTGGGCCAGCTCACCGCGGCCCAGGTCGGGTCCCTGACGACGACCCAGGTCAAAGCCCTGACGACCGACCAGATCGCAGCCCTGACGACCACGCAGGTCGGCGGCCTGACCGGGACCCAGATGTCAGCGCTGGAGACCGCGGATCTCCAGGCCATGGCCACGAGCCAGATCGCGGTGCTGAACACCTCGCAGCTGCGCAGCCTGTCCGTGACGCAGATCGGCGACCTGGCGGATACCCAGGTGGCGTCGCTGACCGCGACCCAGCTCGGATTGCTGACCACGACCCAGGTCCCGGGTCTTGAGGCCGCCGACGTGACGGCCTTGAGCTCGACCCAGCTCGCCGGTCTGACGGCCACCCAGATGGGCGCGCTCGAGACGGCCGACCTCCAGGCCCTCTCTACCACCAACATCGGTCTGCTGAGCACAGCCCAGCTGAAGGGCCTGTCGGCAACCCAGATCGGCAATCTGGAGGTGGTCCAGGCACAGTCGCTGACAGCGACCCAGATCGCCTCGCTCTCGACCACGCAACTGCAGGCGTTCGAAACGACCGATATCGCCGAATTGTCGACGACCCAGCTGAGCCGGCTGACGGCGGCGCAGATCGGCGCGTTTACGACGACCCAGGTCAAGGCCCTGATCGAAGACCAGGTGGCTGGGCTGAGCACGACGCAGATCACCGGCCTAACGGCCACCCAGATTGCGGTGCTGGAGGCGGCGGACCTGCAGGCTCTGACGACGACGCAGATCGCCGGCTTTACGACCACACAGATCAAGAACCTGACGACAACCCAGGTCGCGGACCTGACGGTGGCGCAGGTCGGGGCGATTACGGCCTCCCAGCTCGGGGCGCTGTCGACCACGCAGCTGAACACGCTCGACGTTGTCGATTTCGCCAGCCTTACATCGACGCAGGCAGGCGGCCTGACGGCCACGCAGATCGCCGCGCTACAGACGCCGGACCTCCAGGCGCTCAGCACGGTGGCGCTTGATGGCTTCACCGCGACGCAGATGAGGGCCCTGACCACGACGCAGGTCGGAGACCTGGCCGGCACGCAGGTGGCCTCCCTCTCCGAGACCCAGGTTGCCGCCCTGACGGTGACCCAGATGAAGGGCATCGAAACGACCGATATCGGCGAGCTGTCGACGACGCAGCTCAGCCGGCTGAGCGCGACCCAGGTCGGCGCCTTCACAGCATCACAGATCGTGGCACTCGATGCGATTCAGGTTGCCGGTTTGACAACGACCCAGGTCAAAGGCCTGACATCGACGCAGTTCGCGGCCTTTGAGACCGGCGATCTGCAATCCCTGACCACGACCCAGATCGGGGCGCTGACCACGACCCAGGTCAACGGCCTGAACAGCAGCATCGTCAATCTGGCCGCATCCCAGATCGCTGCTCTGGCGACGACGCAGATGGCGGCATTGAGCGCAACGGCGGTCGGGTTCCTGGAGACGCAGTTCGCCAGCCTGACGACGGCGCAGATCGGGGCGCTCAGCACGACCGGCATCAGCGGCCTGAACATCACCGAGCTCGCCGGCATGCTGGAGACCCAGATCGATGGCCTGACGGTCACGCAGATCCCGTTCCTGACCATCACGGCGATCAATGGCCTGACCGACACGCAGATCCTCACGATGACCGAAACGCAAGGCAACGCCTTCAACTCGACCCAGGTCGACTCCATGGATGCCGCCCAGATCACCGCCCTGTTTGCCATCACCTGATCGGGTTCCCTACCCCGCCGGCTGATTCAATCCGCCAGTCCTGTCCGCACCAAGCCTCGACACCGCACCCAAAGGGGGTGCTGGCGGCCCGTGAGGCGTTGTGAGATAAAGCCGGGGACTGGCTGGTCTCAGCCGTCTTTCTGCTTCCGGGGCGGGCGGTGTAGCGCATGAGTGCGACGATGGCACGGGCGATCTTGGCGGCCGCCCGTTTCCTCACTTTGCCCCTCAAGCCGTGGCGTCGACGAGCGTCCCAGGCTCTGGCCGCCGAACTTCTGGAACTCGACATCGATGTTCCAACCGCGCATGGGGTTCTGCGTTTTCATTGCCCGACCCGTGAATCGCTCCATTTCGTCCGCGAGTTCACGCAGCGGGAACCCGAGACGTTGGCGTGGATCGACAGCTTCCAGCCGGGCGATGTGTTCTGGGATATCGGCGCCAATGTCGGCCAGTACTCCCTGTATGCGGCGCTTTTGCATGGGGTGCGCACGCTGGCGTTTGAACCAGGAGCAGCGAGTTACGAGGCGCTCATACGGAACACCGAAGTTAACCGCATGGACGACCGGATCGCGGCATACTGCCTTGCCTTCGGCGAGACCACCGAGCTCAGCACGCTGAACATGGCCCGCACCGATGCGGGCTCGTCGATGCATGCGGTCGGCACAGACATTGACGCGCTTGGACGACGCATCAAGGTCCGCTTTCGCCAGGCAGTCCCTGTCTATTCAATTGACAGTTTCTCGGCAACGTTTCGGCCGCCACTGCCCACACACATCAAGCTCGATGTCGACAGCATCGAGGACAGAATCATCACCGGAGCGAAGCACACCCTCGCCGATCCAAGGGTACAGTCCATCATGATCGAACTCGAGGGCGGGCTCGATACACCGCGCGCCCGAGCCATCACCACGGCTCTTGGGACAGCGGGTTTGCACCATCGTGTGGATTCGGCGGATTCACCGTCAGCCAACGTGCTGTTTCGCCGCCTGTAAACCCTCTGTTAACGCGCCTATAGTTTGCTGGAGGCCTTGAGACTCGGGCCTTGAAGGGGGATGCATGTGCCGGTGGCTGGCCTATTCGGGCGTACCGGTGTCGATGGACACCCTGCTCTTTCAGCCGCACAACTCGCTGATCCGGCAGAGCCTGTCGGCCCAGCGCAGCATCGTGCCGACCAACGGCGACGGCTTCGGCCTCGGCTGGTACGCCGACCTGCCGCATCCCGGTCTGTTCAAGGACACCATGCCGGCCTGGAATGACGCCAACCTGCGCAGCCTGGCCGAGCAGATCCGCTCCTCGCTGTTCTTCGCCCATGTTCGCGCCTCGACCGGCACGGCCACGACGCGGCTCAACTGCCACCCCTTCCGCTACGGCAGGCTGTTGTTCATGCACAACGGCAAGATCGGCGGCTACACGCTGGTGCGGCGCGAACTGGAGCAGAAGCTGCGCCCCGAGTACTACCTCAACCGCGAAGGCTCGACCGACAGCGAGCTCTTCTTCTACCTGCTCCTGGGTAACGGCTTCGCCCGCGACCCCAAGGCGGCGTTCCAGCGCACCGTGGCCGACATCCTCACGGCGATGGAGAACGAGGGTATCGACGAGCCCTTCCGCATGGCCGCTGCGGTGGCCGACGGGCGGCGCATCCTGGCGCTGCGCTGGTCGAGTGACGGCAAATCCCCCTCGATGTTCTACGGCACCGGCAGCGACGTCTGGATCGAGCAGGGCGACGTGCGCTTCATCGATGGAAGGGGCTGCTCCCTCGTCCTCTCGGAACCGCTTGACGAGGTCAACGACCACTGGCGGGAAGTCGGTGAAGGCAGCTTCGTCGTTGTCGAGAACGATGCCGTCGAGGTGACGCCCTTCTCCCCGTCCCTGCGCGCCGCCGCGTAGCCGCCCCTTCGTCAGCCGCACCTGCGGCAGCGGATCGACATGAAGACCTGATCCTCGTCGGCATCTTCCATGGCGTGATCGAGCACGACGCGCAGCGCCTTCGATGCGTCGGGCAGCGAATAGCTCTCCGCCATCTGCTTCAGCCATTCGAACTGGTCGGCTTCGATCTCCAGCTTTTCGACGATCTTACCCTTCTGCATGGTGTGCACTCCTAGCGCGCCACGTCGACGACAACCCGGCCGCGCACCTGTCCCTTGAGAATACGCTGCCCCTCGGCTGGCAGGTCGCCGAGGCCAATGACCGAGGTCATGGCGTCGAGCCTGTCGAGCGGCAGGTCGGCGCCCAAACGCGCCCAGGCCTCGCGGCGCTCAGGCATCGGCTTCATCGCCGAATCGATGCCCAGGATGCTGACTCCTCTCAGCAGCAGCGGAATGACGCTGGCTGGCACATCGTTGCCGCCAGCATTGCCGCAGGCTGCCACCGAGGCGCCATACTTCATCGCCGGCAGGATTCCGGCGAGTATCGCGCCGCCGACAGCGTCCACGCAGCCCGCCCAGCGCTCGGCGATCAGTGGCTTGCCCGGTGGCGCCACGGTCTCGGCACGGCCGATGATCGAGCTCACGCCCAATGACTTCAGATACTCGTGAGTCTCGGCGCGCCCTGTCGAGGCCACCACCGCGTAGCCGCGTTTGGCCAGAATTGCGACTGCGACGCTGCCCACCCCTCCGGCTGCCCCGGTAACCAGAACCTCGCCCTTGTCCGGTGTCAGGCCTCGCCCCTCCAGCGCCATCACCGCCAGCATGGCCGTGAAGCCTGCGGTACCAATGGCCATCGCCTGCTGCGACCTCATGCCCGGGGGCAAGGGCACAAGCCACTCCGCTTTTACCCTCGCCTTCTGGGCATAGCCGCCCCAGGTCCACTCACCGACCCGCCATCCGGTGAGGATCACGTTGTCGCCCTGCTTGAACCCGGGAGCATTCGACGTCTCGACCGTGCCGACGAAATCGATGCCTGGAACGTGCGGATACTTGCGCACGATCTTCCCCAGGCCAGCGAGAATCAGGCCGTCTTTGTAGTTGAGGGTGGAATGCGTGACCGCGACCGTAACGTCACCGGGCGGCAGGCGGTCCTCCTCGACCGTCTGCAGCGAGGAGGACACCTTGCCATCCTTCTCCTCGAGAACAAGCGCACGAAAACTCATGATGCGACCCGCAATAAAGAAATCTCACGTTCATTATAGAGCGCACACCGTCGGCACCCTAGACTGGCTTTGCCGGGATCACGGGCACCAGCAGATGCGAGGCGTAGCGGCCGCCGGTATGGATACGATGGCGACCCCGGTTCACGCTGTCTTCGTGCCGGGCGTGCACAAGCGGCCTGGCGTAGGTGTTGACGTCCCGCCCCTGGATAAGGAGACGCAGGCTTTCGCCGGGCTCAAAACGTGTACCGGACGGCCAGATCTCGATGTCGAGCGGCACGATCTCACCATCCCCCAGCTTCAACTCGCGGCGGTGGGCCAGCACCGGCTGATACTCCGTTGAACTTGCAGGGTCGAGCTCGCGATGCGAGACGCGCAGCCAGCCCAGTGCCACCGGACCATCCTCGAAATGGGCATAGTAGGCGAACGGCACGACGCGGCCTTCGCCATCCAGCTTCCACAGGGCGGCAAAGATATCCATATCGTCGCCGCCTTCCGCCGACATGAACAGCCGCAGCTTGGTGTGGCCGACGAGCTCCGTGGCCTCTGAAAACGGGAAATCAAACGTCGCGCTGCCGTCGAGCGCATCGTAGGCTTGTGACGCCTCGGCGCCTGCGGCAGCGCGCCGCAGGGTCGCTGAAGCGGCATCGAGATAAAGTGGCGTGTATTGTGTTCGGGCCAGAGGCCATTCGGATTCCTCCCGGATCTGGCCCACGTAATATCGCTGTCGCACCTCCAGGCGGACCGGAGGCCAGGTGTCGATAGTCGTCGGCCGCCCTTTCAGGAAATGATCGAAGAAGGCGCGCTGGCGCTCGACACTCTCCGGTAGATAGTAGTAGGCCCACTTCTTGCGCCCATGAACGTCGAGCCACTTCTGATTCGAGGCAATCTTCTTGAAGCCCTCGAGTGTGCCGCGCGTGTGCAGGCCCTGATCGGACCAGCTGGCGACCACATAGGCCGGAACACGGATGCGTGAGAAATCCGCCGCCTTGCTTGCCCAGAATTCGTCGAAGAACGGATGCTCTTCCGTCTCGGCCGCCAGGTCCTCGATCTCGCCGGTGCCGGCTCCCCAGCGTTGCTGGATATAGGGCCAGAACGAGGTTTCAGGGATGCCGCCATGGCGCACGACCTCCCGATAGGTATCAGCCCACCCTTCCCAGGGATTGATCGCCGCCAGGTGCCGCGGATTGAGCTCCGCCACCCGCCACTGGCTGGAGGTGAGGTAGGAGACGCCGGAAAGACCGACCTTGCCGCCACTCCATTCCTGCGTACCGGCCCACTCGATCAGGTCGTAGCAGGCCTGCGCCTCCTCCGGCGACAGGTAGGTGGCGCGGCCCTGCGAGTACCAGGAGCCGGGGATATCGGCATTGATCACCGCGTAACCGTGCGGCACCCAATAGGCAGGGTCAGGCGCCTCGAAGCACGTGGCGTCGGAGGTGTGCTCGGGCAGAACGCCGCTGTTCGGGTAAAGCTTCCCGACCGGCACGGGGTTGTGCTTGCCGTAGGGAGACCAGGCGATCAGCGGGGCCGCCGGCGAACCGCCCACCGGGCGAAAGATATCGACATAGAGATCGAGGCCAAAGCGCGTGCGGACTGCCACGTCACGCTCGACGATCATGCCGTTCTCGATCGAGCGGCGATAACGCGGCGGTGAGCCGCCGCGCGATTCCGGCGTGCTCAGCGGCCGGCGGAAGCGGTACGCCCCCGCCGGTGGAATGGGAGCGCCTACTTGTTGCGCTCCTTCCACGGGTCCTTGACCGCCGGGTAGGTCTCGAAGACCACGTTGGTCAGACGGCCGTTCACCCGCTCGACCTTGCAGATGTAGATGTTCTGGACGATGTCGCGGGTCGCCGGATCGATACTGATGGGGCCTCGGGGGCTCTCCGACGACCAGCCCTTGATCGCCTCCATCGCCTTGTCGCCGTCGAGCTTGCCGTCGAGCTTCTTCACCGTGTCATAGATCAGCTGCATCGCGTCCCAGGCACCGACGGCGAAGAAGTCCGGATCGACGTTATAGGCGGCACGGTAGGCCGCGACGAACTCGCGGTTCTTGGCGGACTGGTAGCCGGCCGAGTAGTGCGTGGCGGTGATCAGGCCGACCGCCAGATCGCCGAGATTGTCGATCTGGGATTCGTTGGTCGCCTCGGCGCTGGGCATCAGCTTGATGCCGGCCCTGGCAAGGCCGAGCTCGTTGAACGCCTTCACGTAGGCGGTCGGTTGCGTGCCGCCGGGCAGGAAGGCGTAAACGCCCTCGGGCTTCTGATCGAGGATGCGCTGCAGGAAGGGCACGAAGTCGGGATTGGCGAGCGGCATGCGCACGCTGCCCACCAGCGTGCCGCCGGCATCGGTGAAGCCCTGCTTGAAGGCCGCCTCGGCGTCATGGCCGGGACCGTAGTCGGAGACCGAGGTCAGGGCCTGTTTCATGCCGCCCTTGGTCGCGGCCCACCGGCCGAAGATCTCGGTGGTCTGCGGCAGGGTCAGCGAGACACGCGTCAGGTAGGGCGAGCGCGTGGTGATCATGGCCGTGGCGGCATTCATGATGACGACCGGGGTCTTGGACTCCGTGGCCAGCGGCGCCACCGCCAGGGCGTTGGGCGTGAAGACCAGCCCGGTGATGATCCTGGCGCCGTCGCGGGTGATCAGCTCCTGGACCAGGCGCTTGGCCACGTCCGGATTGGGTCCGGCCTCGTCGCGCCGGATGATTTCGATCTTGTGGCCGCCCGAGCTGTCACCGTTCCTGGCGACGAACAGCTTGACGGCGTTGTCCTGGGTGAGGCCGAGGCTGGCGAAGGGCCCCGACGTGGTCGTGATGAAGCCGACCTTGACCGTCTCGGCAAACGCCGGACCGGCAACAATGGCAAAGGCGGCCGCGGTGGCGAGAAGGCGCGTCAGGCGCATGCGTGTCTCCCTGAAATGGCCCGTTATTGGCGCTCACTCTGCCCCAAGGGCCGCAGGCTCGCAATCGCGCCCCCGTGGGCGACACCCCATTGGGCTGACCCGGCATTTCGTGTTAAGGGCGTCCTTCTGGAGGATTCGATGAAACCACCGTTCCGTGCCGATCATGTGGGCAGCCTGTTGCGCCCGAAATCCCTGCTGGAGGCGCGCGAAAAGCGCGCCAAAGGGGCAATTCCCCCCGAAGCCCTGACCGAGGCCGAGGACAAGGCGATCACCGATGCCGTGCACAGGCAGGAATCCGTCGGGCTGCATTCCGTCACCGACGGCGAATTCCGCCGCACCATGTGGCACATGGATTTCATCACCCGCTTCGCCAACGTCGCGGTCGTGCCCTCGGAGATCAAGATCCGCTTCCACACCCACGAGGGTGATATCGACGTCGCCCCTCCCGGGCTGAAGGTCACGGGCAGGCTCTCCCGCCCCGGCGGCATCTTCGTCGAGCATTTCAAGTACGTGAAGAAGGTGGCCAGGGCGACGCCCAAGATCACCATCCCCTCGCCCACCGTGCTGCATTTCCGTGGCGGCCGACAGGCGATCGACGACAAGGCCTACCCGACGATGGACGCGTTCTACACCGACCTGGCGCGCGTCTACAGCGAGGAGGTGCGTGAGCTTGCCGCTTCCGGTTGCCGCTATCTGCAGATCGACGAGACGAACTTCGCCTATCTCTGCGACCCGTCGGTCCGCGAGCAGGTCCGGACCCAGATCCACGAGGATCCGGCGGAACTACCCAGGACCTATGCCCGGCTGATCAACGGCGCCATCGCCGGCAAGCCAGCCGACATGACGGTGTGCATGCATCTCTGCCGCGGCAACAACCAGAGCGCCTGGCTGTCGGAGGGTGGCTACGACCCTGTCGCCGAGGTGCTGTTCAACGAGATCAAGGTCGACGGCTATTTCCTCGAATACGATACCGACCGGGCCGGCGACTTCAGCCCCTTGCGCTTCGTGCCCAAAGGAAAACGCATCGTGCTCGGCCTGGTGACCAGCAAGCTGCCGCAACTCGAGGCCAAGGACGCGCTCAAGCGGCGGATCGACGAGGCGGCGCGCTACGTGCCGCTCGACCAGCTGGCCATCAGTCCGCAATGCGGCTTCGCCAGCACGGTCGAGGGCAACAAGATGACCGAGGACGACCAGTGGGCAAAGCTGGCGCTCTGCGTCGACGTCGCCCGTGATGTCTGGGGCACCGGCTGAACAGCGCCACCACGTTCACGACACTGGGGACCCGCCCAGATTTCAGGACCTCAGCGGCTCCAGAATCGTGACGTAGTTGGCTACCGCCGCCCCGCCCATGTTGAAGACGCCGGTGAGGTTTGCCCCCTTCACCTGCATATCTCCAGCGTTCCCGGTGGCCTGCATCGCCGCCATGATGTGCATCGAGACGCCCGTGGCACCGATCGGGTGGCCCTTGGATTTCAACCCACCCGAGGCGTTGACCGGCAGCTTGCCGTCCTTCTCCGTCAGGCCCTCCAGAGCAGCGCGCCCGCCCTGCCCCTTGGGCACCAGTCCCATCGCCTCGTACTGGATGAGTTCGGCGATGGTGAAGCAGTCATGCGTCTCGACCAGCGACAGATCCTTGAGGCTCATCTTCGAACGCTCAAAGGCCTGTCTCCAGGCCTGGGCGCAGCCCTCGAACTCGACAATGTCGCGGCGGCTGAGCGGCAGATAGTCGTTCACCTGCGCGGTAGCACGCAGCAGCACGGCCTTCTTGAGGGCGAGCGCGGTGTCGAGATCGGCCAGCACGAGCGCGGCTGCACCATCCGAGACCAGCGAACAGTCGGTGCGGCGCAACGGCCCCGCCACAATCGGGTTCTTGTCGGAGACGGTGCGGCAGAACTCGTACCCCAGATCCTTGCGGAGCTGGGCGTAGGGGTTGGAGACGCCATTCTTGTGGTTCTTGGCGGCAATGCGCGCCATGCCGTCCGACTGATCGCCATAGCGCTGGAAATAGAGCTGGGCAATCTGGCCGAACACCCCGGCGAAGCTCATGCCGGGGCGATCCTCCTCCTTGACGTAGGAGGCTTTCATCAGGATGCCGCCGACCTGCTCACCCGGCGTCTCGGTCATTTTCTCCACACCCACCACGAGCGCGACCCGCGCTTTCCTGGCCGCAATCGCGTTGGCGGCCTGGTGAATGGCAGCCGAGCCGGTGGCGCAGGCGTTCTCCACCCGCGTCGAAGGCTTGAAGCGAAGCGCGTCGGAGGCCTGCAGGACCAGCGAGGCCGGGAAATCCTGCTTCACAAAGCCGCCGCCGAAATGACCGACATAGATTTCGTCGATGTCGGCCGGCTTCAGACCGGCATCGGCAATGGCGCCGGTAGCAACCTCGACAATCATCGTTTCGAGATCTTCGCCCTCGCGCTTGCCGAACTTGCCGTGGCTCCAACCAACGATGCACGACGTCATGGGCTACGTCTCCATGCTGCACTGCAGGAACGATAGCAGGAAACCGCCAGGCGGATAAGCGCTCTAACGTGCCGGAAGGGCCGCCAGCGCCGCCATGGCCGTCGGCACATCAGGCACAATCTGGTAGCTGGCCTTCAGGCTCGGCCGCAGGACGCCGCGGGCGTCAAACGCCTCAAGCAGCGCCCGGAAAGGCTCCCAGAACCCGTCGACGTTGCACAGAAAGGTCGGTTTCCTGTGCAGGCGCAGGTCGAACATCGTGATCATTTCGAGCAGCTCGTCGAGAGTACCCACCCCGCCAGGCAGACAGACGAAAGCGTCCGAGAGAGCGCACATGACCTCCTTGCGCTGGGCCAGCGTGTCGACCATACGCAGCTCGGTGATGTCATGATTGGCGACTTCGGGCGCTGCCAGAAAGTGCGGCATGACGCCGATCACCTCCCCGCCCGCCGCCATGGCCGCACGCGCCGCCTCGCCCATCAGGCCGCGCCGGCTGCCGCCATAGACCAGACGCCATCGGCGCCTGGCGCATTCCGCGCCGAAGGCGCTGGCCGCCGCGCGGTAGGACGGGGGCAGGCCCTCGACAGCCGAGCAGAACAGACCGACCGACGGCATCAGACGGTAATGGTGACGTCGAGGCCGATATCAACCGCCGGCGACGACTGGGTGATGCGGCCGACCGAGATGAAATCAACCCCGGTTTCGGCAATGCCGCGAATGGTGTCGAGGTTGACCCCGCCTGACGCCTCCAGCGGTACGCGACCGGCGGCCATCTTCACCGCCTCGCGCAGCGTGGCCAGGTCCATGTTGTCGAGCAGGATCATGTCCGCGCAGGCATCGAGGGCCTCGCGCACCTGTTCGAGGCGGTCGCATTCGCACTCGACTTTCGTCAGCACCGGAACGCCGGTCTTTGCCTTGGCGATGGCGGCCTTGATCGACCCGCAAACGGCCACGTGGTTGTCCTTGATCATCACACCATCATCGAGGCGAAGCCGATGATTGCGCCCGCCCCCGAGCTGCACGGCGTGTTTCTCGACGGCGCGTAAGCCCGGGTGCGTCTTGCGCGTGTCGATCAGCACGGCCTTGGTGTGCTTGATCAGGTCGACATATCTGGCGGTCTGGGTCGCGATTCCGGAGAGGTGCTGAAGGATATTGAGCGCAGTGCGCTCGGCCGTCAGCAGGCCGCGCGCCGGGCCTGTGACGCGGGCCAGCGCGGCTTTTGCCTTGGCCCGCTCTCCGTCCTTCACCTTTGTCTCAAACTTCGCCTCAGGCACGCGCCGGTGAAAGACCTGGGCCGCGATCTCCATACCCGCGACGACAATGTCCTGGCGCGTATTGATGAGGAAATCGGCTCTGGCGTCGGCGGGGATGACCAGTTCGGTCGTCAGGTCGACGAAGCCGATATCCTCCTCCAGCGCCGTGTCGATGAGCTTTTCGACAACCAATGGATCGATCACGGCAGCCTCCCGCGCGGCCCGGGGACCAGGCCCGGCAATCATACGTGTACGGACAATTTACGGCGGCGAGCGGCGAAGTCAATCGGCCCCGGGCGGCGGCTCACCCCTTCCGGCGCGCCTCGCTCAGGCTTCAGCGAAGCCGACGAAGCGCCAGCGCAGGGTCGTGCCGGACAGAAACGGCACGACCGCCTCCTTGCCGCTGCCGAGGGTGGCCGGGACCCGCGAGCCGCCGCGCTCCAGGACGACGCGCCGTACGTTCGCCGCCAGGCCGTAGAACGACGGGCCATGAAGGGAGGCAAACCCCTCCAGCCGGTCGAGAACCCCCTCCTCATCGAACACCTGGGCATAGGCCTCCAGGGCAAAAGGCGCATTAAAGATACCGGCGCAGCCACAGGCGTTTTCTTTCGTGTGCACTGCATGCGGTGCTGAATCCGTGCCGAGGAAAAATTTGGGGCTGCCGGAGATCGCCGCCCGGCGGAGCGCCCGACGATGACGCTCCCGCTTGGCGATCGGCAGACAGTAAAGATGGGGGCGTATACCGCCGACCAGCATGTCATTGCGGTTGATCATCAGGTGATGAGGAGTGATCGTCGCGGCAAGGTTTGAGCCAGCGCCCATGACGAAATCCGCGGCCTCGGCCGTGGTGATGTGCTCCAGCACGATCCGCAGGTCGGGAAAATCGTCGAGCAGCGCGGTCAGAACCTGGTCGATGAAGACATTCTCGCGATCGAAGATGTCCACCCCCGGATCCGTCACCTCGCCGTGCAGCAGCAGGGGCATGCCGATGCGCTGCATACGCTCGAAAACCGGCCGGAGTTTCTTGAAATCGGTAACTCCATGCGCCGAGTTCGTCGTCGCATGAGCCGGATAGAGCTTTGCTCCAACCCAGACCTTCGTTGTGTATCCCTTTTCGATCTCGGTCGGGTCTGTCCCGTCGGTCAGATAGCAGGTCATCAGAGGCGTGAAGCCGCTGTCAGGCGGCAGGGCCTTGCGGATCCGGTCACGATAGCTCGCGGCTTCGTCCACCCGGGTTATCGGCGGCACCAGGTTAGGCATGACGATAGCCCGGGCGAACTGCCGGGCCGTGTGGCTCACGACCGTACCCAGCATCGCACCGTCACGCAGATGCACATGCCAATCGTCAGGCTGGCGGATGATCAGGCGGTCAGTCATTCGTCACCGTGTGCCAAGACACTCAAAGACATCTCCCTCGGAAGCCAGACCGACAACATGACGCCTATGCCACAAGGCGTAAAAAAGGAGAACCCACGCGGCAAACCCGCCCCGCTTGTCGTCGCTGGTGAAAACCTTCTGCACGGCGGCCGGATCAGCGATTTCCATAACCCCCGGCTGGGCGGCGACCAGCGGCCCCAGGCGCTTGCCCTCCGCCGCGATCCACGCAGCAACTGGCACGGTAAAGCCGCGTTTTGGCGCATTGCTGAGCGCCGCCGGCAGGGCCCGGCCCAACCACTGGCGCAAAAGAAACTTCCCCTGCCGGCCGCGCACCTTGAACTTGTCGGGCAGACGATAGGCAAATCTGGCGACAACGGGATCCAGGAAAGGCGTGCGCCCTTCCACGCCATGAGCCATCAGGCAGCGATCGAGCTTGGTCAGCAGATCGTTGGGCAGCCAGTCGGCGCAATCCACGGCCTGTGCGATCTGGAGGCGCGTCCGGCCCTCGGTCCCCTCCATGATCTCCGCCGCTTCAATGCCATCGCGCCAGCCGGAGCCGCGCTCGCGCAGGACGTTGAGACCGTCAAAGGCGCCGCGCCGGCGCATGATACGACCGCCCAGCCACCACGGCCGCAAGGCGCTGCTATAGCGGCCATAGCCGCCAAACATCTCGTCGCCGCCCTCGCCCGACAGGATGACCTTGAGGCCGGCTTCGCGCGCCTTCCTCGCCAGCATGAAAGTCGGCACGCAGGCATAGTCGGCCGCCGGATCGTCCATCGCCGCAGCGATTGACGGCAGGTCCCGCCAGAAATCAGGCGCGCCAATGGGGACCTCGATATGCTCGGCCCGTACGGCCTGCGCCACGGCCTGCGCCGCCCCGCGCTCGTCGGTGACGGCCGTATCCGGAAAATAGGCGGTGAACGCTACTACCGGACGGGGATTGAGCCTGGCCATCTGTGCGAGAACGACCGAGGAGTCGATCCCGCCGGAGAGAAACATGCCGTAGGGAACGTCGGAGCGTTGATGTACCTTGACGCTATCCTCCAGCACCGCGTCGAGCATCGACAAGGCTTCCTCGGGCGAACCCCCTTCCGGGCCGCCGGTGGGCAACGCGGCGCGGCGACGGCGCTCGATCACCTTGCCATCCGAAAGCACGACGGTCTCCCCGGGCAGGAGCCGCCGCACGCCGTAGAACACGGTTTCGGCGCGGGTCGTGAACTGCAGTTCCAGGAGCTCTGTCCGCTTCGACGGATCAAGGGTACGCGCCGCGAGCCCTGCCTCAAGCAAGGCGCGGGGTTCGGACGCAAACGCAACCCCCTGCGGCGTCTCCACGTAATAGAGCGGCTTGATGCCGAACGGATCGCGCGCCAGGACGAGCCGTTTTTCGTCCGGGTCGTGCAGGGCGATGGCATACATGCCGCGCAGATGGTCGACGAAATCGAGACCGTGCCGGCGATAAAGAAGCAGCGGCAGCTCGCAATCAGACTGCGTCGCAAATTTGGCGCCGCGCATCTCCTGGCGCAGCTCGACATAGTTATAGATCTCGCCATTGGCGATCAGCGCAGCCCCACCCGGCTCCCGCAGCGGCTGATCACCGGTCTGCAGGTCGATGATCGCCAGCCGCGTCTGCACCATGCCGACATTGCCGCTGCGATACGTCCCGCGCCCATCGGGGCCGCGATGGCCAAGCGCGTCGGCCAGCCTCTGCAGCAGGTCTGCGGACGGCCCTTCCCGTCCCGTCGTAATCATGCCGGCGATGCCGCACATCAGCGAATGACCGCCTCGAAGAAATCAATGTAGCGCCGCACCACCGCTGCCTCCGTGAACCCGGCATCATAGGCCGCCCGGCCCGCTTCGCTCAGGCGCTGACGCAGAGCTGCGTCACCGACCAGCCGCCCGAGTGCCGCCGCCAGCGCTGCGGCATCATCCACCGGCACCACAATCCCCGTCTGTTCGCTCGCGATCAAGGCCGCTGGCCCGGAGCTCGCCGCAGCCACCACCGGACGGCGATGCGCCCAGGCTTCCAGGACGACGTTGCCCAGCGGCTCATGGCGCGAGGGGCACACGGCAATATCGCAGGCGGCGAACAGCGCCGGCACGTCGTCGCGCCAGCCGAGCAGGCGAACCCGGGCGCCCAGCCCAAGCCGGTCGACCTGTGCCTCAAGCTCGCCGCGAAGCTCGCCCTCGCCTCCCAGCCAAAGGTAGAGGCCGGGTGTAGCAGCCACGGCGTCGAGCAACACGTCGAACGCCTTGTTGGCGTGAAAGCGGCCGAGGGCCAGGGCGACGGGGGCGTCTGCCGGGGTCTGCAGGGAGCCGCGGCTGACCGGCGAGGCCGCCGTCACGTCGGCGAAATTCGGCAGATAGTGGACGCGCTCCGCCGGCCAACCCCGGCGCCGAATATGGTCGGCGATGTCCTGGGTATTGGCGACCAGGTGGTCGCAGCCGCGATAGTATTTGAGATTGTAGTAGCCTCCGAGCCGGCCGACGCGCACCGCCCGGTCACCCGTGAGCCAGCGTGGCGGCATCATCGCTGCCGCACGGCTCATCCAGCTCAGCACGATTTCGGGACGATAGGAGCGGAGACTGCAGCCCAAGCGGGCGCGGCTCACCACATCGAAACGGCCGGCGAAGGCAATCTCCCGCGTTTCCAGCCCGGCGCGGCGCAGACGATCGGCGCGCGCCGCGTCGCGGCGAATAACCACACGCTGCTCGACACCGGCGCGCTGAAGCGCCGTCGCGAGTCGCTCGAAGAACGCCTCGGCACCCCCCTGTTTTCGTCCGGCAATGGCCTGCAGCACGCGCAGTGAGTTAACCCGTATTCTGGAGTCGTCCCGGGATCGGGAGTGGCGAAGCTAAGGCACTGGCCCTAGCGAGTCGAGCCGATCAGTGACTCGAATTCGGCCGCCGCCTCGTCCCATCCGCGGCTGCGCTGCCGGGCGATCGCTGCATCATGCATGCGGCGCCAGAGGGCATCATCGGACAGCAGCTTGGCAGTAGCCGAGGCGAATTCGTCTTCGTCGCGGCCCTCTTCCGCCGAGACGACAAAGCCTGTCGTCCGCTGGACAACACGCTCGGGCAAGGAGCCGATAGCGCATACCACCGCCGGCACCCCGGCGGCTTGCGCCTCGGCGGCCGCCGCACAGAAGGTTTCGTCCTCGGTCCCGCGATACGTGAAAACCCGGAACCCTGTCAGCTCCGCCGCCAGCTCCGACTTTGGTAGAGGCTCGCGCAGGACAACGCCGCATTCGGCCATACGGCGGGCGTAGTCGAGGATGGGTTTCATCTGCATCGCCTTCGCGTCGCCGGCGGTGCCATACGTGGCCGCTCCGGAGAAAATATGCAGTTCGGCTTCCCTCATGACGGGGTGGATCCGCGAGACCCACAACTCGATAAGCCAGTCGAGGCCGCGCAGCGGGTTGGAGGCAAAGACAGCACGCGGCCTCGGCGGAATCACTGGCGATTCAACCCTGCAGAACCGCTCGTCTACCCCGTAGGGAATCACGACCCGACCGCCCGTCGGAACCCAGCCCGGGCAGGTCGATGCGTGGTAGCTGCCGATGAATACGAGAACGGGCCGGCGGCGCAATAGCTTCCAGAGATAACGGGCCTTGAGCAGGTAGCGCGCCGGGTTGTGAACCCAGAACGCCGTGCGGCGCGCACGCGACACAAGAGTCAGGAGCCTGTCACCCCGGTTGGCGATATAGAGGTCTGCTTCATCCGGCAGCCCGTCGCCGATGGGGCGCCACTCCACCCCCTTATGGGTCAGAGCCGCCGCACAGTTCGTTGCCGCCAGCACCGAATGCCCGCGTCGGGCCAGCGCCTCCGCAACACTGATGAACGCCGATTCAGCCCCGCCCAGCGGACCCTTCTCCGGGGTTTGGCCGTCGAAGGCAATCCCGTCATCGGCCATGACGATGCGGGCCATTACTCCTTTTCCAGCTTTGCCTTGAGGTGGGAGACGATCGGGTAAAGACCGGCCATCAACGCTATCAGTAGTCCCCAACCACCTTCGCGGTGGCCGTGGCGCCGGACATAGCATTTGTAGAAGCGTGAGAAGATGCGCCGAACATACTTCCAGGTCGGATCCGGATCTCCCCACTCCCGTAGATCACGCGCCCGCGCCGTGGTGTAGCTGTCCAGCCGGCGCAACATGTCCGAGATGTTGCGATCCACCAGATGCGTGAGTCGTTGCCGGAGGGGCGGTCCCTCCCTGCCGGTCAGCTGCAGCTGAGGGTGCACGCGCCCGCGCCCCCAGACCTTGCTGCCCTTGCGAAAAAGTCCGGGATAGGCGGATTTGCCGAAACTGGCGCCCCAGCCATGGCGGACAAGCCGCGTGCCGATGTAGTTGTCGACCGGAATCAGGTGGCGGTCAAAACCGGACACCTCGACGGTCGCACGAATTTCAGCCGCCAGATCGGCGCTTACCCGCTCGTCGGCATCGACCTCGAGAACCCATTCACCAGAGCACGCGGCGATGCCCGCGTTGCGCCGCTCGCCTTCGATCGACCAGGCGCCATCGACCGTACGCGCCCCGGCCTGGCGTGCGATCTCGCCCGAGCGATCGCTGCAGCGATCCAGAGCCACCACGATCTCGTCGGCGAACCTCAATCCGGCCAGGCACTCGCCCAGCTGGCGCTCCTCGTTATGCACCGTCACCAGCGCCGAAAGACGGGGTCGCCCCGCGCTCATGCGGCGTGCTCACGCGCGCGCTGCAGGAGCTGGCAGGCCGCGTCCTCGACCGCGTCCACCGTGAGGCTCTCCATCAGAGTGCCGGTAGTCCGGTGATCGAAGCCGGGCCCCATGAGCTGGTCCGGGGTCAGCGGTGTCCTGACCACCGCGGTGCGCTTGCCCCAGGGCCCGTAGCGGGTCTCGTTGCCCGGCCCGAACAGGCCGAGAGTCGGCGTGCCGACAGCCGCCGCCATATGCATCAGGCCGGAATCATTGCCGACGTAGAGAGCGCAACGGCGTAGACAGGCAGCAACAGTCGCCAGGTCCGTCGTGCCGACGAGGTCGATACGGCGAGCGTCCGGGATCGACGCCAGGATCGACGTAGCCGCTGCCCGTTCCGAGGGCGCGCCGAAGACAGCAACGCGCACGCCCGGCAACGGCCCGCCCGGGGCCGTCAGTTTTCCGACGAGGGCGATGAAGCTCTCTGCCGGCCACTCCTTGCCGCGCCAGTTCGCCGTCGGTCCAACACCGAGTACCGCGCCCCCAGGAAGCAACGCCTCCGCCCGGCGCTCGTGCTCTGCCCGCGTCCACAGCGTCGGCGCCGGCGGAGGCGCGATCCCGAACAGGTCGGCCAGCTCCAGCACCCCGTGGCGCGCGTTATCACGGCGGCGGCGCACGATCCGGCGGCCAGCCAGGAGAAACCAGGACAGGCCCGAACTGCGCAGGTCGACCACCAGCGACCAGGGCCGTGTCACGCAACGCGCCCACAGGCCCAGCCAGTGGCCGCTCAACGGCCGCTTGTCGATGACGATCAGGCGTTCAAGCTGCGGGAAGGATTCGAGCAGCGGCGCCGCCGGTCGTCCACAGGCGACGGTGAAACGCGCCGTCGGATACTGTTTCGCCAGCCAGTCGAGCACCCCGGTCGTCAGCACCACATCGCCGATGCGGGTCGCGGTGACGAACAGGATGTTCACGTCAGCTGCCCCTCCCATTCCGCCGCGGCAATGGCCCAGGTACGTCCGCGCTTGAACAGACGGGCATTGGCGCTCTGGCGATCGAAGGTCAGGCGGTCCGTCAGAAGGTTGATCGCGGCACTGGCAAAGGCCGCGTTGTTCGCGGCGATGGTTCCGGTCTGGCCGTCGCTGATACGCTCGACCATCGCTGCGCTGGCGGCACGCGCCACGGCCGGCAATCCTACCGCCTGGCTCTCGGCCAGGGTGAAGCCATGGACCTCACGGGGTTCAGCCGGATGAAGGTGAGCCCGCGCTGCTCGATAGGCCTCGGCCATCGCCGGGTCGGCCAGCGGTCGTTTGACCACGATACCGTGGGCTCGGGCGACCGTCATTTCCTCGACCATCGCGGCGTATTCGGGAGGGACCGTGCCCCCCAGCTGTGCCTTGTCGATGACGGCGGAGTAGACGTGAAGCTCCGCGGTCGGCACCTCGGGCCGAATCCTCGCCATCCACAACCGTATGAGCCAGAGAAGTCCGCCCAGCGGATGCGCCGTCGTGATGGCGTGCGGCGGCTCAGCCGGCGCCATGGCGTCATCTTCCAGATAGGAAGTGGCGATGCCCGGCTCGATGACCTGTGTATCGAGGCCAAGCGTGTTGGCCCAGGATTCGCGCTGCGCCTTGTTGATGAAGATCAGGCGCGGCTTGTGTCGCGTCAGGGCATCGCGTGCGGCCGGCGTGTCCAGCTCGGCGACCGAACCACCGACCCAGACGATACGGCGGGCTGCGACCGGCACCTGGTCGAGCAGCTCGGGCTTGCGGTAGGCGATCAGCGCATCGGCCGAGACCGGACGCTCGCCTTCCCAGCTCACCCAGCGCGAGCCGTGCACGGTGACGGGAAATGCCGCCCGGTTGATGACAACGACATCGTGCCCCCGCATCGACAACGCCTGCGGCAGAAGGGCAAAAGCCTTCTCGGGCCCATCGAGCGGCTGGCTCGGCGGGCTATAGCCATCGAACGGGATCGAGTCGTCGATAAAAGTGACCTGCATGGTTGCGACTTATAAGGGGCCTGTCGGGGCTTGCCAACGGAGGCCATCCCCCCTACCTCTTGCGGCAAGGGACCCATGGCCGAGCAATTCTATCTGGTTCTTGAAGATCGTGGGCTGCTGTCGGTGAGCGGCGAAGGCCGCTCGACCTTCCTTCAGGGCCTCATCTCGAACGACATCACGAAGGTCGCGGCCGACCGCGCCATCTATGCCAGCCTGCTGACGGCTCAGGGGCGATTCCTGCACGATTTCTTCATCGTCGAGCTCGACGGCGCCTACCTGATCGACGCCGAGGCGGCGCGGCTCGACGATCTGCGCCGGCGGCTGATGCTCTATCGCCTGCGCTCAAAGGTGACGATCGCCCCCGTGAGCGACAAGGTCGTGGTCGCGGCGTTCGGTGACCGGGCGCTGAGCGCCATGGGCATGGACGAGGAACCCGGTCGCGTGACGCCGTTTGCCGGTGGCATCGCTGCCGTCGATCCCAGGTTACCCGGCCTCGGTGCGCGCGTCATTTTACCGCGTGAACGGCTCGAGGCTGTCGCGGCCGCCGGTTTTGCACCTGCTGACCGGGTTGCCTATGACCGGTTGCGGCTCTCCCTGGGGGTGCCCGATGGCAGTCGTGACCTGCCGGTCGAAAAGGCGCTGCTGCTCGAGAACGGCTTCGACGAGCTCAACGGCGTCGACTGGAAAAAAGGGTGCTATGTCGGCCAGGAGGTCACCGCGCGGATGAAGTACCGGGCCCTGGTGCGCAAACGCCTCCTGCCGGTGCGGCTTGAAGGGGCGCCACCCGAGCCAGGCACCCCGGTGGTGCTCGACGGCGAGGAGGCCGGCGAGATGCGCTCGGCCGCCGGAGGCTGGGGGCTCGCTCTGCTGCGCCTCGAAGTCGTCGAAAAAGCGGAGCGCGAAGGCCGCTCGCTGAGCGCGGGATCGGCCTCCGTGACACCGCTCAAGCCGCCCTGGTGGACGGCAGCCTGAGCCTCAGAGGTTGGCGCGAATCTTCTCGGCAAGAGCGGCGATCTCGTTCTTGTCGCCCGGCTTCAGACCCCAGTTCATCTTGAGCTCATCACCGCTACGGCGCGGCAGGATGTGCATGTGGAAATGGAACACGGACTGCGCCGCGCCCGGTCCATTGGCCTGAACCAGATTGAGCCCGTCGGGCTTCACGGTCTTCTCGATTGCCGTCGCGACCTTGCGCACGGTCGCCATGACGGCCGCGAGATCCTTGTCAGCGCTGGCATAGAGATTGGCGGCGTGCGCCTTGGGAATCACCAGCGCGTGGCCGGGATTGCCAGGGTTGATATCCAGGAAGGCGAGTGTCGCGGCGTCCTCGTAGAGTTTGAACGACGGGATCGTTCCCGCAATGATCTTACAGAAGACGCAATTGGCATCATCGGCCATGGCTAGCGCCTCTTCTTGCCGCCCGGCTTCTTCGGCGGCCTGGGGGGTGTGCGCTTCGGCTTGGCGGCCGGCTTGCGGGTGGTTTTCGCCTTCTTCGCCGGTGGCGCCGCCATCTTGCGCGGGGCCGGCTTGGCACGCGCCGCAGCCACGCCAGCAGAGACACGCTTGCCGGCCGAGCGCCGGCCGGAGATGAGGATGCGGCGGTGGCGGTCGTCCGAAGCCGGCTTGCGTGCCAGCGCCTTCGCCGGCTGTGCTTTCCCGCTCTGAGCCAGGGCCGCCTGCGCCGCAGCCAGCCGGGCAATCGGCACGCGAGAGGGCGAGCAGGATACGTAGTCGAGCCCCAATCGGGCGCAGAAGCGCACCGACGCCGGAT